>Ga0114984_1000913_pt1 | contig 11193 bp, 9 predicted proteins | sample Shrwel1BS1Day1_FD_96987 | JGI IMG/M metagenome (GOLD analysis project Ga0114984, IMG submission 96987) | Subsurface microbial communities from deep shales in Ohio, USA - Utica-3 well 1 S-1-Day1 | ecosystem: Environmental > Aquatic > Deep subsurface > Shale gas/oil reservoir > Produced water/Flow... | reverse complement strand
GTCCCTTCCGTTACGGGTACTACCGCCAGCTTTTTTATGAGCCATAGCAGCCTCCTGATTAAACTTTTATTTCTTTAACTTTTAATTTTGTAAAATACTGCCTGTGGCCGTATTTTCTTTTATAGTCCTTTTTCGGTTTTCTTTTGAAAACGACTACCTTTTTTCCCCTGATCTGATCCATAACTTCTGCCTCAACAGAAGCATTGTCAATATAAGGATTGCCAACATTAAATTTTTTGTCGTCAGATACGGCCAGAATATTTTTCAACTCGACGGTTCCGCCTTTTTCCGCATCTATTTTTTCAACATCAATAATATCACCCGGCTTAACTGTATACTGTTTGCCACCAGTTTTTAGAATTGCAAACATTTCCAACACCTCCGCTGTTCTTAAACACAAATAGACGGCACAAAGCCCTCAACGTATAAGGACAAACTTTATAACAACACGAATTCACAAAGTCAACAAAAACTTGAATTAAGCCATAAGTTTTTATAAAAAGTAAGCCTGCTCAGTTGATTGTCACTTGCAATTATACATGCCGCTTAAAAAGTCGGATGCTGTCTTTATCTTACACAGGCAGCAAAACATTCAATTTACTACAAACTCACACAACAGATCTACTGCTTTCAAAATCCTTTCGCAATAATATTCAAGAAATGTTTCGTCGATACTCCCTTCAAAAGGGATTTGTTCTGCTGCCGCCAATGCTCTGGAACCGTCAAAATCGACATACGCTATCCTTGCGGTAAATTCATTTTCCGGTCTTCCGAAAGCACTTCCGGGAAGTATTGCCACACCCGTCTCGTTCAAAAGTTTCTCACAAAATTTTTTACTATCAGTAATCCCCTTTTTTCTAAAGCTGTTTTTATATTTGGAAAAATCAGGGAATATATAGAAGGCACCTTCAGGCTTGCTGACATCAGCACCTGCAGAATACAATCTTTGATATACACTGTTCGCCAATGCTTTAAGGACACGCCTTGATTGACATAAATAACGTTCAATCTTCATCCCGCCTTTGAACGCTCGGACTCCTGCATACTGAATAGGGGCGCTTGTCGAAGTAAATGTCTCACTGGCAACAGCAGACATACCATCTAAGAGCCACTTAAGATTTTCCGGGAAAATAAATGTTCCGAGACGCCAGCCGCCTGCACCGCACCACTTGCTCAATCCGCTGCTGATAATTGTTCCTTCCGGATAATATTTAGCAATTGAAGTGTGGTTGCCATTAAAATTGAGTTCTCCGTAAATTTCATCAGAAAGAATTAAAACTTTATATTTTTCAGCCACCTGAGCTAACTCTTCCAACTCTTCCCTGCTGTAGGACATACCCGTGGGATTATTGGGATAATTCAGAATAAGAAGTCTGGGACGTGTAGGATCTTGCCTGCAGTGCCTGTCCAGCTCTGCAGGTGTAAGGAGCCATTTGTTTTCCTTTTTGGTGGGAAGCCAGTATACGTGTCTGCCTAAAATGTGAGCCTGAGGGGCATAAGACACCCAGCTGGGGGTAGGAATTATCAAATCCCCGTAATATACCAGCTGAACAATAAACATCAATTCTTTAGAGCCTGGTCCTACAAGTATATTTTCGGAAGAATATTCCAGGTTCTGACTCCTCCTGTAATAATCAACAACTGCTCCCCTGAGAGAATCCAATCCCAGAACGGGTAAATAATCTTTCTGATATGCATTGGTAATAAGCTCATCAACAACGGGCTGCGGGACGGGAAAAGGAGACTGACCCAGCCCAAGCTTATAAATAGGGCGCCCCTCCCTTTTAAGCTTATCACTTAACTCATTAATAAATAACGTTGCAGAAAGTGGCAGACCCCTGACATTCAGATTTAAATTCACATCCGGGCTGTTCATTTTTCACCTCATAAATGTCGACAATCGACCATTAGCTTTTTTGCACCATAAAGTCAATATAAAGATAACAGTCCACCAAAAACCATTTATTCTTAATAAAAAAGGTACATGCCAATGTATTTATAACGAAATTATACTTGACAAGCTTTATGTGTTAGATTATTAGGGGAAAGCAACTCAAGGAGGTTTTTTATTATGTGCAGAATAGGAGCAATTAAGTCTAAAAATTATATCCAACCGAAAACAGCCCTTCAGTTAATGCGGTCACAGCAAAAAGGTCATGACAATTCAGGTTTTGCTATGGTGATGCAGGATTTGGGGGGAGTATTTGAAAAATACAAGGGACTTCCCATACTTTCTATGGCCTGTACTGATGACGGAATTAAAGTTGCTGAAGATATCCTTCATAAAGAGGGATTTGCGAGAGTATTTCAATGGGCGCCCCAGGTTTTTCCAAGGGAGGGGCTTAAAATAGAGCCCATGCCGAACTATGTTTTTCAGGTTTATCAGCTTCCCAAGTTATATAAATATGCTCCTGAAAGCGAAAAGGAAGAGCTGCTTGTGGAAATGAGGCTCAAAATACGGGAAGCCCTGGACGAAATGGATGAAGGCTTTATCTATTCCTTCTGGCCTGATGTTGTCACATTAAAAGAAATAGGAGATCCTTCGGACATAGGAGAATATTTTGATTTATGGAGCGAAAACAAAGATTTTTCAGCAAAGATAATAAGTGCTCAGTGCAGGCAAAACACCAATTACGACATAGTACGCTACGCTGCGCACCCATTTTTCCTCCAGGGCTACACGGCAATGGCAAACGGGGAAAATACATTTTATGAAAAGAACAAAAATTTTCAAAATAATCTCTACAAAGGATATCTGGGTTTTGAGTCAGACTCCCAGTGCTTTTTATATACCCTACACTATGTGCATAAAGTTTTAAGCTGGCCTTTAATTTACTACAAACATACCATTACGCCTTTATCCTTTGATGAAATAGATCAAAGGGAAGACAATGCAGTGCTCTCAAAAATAAGATCATCTCTGGCTAATCTTGAAATCAACGGTCCCAACACAATAATAGGTGTATTACCTGACGGCAGTGTTTTCAACTGCTGCGACTCCAAAAAGCTGAGGCCGGTGGTAGTCGGAAAAAATGAAGATACCGTTATCATTACCTCTGAAGTATCCGGACTCAACGACGTAATGCCTGAGAGAAACTGGGAAGAGGATATATATACACATGAGCGGGAAATGATTTATGTAAACAATGATTTAGAGGTGCAAAGATGGCATCAGTAAAAGTAAACGATCTGGCAAAAGACGATCTTAACTGGCGGATAGATTATGACAGCAGCCGGTGCACAATGTGCGGAAGCTGTGTTTCATCATGTCCGTTCGGTGCAATACACGCAAAAGTTGAAAAAAGAAGAAAAGTCGTAAGCGAAGACATTACACCCAATCCAAAAGTTATATTTCAGACTGTACCTGTAATTTCCCAGACCATTGATGAGTATATGTTCTGCAGAGGGTGCGGTGTATGCGAAAGGGTATGCCCTAATGAAGCTATAAGGCCTGTCAGAAATTCCGATGCCAGATTTGGAATGAGGTACAGAGGCGCCCTTGCAGACCCCTTCAAAAGAGGTGGACGATCCAATCTTGAAACGGACGGCAGGACACTTGACAAGATAAAAGTCGGTCGTATCTCACAAATGACTGATCCATCATTGGATGCCCAAAGACATACGTTTGACATACTTTCCCCTTTCGGGCGCACACTTCCAGCCGGAGAAATACCATTCAGTATAGGTGATGACGGCAGGCTGGAATTTTCTGGTGATGCACCTCCTGTAAACTGGATTTATCCGATTATAATAGGAGATATGTCCATAGGGGCTTTGTCGTGGAGGGTATGGGAAGCAATTGCCATAGCCACGGCATATCTGAATGAAGAGTGCTCAATTCCCATCAGGATGTGCTCCGGAGAGGGCGGAGTTCCCCAGAGACTTCTAAAATCAAGATTTCTTAAATATACAATATTACAAATCGCCTCGGGACATTTCGGATGGAACAGAATAATCAACGCCATGCCCGAAATGGTGGAAGATCCTGCGGGTGTACTGATAAAAATAGGCCAGGGCGCAAAACCCGGTGACGGAGGGCTGCTACAGGCCAAAAAAGTGGCAAGGCATATTCAGGAGATCAGAGGAGTACCAAAAGCAGATCTTTTGAGTCCTCCCAATCATCAGGGATTGTATTCGATAGAAGAAAGCGTCCAAAAGATGTTTCTTTCACTTAATTCAGCCTTTAAATTCAATGTTCCTGTGGCAATAAAAGTTGCTGCAAGTGCAACCAGTGTCTCGGTATACAATAATTTACTGCGCGACCCGTACAATATAGTGGGAGGCTTTTTTCTGGACGGCATAGACGGCGGTACAGCTGCAGCTCATGAAATTTCACTGGATCATACCGGACATCCTGCAATTTCAAAGCTGAGAGACTGTTATCACGCCGCTGTACATCAGGGGAAACAAAATCAGATTCCGCTATGGGCTGCGGGCGGTTTGGGAAAAACCGGAAATCTGGCCTCGGATGCTTTCAAAATGATGTGTCTGGGCGCCAACGGCGTTTTCACAGGAAAACTTATCATTCAGCTGGCCGGCTGTTTAGGCAACGATCACGGCAAATGCAACGCCTGCAACACAGGATTATGCCCTGTCGGCATATGTACTCAGAATCCGCTGTTGGTAAAAAGGCTGGATGTGGATAAGGTTGCAGAGAATATTGTCAATTACTTTTTGTCCGTAGATCAGGAAATCAAAAAGCTGCTCGCCCCCATAGGCAACAGTACACTGCCGGTGGGCAGATCGGATGCACTTATTTCCACAGATAAAAATGTGGCTGACAGATTAAACATTCAGTATGCATGTTAAAGGTGGTTTATTATGAATAATGAAAAAAAAGTCATTTTAAACGGAATAGAAAAAGACAAGAGGATTTCCACACAGGAACTGCTCAAACAGATATATGAAAAACTGGAAAGCGGCAATTATAATTATGAAATAAACGCCCTGGGCCAGCACAATATCGGCGGCCCCCTATGGAGCCGGGAAGGCAAAAAACTGATTTTCAATGTTAAAAATCCCGGTCAAAGAGTGGGCTCCATGGGTATGCATGGAACCTCCATAACTGTTGAAGGTTCTGCTCCTGCGGATGTTGGCTGGCTGAATGCCGGTGCGGAGATAGTAGTCAAAGGCGACGGAGGAGACACAACAGCCCATTGTGCCGCCACAGGCAATATTTATATCGGAGGGCGAACCGGCACACGATCGGGAGCGCTTATGAAGTATGACCCGAAGTTTCCGGCTCCCCAGTTCTGGGTACTAAAGAATACCGGTTCTTTTAGCTTCGAATTTATGAGCGGCGGAATTGCTGTAATCTGCGGATCAGGGTGTGAAGACACCGAATCTGTCCTTGGTTACAGAAGCTGCGTAGGAATGGTGGGAGGCACAGTTTATGTAAGGGGAAAAGTTGAAGACATTTCAGACGATGTCTGGCTTATGGATCTGGATCAAAAAGATAAGAAGTTTTTGGAAAAAGGCATACCTGTTTTCCTGTCAAAAATTGACAGAGAGGACAGGGCAAAAGAGCTTCTTGATTTTTCACAGTGGAAAAAGATTGTAGCCAAGACATATGAGGAAAGGATAACAAAACGCTATATGCCCATAGCAGACTTTAGAAATTCCGTATGGGTAAAAGACGGTATCTTTGGCGACATGATAGAGGAAGACTTTAAAGTGGCGGATTTTGTCGAAAAGGGTGACTTTCGTCTTAAAAAGCCCAATTGGACAAGCGGCGCATACAGTTCACCATGTGAATACAACTGCCCCGTATTCATCCCCACTCAAAAAAGGGTTGCCCTGCTGAGGCAGTCAAAATTTGAGGAAGCATTAAAGTTAGTGATGGACTACAGCCCATTTCCGGCCTCAGTATGCGGACAGGTATGTCCCAACCTATGCATGGATGAATGCAACAGAAAGTACGTTGATATACCGCTGAAAATTGATGACCTTGGAATGTTAAGCAGGGATATACCCCCCGCCAGCCCTAAAACAGAGAGGAAAGAAAAAATTGCAGTCATAGGCAGCGGTGCCGCCGGTCTGGCTTCCGCTTATCATTTAAGAAGACTCGGCTATAAAGTGGAAATTTTCGAAAAAGACACTGTGATAGGAGGAAAACTGAAACAGGTAATCCCACAGGAGCGCCTGGACAGGAATATTCTTGAAAATGAAATAAACAAAATTCTTGATATGGGGATAAAAACACATACAAAATATTCTGTGGATGATAAAACATTTGAAAAGCTTACCACCGATTTTAATGCTGTAGTTGTTGCTGTGGGTGCACATGAACCGATTTTACTGCCTGTAAAAGGAAACGAGCTAATGATTAAAGGGCTTGATTTTCTTAAAAAAATCAACAGAGGCGAAAGGATCAATATTGGAAAAAAAGTTGTGGTGATTGGGGCAGGCAATGCAGGAATGGATGTGGTAATGGGCGCTTATAAAATGGGTGCCGAAAAAGTCACTGCAATCGATATTCAAAAACCTGCAGCTTTTGAGGAAGAAATTGCACATGCTAAATCACTCGGTGCAGAGATACGCTGGCCGGCTTTTACTCAGGAAGTGGCTGAAGAGGGAGTATATCTTAAAAACGGCGAGTTTATAGAGGCTGACAGTGTGATTGTATCCATAGGTGACAGGCCTAACTTATCCTTTCTGCCGGACAGATATAAAGATGAAAAAGGCAAACTTTTCGTTAACGATTACTTTCAGCTTGAAGGAAAAGAAAATGTATTTGTCGCAGGCGATACGATTAAGCTCGGTCTTTTTACAAATGCATTGGGGGACGGCAGGAAAACGGCTCTCAACATAGACAATCTGTTTAACGGCAAACCTTTGGACAGATTTGAGAAAGCTCCTATGATCCCCCAGGATAAGGTAAAAAATGAATTCTACCATCCGATGAATCCGCAGGCTGTTGAAGACAGAGAAGCAGAATCAGAGGTGGACAGGTGCCTAAGCTGCGGATACTGCAGGGATTGCAGCTTCTGCATGGAAATATGCCCCGAACAGGCTATCAGCAGAATCGAATCGGACAACGACTTTGGCTTTGAATATATCAGTGATCCTGAGAAATGTATCGGCTGCGGGATATGTGCAGGTGTATGCCCCTGCGGGATATGGGAAATGACTGATAATCTTGAAAAATATATAGAAAGCTGAAAACATCCGCCTAATTTTCACGTTTACATCTTTCAGTTATAAGCTCGGAGGCTTTGCTCATAAGGTAGGGATTGAGACTGAACTTGGAATAGCCCATTTCGATAAGTCTGTATAGAATTTCTTCCTCATGGGCTATCTCCCCACAAATTTCAACATCTTTGCCGGTTTGAGAAAGTTTGTTGCAGATGAATTCCATGAAATTCATAAAGCATTCGGATAATATTTTATAATTGCTGAAAATCTGTATATTATTTCTATCCGCTGCAAAAAAATACTGAAAAAGATCGTTGGTGCCTATACTGTAAAAATCAGCCTCCTCATCAAGTTTCTCCAGTGCAAAAGCAATGGAAGGAATTTCAATCATCACTCCTACCGGAGGCAAACTAACCCCCATTTTTTCAGCCTTTTTTCTGATGATGTCCTTTATCCTGTAAAATTCTTCGGGTTTCGCCACAAAAGGAACAAGCACTTTTACTCTGGGATCATCCAAATCCAGTAAAGCTTCCAGCTGGGTTTCCAGCAAGTTTTCATTCTTAATAAGAAATCTTGCTCCCCTCAAGCCCATGGCAGGGTTCGGCTCTTTAACAGAATACTTTTCCATCTTATCCGCCCCTATATCCAGAAGGCGGAACGTTACCGGCCCTTTAGTATATTTACTTAAGATAGACTGATATATTTTCTTTTGGGCATCAACATTGAAGTTTTCATCTCCTTCAGCAAGATAAAAAATTTCCGTTCTGACAAGACCTATATCAAAAGCACCTAAATCCTGAGCTTTATCGGCATCAAGGATACTTGCAACATTTGCACCCAAATAAACCTTGCGCCCCATATGACAGACTATTTCCCGGGGAAGTTGTTCGATAGTAACTCCTGATACCTGCAATTGCGACTGCATCGAAAGATATTTGTCTCTGTTAGCATCTGAAGGATTTATAATAATTTTGCCTTCATAACCGTCAATTATCAGATCTTTAGCATACTCAGTTATGTCAATAATATGCTCTATGCCGCTTACTGCAGGGATTCCCATCCCCTTGGCAACAAGTGCCATATGTGACGTCTGCCCATCATTTTCCGTAACAATTCCCTTCACCTTTGAAAGATCAAGGGAGGCCGTATCACCGGGGCCCAGTTGATTTGACACAATTATGCTTTCTTTCTCCAGGGAAATATGACGCTCAATTACCCCCAAATTTTTCAGCAGTCTGTTGCAGACATCCTCTATGTCGGCGGCACGTTCTTTCAGATATGGGTCATCGATTTTTTTGAAACGCTCTATAAATTTATCCGAAACATGCCTGATACTGTAAGCCGCGGAACGCCCCAAATTAAGGACATGATGGAAAATATCATCCCTGAATGAACCGTCGGATAAAATCATAAGGTGAGTATGAAAAATTTCCTTGTCAATCCTGAGATTTCCAGAATCAATATTATTGATAACAGTCATGATTTCATTTTTGGTTTTGTCAAAGGAATATTTCAGCCTCTCTTCCTCTTTCTCAACATCCTTCACTTTACTGTCATCATCAAGGAAATGATAAACCATATGAACGGGTTTGCCGATGGAAATCCCTTCGGATATAGGTATCCCCTGCAGCACCATCTCCTCATCATAATTCTGGGGTCTGGCAATGTTGCCGGTCAGCATGATATGATTTTTCAGAAAGCTTGAAATCATATTTCCTATAGTCTCAAGGAGCATTTTCAAAACGTTCGAATTTTCAGGATTATTTATAAACTGAAAAACCAGCACTCCGAACGTTTCATCCTGTTTTTTCAGAGGAATGCCTATGAAGGTATTAAACGGCTCTTCACCAATGCCGGGGAAATATTTGAACTTAGGGTGCTTTGTGGCATTGGCAATAAAATGATAATCCCCGGAAGAAAAGGTGATTCCTGTCAGCCCCTCCTCGGGCAACATAGATACATTCCCCACGGATGCCTGATTTAAGCCGTATGTTGCTTTGAGTACAAGCATTTCCTTATTTTCATCGTAAATATATATCGAACACACTTCGGATGATAGGTACTTAGCCAACGACCTGGTAAGCTCATTAAGCACATTTTTGCTGCTGTCAAAATTTAAAAGCAGGTCTGTAATATCCGATAAAAATTTTAAATTTTCCATAAGCTCTATATTAATAGTTTTTCATAAAACTTAAAGCGAATTTTATGGAAATATATAAAAATAAAATTTTGGCAACCTCCTAAAATTTTAATATTTATATGCGTGATTGTAGAGGTAGTTAAAGGTATTTGAGGTATTTATGGTAGTTGAGGTCTTATGGGTTGTATGGGTAGTAGGGGTTGCAGAATAAATTTCGGTTGACTGCATATTGTTTCAATAATAAATATATATTATGCACGAAGTCGGTATTGCCCAAAATATTCTGGATATCGCTGTGGAAAGCGCATTGAACAACAAGGCTGAGATTATAAATAAAATACATGTGAAAATAGGCAGACTGGCTGCAGTGGAGAATGATGCACTACTGTTCGCTTTTGATGCCTTAAAAGAAGGAACTATTGCTGCAAATGCCTTATTGAAAATAGAAGACATCCCCATAAAAGGCAGATGCACTGACTGCAAACATGAAGATTTTTATGATGAAATGTTCTTCAGCTGCAAAAAGTGCGGGTCATATAAAGTGGAACTCCTTACAGGTGAGGAACTGAATATTACCGAAATTGAGGTGGACTGATGGGAAAAATCAACATAGAAGAAAAAATACTTTCAAAAAATATAAAAAAGGCTGACGCTTTAAGAGAATTGTTCAGAGAAAAGGGTGTTTTCGTTCTGAACCTTGTTTCCTCTCCCGGAAGCGGGAAAACCAGCATACTTGAGTCAACTCTAACCGGGATGCAGCATGAATACAATATCGGTGTAATTGAAGGTGATTTACAGACGGAAAACGATGCTGAACGCATCAGAAAGACAGGTATTAATGCAGTGCAGATTAATACCGGCGGTGCGTGCCACCTGGAAGCTGAAGGCATAGGAAAAACCCTGGAAAATTTTGATTTGGACAAGCTTGATTTTCTTGTAATCGAAAATGTAGGTAATCTTGTGTGCCCTTCCAGCTTTGACTTGGGTGAAGATTGCAAAGTGGTGGTGGTAAGCACACCTGAGGGGGATGATAAGCCTGCAAAATACCCTTCAATGATACGCGTTTCCTCAGCAATGATTGTCAACAAAATAGATTTGCTTGATTATCTGGATTTTGACATCGAAAAGTGTATTGATTATGCCAGGGGAATCAACCCAGACATGGACTTCTTCAAAGTTTCATGCAAGACAGGCGAGGGAATCGGAACCTGGACGGACTGGCTCACAAAACAAATCGGTGACAAAAAGGTTCAGCAGCTGTGAGAAAAGCCGGTCTGGATGAAGTTGGAAGGGGATGCCTGGCCGGACCTGTGGTCGCCTGCGCTGTGGTGTTGCCGAAAGGGTTTACCGATGACCGGATTATTGACTCGAAGAAACTCCCGGCAAAAAAACGTAATATTCTGGCAAAGATCATTAGAGAAAATGCTGTTTCCTACGGGCTGGGAGTTGTCTGCAGCCTTATTATAGACAGGATAAATATTGTCAGAAGCACAAAACAGGCGATGCACTTGGCACTAAGTAATTTAAAGTGCAGTTTTGACGAAGTAATAACGGATGCCGTTGCACTTAATAACATCGAAGTCAAACATATACACCCCTTGAAAGCCGAAGATAAACACATAGAGGTGGCTGCTGCTTCTATTCTGGCAAAAGTTTACCGGGACAGCCTGATGGAAAGATATCATTATTCCTATCAGGAATATAATTGGTTCAGCAACAAAGGCTACGGTACAAAAGAACACAGACAGGCAATAATAGAATGCGGGTTAAGCCCTATTCATCGCAGGAGCTTTGTAAAAAATGTTTACCCAGAAACGAGGTAAAGAGGGCGAAAAAAAAGCAGAACAATTTCTCAGGAAAAAAGGTTATCAAATAATTGCCAGAAACTACCGTACTCCTGTGGGCGAAATAGATATTAT
>Ga0114984_1000911_pt1 | contig 11198 bp, 10 predicted proteins | sample Shrwel1BS1Day1_FD_96987 | JGI IMG/M metagenome (GOLD analysis project Ga0114984, IMG submission 96987) | Subsurface microbial communities from deep shales in Ohio, USA - Utica-3 well 1 S-1-Day1 | ecosystem: Environmental > Aquatic > Deep subsurface > Shale gas/oil reservoir > Produced water/Flow... | reverse complement strand
CTACCGCGTGCTGGCCACCGAGATCTACAGCCAGGTGTCGGGCCAGATGAATTTCGGCATGGGCTCGGTGGTCGGCATCCTGCTGCTGCTGCCGTCGCTGATCTCGGTGCAGATCGAGCGCGTGGCCTCGCAGCGCCAGTTCGGCGCCGCCTCGCCCAGCGGCCTGCGGGTGACGCCGCAATCGGCGCGCGGGCGCGACCTCGCGTTCACGCTGGGAGTGTCGCTGTGCGCGGGCGCCATCGTGGCGACGGTGGCCACGGTGGTGTTCGCCAGCTTCATGCGGCTATGGCCGTACCGTATGGAGTGGACCCTGAAGCACTACGACATCACGGTCAGCGGCGGTTATGCGCCACTGTGGACATCGCTGTACCTGTCGCTGGCGGCCGCGGCCGGTGGCGTGCTGTTGCTGTTCTTCCTGACCTTCGGGGTGTGCCGCATTCCACGTGCCTGGGCCAAACTGGTCTACCTGGTATCGGTGCTGCCCGTGGGCGTGCCGGGACTGGTGCTGGGGCTGTCCTATATCTTCGCCTTCAACTCCCCTTCCACGCCGCTCTACGCGCTGTATGGCAGCGCCGCGCTGATCGCGCTTTGCAACTTCTACCACTATCACACGCAGGGTTTCCTGACGATGATGACCGGCATGCGCGCGGTGCCGCAGGCCCTGGAGGAAGCGGTGAGCTGCCTGGGCGGGGGCACCGCGCACGTGCTGCGCGACGCGGTGTTGCCGCAAATAGGCGCGACGGTGCTGGGCGTGTTCTTCTTCCTGTTCATGCGTTCCATGGTGACGCTGTCGGCGGTGATATTCCTGGTGACGCCGTCAATCAGCGTGGCGCCCGTTTCCGTACTGCGGCTGGACGAAGCCGGCTTCGTCTCGCAGGCCGCGGCCTATTCGACGCTTATCATGCTGGTCGTAGGTGGTTCGCTGCTGGCGATGCGCGCATTGATCGCGCTGCCGGCGCGGCGCCGCAAATAAGATTAGGAAGCATCCGATATGTGGCAAGAAGAGCGGTATCAGAGAATCCGCGCCCTGCTGTCTTCGCTGCAGCAGGTATCGACCGACCGTATCGTCGGTGAACTGGGCGTATCGCGGGAGACGGTCCGGCGCGATCTGCTGGAACTGGAGGCCATGGGCGAGTTGCGCCGCGTGCATGGCGGCGCCGTGCCGGTGCATAGCGAGCCGCCGATCACCGAACGCGTGCACACCCGCGTCAAGTACAAGCGCGCCATCGCGCGCGCCGCCGCCGGGTTGGTGGCCAGCGGCCAGACGCTGTTCCTGGACGCGGGCAGCACCACCAGCACACTGGCCGATGAGCTGGCCAAGCTGAGCGGACTGACCATCATCACCAATTCATTCGATGTGGCGCTCAAGGTGGGCGCCGCCGGCCATGGCGCCAACGAACTGATCATGCTGGGAGGCTCGGTGGGCGGCCCGGTCTGCGCCACCGCCGGCGACATCACCATCGCGGAGATCCACCGCTACCGCGCCGACGTCGCGCTGCTGTCGCCGGTGGGCGTGGACGCCGAATGCGGCGCCACCAGCTACGACCTGCGCGAGGCCGAAGTGGCCCGCGCCATGGCGGCCAACGCCAAGCAGCGCATCCTGCTGGCCGACTTCAGCAAGATCGGCCTGTGCAGCCGGGTGTCGTATTGCGAGGTCAATCGCATCGACCACCTCATCACCAACACCCAGGCACAGAAGCAGCCTGCGTTCGCGGCCCTGGCGGCCGCGGTCGGCAAGCTGCTGGTGGTATAGCGGCGCGTCAGTCGACCGACACCCCCGCCACCTTCACCATGTCGGCCCAGTACGCGGTGTCCTGCTGCAACCGCTTGCCGAACGCGTCGGGCGCACTGCCCACGGGCTGGCTGCCGCCAGCCCGGATTTTGGCGATCACATTGGGCGACTTCATCGCCTGCGCCACGGCCTGCGCCAGGTAGGCAACGCGCTCGGGCGGCGTCCCCGCCGGCGCGAACAGGCCGTACCAGTCGTCGGCCGTGATGCCATCCATGCCGGCCTGGCCAAGCGTGGGCGCGCCCTTGAAGATGCCGATGCCGTTCTCGTGGCTGAGCGCCAGGATGCGCAGCTTGCCGGCCGTGACCATCGGCTCGGCCGAGGCCGGCGAGGTGATCAGCATGTCGACGGTGCCGCCCATCAGGTCGGTGATGGCGGGCGCGGCGCCGCGATACGGCACGTGCACCAGCTTGACGTTGGCCTTCTGCGACAGCAGCGCCCCCATCAAGTGGCTCATCGTGCCGTTGCCGGGCGTGGCGTAGGTGATGACGTCCGGCTGCTTGCGCGCGGCGTCCAGGTAGTCGCCCAGCGACTTGTAGGCGCTTTCGCTGCGCGCCACCAGCACCAGCGGCGCCGAGGTGATCTGCGAGATCGGCACGAAGTCCTTGAGCGGATCGAAACCGACGTTCTTGTACAGGCGCGGGTTGACCGCCATGACGCTGGTCTGCGACATCACCAGCGTATAACCGTCAGGCTTGGCGCGCGAGACCTGTGACGTGCCAACGTTGCCGCCGGCGCCGGAGCGGTTTTCCACCACGACGCTCTGGCCGGTGATGACGCCGAGTTCCTGCGCGATCAGGCGTGCCACGCCATCGTTGCCGCCGCCGGGCGGGAATGGCGACACCACGGTAATGGCCTGCCTGGGATAGTCGGCCAGGGGCGCGACCGCCTGGGCATGGGCATTGAGTCCCCACGCCAGGCAGGCCAAGGCGGCGGCGGTCTTGCATGCATGTTGCACGATGTACTTGTTCATCGGTATTTCCCCTTGTGGTTGGCGGCCGGATGCTCGGCCGTCCATTGCATTCCGGTTCGCCATGAACCGTCCGCGCCCCGCCGGCAAAGCGCCGGGGCGTGCTGATCGGATGAAGCGTTTCACCCGGCCGCCGTGGCGGCCGAGCTGCGATGGTTATCCTGCCGGGAAGCGATAGGCGGCGCGCTCGCGCGCGTCGATCTGCCTGACCAGATTGGTTTCCCAAGCCAGGTACTGACGCGCGGCGGCCTTATTGCCGTCGTGGCGGTCATGCACGAAAAACAGGTAGTCGATGCAATCCCGGTCGGCCGGTTCGTCAGGCGTCGCAACCAGGGGGATGCCGGCGGCCGACCAGCTGGCCGGCGTGCCCAGGTTTACCGCCACGTCGTGCGCACCGAGCGCGCGCAGATCGGCCACCGCCCAGGCGGCCACGGCGCGTTCGTCGGCCAGCAGCACCAGCGGCTGCGACGGTTCCAGCGCCAGGCCGGCAAAGCGCGGCCGGATCGACCATTGCGCCCCCGCGATATGCTGGGCGCGATAACGCATGCTGGAACGGATATCGATCAGCCGCGCGCCCCGCGCCTGCGCCGCGGCCAGAGCGCGATCATCCAGCAGCCGCAGGGCGGGCTCGACCGGCGGCGCCACCGGTGCTGGAAGGTCTGCGGCCAGGCCTTCCTTGAGCACACATGCGTCCCAGCCCATCTGGCGCAGCCAGCTGGCCACCACCGGCGCGCGCACGCCTTCGCCATCGAACACCACGATGCGGGCGCCGCGCACGGCCAGGTACTGGTCGGTGGCCTGGATCAACTGGCCACCCGGGGCATGCTGCGCGCCGGGCAGCGAGCCTTGCGCGTATTCCTCGGCGCTGCGCACATCGCACAGAAAGGTGCTGCGGGCCGTGTCGCCCAGCCAGGCCCGCACCTGGGCCGCGTCCACGATCGGCACGCCGTGGCGTTCGGCCAGGCCGGCCGAGCGTTGCGCCAGCGCGGGCAGGTCTTGCGGCGCGATGGCCTCGTCGTAGCGGCGGCTGGCGCCGTGGTCGAGCCTGAAGTCCGCCAGATACCAGCCCTGAGTGCCGTTTTCCAGCGCATAGACCGGATTGGGCACACCCAGGTTGATCAGCGTCTGCGCGCCAATGATGCTGCGCGTGCGGCCAGCACAATTGACCACGATGGTGGTGCTCGGGTCGCGCGCCAGGGTGTGGGCGCGCAGCGCCAGTTCGCCGTTGGGGCAGCAGATGCCGCCGGGGATGCTCATCTTCTGGTATTCAGCGTAGGGCCGGCCGTCGAGCACGATCAGGTTGTCGCCGCGGCGCTGGCGCTCGGCCAGTTCGGCCGCGCTGATGCGCGGCGTATGGAAGACCTCTTCAGCCAGTTCGCCAAAAGTCTTGCTGGGTACGTTGACGCCGGCGAACGTGGCATAGCCATCGCGCTGCCATTGCGCGATGCCCCCGGCCAGGCGATAGACACGGGTATAGCCCAGCGCGCGCAAAGCCGAGGCCGCGCGCAGGGCGACGTCATCCTCGGCGCCGGCGTCATACACCACCAGGCGCACATCGCGGCGCGGCGCCAGCCGCGCGATGTCGGCTTCCAGGCGGCTGAAGGGCACCGGCGCCGCATAGAACAGGTGGGACTCGCCATACTGGCCATGCTCGCGCACGTCCAGCAACGCGATCTCGTCGCCGTCGTGCAACCAGCCTTTGAGCGTGTGCGAGTCGATGTCGGCCAGCGTCGGGTGGGAAGGGGAATGCATCATCAAATCCGCAGGGAATCGGGAGAATGGGAATTCAAGGCTGGCCGCAGTTGGTCCAATGCCTGTTCGAGATCGGCAATCAGGTCGTCCGGATCTTCAAGCCCGATATGCAGGCGCAGCATGGCGCCATGCGGGGCGACAGGCAGGGACCGGGCCTTGGCCAGATTGACGGGAATCACGAGGCTCTCGAAACCGCCCCAGGAGGCGCCGATGCCAAACAGGCGCAGGGCATCGATAACGCGCTCCATGTCTGCGTCGGCGATGCCCGCGGCGAACTCCAGCGTCAACAGGCCATTGGCGCCTGAACATTCGCGCCGCCAGACCGTATGCGCGGGGTCGCCGGGCAAGGCCGGGTACAGCACGCGCGCCACCTGCGCCCTGCCCTGCAGCCATTGCGCCACGCGCAAGGCGCTGCGGGCATGCTGCGCCAGGCGCAGCGGCAGCGATCGCATGCCGCGCAGCACCAGGAACGCATCGTCGGCGCCGACGGTCTGGCCGAAATCGATACTGGCCCGTTCCAGCGCGCGCCATGCCCGGACATTGGTCACGACCGCGCCCATCATCACGTCGGCATGTCCACCCAGGTATTTGGTGGCCGCCAGAATCGAGATATCCGCGCCCAGCGCCAGCGGCTGGCACAGCAAGCCGGACGCCCAGGTATTGTCCACAGCCAGCCAGCACCCATGGCGCCGCGCCAGATCGGCCATCTGTCGCAAGCCGGGCATCTCGTAAGTGAGCGAGCCGGGCGACTCGGCATAGATCATGCGTGTGTTGGGACGCAGCAACTGCGCCAGGCCGGCGCCATCCGGCGGGTAGAAGGTGACCTCGATGCCCAGCCGCGCCAGGTGCTCGGCGCAGAAGCGCCGCACCGGTTCATATACCGCGTCGGTCACCAGCACATGATCGCCGCTGCGCAGATAGGCCAGCAGCACGGTGGCGATGGCGGCCTGTCCGGTCGGGTACAACTGGGCGCGATGGCCCTGCTCCAGCTCGACCAGCGCGTCTTCCAGCGCGTGCGTGCTGTCGGTGCCGCGCGCGCCATATGACGCCAGGCGTTCCTGTTCGCGGCGGGCGCGGGTATCACGCCAGGCCGCGACGCTGTCGAACACATAAGTGCTGGCGCGCGTGACCGGGGTATTGACCCAGCCGGCGTGGGGACGCCCGGCGCGCAGCAAGCGCGTCGCGGGCCGCAGGGGCTTGTTCATGGCGGTCAGCGGCGGGTCTGCACGCCGATCGGCATGACTTTGCAGGTACCGGCGGCCAGGTCGAAGGCCAGCCGTTCGTTCAGCGTTTCAAGGGCGCGGCCATACATGTGCAGGTGACGGATCACGCTGTCGCCCTGGATCTCGACCGCGTGGATATCGTCGGGCATGAGCGCAATGCCGGCGCCCGGCCCGACCACCACGGTGCCGCGTTGCTTCAGGTGACCGACGCCGGGCACCGAGCCATCGTCGGTGCGATCGTAGACGTAGTTGTATTCGACCCCTTCGACGGCCGCGATACAGGCCCAGGTGGTGTGGTTGTGCGGCACGATCTGCTTGCCGGGCCGCATCACGTTCAGGTAGAGCGCGTAACTTTTGTCGGCGTCCTCGCTGATCAGGTAGCGCGCTTGGCGCTCGCCGTCTTCCGGTGCCGGGTAGCGGTCCTGGGTCCACCAGTCGGTGTGGCCCGCCAAGCCGATGAGTTCGTCCAGCACCACCTTCAGGCTGTCGCGGTTCAGCCCCTTATTTCCTAAAGTATTTTTAATATTTCCGACGGCGCTGTCGATGCCGAGCTGATGGGGATGCGGGGTGCTCACGATGAATTTCTCTCTTGTTTCACGAGTTATTACAGTCACTGTATCGCCGAGCGTCGGCGCCAACAATTTAAATTGCCTTAATATTCCATAAGCATCTCTAATGTATTTAGGCGATATCCCCGTTCCTCATGCGTAATCTCGATCTGGACCTGCTGCGTACGTTGACCGCGATCGCGCGCTACGAGACCTTTTCCGAAGCCGCCAACCGGCTGCACAAGACCCAGTCGGCCGTGACCCAGCAGATGCAGCGCCTGGAGGCGACCCTTGGCCTGCCCCTGTTCGAAAAGCAAGGCCGCAACAAGACCCTGTCCACCCATGGCAGGCGCCTGGTGGAATATGCGCGCCACATGCTGGCCATCAATGACGAAGCCCTGCGCGCGCTGCAGGACGGCCCGCTGGAGGGCGACCTGCGGCTGGGCGCGCCGCTCGACGTGGCCGACACCATCCTGCCGACGCTGCTGACCCATATCGCGCGCTCGGCGCCGCGCGTGAAACTGGAGATCCGCACCGACCGCAGCCCTATCCTGATGGACGCGCTGCGCGCGGGCGAGCTGGACCTGACGATCTCGACGCGCTTCGACCAGGATTTCGAAGGCGTGGCGTTGCGCACCTCGCCCACGGTGTGGCTGGCCTCGGCCGACTATGTGCATGACATGAATGCGCCGGTGCCACTGGTGCTGGCCGACGAGCCCAGCATCTTCCGCCGCCTGGCGTTGACTGCGCTGGAACAGGCGCAGGTGCGGTGGCACACCAACTACGTCGCGCCCAACCTGGTGGGCATCAAGGCCGCGCTGCGGGCGGGCCTGGGCGTGACGGCGCGCAGCGTGGAACTGCTGGCGCCGGAAATGCGGGTGCTGGGAGAAAAGGAAGGCCTGCCGCCGCTGCCGGACGTGACCTACTTTCTGTGGATAAGACGTGACCTGATCAATCCACTGACGCGACAGGTCTACGATATGCTGCGCACCAGCCTGGGGCTGGCGCACGGCGCTGACGCATCGCCCGATCCGTAAGGGCGACGGGCACGCAAGGCAGGCCCGCGAATGCCGCGGATCGCCTCAATAGCGATCGAAGCAGCGCTGCAGGACCGTAGTGTCACGCGTTATGCACAGCGCCAGCATCAACAGGATGCGGGCCTTCTGCGGATTCAGGTCGGCGGCGGCGACGAAGCCGAGCGCGGCGTCGTCGAGTTCGACGTCGCGCGCGACAAAACCGCTGCCGGTACGGCTGGAACGCACCACCGCGACGCCATTGGCCGCGGCCCGCGTCAAGCCGTCGATGGCCAGATCGGTGGCGTTGCCATCGCCCACCCCGGCCAGCACGATGCCTTCGGCCTGGCTCGCGATGAAGTCAATGACGTCGCCCTGGAGATCGGCGTGCGCATAGACGATATCCACGCGCGGCCAGCCGGCTTTTTCCAGTAATGCGAGTGAAAACTCGCTTTGTGTCGTGTGGACCGTGGTGTTGCGCGAATAGAAACATGGCGTGCCGCCGTGCATCACACCGGCGCGCCCCCGGTTGGGCGAGGCGAAGGCATTGATGCCGGCGCAGGCGATCTTCTGGATTTCGCGCGCGTAATGCACGTCTTCGTTCATGACGACCAGCGGGCCACGCCCGCGCGCGTCGGGATGGCGCGCCAGCGCCACCGCGTTGTAAAGGTTGGCGGGGCCTTCGGCGCCGAGCGCCGTGGCCGGCCGCATCGCGCCCACCAGCACCACGGGTTTGTCATGGCGGACCACCAGACTGAGGAAGTACGCGGTTTCCTCAAGCGTGTCGGTGCCGTGCGTGATGACGATGCCGGCAACGGAATGATCCGCGCACAAGGCCTCGACCCGCTGCGCCAGCGCGCGCCAGACGCCGTGCGTCATGTTCTGGCTGCCAACGTTGGCGACCTGTTCGGCACGGATATCGGCCAGGCCCGCCAATTGCGGCACCGCGGCCAGCAGGTCGCCCACCGAGAACGAACCAGCCTTGTAGCCGGCGGACGTGGCGTCAGCCTGGGCGCCGGCGATGGTGCCGCCCGTGGCCAGCACCGCGATGACGGGCAACGCCTGCTCAGGCATCGACCACCCCGGACAGGCCCTGGCGTTCGAGCAGCGAGTTCAGATGTTCCCAGCCGTGGAAATCAATCACGATCTGGCCCTTTTCCTTGGCGCCGACCTTGAGCGCCACGCGCGTGCCGAGATGATCGGACAGGGCCTCTTCCAGGCGCGTCAGGTCGCGCGAAACGCCGTTGGCCTTCTTCTTGGGCGAGGCCGCGCTCTCGGCTTCCTTGGCGGTCTTGGCGACCAGCTTTTCGGCTTCGCGCACCGACAGGCGGCGCGCGATGATCTGGTTGGCCAGCTGGATCTGCGTGGCGGCATCCACCGCCAGCAACGCGCGCGCATGGCCCATGTCGACGTCGCCGGCCAGCAGCATGGTCTGCACGGCGGACGCCAGGTTCAACAGGCGCAGCAGGTTGCTGGTGGCCGAACGCGAACGGCCGATGGCCTGGGCGGCCTGCTCGTGGGTCAGGCCAAATTCGTCCAGCAGGCGGCGCACGCCATGCGCCTCTTCCAGCGGGTTCAGGTCTTCGCGCTGGATGTTCTCGATCAGCGCCATGACGGCCGCGTTCTCGTCGGCGACTTCGCGCACCAGCACCGGCACTTCCTTCAGACCGGCCAGTTGCGCGGCGCGGAAACGGCGCTCGCCCGCGATGATCTCGTAATGGCCGGGCGCATCGCCCAGCGCGCGCACCAGAATGGGCTGCATGATGCCTTGTGTGCGAATCGACTCGGCCAGCTCGCCCAACGCGCCCTCGTCCATGCGGGTACGCGGCTGGTACTTGCCGGCTCGCATCTTCGAAACAGGCAAGGTGGACGGCAAACCCTCGGGCTTGGCCGGGGCCTTGCCGATGTTGTCGATGGCGGGCGCATCGGCGCCCAGCAAGGCGTCAAGTCCGCGACCCAATCCCTTGGGTTTCTTGGTGGCCATAGTTAAATCCTCTTTCCTTCTGTTTTTGGTATCCCGAACCGGGCTCAGGCGGCCGCCTGCTCGGCGGGCAGGCGGTACCAATACGCGTAACAGTCTTTGAATCCGTAGCGGTCATACAAAGCGCGCGCGGCGGTGTTTTGTGGCTCCACCTGCAGATAGGCCGTGGTGGCGCCGTTTTCGGCGCACTCGGCCAACAGGTGCTCGACCAGCCCCGCCGCGTGACCCTTGCGCCGCTGCGCCGGGTCCGTCACCACATCGAACAGGCCCGCCAGGTCACCATCGCGCACGGCCATGCCACTGGCCACGCAGGCGCCCGCGGCATCGAAAGCCAACACCGGCAGGATATCCACCGCCAAGCCTTCGAGCCGCGCCTGGTGCTCGGCCACATGCTCGGCACGGGCGGCGCGCATGCGTCCGACCGCCGCCGCGAAACGGGCAGGGTCCACTGTCCTGAAAAGCAGATCGCCCCGGGCGGGCGGCCGGGGGGCGAGCGGCATGCTCATGACTCGGGTCTCTTCGGTAAGGAGGTAGCCCCGGGAGGCCAGCTCGGCGTCCAGGGCGAAATCAGGGCCGATGGAGGTCAGGCGCAGCACCATGGGCAAGCCATGGCGCGCGTACAACGTTGAACAATACGCCAGCCGCTCATCCAGCGGACGTGTGGATAACCCCAGCACGTTGATGCTGCGCACCCGCTTGGCCGACGATGGCGCGAACCGCACCAGCCAGCCGTCGTACAGCACCTGCGCGCGCACCGCCGTGGCGTTGAGCGCGGCCTCTTCCAGGCGCGCGCGCAGCGTGTCCCGCAGGTCGCGGCGCGGCGGGCGGGAACGGACGGCGTCCGGAGGAAGAGGCATGACAGCGGACATGCGGATGTGTCAGTTGAGTTCGCGCACGCGTTCGATCATTTCGGCGCCGAACGAGATGTACGCCTGCGCGCCGCGCGAGGCGCGGTCGTAGATCACGCCCGGCATGCCGTAGCTGGGTGCTTCGGCCAGGCGCACGTTGCGCGGCACCACGGTCTTGAAGACCTTGTCGCCAAAGTGCGATTCGAGCTGCGCCGACACCTGCTGCTGCAGGGTCATGCGCGGATCGAACATCACGCGCAGCAAGCCGATGACGCGCAGGTCGTCGTTGATATTGCGATGCACCCGCTTGATGGTGTTGACCAGGTCGGACAGGCCTTCGAGCGCGAAGTACTCGCACTGCATGGGAATGATGACGCCATGCGCCGCGGCCAGGCCGTTCAGCGTCAGCAGCGAGAGCGTGGGCGGACAATCGATCAGCACGAAGTCATACTGCGTGGCGACGGTATCGATGGCGGCCTTGAGCTGGCGCTCGCGCTGGTCCATCTGCACCAGGTCGATTTCCGCGCCGGACAGTTCGCGGTTGGCGGGCAGCACGTCGTAGCCCCCCGACTCCGAACGCACGCGGGCCTGCTCGATGGTGGCTTCGCCGATCAGCACCTGGTACAGGTTCGACTCGAGGGAATTCTTGTCGATGCCGCTGCCCATGGTCGCATTGCCCTGCGGATCCAGGTCCACCAGCAGCACGCGTTGCTTGTGCGTGGCCAGCCCGGCCGCCAGGTTGATGGCGGTGGTCGTCTTGCCGACACCGCCCTTCTGGTTGGCGATGCAGAAAACGCGGGCGGTCGAGCTGGGGGGTAAGTTCTTCATAGGGTTCCTTGACTACGGCGCATCCAGATCAGGCAGCGTTCGGCTTGCAGCTCCGGCACCTGGAGCGGCTGAATATGGTCGACCTGCCATTGCCCATGCGCGTGCAGCGCCTGGATCTCTTCATCCGGGACCTTGCCCTTCATGGCGATGAGGGTACCATCGTTGCCCACATGTCGGCCCGCGAGCATCGCAAAATCCTCCAAGGAAGCGAAGGCACGCGACGTCACAATGTTGCAACCGGCCGGT
>Ga0114984_1000909_pt1 | contig 11201 bp, 20 predicted proteins | sample Shrwel1BS1Day1_FD_96987 | JGI IMG/M metagenome (GOLD analysis project Ga0114984, IMG submission 96987) | Subsurface microbial communities from deep shales in Ohio, USA - Utica-3 well 1 S-1-Day1 | ecosystem: Environmental > Aquatic > Deep subsurface > Shale gas/oil reservoir > Produced water/Flow... | reverse complement strand
GGTAACGACACTACGCGAATCAAGGGAGTCGTCTCATGACGGACTTTTCCATTCTCTCAATCGACGAACACAACAAACACATCCTGATCGACTGGGGGTACATCACCCTCAATCACGAAATCCCGCTGCACATCTTGGAGAACCCGGAGCTGCCCGAAGAGGACATGCTTCGACACATCTCCTACATGCGTCCGCCGGTTCCCGAGCAAGTGGACGTTCCAGAAAAGCTAAAAGGCCTCGTCAAGAAGACACCTCTCAATATGGAGAGCGAAGCCATGCGAGTACGCGCTCAACGGGACATGCTGTTGACCCAATGCGACTGGACTCAGCTCGACGACGCGCCGGTAGACCGTTCTGCGTGGGCCACCTATCGGCAGCAGCTGCGTGAAGTACCACAACAAGAGGGCTTCCCCTTGGCGGTTGTCTGGCCGAAACGTCCGCAGGGTTAAGGGGAACAGATGCACGACAAACATGAGCGTGAACCGTCCTCCGTTGCCTACCTCCTCGGGCAGCTGACCGCAAAGGTCGATCTTCTCCTCTCCAACCAACAATCCTACGACAAACGCCACGACGAGCTGGAAAAGCGTGTCTCCATCTTGGAGAAGGACAAGGCCAAGATCCTTGGCGCAGTCCTGGTCGTCTCCACCGTCATCGGGTTCGTCGCCAACTACTTCCTCTGACACATGCAAGACCTCCGTTCCCTCCTCAGACACCATGAGGGGGTCCGGTCGAAGCCCTACCTCTGCACTGCAGGTAAAACCACCATCGGCGTAGGCCGCAACCTCGATGACCTCGGTCTGTCCCCGGACGAGATCGATTACCTCTTCGAGAACGACCTGCGCCGTGTGGAGCTGGAGCTTCACCGAGCCTTCCCGTGGGCAAAGACCCTCGACTCTGTCCGCTACGCAGTCATGGTGGACATGCTCTTCAACCTCGGCCTTCGCCGCCTCCAGAACTTCCGCAAGTTCCTCGCCGCAATGGAGAGGAAGGACTGGAAGACCGCCTCCATCGAGATGATGGACTCCCTGTGGGCCAAGCAGGTGAAGCGCCGCGCCACCCGACTACGGGACATGGTTCTCACCGGCCAATGGCCCAAGGACTGACATGGCAAAACGCAAACGCGACTACGCCAAGGAATACCGCGAATACCACTCCAAACCAGAGCAGATAAAGAGACGAGCGTCTCGTAACGCAGCCCGCCGGCTGATGATCCAGAAGGGCAAAGCCCGCAAAGGCGACGGCAAAGACGTCGACCACAAGAACCGCAACCCCCTCGATAACTCCCGAGCCAACCTTCGGATCGTCTCCAAGAAGACGAACCGGGGATGGCGTCGCAATGAAAAAGGAAAGTCCTGATGTTCCTGAAACTCCTCCTGAAAGTCCTCACCACTGAGGCCGCAAAGCAACTGGTTGTGTATGCGGCTACCGAGCTGGCCAAACGCACCGACAACGACATCGACGACACCGCTGTACGCCTCATCGCCAAGACCCTCGGCGTTGCCGCCCCGGCAGTGGAGGTGACCCGTGGCTAAGCGCAAGACCGTCGATACCGGCCTGACCGATCTGCAGAAGCGCGAGGAAGAGCTGAAGGCCGCTGGTCTCGAATACGAGGTCTTCGAGTACCCGCATGGCTACCTCGACCTCCTGTACCGCGATGCTGATGGCAACCGCGTGAAGCAGGAGTACCGCCCGGATGGCCGGGAGATTCTCCGTGACAACTATGGTGTAGAGGTCCAATGAGCGACACCCTGAAGGATGTCCTTGACCTGCTCCATTCGGAACTGGCCCGCTCGCTCCTGAAGCGGGTCCAGTCCGGTGAGGCCTCGGCCAGCGATCTGAACGTGGCCCGTCAGTTCCTCAAGGACAACAACATCGATTCATCGGCTAAGCACGACCCTCATCTGGCCGCTCTGGCCGCCGCAGCAAGCCATCTGGACGAAGATGACGTCCAGGCAGGCCCACTCCATTGACCCCCGCTTGAGACGCCTCTGAGGCCCTCTCCGGGGCGTCTGGAGTCCCGCCTTAATGACCCCGCAAGAGCTTGATCGAAAGATCAGGAGCAGCTTCGGCTTCTTCCTGGTCATCATCTGGAAACACCTCAACCTCCCCAATCCGACCTGGATTCAGAAAGACATTGGCGACTACCTGCAATACGGCCCGACGCGCCTCATCATCATGGCGTTCCGTGGGGTAGGGAAGAGCTTCGTTACCTCTGCCTTCGTCCTCTGGCTCCTGTACTCCAACCCTCAACTCAAGATCATGGTGGTGTCCGCTTCCAAGGAGCGGGCTGATTCCTTCTCGACGTTCACCAGACGTCTCATCGACGAAGTGCCCATCCTGCACTTCCTCAAGCCCAAGCCCGAGCAGCGCGACTCGAAGATAGCCTTCGACGTTGGCCCTGCCACGGCAGACCACAGCCCCTCGGTGAAATCCGTGGGCATCACTGGCCAGATTACCGGTAGCCGCGCTGACGTCATCATTGCCGACGACGTGGAGGTGCTGAACAACTCAGCCACCCAAGGAGCCCGCGACAAGCTCGGTGAGCTGGTCAAGGAGTTCGACGCGGTACTCAAGCCGCTGCCTACCTCCCGAATCATCTACCTCGGTACGCCGCAGTGTGAGATGTCCCTGTACAACACCCTCTGCGAACGTGGCTACAAACGCCGCATCTGGCCAGCCAGGTTCCTCGACGAAACAGGGATGGCGAAGTACAAGGGCGACCTCGCTCCGTGCATCACCGACGCCTTCTTCAAAGACCCCTCACTGGTGGGGCAGACCACGGAGCCTCTGCGCTTCTGTGATGAAGACCTGGACCGACGTCTTCTCTCCTACGGCAAGGCAGGCTTTGCCCTGCAGTTCATGCTCGATACGAGCCTCTCGGACGCCGACAAGTACCCGCTGAAGCTCAGCGACCTCATGGTGATGTCCATCGACCACCGGAAGGCCCCCATCGACTTCACTTGGGCCTCTGGCAGCAAGCAAGTCCTGGATCTTCCCACGGTTGGTCTACAGGGCGACCGCTACCACCAGCCCCTCTGGATGGCCGACCAGACAGCCGAGTTCCAAGGCTCGGTCATGTTCATCGACCCCTCTGGTCGCGGTAAGGACGAAACAGCGTTTGCAGTGGTGAAGTTCCTCCACGGCTTCCTGTTCCTTGTTGCCCTCGGCGGCTTCCGCGATGGCTACACCCCGGAGACCATGAAGGCACTGGCAAGAACCGCCAAGGCCCACTCGGTCAACTTCATCCGGGTCGAGAGCAACTTCGGTGACGGTATGTTCACTGAGCTGCTGAAGCCTCACCTCCAGCGCATCTACCCGTGCGCCATCGAGGAGGAACGATCGGTAGGCCAGAAGGAGCTACGCATCATCGACACCCTGGAGCCGGTGATGATGCAACACCGCCTCATCGTGGACCCTCGGGTCATCGAAGAGGACTACCGGCAGTGCGAGCAAGACCTCAAGTACTCTGCCTTCTACCAGCTCACCCGCATCACCCGAGACCGTGGCGCATTGGCCCACGACGACCGTCTGGAAGCCATTTCCGGGGCCGTTGCGTATTGGGTGGAGCAAATGGCTAGGGACGGTAAGATCGAGGCTGAAAAACACCGGGAAGAGCTGCTGCAGCGCGAGCTGGAGGGCTTCGTCCACGGCATCATCGGCTTCCCCTCGGTCGACGACGACATGGGGTGGCTGAGCCTATAAAGACCGGCTGCCAAGGATGGCGGCACTTTGCTATATTCCCGGCTCAATCAAGGAGGAGACGTTCCATGGGCGGTATCAGTATCTGGCAGCTACTCATCATCGTTGCTTTTATTGGTGGGTATCTATTTCCTATCGTTCACGTCTTGGTATCGAAGCGTTCCTATGGGGGAGCCAAGTTTGGCTGGCTCATAGCTGTGGTTATGTTTTCGCTCCTCGCCTACTGCGTCTTCCTGATCGTGACCCAACCTAAAAAGACCGCCGGTGCTATTCAATGAACGTCGCGCAGAAGATTCTCGTTGAGAAGGCTATCGGCTGGATTGGTGTGCTGTGTGTCGGCGGGTTCGTTCTGATTGTGGCGTGCGTATTGCTCTCTGCACTCATTCACGGTATTCAAGAAGCCGCTTGGCTCCTAGAGGAATACTTCGCTGATGAAGAAGCCGTACTTACCTACGGACTGGTTGCGCTAGCTGGGGTCTGCTTCTGGTCGCGTGCCTACCTACGAGCTGGCCGGCTGGGCTCCTGATTTACCCCCAGTACTAGGGAAGGGGGGAAGAAAAGAAAAAGGAAAGACACCCATAAGATACCTCTAAGAGCCCGCCCCGGCATCGCTCCTGACATCGCACTGTGCTGACGCACAGACCTCAGCCAGGAGCAGTGGTGTGGGTGTTTTCCCTTTCTCTCTTTTTGGTCATGGTCTCTCCTCACTTACCCCTGCAGGTTCTCCTGTGGGGGTTTTTTTGCTACCTTGAAGACAACACACAGTTGTCCGCTCAAGAGGTAGTCGTTGCAGTGTCTGACCTAAGCCTTTCCTCACTCATGATTGCCCTCAACTCCTTGGGAGAGAGGTACGCCAAGAGGCCCTCACTCACCGAGCTTGTGCTGCTGACCATCATTGCTGAGAATCCCGGCATCACCCAAACGGACATCCGGGAGAGGTTCAATACGGGCCTCTCAAGGCAGGCCATGGCGACGTACATCGGACGTCTTCGAGACGACTATGACGACCCACTGGTGACTGATCTGGATGACCCTGCAGGAGGTCGGAAGAAGTTCATGGCGGTGACCAAGGCAGGGAAGGGGCTGTACGAGGAGTTGATGGCGAGCTTGCAGAAACAGTAAGGGAAGTAGTGGTGCCGTAGCTGGGCCAACTGGTGGCTCATCAGCAGCTCGAAAGGGAATTGAAGTATGAAAAGAAAAAATATCACAGAGTATGCTCTGGGCTACATGAATAGTTATACCGCGATGGTTACGGCTTATGAGCTTATGTCTGGATGGAAGCCCGTCGAGGGACAGGAGGAGCTAGATAGATGCCACATCTATATAATTGCAACCCGGCCGAGTGCATACTTCATAGCAGATAGCCTGAAACATGATGGAAAGGTGTTGTCTGGTCAAATTGGGTACAAAATATCTGGCGTAGAAACCCGCGTTGATTTTGCCGATTTTCCATTTAAGTTTTTGGATGATGCGGTTGAGTTTCGATGCGAATATCCGTTCCGCATGATCTGGGCATATAATTCCGCTGGGGAGCAAATCCACTACCTACCAGCCACGCACTTCGCTACGATGTTAGGCGCGTATAATTATGACGGAGTGTTGAACCGATTCGAGGTGCTTTATGTTGGACAGGCTTTAGGCCAAGGCAATCGTTCAGCTCAACAACGTCTGACAAGCCACTCGACATTTCAGAAAATTCTTGCACTCTCAGCGCACGATTACCCAGACGCCGAGTTAGTCGTGTTCATGTTCCAATTCGATCATGAACAAGTGATTTCTTCGATGGATGGACGAGCTGTCGGTGCGATAACTGACGACTCAAACGAACAGCGTTTGATGAATGCCATAAGAAATCCGCCTGATAAAAAACAGAAGATAGCAATGGTTGAGGCCGGCTTAATTCGCTATTTCCAGCCTCGCTACAACGAGATATTCAAAATCAAATTCCCGTCCCAGAAGCATAAGACCCTGCTGTCTTGTAGGGCGCTGGATGTGTCCGCACTCGTCGTTGAGCTTGATACCTCTGACCTCCGGTTTACCTTGTGGTCACCTTCCGTAAAGCCTAATGAACATCATGCAGCTCGATACGATCTGGTGAACTTACAAAACCGCATGTCATTCTTCAATCTGACGGGTATGGTTGAATATCCCGATGTAATCAAAATGGAGAAGTGACGACCCTCCGGCGCGAATCGATAGCCAATCTTTTTTGTCTGAAAAATCTGAGCGGTCTTTTGTAATGGCCGCGAGCCGAGTGTCCCCCCGTGGGGGGCCTGCCAGGGCTCTTTCCCGGCACCCTGACGGCTTCATCCACACCAAAAGCCACACCAGACGACGCTAAGTTATTGATTTACAAGGCCTTTAAACGGATATGCGATCCGTTGGGCATCGTTCCGGTAGGCTGCAAGGGCACTGCAAGACACAACATCTAGGGCCTGCCATGGCCTGCCGCCACTACATATAGGGATGCACTTTGCTCCCCTGTAGTTTTCTTTTCGGCCTCCTTTCGCCTCCCGCCAGGATTGCCACGCACAAGCCCCGCAAGCGCACCACAAGCCACGCAAAGACCATCGCCCTTGCTTCCCTATTGGTTCGCCTTGCCGCGTCTCCTATCGCCTCCTATGCACTCACAAGCGGGACTATCATCACCCTGTTGACATGCTCAGCCGATTGCGTAGAATTCGCAGCCATACCGGCACGGATCGCCGGATCTGAAAGCCTCGGAAACGGGACTGACGACAAGGGGTTGACAAGGTCACCCGACGGGCTCTAGGATATGCCCAACGCTGCAGAAAACGCGGCACGCAAGGCAAGTCGACAACGTCGAACGCCACGCTAGAAGTGAAGGCTAGGGGCCTTCGTAACCCGGACAACGGCACACGGGGCTTCTACCGGATCGCAGGAAGCGACGCGGCAATGACAACGACAGGTTGACATGCGAGGCGGAAAGCGTAGAATGCGCAGCCAACGAAGGACGCAAAACCCGGCACGGATGCCGACAGCTTCACCCGCTCTTTAACAATTCGGATATGACGCATGGCAAGCAGTGGGCTTAACAGAGCGTCTTGGTGACTTCTCCAGGACGCTCGATTAAGTCAACTGGAGGAGTGTGCCTCAGTGAAACTCTATCTCGCTTACGTCGCAGCCATCGGACTCGGTGCCCATCAGCTTCTGCAGGTGGCAACGGCTTCGCTTGGCCTGTAATTCCCACAACCGGGACTGACAACAAACATTCGTAGGAGGTGCCGTCATGGCCAAAGCTACTGGTTTCATCATCTATGAAGGTCCGTCTGTACTCGACGGAGAGCCCATTGTTGTAATCGCTACCATGCACAGCGACAACGTAAAGACCGGCGACATGGTCCAGACCTGGATCATGCGTTCGGACGTCGAGCCACACACTGCAAGCAAGCTCATGCTAGATGGCTCGGTGTGTGGCGGGTGCCCACATCGCCAGTCCCTCGGCGGTGCCTGCTATGTCACCTTGCATCAAGGCCCGCTGTCCGTGTTCCGTGCCTACAAGCGCGGCAACTACAGCCGTGACTGGGACGCTGCTGCCTTCGCTGGTCGCATGGTTCGCCTCGGTGCCTATGGTGACCCTGCAGCCGTACCTTTCGACGTCTGGCAGTTCGTCCTGAGCCAAGCCAAAGGCTGGACCGGGTACACCCATCAGCTCGCCCATCGCAAGTTCGATTCCCGCCTGCTGCGCTGGGTCATGGTGAGTGCCGACACTCCCAAGCAAGCCAGTGGCAGCCACCGCTTCGGACGCCGCACCTTCCGAGTGAAGACCGAGGGTGCCCCGTTGCTGCCCGGTGAGATTGAGTGCCCGAGCGCCAAAGGTGTCAGCTGTGCCGACTGTGGCCTGTGCAACGGTGCCCACAACGAAGGCCCAAGCATCGCCATCGATGTGCATGGTGCCCGTGCCTCGAAGTACACCGCGAAGTACGCCAAGGTAAACCTGATTCCCGCCCTCAGTCTGTCCTAATAGTCCCGCTTCCGGGATGTTCGCTGATCCGAAGGCATCCAGACGGGTGCCTTCCAGTGAGCGAATAACCAACCAAGGAGAGTGCCGCTATGGCCCAGCAACAAACAACCGACACCCGCCAGTCCATGCTCGACACCATGACCGAGGCCGCTGCTGTCTGGCGTGCCCTTCCAGGTCAGTCCGCCCATCTTTTCGTGGGTGTCGACCCTGATGGCCGTGTCCTGTGGGAAATCCGGGGTGGCTTCATGGGTGCGCAGATCAATCCGCACAGTGCCCGCCCGATGGTCATGGATGGTCCAGGTGCCCAGGCCCTTATCGACAGTGCCTGTCTGTACCTGGCTGCGCATCCCGCCCTGGTGCAGAAGTTCGAGAACCTTGTGCCCATGACCTTGGGTGACTACTGCGAGGCCCACGCCATTGAGTGCGAGCGTGTGGCCGATCTGATCCGCGAGCAGTTGGAGGCTAAGTGATGGACGCCTTCAAGCGTGACCTGCAACGCCAGACCCGGCGCGCCTATCACCAAGCTCGCCAGCAACGTGCCGCCAAGCGCTACCAGGATGGCGACTTCGATGACATGGGCCGCGAGGCAGTGGCCAGGGCCTATCACCGTCGCCGTCGCAGCGGCCTCGGCTGGGTTCTATAGGAGCGCGATATTGTTGACCCAAGCTATTGAAAAACAGGGCTATGTAAGGTCTGTACAGAGCCCTTACAAGCTGGCTGATCTGCCACAGCAAGGCCCCTTGATTTCCGTATTGGCAGCGGCAAAATGCTGGCACGTCCGGGGGATACGAACCGGTCTGACAAGAATCCGGCGTGGCCTCTGGCGAATCGACCCACGAATTCCGTCCAACGAGGCAGTTCATGGACAAAGCCACACTAGCGCAGTACCTGGAGCGTGAAACACAACGATACCTGCAAGGAGGCGGGGAGGTGATTCGCTACGCGAGTCCGCAGAACCCGACCAAGATCAAGCTCGGTGCCTACCGCCCGATCCACAACCTGAAGGAAGAGGCGTGGCGGGCTGAGCTTGATCGATTGAAGAACCCAGCAATAACAGCAACAAGGTAAAAAGGGGGAGTGCCGATATGGCCAACAACGTACTCGTCCAATCCGCTCGCCAACTGGTCAACATGGCCGGTGGCAGCTTCATGACTCTGGAGTTTCGCAAGGCAGACGGACGTATCCGCCGTCTCAACGGGCGCCTTGGCGTCTACCGGCACCTGAAGTCGCCATTCAGTGACCCTGACACCGCCGACACCGAGAACAAGGTGACTGTGTGGGAGGCCAACCGCGAAGGGAAGGCCAAGTATCGGTCGGTGCGACTGGATCGTATCGTGTCGCTCAAGCTGCGTGGTGTGGAGTTCAAGTTCCACCCGAGACCTTAGCCCAATCGCTGTGAACGCTAGGCATACTCCGTGAAAACTAGGCGGGCACATTGAGGTGCCCATGATACAGAAGCGAGTGGAAAGAGATGGAAGCAGTGAGTCTAGTGGATCAGTACCTGTGGAATGAGCAGACAGATATTGTCGAGGTACTGTGTCCAGAGGCGTTCGCGGTACATGAGGGAGATGTAGCGCTCTGGTACGAAGTGAAGGACGGCCTGGAGCGTTTCAAGGAAGGAGGAGCAGCAATCATCGAGTGGGGCTATTTTGCTTGGCTCGGATTGCCTCACAACCGGGACATTGAGGACTTCTTGGCTGAAATGCTTGGTTGATATTGTCCCGGATCAGGGATTGTGATTCCATCGGCGTACACGGCGTCAATTAACGCGAAAATATTTTTCGGCCTGTGTACGCCAACGAGAGAGGAAAGGAATGATGAGTATCACCGCCATGACCACACTCAAGCGGGTGCTTGACGCTGTCCGTGCCGAGGCACCTGAGTTGCCCACGCAACAGCTACACGCGCTGCTGGTCATCGGGCTAGACGAGGGACTGTCAGTGCAGGACGTGCAGAAGCGCACTGGCATGACCAACTCCAGCGGCTCCCGCAACGTGCGTGCTCTGATGGAATATGCGGGAGAAGGGCGGAAGGGTCTCCATTGGGTTGACTGGAAGCCGAACCCGCAGAACCTGCGAGAGAAGCTGCTGTACCTGAGCCCGAAGGGTAGGGAAGTGATGGACAAGATGATGAAGGTGATGGAGGGATGAGATGGCCACCCGCAAGCGCGGCAATAAGTGGCGGACGGAGTTCATAGTCGAGGGAGAGCGGTACGTCCGCTACTTCGAGGATGAAGGTGAAGGTAAGGCCTGGGAAGCATACGTCCGCCTCCAGGTAGCAAGAGGACAGCCCTTGCACGACGATGTGCTTGGCGCTGACAAACCGATGACCCTTGGCGAGGCCTTCAAGCACGCCTGTACAGCATGGGAGGGAACGAAGAACTCGAAGATGGCGGTGAAGAACGCCGAGGATGTGCTTGAGGTGCTGGGTAAAACCTTCCCGGTGGCCAAGGTCGGCAAGGTTGAGTTTGATTCTCTGGTCAAACACTTCCGCAAGCGGGAACTTACCGATTCCACCATCAATCGGAAGCTCGCGTCACTGAGCAAGATGATGACGCTGGCGGCTGAGCATGGGGAGCCGGTCAACTTCAAGATCAAGATCCTGAAGGAACCCGAGGGACGCCTCCGCTTCCTCACCCCGGCAGAAGAGCAGGCTGTGCTGCAGGACTTGGAGGAGAACGAGGGCGGTGTCTACGCCGACTTCGTGAGGGTAGGCATCGACACTGGTGGTCGCCTCTCCGAGCTGCTGGCGATGGAACCTCGGTGGCTCCGGTACGACTCATCCGGGCGGTTGCTTCTGACCTTTCCGGCGCGTGTCACCAAGAGCGCGAAGAGCCGCACCATTCCGGTCCCGATGCGGTCGGTCGACATCCTGGCCAAGCGATTGGACAACAAGCAGGTGTGGCCTGAGCATTGGAGCAAGTTCACCATCACCCACGCATGGGCACGCTCAAGGGCTCGTCTGCAGATTCACGACCCCGAGTTCGTCTTCCATGCCTGTAGGCATACCTGTGCCACCCGCCTGCTCCAGAAGACAGGCAACCTCGTCCTGGTGAGGGACTGGTTGGGTCACGCCGACATCCGTATCACAACCAGATACACCAAGGTCGTAAGCGACACCCTGCTGGCTGGAGCCGAGGCTCTCGACAGCTTTCACACCCCATCCACACCAACTTTTTCAGGTGTGGAATCTGGTGTGGATTTCGAGCCCGCTTGAGGGACTCACCATATTCTCTAGTGGAGGCAACCCATTGATTTCCTTGCGGTTTCGTTTTGGCATGTTCACGGACTAACGGTTCGCAAGCCATTGCAAATCCGTGTACGCCGGTTCGATTCCGACATCGGCCTCCATATTGAAGAGCCCCAAGCAATTCGTTGCTTGGGGCTTTTTCTTTTGCGTCCCAGAACGCGCGGCCACCGGTATTGCCAGTGAGTGGCGGCAAGCGATTCCGCCGCTGCTATCTATACTCCATGGGCGCCTCTCGCTCAGGAGAATAGCCATGCGACGCCTCTCAGCC
>Ga0114984_1000907_pt1 | contig 11222 bp, 8 predicted proteins | sample Shrwel1BS1Day1_FD_96987 | JGI IMG/M metagenome (GOLD analysis project Ga0114984, IMG submission 96987) | Subsurface microbial communities from deep shales in Ohio, USA - Utica-3 well 1 S-1-Day1 | ecosystem: Environmental > Aquatic > Deep subsurface > Shale gas/oil reservoir > Produced water/Flow... | reverse complement strand
GCTTGAGGTCGATTGGCGTGCCGCAGACTTCCAGCGCGCCCGGGCGGGTCAGCGGGTTGGTCTGGAACATCTCGATGAGTTCGCCATGCAGCGCCGCCGGCAGGCGTGTGGTGTCGTTGTTCCAGTAGAGGATGTCGAACACCGGCGGCTCATTGCCCAGCAGGTAGTTGTTGACCCAGTAGTTCCAGATCAGGTCGTTGGGGCGCATCCAGGCGAACACCTTGGCCATGTCGCTGCCTTCCAGCACGCCGGCCTGGTAGGAGCGGCGCTTGGCGGCCTCCAGGGTCTTCTCGTCGGCGAACAGGGCGACCTGGGTGTCGAGCTGGGTGTCGAGCACGCTGACCAGCAGGGTCAGGGCATTGACCTTGGGCTGGCCGAGGGCGGCGTAGTGGCCGAGCAGCGAGGCGGTGGTCAGGCCGCCGGAGCAGGCGCCGAGCATGTTGATGTCCTTGCTGCCGGTGATGGCGCAGATGACGTCGATGGCGTCCTTGAGCGCCTCGATGTAGGTGGACAGGCCCCACTCGCGCTGCGCCTTGGTCGGGTTGCGCCAGCTGACCACGAAGGTCTGCACCTGGCTGCGCAGGAGGAAGCGCGCCAGGCTCTTGTCCGGCGACAGGTCGAAGACGTAGAACTTGTTGATCTGCGGCGGCACCACCAGCAGCGGGCGCTCATGCACGCTTTCGGTGATCGGCTTGTACTGGATCAGCTCCAGCACGTCGTTGCGAAACACCACGGCGCCCTCGGTGGTGGCCAGGTTCTTGCCGACCTCGAAGGCCTCCATGTTCACCTGGCTGGGCATGCCGCCGTTGTGCACCAGGTCCTTGGCCAGGTGCGAGAGACCGTCGAGCAGGCTCTTGCCGCCGGTTTCGAAGAAGCGCTTGACCGCTGCCGGATTGGCCATGCTGTTGGAGGGTGCCATGGCTTCGGTCATCAGGTTGATGACGAAGTGGCCGCGGCTGGCGTCCTGCTCGGACAGCGAGCTGTGCTCGATCCAGTCGTGAAGTTCCTTGCGCCAGGCCAGGTAGGTCTGCAGGTAGCGGCGATACAGCGGATTCTGGCTCCAGGCCGGGTCGGCGAAGCGACGGTCGCCGTCCTCGGGTTTGAGCTGGGACTGGCCGAGCATGACGTTCTTCAGTTCCAGGCCGAAATGAGCGACATGCTTGGCGCTGTGGAAGGGTTGCTTGAGTGCCTGGGCGAGCACCATGCGGGCAGAGGTCAAGAGATCCTTGCCGCGGATACCGATCACCGGGTTGAGTCCCAGGGTGTTTTCCGAGGCCTGGCGTTTCAGGTCTTCGTTGTTCTTATCACTCATCTACGACGCTCCATTGTCCTGAGACGAATACCGGCGTGTTGGCGCGCACGGCGACACAGGGCCTGGTACTGCTCGGGTTACCGGGGGCGGATCGAGTCCGCATCTTTCTTTGCATCTGGCGCAGCCAAATGCAGGGAACCTGCCAGTTCCTTGGTTACCCGAGTTTGTGAAGTTAAGCAAGCTGATCGATGGGGCAGGAGTATGCAGCGATAGATTAGAAAACGCGCCCTAACTGCAGGGATCGCCGCAGGTGCACAAGGCGGACGCTCTAGGGCGAGGCTTTGTCGCGCAACCGCCCTGGGTGGGCCGTTGCGCATGCGATGACCAGGGGCGTGGGCCCGGCGAGCCAGGCCGAGGGCGGCGTTTCAGAGCATCAGGCGCACGACCGACTCGTTGGGGTCGCGGGACTTGCCGGCCGCGCTGAGCTGCGCCAGGTAGTCGGCCCACAGCTGGTCCTGTCGGGTGGCCAGCTCATGCAGGTAATCCCAGGTGAACAGGCCGCTGTCATGGCCGTCGTCGAAGCACAGTTTCAGTGCATAGTTGCCGGCCGGTTCGATGCGTTCGAGGCCGACGCCGAGCTTGCCGGTCTGCAGGATCGGCTTGCCATGGCCCTGCACCTCGGCAGACGGCGAGTGCACGCGCAGGAACTCGGCGCTGAGCGAGTAGCTCTGTTCGCCGTAACGCAGCTCCAGCGTCTTCGACGCCTTGTGCAGTTTGATCGCGCTGGGGATGGGCATGGGAGAATTTCCGGCTACAGGCTACAGGCTACAGGCTACAGGCTACAGGCTACAGGCTACAGACCTTGCTTTGGCTTGCAGCCTGCCGCCTGAAGCCTGCAGCCGCTTTTAAAGAATATACCGCGACAGGTCTTCGTCCTGCGCCAGCTCACCCAGATGGCCGTTGACATAGGCGGCATCGATGCGGATCGGCTCGCCGTTCTGCTGGCCGGCCAGGTCGGAGGCCTTGAAGGAGACTTCTTCGAGCAGGCGTTCGAGCAGGGTGTGCAGGCGACGGGCGCCGATGTTTTCTGTCTTCTCGTTGACCTGCCAGGCGATCTCGGCAATACGCTTGATACCGTCCTCGGCGAATTCGATGTCCAGCCCTTCGGTCTTCAGCAGCGCGCTGTACTGCTCGGTGAGCGAGGCGTGCGGCTCGCTGAGGATGCGTTCGAAGTCCTGCGGGCTGAGGGCCTTGAGTTCGACGCGGATCGGCAGGCGGCCCTGCAGCTCGGGCACCAGATCGCTCGGCTTGCTCAGGTGGAAGGCGCCCGAGGCGATGAACAGGATATGGTCGGTCTTGACCATGCCCAGCTTGGTGTTCACCGTGCAGCCTTCGATCAGCGGCAGCAGGTCACGCTGCACGCCCTCACGCGATACATCGGCGCCGCCGGTATTGGCGCGCTTGGCCACCTTGTCGATCTCGTCGATGAAGACGATGCCGTGCTGCTCGACGGCTTCCAGCGCGCGGGCCTTGAGTTCCTCCTCGTTGACCAGGCGTGCGGCTTCCTCGTCGCGTACCAGCTTCAGCGCATCGGCAACCTTGAGCTTGCGGCTCTTCTTCTTGCCCTTGCCGAGGCCGGCAAACAGGCTTTGCAGCTGATTGGTCATTTCCTCCATGCCCGGCGGGGTCATGATCTCCACGCCCATGGGGGCCTCGGCGACTTCGATGTCGATTTCCTTGTCGTTCAGCTGCCCCTCGCGCAGGCGCTTGCGGAACAGCTGGCGGGTGTTGGAATCCTCGCTGCGCACTGGCTCGTCGCCAAAGCCCTGGCGTGCGGGCGGCAGCAGGGCGTCGAGGATGCGCTCCTCGGCGGCATCTTCGGCGCGGTGGCGCACCTTGGTCATTTCCTGTTCGCGCAGCATCTTCACCGCCGCATCGGCCAGGTCGCGGATGATCGACTCGACATCGCGACCGACATAGCCGACCTCGGTGAACTTGGTGGCTTCGACTTTCAGGAACGGTGCGTTGGCCAACTTGGCCAGGCGCCTGGCGATCTCGGTCTTGCCGACGCCGGTCGGGCCGATCATCAGGATGTTCTTCGGCGTCACTTCCTGGCGCAGCTCTGCCGGCAGCTGCATGCGCCGCCAGCGGTTGCGCAGGGCGATGGCGACGGCGCGCTTGGCGTCGTCCTGGCCGATGATATGGCGGTTGAGTTCGTGGACGATCTCGCGGGGCGTCATGGACATGGAATCGGGCTCGCTATCGAATCGGTATGAAGAAACGGACGTCACTCGGGGGCGTCCAGTTCCTCGACTGTCTGGTGATGATTGGTGAAGACGCAGATATCGCCGGCAATACCGAGCGCGGTCTCTGCCACTTCACGGGCGGACAGGTCGGTCTTCATCAGCAGGGCGCGTGCGGCCGCCTGGGCGAAGTTGCCGCCGGAGCCCATGGCGATCAGGCCCTCCTCGGGTTCGACGACGTCTCCGTTGCCGGTGATGATCAGGGATGCGTCCTTGTTGGCCACCGCCAGCATGGCTTCCAGGCGGCTCAGGCTGCGGTCGGTGCGCCAGTCCTTGGCCAGCTCGACGGCGGCGCGTACCAGATGGCCCTGATGTTTCTCAAGCTGCCCTTCGAAGCGCTCGAACAAGGTGAAGGCATCGGCGGTAGCGCCAGCGAAGCCGGCCAGCACCTGGCCGTGGTAGAGGCGCCGGACCTTCTTGGCGTTGCCTTTCATCACGGTGTTGCCGAGGGATACCTGGCCGTCGCCAGCCATCACGACCTTGCCGTGGCGGCGTACTGAAACGATGGTGGTCAAGGGAAGAGTCTCCGCGCTGCGGGGCGAATTGCCCGAATGGAAACTCAGATGGGGTGCCCGCCCCAGCTTTTCAACCGGCGGCGGGCTCAACAGGCTGTTGAAAAAACTACCTGCGTTGTCTGGCCGTCGTTAAAAACAGCCTCAAAATGCTCATTTACAACGCGTAAACTGCGCTTTTTCGGCTGTTTTTGCCTCGGCCAGCCTGCCTCGCCTACGTTTTTCAACGGCCTGTCGGGCGATCAGCGGACCTGGCGTTGCTGTAACAGCAGGTTGCTGTAGCCGTTGCCAGCCAGGGTCTTCTGCGCGGCCGCCAGTTGTTCGCGGCTGGCGAAGGGGCCGACCAGCACGCGGTGCCAGGTTTCCTCGCGCACCTTGCCGGTTTCCACCCGCACGTTCTGCCCGAGCAGGATGATCTGCGCACGCAGGGTGTCGGCATCGTCGCGCTTGCGGAACGAGCCGGCCTGCAGGAAGAACTGCGTGGTGACCGGCGCGCTGGCCAGCACGGGCGGCGGAGGCGGCGGTACCTGGCCGTTGAGCGCGGCTTCGGCGCGCGCGGTGTCGATCTTCGCGGCTTCTTCCGGGGTGACCGGTTTCTGCTCCGGTGCCGGTGGCGGCGTTTCTTCCAGCGCCTGCGGCAGGATCACTTCGGATTCCGGCAGCAGGGTGTAGAAGTCGTATTTGGGCCTGGCCGGCTCGGGCTGCGTTGGCTTGGGTTCCGGCTTGGTGCTGCGCACCTGCTCGCCCTTGTCGCGCTTGATCTCGTCACGGCCCGGTTCGAGACTGAACAGGAACATGAAGAAACCACCGACCACCAGGCCGCAGGCCAGCCAGATCCAGCCCGGTACGGGCTTTTTCGCCGGGGCCTGATAGCGACTGGCGCCGCGTTTCGGCGCCGGCTTCTTGCGCGCTGCCATTTACATCCGCTCCAGAGTTTCCAGGCCGAGCAGCTCCAGGCCCTGCTTGAGGGTGCGGCCAGTCAGGGCTGCCAGGCGCAGACGGCTGTCGCGTGTGGCTTCGCTCTCGGCGCTGAGGATCGGGCAGTTCTCGTAGAAGCTGGAGAACAGGCCGGCGATGTCATACAGGTAAGCGCACAACATATGCGGCGTGCCTTTCTCGGCGACATTGCCGAGCAGCTCGCCAAACTGCGCCAGTTTGGCAGCCAGGGCCTGTTCCTGATCGGCGACCAGGGTGATCTGCCCGCCGATTTCATCCACGCCCTTGCCCAGCTTGCGGAAGATGCTGGCGACGCGGGTGTAGGCATACAGCAGGTACGGCGCTGTATTGCCTTCGAAGCTCAGCATCAGGTCGAAGTTGAAGCTGTAGTCGCTGGTGCGGTGCTTGGACAGGTCGGCGTATTTCACCGAGGCGATGCCGACCACGCGGGCGATTCTACGCAGCTCGTCCTCGTCCAGTTCCGGGTTCTTGTCCTTGACCAGGCTGTAGGCGCGCTGCTCGGCTTCATCGAGCAGTTGCACCAGTTTCACGGTGCCGCCGTCGCGGGTCTTGAACGGGCGGCCGTCCGGGCCATTCATGGTGCCGAAGCCCATGTGTTCCATTTCCATGCTGGACGGGACGAAGCCGGCCAGGCGCGCGCAGGCGAAGACCATCTGGAAGTGCAGGGCCTGGCGCTGGTCGACGAAGTACAGCACGCGGTCGGCCTTGAGCACGCCTGCGCGGTAGCGGGTGGCAGCCAGGTCGGTAGTGGCGTACAGGTAGCCGCCGCCAGCCTTCTGCACGATCAGCGGCAGCGGGTTGCCTTCGGCATTCTTGAACTCGTCCATGAATACGCACTTGGCGCCATTGTCCTCGGTCAGCAGGCCCTTGGCGGCGAGGTCGGCGACCACCTGTGGCAGGTCGTCGTTATAGGCGCTCTCGCCCTTGACATCGGCCATGGAGAGCTTGACGCCGAGGCGGTCGTACAGCGCCTGGCAGTGCGACAGGGAAATGTCGTTGAAGCGATGCCACAGACGCAGACACTCGGCGTCGCCGGCCTGCAGCTGGACCACCAGTTCGCGGGCGCGGTCGGCGAACTCGGGCGACTCGTCGAAGCGTTTCTTCGCTGCACGATAGAAGCCTTCCAGGTCGGCCAGCTCGCTCTCGGCGGCCGCCGGGTTTTCCTGCATGTAGGCCAGCAGCATGCCGAACTGGGTGCCCCAGTCGCCGACATGGTTCTGGCGAATCACGGTGTCGCCGAGAAACTCCAGCACCCGCGCCACGCCGTCGCCGATGATGGTCGAGCGCAGGTGGCCGACGTGCATTTCCTTGGCCAGGTTGGGCGCGGACAGATCGACCACCACGCGCTGCGCAGGGCCGTTCTTGCGCACGCCAAGTTTGGCATCGGCCAGTGCCGCTTCCAGACGCTGTGCCAGGGCATCACTGTTCTGGAAGAAGTTGAGGAAGCCGGGGCCGGCGATTTCCACCTTGGTGATCTGCTCATCGGCCGGCAATGCTGCGATCAGCTTTTCGGCCAGGTCGCGCGGCTTCATGCCGGCCGGCTTGGCCAGCATCATGGCAATGTTGCTGGCGAAGTCGCCGTGGCTCTTGTCCTTGGTGTTCTCCACCTGGATGACCGGCGTCAGGCCTGCAGGCAGCACGCCTTCGGCGGTCAGGCGGTCGAGGGCTTGCTGGATCAGGTGGCGAATGCTGTCTTTCATGTTCGGCTCGGGTTGCCTTGGGGCTTTGGTCGAAAACTGCGCATTATAGAAGTAGCGGCAGGCTGCAGGCCACAGGCTTCAGGCAAAGCGATGGGCCTGCAGTGGGTAGGGTGGGCTTCAGCCCACCAAGGCTGGCCGCTGTTGGTGGGCTGAAGCGGGACGCCGCCCGGCCCACCCTACGGACTGCCGGGGTTCGCTCGCGCCGCTCGTTTCTAAAAAAGCCGGCATGCGGCTCAGAACAGGTCGATCGGGTCGACATCCAGCGACCAGCGCACCGCGCGGCCACTGGGCATTTGCTCCAGCGCATGCAGCCAATGGTTGAGCAGGCGGTGCAGCGGGGCGCGGGCATTGCCCTGCAGCAGCAGTTGCGCGCGAAAGCGTCCGGCGCGGCGTTCCATCGGCGCCGGTACCGGGCCGAGCAGTTCGATGCCGGACAGCCCCAACTCACCCAGCAGGTGCTCTGCCTCGCTGCAGGCCTCATCGAGAAAGCCTTCTGCCTGGCCGGGCTTGTGCGCTTCGGCGCGCAGCAGCGCCAGGTGGCAGAACGGCGGCAGGCCGGCACTGCGGCGCTCGCTCAACGCCTGCTCGGCGAAGGCGAAGTAGCCCTGCTCGGTCAGTTGCACCAGCAGCGGATGGTCGGCCAGGTGGCTCTGAATGATCACCTTGCCCGGCTCCTCGGCACGCCCGGCGCGGCCGGCGACCTGTACGATCAACTGCGCCATGCGCTCGCTGGCGCGAAAATCCGCCGAGAACAGGCCGCCATCGGCGTCGAGGATCGACACCAGCGTCACCCGTGGGAAGTGGTGACCCTTGGCGAGCATCTGGGTGCCGACCAGGATGCACGGCTCGCCCTTGTTGATGGTGGCGAACAGGCGATCCATCGCGCCCTTGCGCGAGGTGCTGTCACGGTCGATGCGCAGCACCGGGTAATCGGGGAACAGTAGCGCCAGGCGTTCTTCGGCACGCTCGGTGCCGGCGCCGATCGGGCGCAGGTCGACGTGCTGGCATTTCGGGCAGTTGCTCGGTTGCTTCTCGACGTGGCCGCAGTGGTGGCAGCGCAGCTCCTGATAACGCTGGTGCACGGTCATGCGCGCGTCGCAGCGTGGGCACTCGGATAGCCAGCCGCAATCGTGGCAGAGCAGGGTCGGGGCGAAGCCGCGGCGGTTGAGAAACACCAGCACCTGCTGGCCGGCCGCCAGGGTCTGGGCGATGGCCTGCTGCATCGGTCCGGAGATGCCCGAGTCCAGTGGCCGGCTCTTCACGTCTAGGCGCAGAAAGCGTGGCTGGCTGGCGCCGCCGGCGCGCTGGGTCAGCTTGAGCAGGGCGTAGCGGCCGCTGTGGGCGTTGTGCAGGCTTTCCAGCGAGGGTGTGGCCGAGCCGAGGACGATGGGGACGTCTTCCTGGCGCGCGCGAACCAACGCCAGGTCACGGGCGTGATAGCGCAGGCCTTCCTGCTGTTTATAGGAGGCGTCGTGTTCTTCATCGACGATGATCAACCCAGGGTTCTTCATCGGCGTGAACAGTGCCGAGCGGGTGCCGATGATGATGTCGGCCTCGCCATCGCGCGCGGCCAGCCAGGCATCGAGGCGATCGCGATCATTGACCGCTGAATGCAGCAGGGCGATGCGTGCATTGAAGCGGCGGGCGAAACGGTCGAAGGTCTGCGGGCCGAGGTTGATCTCGGGGATCAGCACCAGCGCCTGCTTGCCGGCTTGCAGGCATTGGTGGATCAGTTGCAGGTAAACCTCGGTCTTGCCGCTGCCGGTGACGCCCGCCAGCAGGAAGGCATTGAACTGACCCCAGCCCGACGCCACGGCATTCACCGCCGCGCGCTGCTCGGCATTCAGCGGCAGTTCCGGTTGCGCCAGCCAGTGCGCAGGCTTGGGATGAGGCTGGGTGCGGCGAACCTCGACCCGTACCAGCCCCTTCTCATGCAGTAATTGCAGGCTGTCGCGGTTGAGTTGCAGTTGGCTGAGCAGGCTGTGGGCCACGCCGTGCGGGTGTTGCGCCAGTGCCTTGAGTGCGTCGCGCTGGCGTGGGGCGCGGGCCAGGCGTGGGTCGTCGACACTGGCGCCCTTGCTGGCCAGCCAGTAACGCTCCTGGCGGGTTTCGGCCGGCTCGCCCTGGCGCAGCAGTACCGGCAAGGCCCAACTCAGGGTGTCGCCCAGGCTGTGTTGGTAGTACTGCGCTGTCCACAGGCACAGCTTGAACAGCGGCGCCGGCAGCGGTGGGCGGGCGTCGAGCAGCTCCAGGGCGGGCTTGAGCTTGTCGAGTGGGGCTTCGCTCTGGCTGTCGACTTCGACCAGCACGCCGATCATCTCGCGGCGGCCGAAGGGCACGCGCAAGCGTACGCCTGGCTGCAAGGCACTGCGCGACACGCCAGTGGGGGCGAGGTAGTCGAACAGGCGGCGCAGCGGCGAGGGCAGGGCAAGGCGCAGGATCAGGTTGGGCAAGCCAGGAGCTCCTTTGACAGGCCGGCGATCTTAGCACGCGACGGCCGGCACCTTGCGCAGCTTGCATCGTGTCGGGTGTCTGGTAAGATGCGCGGCCTATTTCTGTGCGGTGCCTGACATTGGTCGGGTGGCGGCACGACTACCCCGAGGAAAGCACCATGAAAGCCGATATCCATCCGAACTACGTCGAGATCGACGCCACCTGCTCCTGCGGCAACGTGATCAAGACCCGCTCCACCATTGGCAAGAACCTGAGCCTGGACGTTTGCTCCGAGTGCCACCCGTTCTATACCGGTAAGCAGAAAGTGCTGGACACCGGCGGCCGTATCGATCGCTTCAAGCAGCGCTTCGGCGTATTCGGCGCCAAGTAAGCGACCGAACGAAAAAACGGAAACTGGCATGCGCCACTCCGTGATACTGAAAAAGGCGTCCCTGGTGGGCGCCTTTTTCGTTTCTCTGCTTTGTGCCGGCCTGGCCCAGGCCTTCTGTCCGCAGCGTGCCGATCTTGCTCAGGTCGCCGTGCGCCAGGTGGTCGATGGCGACACGGTGCGCCTGGTCGACGGGCGCAGCATTCGCCTGATCGGTATCAACGCCCCTGAACTGGGGCGCAAGGGGAAAAGTGATGAGCCTTTCGCCGTGCAGTCCAAGCGGCGTCTGCAGGCGCTGGTCGATGCCAGCGATGGGCGTGTCGGCCTGCTTTACGGCAAGCAGCGCAAGGACCGCTACGGGCGCACCCTGGCGCACTTCTATGACCGCCAGGGGCGTAATCTCGAAGCGCAATTGCTGAGCGAAGGTCTCGGTTTCATGGTCGCGGTGGCGCCCAATACTGCGCTGGCCAGCTGTCAGGCGCAGGCCGAGCGCCAGGCGCGGCGTCAGCGCCTCGGCCTGTGGCGTAGCAATCAGGTGAAGGCGGCCGGCCAGCTGAAAAGTGGCGGTTTTGCCCTGCTCGGCGGTCGGGTTGTCGAGGTGCAGCGCAATCGCGGCGGCCTGTGGATCGATCTCGATGGCGGTCGGGTGCTGCGCGTGGCGCCCGAACTGCTCGGCGAGTTCGATCTGCCCGCTTTGCAGAAACTCAAGGGGCGGCGGGTGGAGGCGCGTGGCTGGGTCATCGATCGCCAGAGCCGTGGCGGCTTGAAATCCGCGCAGGCGCGCTGGATGCTGCCGCTTACCCATTCGGCGATGCTGGAGGTGTTGCCATGATTCGTGCATTGATGCTGTGTCTGTTCTGTAGCGGGTTGGCCGGTTGCGCGGTCAATCCCGCGACCGGTCGTACCGATTTCGTGATGATGAGCGAGCGCCAGGAGCTGGATCTCGGCGCGCGCTACAACCAGGAAATCCTCAAGCAATACCCGCGCTACGAGGATGCCAAGTTACAGGCCTACATCCAGCGCGTCGGCGAGCGGGTGGCGCGCAGCAGCCATCGCAATCAGCTCAACTACGTCTTTACCCTGGTGGACAGTCCGGACGTCAATGCCTTCGCCTTGCCGGGTGGCTACATCTATATCCATCGCGGCCTGCTCGCCTACCTCAACTCCGAGGCGGAGCTGGCCGCGGTGCTGGGTCACGAAGTCGGCCACGTGACGGCACGCCATAGCGTGCGCCAGCAGAGCCAGTCCACGGCCTGGGGGCTGCTTGGCCAGGCTGCGGCCATCGGTACCGGTGTCGGCGCTGTGGGCGATTTGACCAATGTGATGGGCAATGCCTTCGTACGCGGCTACGGGCGCGACATGGAGCTGGAGGCCGATGGCCTGGGCGCGCAGTACCTGGCGCGCAGCGGCTACGACCCGCAGGCGATGATCGAGGTGGTCAAGGTGCTCAAGAGCCAGGAGGACTTCGCCCGCGAGCAGGCCGCCAGGCGTGGCGAAGCACCGACAGCGGGCGGCTATCACGGCTTGTTCGACACCCACCCGGACAACGATAGGCGCCTGCAGGAAGTGATTGGCCCTGCGCGTGCGCTGGCCGGCGGCAACCAGGAAGTGGGGCGCGACAATTTCCTGCAGATGCTCGACGGCCTGGTGTTCGGCGATTCGGCCGCCAGCGGGATT
>Ga0114984_1000906_pt1 | contig 11228 bp, 8 predicted proteins | sample Shrwel1BS1Day1_FD_96987 | JGI IMG/M metagenome (GOLD analysis project Ga0114984, IMG submission 96987) | Subsurface microbial communities from deep shales in Ohio, USA - Utica-3 well 1 S-1-Day1 | ecosystem: Environmental > Aquatic > Deep subsurface > Shale gas/oil reservoir > Produced water/Flow... | reverse complement strand
CACAGTCGGCGTACTGGGCCTGCGCCTGCTCGGCGCGGCGCATGTCGATTACCTGGTACCCAACCGTTTCGAGTACGGTTACGGCCTGACCCCGGAAATCGTCGCCGTGGCGCTGCAGCGCCAGCCCGACCTGCTGCTGACCGTGGACAACGGCATCTCCAGCGTCGACGGCGTGACGGCGGCCAAGGCGGCGGGGCTCAAGGTGCTGGTTACCGACCACCACCTGCCAGGGCCGGAATTGCCGGCGGCCGATGCCATCGTCAACCCCAACCAGCCGGGCTGCGACTTCCCCAGCAAGGCCATGGCCGGTGTCGGGGTGATGTTCTACGTGCTGCTGGCGCTGCGTGCGCGACTACGTGAAAGCGGTTGGTTCGCCAGCCGTGCCGAGCCGAACCTGGGCGAGTTGCTCGACCTGGTAGCACTGGGCAGCGTCGCCGACGTGGTACCGCTCGATGCCAACAACCGCATCCTGGTGCATCAGGGGTTGGCGCGCATTCGTGCCGGGCGGGCGCGGCCTGGCCTGCGCGCGATTCTCGAAGTGGCCGGGCGCGATCATCGGCGTATCACCTCCACCGATCTCGGTTTCATCCTCGGCCCACGCCTGAACGCAGCAGGGCGCCTGGACGATATGAGCCTGGGCATCGAATGCCTGCTCTGCGACGACGAGGCGCTGGCCCGCGACATGGCGGTACAGCTCGACCAGCTCAATCAGGACCGCAAGGCCATCGAGCAGGGCATGCAGCGCGAGGCGCTGGCCCAGCTCAAGGATCTGCCTGTGGCGGACATGCCATTCGGTCTGTGCCTGTTCGAGCCGGACTGGCACCAGGGCGTGATCGGCATTCTCGCTTCGCGCCTGAAGGAGCGCTATCACCGCCCGGCCATCGCCTTTGCCGATGCCGGTGACGGCCTGCTCAAGGGCTCGGCGCGTTCGGTGCCGGGGCTGCATATTCGTGATGCGCTGGATGCCGTGGCGGCCAAGCATCCGGGGCTGATCAGCAAGTTCGGCGGGCATGCCATGGCTGCCGGGCTGTCGCTGCCGCAAGCCAACTTCGGTGCCTTCGCTGCGGCCTTCGACGCCGAGGTGCGGCGTCAGCTTAGTGAAGACGATCTGACTGGGCGGTTGCTGTCCGATGGTCAGCTCGATGCCACCGAGTTCCACCTGGAACTGGCCCGTGCCCTGCGCAATGCCGGCCCCTGGGGCCAGCATTTTCCCGAACCGCTATTCCATGGCGTGTTCCAGATCGTGGCTCAGCGCATCGTCGGCGAGCGCCATCTGAAGCTGGTGCTCAAGACCGAATGCGGCAGCGTGCAGCTCGACGGCATCGCCTTCAACATCGACCGCGACGTCTGGCCCAATCCCACGCTGCGCTGGGCCGAGCTGGCCTACAAGCTCGACCTCAACGAGTTCCGTGGCAACGAGAGCGTACAGTTGATGGTGGCGCATATCGCCCCGCGCTAAGGCGCGAGGCGGGTCAGCACCTCCTGCACACGTTGGCGCGTCCCTGTGCTGCAAGGCATCAGTGGCGCTCGGGGCGCTTCACCATCGAGTAGCCCCTGCAGCGCCAGCGCCGCCTTGATCGCCGACGGATTGGCTTCGGCGAAGGCCGCCTGCATCCAGGGCAGCAGGCGGTAGTGCAACTGGCGCGCGCCCTGCAGATCGCCTTGCGCCACACGCTGCTGCATGGCCACGTAAAGATCGGCGCGGATATGTGCCGAGGCCGAAATGGCACCCGCGCCACCCAGGCACAGGATATTGAAGATCTGCACGTCCTCGCCGGCCAGCACCTGCACCTGGCCATCGGCGATCAGCGCCATGGTGGTTTCGGCATCGCCGGCGCAGTCCTTGATGGCCTGGATATTGGGGTGGCGGACGATGCGTCGCAGTGTCTCGCGCTCGATGCGCACGCCGCTGCGGTAGGGAACGTCGTACAGCACCAGTGGCACCTCGGCGGCGTCGGCCAGCGTGCTGAAGAAGTGCTCCAAGCCTGCCTGCGACGGGCGGATGTAGTAAGGCGCCGGCACCAGCGGGCCGGCCAGCGGGCGGCGCTGGATTTCCCGTTGCAGGTCGAGCAGGGCATTCAACTGGTTGCCGGCCAGGCCCATGATCACGCGCTCTGCGGGGACGCGCTGGAGTACGGCATCGAGTACCGCCAACTGCTCTGCCTGGCTCAGTGCCGCGGCTTCGCCTGTGGTGCCGCAGACCACGAACCCCGCGACACCGTCCTCCAGCAGCTTGGCCGTCAGCCGGTCGAGGCTGGCGAAGTCGATCTCGCCGTTACGAAAGGGGGTGACCAGCGCCACCCAGATACCTTGAAAAGCGGACATGCGAAAAACTCCTTGCGACTGACCGTCTGGTCGCCGTCAGGGAGGGTGCGGGATACGAGCGGGAGGGGAGATGCAACCTGGCGCTTGTCCTGTCAGCCCATCTGACGGGACAGCGCCCCGGTCAAATGAGCGACTGTTTCTTGGATTTCTTGGCAACGACGACGCACGCGCACTGGCAGGCAGTGAAGCCTGGGATCAGCGGCAGTTGGTCGAAGGTGGCGTACATGGAGAGCCCGTTGCGTAAATCGTTCGGTGACGGTGCGGGGTCGAGCGCGAGGCTGTCAAGCACGGGGTGGTTTCCCCGTGCCGGACAATTGCTGATCAGTGCTTGAACATGACGTGGCGAATGACGGTGTAGTCCTCCAGGCCATACATCGACATGTCCTTGCCATAACCCGATAGCTTCACGCCGCCGTGAGGCATCTCGCTGACCAGCATGAAGTGGGTGTTGACCCAGGTGCAGCCGTACTGCAGGCGTGCGGCCAGGCGATGGGCGCGGCCCACGTCGCGGGTCCAGACCGAGCTGGCCAGGCCGTAGCTGGAATCGTTGGCCCAGGCCAGCACCTGCGCTTCGTCGTCGAAGGCGGTGATCGAGATCACCGGGCCGAACACTTCGCGCTGGACGATCTCGTCGTCCTGGCGGGCACCGGCCAATACGGTCGGCTCGAAGAAGAAACCGGGCCGCGCGGCACGCTGGCCGCCGGTGACCACGCGGATGTGCGGCAGCGCCTTGGCACGTTCGACGAAGCCTTCGACGCGCTGCAGGTGCTGTTCGGTGATCAGCGGGCCGAGCTCGACGCCGTCTTCGTCCTGCAGACCCATCTTCAGCGAGCCGACCGCTTCGCCAAGGCGACGCACCACTTCGTCGTAGACGCCTTGCTGCACGTACAGGCGGCAGGCAGCGGTGCAGTCCTGGCCGGCGTTGTAGAAGCCGAAGCTGCGTATGCCGTCGACCACCGCGTCGATGTCGGCGTCGTCGAACACCAGCACTGGCGCCTTGCCGCCCAGCTCCATGTGCATGCGTTTCACACTCTCGGCGGTACCGGCGATGATCCGCGAGCCGGTGGGGATCGAGCCGGTGAGCGAGACCATGCGCACCTTGTCGTGGGTCACCAGGGGCTCGCCGACGCTCGGGCCGCGGCCGAAGACGATGTTGACCACGCCGGCGGGGAAGATGCCGGCGATGATCTCGCCCAGACGCAGGGCGCTCAGCGGCGTCTGCTCGGAGGGCTTGAGCACCACGGTATTGCCGGCGGCCAGGGCCGGGGCGAGTTTCCATGCCGCCATCATCAGCGGGTAGTTCCACGGGGCGATGGAGGCGACCACGCCAACCGGATCGCGGCGGATCATCGAAGTATGGCCGGGCAGGTATTCACCGGCGGCCGAGCCCTGCAGGCAGCGCGCGGCGCCAGCGAAGAAGCGGAACACGTCGGCGATGGCCGGCAGCTCGTCGCCACGGGCGGCGGCATAGGGCTTGCCGCAGTTCTGCGATTCCAGCCGGGCCAGTTCGTCAGCGTTGGCATCGATGGCGTCGGCCAGGGCCAGCAGCAGCGCCGAGCGCTGGCCGGGCGTGGTCTGCGACCAGGACTCGAACGCGGCATCGGCGGCGCGCACGGCGGCGTCGACCTGGGCGCTGCTGGCCTCGGGAATTTCCACCAGGGCACTGCCCAGCGAGGGATTGAAGATGGTTTGAACGTCGCCTTCTCCAGCAACCAGTTGGCCGTTTATCAAAAGTCTGACTTGCATGGTTTAGCCTCGTTGCAGTGGCTGCAATTTCTGTAAGTATTGCGGCCGGATGTTCATCGGTAAGTGGTTTGGGCGTGATCAGCGCCTGGCTTTTAACAGTGCGGGCAGCTCGGCTATCAGAGCGACCTCGCTTTCCTTCATGCGCACGAAGTAGTGCATCGGCGGTAGCAGCGTCCATACGAAGCAGCCGGGTAGTGGTCGTACACGCAACTGCACCTGCCCTTGTTCGCTGGTTAGTTCGACCTGCTCGGTATCCAGATTGCGCAAGCTCTCGTTTAGCTGTGGAGACTGATTCAACCAGTCCTCCAGCGCTGTCTGGGCGCTTTTCCAGCGACGACCCTTGACCCAGTGCGCGTGGCCTTCCGGTATCGCCTGCAGGCTCATCGTGTAACGCACATCCAGCTTGTAGATGCGGCTGAAGAACTGGCGCCGGACGGAGTAGTCCAGGCGCCGTTCAAGACCAAGCTGTTCGTCCTGTGCCTGCAGCGGAGCCTCTGGAGACGGGGCATGCTCGAACTGCGTGCACAGATGCCGGAAGGCTTGCTGTGCACGGCGCTCTACGTTGCCGAAGATGTTCATCTCAGACTTGTTCCAGCGCTTTTGCCGAAGACGTGGTGGTGCGTGCCTGATCGACTTCCGTTGTGCTCAGCCCGTAGAGCTGTTCCAGAGGTACCGGGCGGAACAGTGGAATGCGCTTGTAACGCAGCCAGCAGATGGCATAGGTCACGATGAACAGCATGAAGCCGCCGGAGATCGCATAGATGCGCAGCTTCATTTCCGTTTCGGGGTGGATGGTCAGAATCATGTATAGGCAGGCTGCGATCCCGATGATCTGCGGTAGTGGGAACAGCGGGGTACGGAACGGCCGTTTGATGTTGGGGTAGCGGCGACGCAGGATCATCACGTTGATCTGGGCGATCACGTAGGACAGCAGCCAGGTCACGCAGGACGCCAGGATCAGGGTGGCGATCAGATCCATGTCGATGCTCAGCAGGAAGGGAATGCACAGCAGCATGAAGACCGCGATGATGCCGACCCAGGGCGTACGGAACTGTGGGTGTACGTAGGTGAAGGCCTTGGGCAGCAGACCTTCGCGAGCCAGACCGTAGAGCATGCGCGGCACGGCAGCGAGGTGGGAGCTGACCGAGCTGGCGCTGGCCAGTACTGTGATGAGCACGATGACGACCGCGCCGGTATGGCCGAACATCGCCCGGGCGCCTTCAACCTGTGGTGCGGTGGAGCTTTCGAGAATGTTCAGCGGTACGTAGTGGGCAATCGCCTGGCCAAACAGCATGTCCGCCACGAAGATGGTCAGCAGGCCGAAGATCATGGCTTTGGGGATGGTCTTCTCGGGCTCGACCACTTCTTCGGCCATGGGGGCGACATACTCGATGCCGACGAATAGCCAGATGCCCAGCGCCAGAGACTGGAAAACCACCTCCCAGCCCTTGGGATTGAAGGGTACGCTCTGAATTTCACTTACGGTGCCGATGCTTAGCAGACCGAGCAGCCCCATGATCGAGGTGCCGATGATCATCGATCCAGTGATGAAAACCTGAACCGAGCCGAATACACCCACACCCACCAGGTTGACCATCAGGAAAAGCACCAACATGGTGATGGCAACCAGGGTCGCGCTGATGGATGGAAACAGGCTCTGTACGGCAAGCCCAGCGGTGATCGATTCCATCGCACCGGCCGCGGAGACCAGCACGATGTAGCCCCCCAGCACACTGACGATGGCCATGAATGGCCCCATGGCGATCAGTGTGTAGTCACCGATCATGCCGGCTCCGGGCATGAATGACGACAGCTCGGCATAGGAGAAGGAAACCAGAATGCTGACGAACATCGCGATCAGCGCGCTGACCATGAAGGCTGGGCCGACAAGGCCCATGCTGTAGCCGAGAGACACCATGGTGGTGCCGGCAACGACAAGCCCGGTGCAGGTGGCGAAGGCACGCCAGAAACCGAGAGTTCTGTTCAGTGACGTAGATGTCATGTCTGTGCCTCGATCAGTATTGATAAGCCTGGCGGATGATCGCCAGGTAGCTATCGACGCTCATGGATTTGGCGTTGCTGCTGTCGGAAATATTGCTCTTGGATTTCTCGGCGATGGCCAGGAAGTCCTCTTCACGTACACCGGCAACCTCCTTGAAGCGGGGGATATTCAACTCACGGCTCATCGCGAACAGGTGTTCCACTGCCGCCTCGGCGGCTGCCGCTGGAGCCAGTGTCGGATCGATGCCAAGGGCATAGGCGACATCGGCATGGCGGCGCAGATCGGCATCGCGGTTATGAGCAAAGACGAACGGCAGGAATATGGCGTTGCCTACGCCATGCGGCGTGTCGTACATGCCGCCGATGGCCTCGGAAATGCAGTGCACGCTGGCGATGTCGGCGTTACCGAACGCCATGCCGGCGATCAGGCTGGCGATCAGCATCTGCTCGCGGGCTTCGAGATTGTCCGGCTCCTGCACGGCGGGCTTGAGGTAGCGCGCAATCAGGCGGATGGCATGCAGGGCCAGACCGTCACTGATGGGGTTCGCCGGCTTGCCGGTATAGGCCTCGATGGCATGAGTCAGGGCATCCATGCCGGTCGCAGCGGCGATGGCCGGCGGCAGAGTGGTGGTGATGTCCGAATCCAGCAGAGCCAGTACCGGGCCGATGCGGTAGTCCAGCAGGCTCATCTTGAACTGGCGTTTGGTATCGGTGATGACCGAGAAGAACGTGACTTCGCTACCGGTTCCTGCCGTGGTCGGGATGGCCACCACAGGCAGGGCGTGGCCTTGCAGCTTGAACGCCCCCTCATAGTCTTCGACCTTGCCGGGATGGGTGAGCAGCACTGCGATGGCCTTGGCGGCATCCATGGCGCTGCCGCCGCCGACTGCCAGCAGGCCGTCGATGCCCTGACCGCGGAACTGCTCGGCGACCCGGTTGACATCCTCGGCGCGCGGATTGGGTTTCACGTCGGCAACTTCGGCATAGCGGATGCCGGCCGCATCCAGGCTCAGGTAGATGTTTTCCAGCAGGCCGGCCCGTTTGACCCCAGGGTCGGTGATCAGCAGAACATGGCGCAGGCCAAGCTCGGCCAAATGCTCGCCGGTGCGTGCGCGCAGGCCGGGCTCCATGACTATTCGGGTGGGTAACAGAAACTGGAACTGCATGATGGATACCTCTTGCTCGCAGATGCGCTGACGATTTTTGTTGGTGGCAGGTATGTCAGTGGCCGGCTAAGTCGGCTGACCTCGTTATGGTTGTTTTGTGGGCCAATCCTTGAGCCTCAGAGTGGTTTGTGGCGAGCCATGATGTGGCGCACCACGCTGTAATCCTGCAGGGAGTCGCTGGACAGGTCCTTGCCATAGCCGGAGCGCTTGAGCCCGCCATGAGGCATTTCGCTGGCCAGCATGAAATGGGTGTTGATCCAAGTGCAGCCGTACTGCAGTCGGTTGGCCAACTGGAAGGCCTTGTCCAGATCCTGCGTCCAGACCGAGCTGGCGAGGGCGTATTCGGAGTCGTTGGCCCATTCCAGGGCCTGGCGCGGGTCTTCCACGCGGGTGATGGTCACGACCGGACCGAACACTTCGCGCTGGACGATTTCGTCCTGCTGGCGGCAACCCGCGAGCAGCGTTGGCTGGTAGTAGAAGCCGGGGCCGGAGTGCATGGCGGCGCCGGTAACGCGTTCGATATGCGGCAAGCCAAGGGCACGTTCGACGAAACTGGCCACCCGGTCGCGTTGGCGAGTGCTGATCAGTGGCCCCATCTCGTTGTCGCTGTCCTTCTTGCGGGCGAAACGGATATTGCCTATCGCATCGCCCAGCGCAGCGGTAAGGCGATCATGGATGCCCTTCTCGGCGTAGATGCGACAAGCCGAGGTGCAGTCCTGTCCGGCGTTGTAGAAGCCATGGGTGCGTATACCTTCGACCACCGCATCAAGATCGGCATCATCACAGACGATGACGGGAGCTTTGCCGCCCAGTTCCAGGTGGGTTCGCTTGAGCGTGCGTGATGCGCTCTGGAGAATCTTCTGCCCGGTGATGATGTCGCCGGTCAGTGACACCATGCGCACCTTGGGGTGCCCGACCAACTGGCTGCCGACCCCCTCACCGCTGCCACAGACGATGTTCAGCACGCCTGCCGGAAGAATCTGCGCCAGTATCGGTGCCAGTGCGAGAATGGACAACGGAGTATGTTCGGACGGCTTGAAAACCAGGGTATTGCCGGCAGCCAGGGCGGGTGCGATCTTCCAGGCCGCCATCATCAGCGGGTAGTTCCAGGGCGCTATGGATGCGATTACCCCGACCGGGTCACGTCTGACCATGCTGGTGTGATCCGCGATGTATTCGCCGGCGAGCTGTCCTTGCTGGCAGCGTACGGCGCCTGCGAAAAAGCGAAATACATCGACGGTGGACGGGATATCGTCTCGACGTGCCAGGTGAAGTGGTTTGCCGCAATTGAGCGATTCCAGGCGGGCGAGATGCTCGGCGTTGCTCTCGATGGCTTCGGCAATCGCCAGTAAGAGACCGGAGCGTTGTGCCGGTGTGGTACGCGACCAGGCTGGAAAGGCGTTATGAGCAGAAACTACCGCCATTTCCAGCTGCTCCAGCGAAGCTTCGGCGATGTTGATCAGAACGTCGCCAGTGGCCGGGTTGATGATCGGCTCGACGAAGCCCTCACCGCTGACCAGTTGGCCATCGATCAGTTGAGCGCTGTGCAGGGGCGGGAGGCTCGCGGACATTCTCGGACTTCTTCTTTTTTTCGTGTCGTTCTGCATGACGTCTCCTCATGTGTCGGAGCGCCTGTATTCACGGAAAACGAGACTAGAGTCCGACAGTTGGCTTTACAAATTCTAAATATTGAAAGTAGCGTTCGATTAAATCGAAACCTTGCGATTTGCCGGCTGCGCCCTTGCCAGCGTCAGGAATGGATCGACCAACATCGGTCGTGCAGTGCCTCTGCGCCAGGCCAGCCCTACCTCGAGCGGTTCGTTCAAGTCCGCCAATGGACGGGCCTCGATGATGTCACCCTCCAACGACCAGGGGCGGTAGGTCATGTCGGGTTGAATGGACAGACCAAGGCCGGCCGCCACCAGGCTGCGCACGGCCTCCACTGAAGCGGTGCGCAGGCTGACACGTGGCGTGAGGCTGGCGCGATGCCAGATACCCTGGGTGTGCAGGCCCATTTCATCGGCGTTGAGCTGGATCAGTGGTTCGCTGGCTACGTCGGCCAGGGTGATGCTGTCCCGATCCAGTAATGGATGACGCGGTGGTAGCCAAAGGCGATGCGGAGAGTGCGTCAGCACCTCGGTCTGCAGGGCATGGCGATCTTCGAGGTTGGAGAGGATCAGTACACCGACATCAATCTCCCCGGCGACCAGCAGATGTTCGATATAGGGGCGCTCGTCTTCGATAACGCGCGTCTGCACATTGGGGTAGGCGTGCTGAAATCGCGTGATCAGGTCGGCCAGGTAGTAGCCGGCCACCAGGCTCGTCACGCCGATGGTGAGCTGGCCCTTAACCTGGGATGTGCTTTGCTGCAGGCTGCGCTTGGCGTTTTCCACCGTGGCGAGAATCAGGTGCGCCTGCCGCAGGAACTGGTGGCCCTGGTGAGTGAGGCTCATCCCCTTGGCGTGGCGGTTGAACAGGGTAACGCTGATTTCTTCCTCCAGTTGCTGAATCGCCTGGGTCAGTGTCGACTGGGAAATGAATACAGCTTGAGCCGCCGCAGATATCGAGCCTGTCTCGGCAACGGCGATGAAATGGCGAATCTGGCGCAGGGTCATCATGGCATTGAGAGATTCTGACTGTTTTGCCCATTATGGTTTACCGAATGCGTTCTTCCTCGTTCTTTTTCATCGAAAGCTTGGCCCTGTCGAAGGGAAATATAAGCAACATCTGGAATTGATCTGCTTACCGACGCTCTATAAGAGCAGGCATAGAATCGGCGCGCATTTGCGCAAGAGGAATTCCTTCATGAACACACGTGGCTTGCTCGATCAACTGCTTAAATCCGGCCAGGAAATGCTGCAGCAGAAAGGCGGTGGCGCCTCTTCCGGGCTTGGTGGCGCGCTAGGCGGTCTGCTCGGCGGCGCTGCCAGCAAGGGCAAGGGGGGCGGCAGCGATCTCGGCTCGATGCTCAAGGGCGCCGGTGGCGGTGCAGCGCTGGCCATGCTGTTGGGCAACAAGCGGGTACGCAAGGTCGGTGGCAAGGTGGCGGTGTATGGCGGTCTGGCTGCACTGGGCGTGCTGGCCTACAAGGCCTACGGCAACTGGCAGGCGCAGCAAGCCCTGCAGGGTGGCGCGCAGCCGGTCGAGCCGCAAACCCTGGATCGCTTGCCGGCGCCGCAAGTCGAACAGCACAGCCGCGCCATTCTCAAGGCATTGGTGGCGGCAGCCAAGGCCGATGGGCATGTCGATCAACGTGAGCGGCAGCTGATCGAAGAAGAACTGGGCAAGCTGGCGCAGGACGCCGAGTTGCAGAGCTGGCTGCACACCGAGCTGAACAAGCCGCTGGATCCGGCCGACGTCGCGCGTGCTGCCAGCACGCCGGAAATGGCCGCAGAAATGTACCTGGCCAGTGTGCTGATGGTCGACGAAGAGCACTTCATGGAGCGCGCCTACCTCGAGGAGCTGGCGCGTCAACTGAAGCTGCCACTGGCACTGAAGAGCGAGCTGGAGGCTCAGGTGCGCGCACTCCCGGCTGGTGTCTGAGCCGTGTTCTCGTTTCAGTCTGCATGCCGGGCATGACCCGGCATCGCCTCAGCCCCATGATCGTTCAGGTAGGCATCGACCGCTGCGCCAACGGTCGGTTGCAGGTGCCGTGCCTGACCGTCGTGCAGTAGGCCGAAGCGCCGTAGCTTGTCCTTGAGCGGCCCCTTCACCTCGGCGAAGTGCAGTTCGATGCCGGCCTCGGCGAGCATGCGCTCCAGCTCGCCGAGCATATCGGCAGAGGTCACGTCGATGCTGGTAACCGGCTCGGCGGCGATCACCACGCGGCGCACTGGCGCCGGGGCTTTTTCCAGCGCTTGCAGCAAACATTGCTGGAAGAGCTCGGCATTGGCGAAGAACAGCGGCGCGTCCCAGCGAAACAGCAGCAGGCCGGGTATCTGCCGCGCATCGGGGTGTCGCTTGATGTCATGGAAACCGCGGATGCCCTCT
>Ga0114984_1000905_pt1 | contig 11230 bp, 10 predicted proteins | sample Shrwel1BS1Day1_FD_96987 | JGI IMG/M metagenome (GOLD analysis project Ga0114984, IMG submission 96987) | Subsurface microbial communities from deep shales in Ohio, USA - Utica-3 well 1 S-1-Day1 | ecosystem: Environmental > Aquatic > Deep subsurface > Shale gas/oil reservoir > Produced water/Flow... | reverse complement strand
GCGCCATGGCGCGGATCTACCGGGTTGAATACGACCAGCAACTCTCACACGGCAAACCGGATCCCGGCTTTCCGATGGTCATGAAAATTCCAAGAATGCGCCACGAGGATGGCGCAGAAAACCTGATCAGTTTTGAAATAGAACAGCAAATACTGCCTTCGCTGTCAGGTCCCTATGTGCCGAAGTTTGTGGCAGCGGGAGATTTGGATCAACTTCCGTACCTGGTCATGGAATATGTTGTCGGCTCAACGCTCGAAGAACTAATGGAAGGCGGCCTGCAGGATGATCCTGGCAATATCGCCACCATGGGCGCTGCAATGGCCAAAGCAGTCCACAGTTTGCACCAGCAAAATGTATGTCACCTTGATTTGAAACCGGCCAATGTGCTGTTCAGAAAGGTGGGCGATCAAACCAGACTGGATCAAGCGGTGGTTTTTGACTTTGGTTTGTCCTGCCATGCGCACTACCCCGACCTGATGGCCGAAGAAATGCGCAAGGCCGTGGGCTCTCCAGCCTGGATATCGCCCGAACAAATCGTGGGCGTTCGAGGTGATCCAAGAAGCGATGTGTTTTCAATCGGTGTGATGTTGTACCAGCTGTGCACAGGTCGCTTGCCGTTTGGCGCACCATCAACACAGGGCGGCCTTCGACAACGGCTCTGGATGGACCCAATCCCCCCAAGACGCCGAAATCCTCAAACACCGGAATGGATGCAGGAAATCATTCTGAAATGCCTCGAACCAGTGGCGGACCGGCGTTACCCTTCGGCTGCGCATCTGGCATTTGATCTAAGCAATCCCGATCAAATACCGATTACCGAACGAGGACAGCAAACCCACACCACCCCGTTCTGGACCCACTTCAAACGCTGGTTACATGCTGCGGGAATGCACTATCAACCCAGCCCCTTGCCACAACAACAAATTCAGGCAGCACCAATTGTGATGGTGGCGATTCCGGCGCATGGCGCAGACGATGCAACCCTGTATTCCTTGCGGGAGGGCGTCCAGAGAAGCCTGGGGATTCGACCCGGGGCAAGGTTGGCTGTGGTTACTGTGGTTGGCTCAAGCCTGATTGGCAACACGCATGCAGGAAAAACCGAAGCGAACTTTCACCGCCAACACTTGAGTCAACTCCGGCAATGGGCAGCGCCTTTAAGCCTGGGTCCCAATCAGATTTCATTTCATGTGCTGGAATCCAATGACATTGCCAGGGCGTTGCTCACTTACGCCACCGGTAATCATGTCAGTCTGATCGTGATGGGTGCGGCAACACGCGGGTTACAGATGCAAAAGCTGGTTGCCACAATACCCATTAAAGTTGCAATGTATGCACCTTGCTCCGTCATGCTGGTCAAGCAGCAATTGCCATTTGAACATCTTGCGGATTACGAGCCACCAAAACCGAACCTCGACGACACAGACATGGACGTGTTCAAGTACTGGTGACTCGTAGTGGCTTACTTCGCCGGCTGATCAGCTTGAGCTGGCGCTGGCTCTGCAGCAGGTGCAGGCTCTGCAGCAGGTGCAGGCTCTACCGCAGGTGCAGGCTCAGCAGCGGGTGAAGGTTCAACAGTAGCAGGTTTGTCTTCATGAGATTCGATGCTGTGCGACTCGCCACTCATATCGACGTTGTCACCGCCTTTGATGATCACAAACATTGCCAGTGCTGCAAAAACAATAAAACCTAAAACAATTTTCCACATTCCAATTTTCTCCTGGTTAAAATTCAAAAAAGCAAGCTCGTCAGAACTTGCTTTTTTGAATGCCGAGGCTTGGATGGCCTCGGCAGCACTTCACAACACTGGCTTAATCACCTTTGAAAATGTCTACGTCTTTTGTCTCTGGGACAAACAGCAGACCAATCACAAAAGTAATCGCAGCAATCACGATCGGGTACCACAGGCCATAGAACATGTTGCCGTTCTGGGCCACCATCGCAAACGCAATCGTCGGCATCAATCCGCCGAACCAGCCGTTACCGATGTGGTAAGGCAAGCTCATTGACGTGTAGCGAATGCGTGTTGGGAACAACTCAACCAGCATCGCTGCGATTGGGCCGTAAACCATGGTCACATAAATCACCAGAATCGTCAGAATACCGATGATCATTGGCTTGTTAACTTGCGCAGGATCAGCCTTGGCTGGATAACCTGCAGCAGTCAAAGCAGCCTTGACTTCGGCCTTGAAGCCATCGATCGCGGCCTTTGATGCATCGTCAAACTTACCGCCCACAACCGTACCCACTGGGGCAGTAATTACGGTCTCGCCAATTTTTACGGTGGCTGGACCTGCTGCGGCTGCGGTTTGGTTTTCGTAACTTACCGAGTTTTGGGCAAGGAATCGCTTGGCGATGTCACAAGACTTCTTGAAGTCGATTTCACGAGCAACCGGATTGCCCTGGAAGGAGCAATCGCCCTCGGCAGCGGTCACAATAATCTGCGTCTTTGCCTGCGCCTCAGCCAAAGCAGGGTTGGCTGCATTGGTCAAAGCGTTAAACAGCGGGAAGTAAGTGACGCATGCCAACAACAAACCTGCCAGGATGATTGGTTTGCGACCAATTTTGTCGGACAAAGTACCGAACACCAGGAAAAATGGCGTACCGATAATCAAAGATGCAGCAACCAAAATATTGGCGGTGGCACCATCGACTTTCAACACACTGGTCAAGAAAAACAGCGCATAGAACTGACCAGAATACCAAACCACGGCTTGACCGGCCACAAGACCAAACAACGCCAACAAAACAACCTTCAAATTGCCCCACTGACCGAAGGACTCAGTCAATGGTGCCTTGGATGTTTTGCCCTCTTCTTTCATTTTCTTGAAAGCCGGCGATTCGTTCATTGACAGTCGAATCCAGACTGACACGCCCAACAAGATAATCGACAGCAGGAAAGGAATGCGCCAACCCCAGTCTGCGAAAGCCTCTTCGCCCAGAATTGTTCTCGTGCTCAAAATCACGATCAACGAAAGGAACAGACCCAGCGTTGCGGTGGTTTGGATCCATGAGGTGTAAGCACCACGCTTGCCTTGTGGCGCATGTTCAGCAACATAAGTTGCAGCACCGCCATATTCGCCACCCAGTGCAAGACCCTGCAGCATGCGCAACACGATCAAGATGATTGGCGCAGCCACACCGATCGTAGCGTACGTTGGCAATAAACCCACAATGAAAGTGGAGCCGCCCATCAAAAGAATCGTGACCAAGAAGGTGTACTTACGGCCAATCATATCGCCCAGACGACCAAATACCAAAGCGCCAAAAGGACGCACAATGAAGCCTGCTGCGAAAGCAAGTAAAGCAAAAATAAAACCGGACGTGGGATCAAGCCCCGAAAAAAACTGCTTGGCAATAATTGCGGCCAAAGAGCCGTAAAGATAAAAATCGTACCACTCAAAAACCGTACCCAATGATGATGCGAAGATAACCTTTTTCTCTTCACCAGTCATTGGACGAGCTGCTTCTTTTGTACTCGCCATATTAATGTCCCCAGATGTTTATTGATTCATTCATTCCCGATGAATGATGGAGCGACTATGAGACGAGTTGCTGACAGATCTCTGACAAGTTTTGAGTTCTTGAATAAATAATTTCCGTTCTGAATTCTTGCAATTGCCACGATAGAAAATGGCAGAAAAACCCAGGCAACTTTTAATTTATCGAAGGAATAAATATGCAGAAAATTCGTTCATATCATTTAACGAAAATAAACGATAAGATTGAATTTTAGGACAATAACGCCGAATTCGATTTATCAAAAGAATCAAAACAAGAAAACCAATTCATCTTTATTAACGAAAAAATTTCACCGCAAGGCTTTGCTGAAATTCCCCCTAAAAAACGCCTCTAACCGGAAGGTCAAAGCCAAGTAGGGATCCCGACCACCCTCCGTCGGAAAATGAACCTCGGGAATAATGTCAACAAACAGGATGTTTTTGTGTATATCACGTCGGTAGTAAGCTTGGAGCACATAGTCCTTAATGGTCTTCTCACCCCGATCTTCGCCAACCACAATCACTGCGTACCTCAGTGCGGTGCGTGAATTCAAAACACGGTTGATTTCCGCAGTTTGTGAAAACACTGTGGAGTCCCGCATTTCTTCATATTCTGCGTAGGTTTGAAAGCGCAGGGTTTTTTCTTCATCAAGCGGTTTATTCAAATCGAAATTCGTGCGCACTTGCAAGCCGCGTTGGTTGAATTGGGTCACCCGGCTCGATGAATTGATTTGCCATTTGCTCTCGCTGAAATTCCATTGCCTCAGGGCAGAGTAACGCAGGTAAGGATCAAGTGGTGCACCAAACTTCACCCCCAGCCCCAAGCCTTGTACCCAAGCCTGCTTGGGGTCCTTGGATGAGCGCTGCTCCAGGCCAACTGCCGAATTGTTGGTATCAAAACGTTCGCCCCCGCGCACCTCGCGAATACCTTGCTCGGAAAGACGACCCAAGGGCTCTTCAATGTCGCTTTCAATAATGAGGCGCAACCGCTTTTTGGTGGTGGGCATGTCGACCCGAAAGCGAACGCTGGGATCAAGCTTGGAATCACCGGGTTGAAGCCGGGTGTCCAGTGCAACCCGAAGAAAAGATTGGTTTTCAACAAACAGGCTGTCTTCGGTGCCAAAAAACTGATCAATATTTCGAGCAGTGTTGTCCACCATTCGGGTTAAATCGTAATGCACAGGCTCAAAACGCTCTTGAAGCCAGACGGGCAAATCACTCTCAGTGTTTGCAGCTTGAGCAACTCCGCCCAAAGTAAACACGCACAAACCAACGGCAACAACGGTGGGGGCTATTTTCAAAGCCTTCTCCTGATCAAGCTGTACTGCAGGTCAATACACGATACCAATGTACGCCTTTAAGAAAGGGGGCGTAAGTCCCTGAATCCAGTGATCAATGCTGCTAAACACGTCGAGTTCAAGCGTTTGAATTTTCCTCCCCACTTTTTCTGCGCAACAAGCTGACCACCAAGGTGATCACTGTGATTGGCACGACAAAACTCAGCATGGTGTTCGAATACAAATCCAAGGCGTCATGCCCCTGGGCATCGAGAATCAAATACAACACGTAAGCGGTGTAATAGGCCAAAAACACACCGCCCTCCCAACGTGCAATTTCGCGTCCGGTCAAAAAGATTGGCAGGCAAGCAAACGCCACCGCCAACATCACCCACATGTCAAATGCAAGCAGAGAAGACGCGACCTGTAAACCTGCCGGGACCGCGACAATGCTTGACACACCCAGGCACGCAAGAATGTTGAAAGTACAACTACCCACCACATTTCCAACGGCAATGTCGCGTTCGCCCTTGAGGGCCGCCGCAATCGAGGTTGCCACCTCGGGCATGGATGTGCCCGCAGACACAATGGTCAAGGCGATCACCACGTCGCTAACGCCCATGGCCTTCGCAAACACAACAGCCGAACCCACAAGCCACTCAGAGCCCAACACCAGCAAACCCAAACCCAATACAATCAAGGCCAACTGCACTGGCAATTTGGAATCCCAACTGCCTTGCTCAGCCGGGTGCAATTCTTCATCAAATTCGGTTTGCGTGGCTTTGACTTGCGAGCGGGATTGAATAACAAGAAAAGCGGTGTAAGCCACCATGAGCACCACAAGAATGCCGCCATCGCTCCACGACAGTTGCCCATCCAGACTTAACAGGAGCAGCAACACTGAAGCACCAATCATGATCGGTACCTCCTGGCGAATCAATTGAAGGTTCACCACCAAAGGTGTGATCATGGCGCTTAGACCCAAAATAAACAGCACATTGAAAATATTGCTGCCCACCACGTTGCCAATCGCAATGTCGGTGGTACCCGCCAGCGCCGCGCCAACCGACACGGCCACCTCGGGCGCGCTGGTGCCAAACGCCACCACTGTCAAGCCCACCACCAGTGGGGAAATACCAAATGAAAAGGCCAGGTTGGATGCACCACGAACCAGTACATTGGCCCCCAAAATCAGCAAAGCCAGGCCGGCTATGAACAACAACACGTCGATCAACATTGAACTTCCCCTGTGCAACAACCCCATTGTGAGGGATAAGAATTCGCTCGATTTCTCACCCCGGATGTATTTCTCTTACGATGCAAATGTTACCGCCTGAATTCTATAAACGCATGAAACCCGTAATTTTCTGCCTCGAAGACTTCGAAATGCATCGTTTTGTTCTCGAAACGCATTTGACACGCCTGCTTGCAGACCGGGTTGAGGTGAAATATTTCAGGAGTTTGGCACAGCTAAAAGCCTCAAGCGGAGGCTGTCAGCTTCTCATCTCCGACCTGAACGTGATTGATTCCAAAGCAGAAAACACAGCCCGCTTTTTGCTCGAGTATTGTGAACACACTCCTGTCATCGTTCAGTCCACGGAAGAGGAATTACCACGGCAACTCGAGCTTCTGGCCGCAGGTCGAATCTTGGCTGCAGAGAAAGGTGGTCAGGGTCAACGGTTTACACGGGCAATTGAACACTTCATGGCGCAACTTGATCAAAAAGTCGTTTAGGCAAAGCGCGGTCACTGCTAAAGCTTGTCTCTGAAAATAAAGTAGGCCGCACCCACCAGGCACAATCCAGCCCACAAATAATCCAGTTTCAACGGCTCTTTCATATAGAAAACCGCAAACGGTACAAACACGGTCAGCGTGATGATTTCCTGCATCACCTTTAACTGCCCCACCGACAATACGGTGTATCCGATCCGGTTTGCAGGCACCTGAAACAGGTATTCAAACAGGGCAATGCCCCAACTGACCAAAGCCGCAATAATCCAGGGCTTCTGGCTCATGTCTTTCAAATGGGCGTACCATGCAAAGGTCATGAAAATATTGCTGATCAACAGCATGGCTATGGTGACCGGAACAGCAGGCATGGCAACTCCAGATGATTTGGCGAAACTGAGGCGATTAATCTGCGGTAGTGTAACCAAATTGCCTTACCGAGCGAATACGCTCAATACATGCAACTCCAAATTACCTATTGCTTCATCCGTCATGCTTAAATTTGTCAAAACACTGATGCTGACTTTGGCCTTGTTGGTCAGCGGAACCAGCTTCGCTTCCGAGTTTGATCACAACTACACCACATGGAACAGCTTGCTGGCCAAGCATGTGAAGTGGTTACCCGACAACAAACAAACCGCTGTGGATTACGCTGGCTTTCAAAAAGACCGGCAGGCATTGAAAACAGTGTTGAATAATTGGTCCTCGGTTAGCCAGGCCGAGTTCAACGGGTTCTCCAGAAATCAGCAAATGGCATTTTTAATCAACGCCTACAATGGATTTACCATTGAATTGATTTTGACCAAGTATCCAAAAATCAAATCCATCAAGGAAATTGGTGGCGTGTTCAGCAGCCCCTGGAAACAGGAATTTTTTACTCTGTTGGGTGAGAAGCATCACCTCGACTGGATTGAACACGAACAACTTCGCCCCAAGTACAAAGAGCCACGGGTTCATGCCGCAGTGAACTGTGCCAGCATTGGCTGCCCGGCCTTGCGCAACGAAGCCTTCACCGCCACAAAACTGAATGCCCAGTTGGACGATGGCATGCGCAGGTTTTTAAGTGACCCGAGCCGCAACCGTGTCAAGAACGGCGAATTGCAGGTCAGCCCAATTTTCAAATGGTTCGCTGAAGACTTTGAAAAGGGTCACCAGGGTTTCAAAGAAGTGAAGGATGTATTTGCAAAATGGGCCAAAGACATGGGGCCCACACCAGAAATAGTCGATAAAATCGCATCCAAATCACTGCCGCTTGCGTATACAGAGTACGACTGGTCGCTCAACGACATTCCACGCTAATCCTGATTCGCCTTTTCATGCCTCATCCTAAAACGCTGCTGCTGTTCAACTACGACTGGGATGCCTTGGGGGCCGACCGGCTTCGCAAGCAATGGCCCAGTGTGGTTTCGGGTTTCGACTTGTTCACGTTCCCGAGCAATGCGCGCCTCGCCTGGTTTGACACGGAACGCTTTGTGGCCAAAGCCGCGTTACTGGCGAAATTGCACGGCGCCAAAGCCGTGGCATCCAGCCATGAGCAGTTCGGTGCGCTGTGCGCTGCCCTTCTGGCCGAGAAAATGGGCTGGCCCGGCACACCTGTGAATGCGATTCTGGCCTGTCAACACAAATTACATGCCCGCGAGGTCTTACAACAAGTTGCACCCGAAGCGAACCTGCCTTTTGCGCGCTTGAACGCGGCCTATGGCGGCCCAGTGCCGCAAGGCATTGAATACCCGCAATTTGTGAAACCCGTGAAGGCCGCATTCTCGGTGCTGTCACGACAAGTTAAAAGTGCCCAGGAACTTCACGACCACACACGCTTTGGCCCCTGGGAACTCTGGGTGATCAAGCACCTGGTGGAACCTTTCGAACGGGTTGCAAAAAAACGCCTTCCCGAAGCAGGCACTGCGCACAGCATGATGTTGGAGGCGCCGATGCGCGGGCGGCAATACAACCTGGATGGTTACGTGTGGCAGGGCGAAGTTCGGCCACTGGGCGTGGTTGACGAGGTGATGTACCCCAACACCGATGCATTCATGCGCTTTGAGTACCCCAGCAAGTTGCACCCTGATGTACAAGCCCGCGCAGCCGATGTTGCCAGGCGTTTTCTGAATGCGGTTGGTTTTGATCACGGCCTGTTCAATATGGAATTTTTCCATGACGAAGCCACTGGTAAAATCACCGTGATCGAATTCAACCCGCGTATGGCCTCGCAGTTTTCCGACTTGTACCTGCGCGTGGATGGCATTGACCTGCATGAAATTGCCTTTGCACTGGCCCATGGCATAGACCCGGCTACGCTGGCACGCAAGGTGCCCACGGCAGGCGCCACCGCCAGCTTTGTTTACCGATCATTCGACCAGAAAGCCACGGTGCCCTTTCCAAGTTTTGTGCAAAAGGCCGCTTTCCGGAAAGCTTTCCCCGATGCCTTGCTGTTTGAATACCCCAAAGACGCCAAAGAATTGCACCGGGATTTCAAATGGTTGCGAAGTTACCGCTATGGCATTGTCCATTTGGGTGGCGAAAACCCCCGCGACCTGCGACATCGTTGCGAGCACGCCAGTGCGCTGCTTGGCTGGCCAGCGCCCTACCTTGAAGACCCGGCTGGAACTGTTTTCAGCGAAACAGGTCAGTTCATTGACTTGATTCAACCACGCACAGGAGAAGTATTTTGATGATTTCACGCACCCACAAGCTATTGATCGCGGCCAGCCTGGTGCTGGGCCTAAGTGGATGCAGCGCCATGACCGCTCAAAACCCTGCCAGCGAACTGACACCTGTCAACGCCGCCGAAATGGAAGGTGCAGACCGACTGATGCTGTTTGGCGCAGATGTTGTGGCCTATTTCACACAAAATGCCTACGTACAGGGCAAACCCGAATTCAGCAGCACCTATCAGGAAGTGGACTTTCACTTTGCAAGCGCTGAACACAAGGCCCTGTTTGATGCTGAACCCACCAAATACATTCCCCAATACGGCGGCTACTGCGCCAACGGCATCATGTTTGGCATTCCCTGGGGTGGCAATGCAAGCGACTTCCGCGTGGTGAACAACAAACTGTACATTTTCGGCGGCACCGTGTCACAGGCAGCCTTCGAACTCGAAATGGAGAAAAACATCGCCCTGGCCGACAGCTACTGGGAAAAAGAAGTGAAGGACAACAACAGCTTCATTCAACGTGCAAAGCGCTTGGTGATTCGAGTGCCACACTACAAAACAGGGGAAGAACAGGCCGCTGAAGTTCAGGCCGCCGGAAAGCTGGGCAGCTAACGATTAAAAATTAAATGTTAAAAAAACCGTCGCGCAAACGTTTTACGGTTAAAACATAAATTGTTTGTGCGATTATCAATTTTCGAGTTTTTTCAATCGTTCTATACAACGAGGTACTCATGAAAAGTTCAGCAATCTCCATTTCACGTCGTCTCTTCTCTGTGGCAGCCATTGCGCTAGCCGCTGGCTTTTCAGTGTCTGCACACGCTGAACAAGTGTTGAGAGTAACCACCATTCCCGAAGAAGCCGCGACCGAGCAAATTCGCAAATTCGAACCACTGGCTGCCTATTTGTCCAAAGCCGTGGGCATGAAAGTTGAATTCACTCCAGTAAGCGACTATCCCGCCGCGGTCGAAGCCTTGGTCAACAAGAAAGTAGACCTGGTTTGGTTTGGCGGCTTTACCCATGTACAGGCCAACTTGCGCTCCAACGGCAAGGTCATTCCAATCGCCCAACGCGTGGAAGACACCAAGTTCCAGTCCGTGTTCATTGCCAAAACTGATTCAGGCATCAAAACCCTGCAAGACATGAAAGGCAAACAAGTTTCATTTGGTTCACAAAGCAGCACCTCTGGCCACTTGATGCCACGCAGCTTCCTGCTCGAAGCAGGCCTTGAGCCAGAGAAGGCATTCAAGCGCGTGGCTTATTCTGGCGCACACGATGCCACCATTGCGTCAGTGGTTAGCGGCAAGGTAGACGCAGCAGCCCTGGACATCACCGTGTGGAAAAAGTTTGTGAACGAAAACAAGGTGGACACCAAAGCTGTAGACGTGTTCTACACCACCCCACCCTATTTCAATTACAACTGGACAGTACACCAAGACATGCCAGCCGATTTGCGCAAGAAAATCCAGAAAGCCCTGTTCGATCTGGACCCGGCAGTGCCTGAGCATGCAGAAATACTGAAGTTGAACCGCGCCACACGGTACGTTGACACCAAGCCTGAAAACTACAAAGGTTTGGAAAGCGCCGCTCGCAGCGCTGGCTTGTTATAATCAAAGAGTAGAAGGGGGCCCGCACTTGGGCCCTCGCAGTAATATGGGGAACGCAGCGCAGTGAAGCTTCAAATTCAGGACATTGATGCCTGCCATCCCTCCGCACCCTCCAGCAGCGTACCGGCGATCAAAAAAATGTCGCTGCAAGTCGGCAGTGGAGAACAAATCGCCCTGATCGGTCCTTCGGGCGCAGGCAAAACCACGCTGCTTCAGGTGCTTTCATGCACCCTGAAACCCTTGCATGGCAAGGTTGCCTTAAACGATCAGAGCCCTTGGACTTTAAGCAAACGCAATTTGCAAAAGCTGCGCGGCCAGTTGATTGTCGCACCCCAGGTGCCACCGCTGCCACCAAGGCAGCGTGTTATTACCTCGGTGTTGGCAGGGCGTTTGCCAGCCATGAACCTGGCACAAAGCATCAAATCACTGTTTTACCCGGTTGACATTCCGGCTGCACACCACGCGCTG
>Ga0114984_1000902_pt1 | contig 11244 bp, 11 predicted proteins | sample Shrwel1BS1Day1_FD_96987 | JGI IMG/M metagenome (GOLD analysis project Ga0114984, IMG submission 96987) | Subsurface microbial communities from deep shales in Ohio, USA - Utica-3 well 1 S-1-Day1 | ecosystem: Environmental > Aquatic > Deep subsurface > Shale gas/oil reservoir > Produced water/Flow... | reverse complement strand
GAGCATGAGGATGCCATTTATGTACGCCACATCGAGGCTGGTCTTTTCTGCGATTTCTCTTGGTGAATAGCCGCGCTCTGATAGCACCTGAATGGATGACAAGAGGTCTTTGTTCGAATGCTTTCGTCGAGCCAGATTCTCGACCAGGCTGATGAGAAAGCGATCCGCTTCGTTCGTGCTGACGACTATGCAGGGGATGCTCTTTTCCCCTAGAGCCTGGAAAGCTTCGAATCGGCCCTGACCACAGATAATTTCAAAGGCGGCGTCAGACCCACGCGTTGCCGGCGTCACCGTTATCGGACGCTTCAAACCAAGAGCTGCAATGTTTTCCACAAGGCGGGCAAAAACCTGCCTGTTGCGGACGCGAGGATTCAGCACGCGAATCTGTTCCAGTGGAATTCTCTGAACAGTGGATGCTTCAGCGACATGAAGCTCAGTACGCGCATGTCCATGGCGTGGCATCAGGCGGCCCTCCGGTAAGCGGAGCGACGGGATAATTCGGCAAGAATGTCCAGGGTATTGAACCGATAAATTTCCAGGCTGGCCTGGTTGCTCTCAGCCAGCCGAACATGCGGTGAGGACATGTCGACAGTGGGTAGAACGTAGTAGTCCAGGGCCGCCTCTTCACCAGGGGCCATCCGAACTGCAACCGTGATATCTGGGCATAGCCCCAGGTCAAACCGGATCTTCCAGCGCTTTGCGCCAGTGGTTGATAGTTGGCACCGGCACAGCACAAGTGAGACCAGCAGCTCCTGGTTTACCTGTATCAAGTCTGTCACTGGGTCGACGTCCACCCTGCCCCCAACGTCGGCGATTTTGGTAATGGTCTGCTCCAGCAGCAGTGGGTGCATTTCTCGAAGACGTCGGTTCGCTTCGATGTACTGGTAGTCACGGTCAGGGGTATAGCCGATCAAGGAATAGCAGCGTAGAAGGCTGCCAAAGCGATGTTGGTAAGCGCTGCTGGAAGGACAACCCTCGGCTTCATCAATGATCAACCCTGATAAGTAGCCATGACGCTGGTAGATATCTTTGAGCCGCTGAAGCATTTCTTCGTCGGGCAGGCGATACGACCGCGTCTGAATAATTTCTTGGGCTGCTTTAAACAGAAGGGGACTGACAATTGCTTGGAAGGCGCCATCGGCCCTCACCCATTGATCTGGTTGGTTGCGGGTATGCTCCTGCTTTAGCTTGAATGAGGTGCGGTTCCAGACGTTGTTGCCGATGTATTTCTCGTTGATCAGCACTTGGTGGACAGTGCCGCGAGACCAAGGTCTGGCACGATCAGTGAGGATGCCTCGGCCATTAAGCCAGTCAGCAATTTCGCGCTCAGATCTGCCCTCTTCCACGAACAGCCTGTAGATCCACTGAACCGCTTCGATTTCATCTTCCGGCCCTGGCACCAAGACAACGCGGTCGGTCTGGATGCTTTTATGTTCACCTTGCCCCAACTGATTTTTGACTGAGCCAGTTGCGTCTATAAGTTGTCGACGAAGGCCAAATCCCGCAGGCCCGCCCTGCCGGAACCCCAGCTCGATCAGGCGTGACTGGCCGGCGAACACTTTGACAGACAGTTCGCGGCTGTACTCGCCAGCCATCATCCGCTTCACGCTTTTAATGATGTTCGAAACAGGTGAGCCGTCGTTAGTGAACTGCTCCGCGCAGTATTGGACGGTTACGCCTGCTTGGCGGCAGCGGACTTCATAGCTGGCACTGACGTCAGGGTCTTGAAATCGTCCCCAGCGGCTGACGTCGTAGACCAGGATGGTTGAGAAGGCTGCATTCCCACTTTCTACATCATCGAAAAGCTGCTTCAGCGCATCACGGCCTTCAAGGCGCAGACCGCTTTTGCCTGCATCGGTATAGGTCTTGATGATTTCAAGCGAGTGCGCTGCTGCGTACAGGCGAATGGTGTCGAGCTGATTTTCTGTTGAGTACTGCTGATGCTCTGTCGACATGCGGACGTATGCCGCCGCTGGTGTGGGGCTAGCTAGATCTGCATTAGTCCCGGATTCAGTCTGATATTTCATCAGCAATCGCCCCCACCTCAGCCAACCTTTACCGAGGCAATTCAAAAATGGTCATTAGCGGCCAAGTCGCTTGCATACCAAAAAGAAAGGTAGAAGACAGGGGGCGGAAAAATGTTCACTAAAACGGGCAATTCTTTTCTGGCGCCAGAACACTATGCAGCCAGGATAGGTACGGCGTTGCGTAATGAGCTGGGCAGCACACACCAGGCAACCAAAACTCTGATGCGCTGGACGAATGCAAACGAGCGGACAGTGAAAAACTGGTTAGCCGGATCCAGTGGCCCTCGGGGAGAGCACCTTGTGGCTCTGGTCAGGCATTCCGACGCTGCTTTGGCTGCGTTTCTTTTGATGGCAGATCGGAAGCACGTAGTGACGACTATCGAGCTGCCGATACTCAGGCAAAGACTACAGTCGGCGCTTGAAGGGATTGATGCATACCTCGGACAAGGTGTGCCACCAAGATCTGAATCACCATCGCAGCAAGGCGACACCCCAGGTGAGCGATGAATACAGCGTCCCCTCAGCCCCAGTATCGCCCAAAATGGTATTAACAAATTTGCTGAGAAAGTCTTGAGGTCAAATGGGTATGTACCCACTTTGCGCCATCATTGACGCTGTGCCAGGCGTTTGAACAAACGCTACTGCATGCGTTGAGGTGTCAGGTGAACACCCTGCTCACGCAGTTTAAGAAATTTTTGAAGTGACTGCCGACCGCCGTGTGGGTCGAAGCTGGCAATTACATAGAAGCTTCCACTGAGCGTGCGTAACACCCAAAACGCGCCACGCTGTTCCGCTTGGCGAATGTCCGATGTTCTCACCCTGTGGCCGTCTTGAAATCGTCCTGACGAATCCGCTTTGATATGCCGGTGCATCACGCCAACACCGCAGCAAGAAACAATCCTAGTGTTAGTCAGATAGGCGGTTACCGACTCACCAAATCGATAGTCAAACGCCTGGGACAAGCGACGTTCAGCATATGCAGATAAGGCGATCACCTCGTGAGTATCAAGCTTGGACATTTTAATTCACTATCTTCAGCAAATGCAGACCATGCAAATCCTCATCCCAGAGAAAACCGGCGAGCTTTGAAATGCTGGTGAACCACTCTCCGCGTTGATCATCAACCAGCAATATGACCCGTCTGTTGCTGACAAAATCTCCATCAAAGCTCATGGAGTACTCGTCGATCCGAAGCTTTTCACCAGGTTCTATCACCGCATCCGTAGCGATACCATCCGAGAATGCATTTCCTATTGTCCGGTATTCATCGACACCCTCGTCTGTACTTGCGTAGGCATACAAAGATCGACTGAGGTAGGTGATTGGCTGCGAGGTTCGATTTAATAGGAAAACAGGTTGCTTGTCGGAGCAGCGGTTGAAGTAGGGAATAGCGAGGTAAAATCCTGGCGCAGCCTCTTTCTCAAATTCTTGCAGATTGGCCAGAGCAAGCAGATCGGCAATCTGACTACGCCGTTGCGCGAGAGAGCTGAAGACATCTTCATCAGCGCTTGGGCGACAACCCATGAAAGAGTCCAGCGCGTCACACGCCGCTGATAATCGTGCGTAACGTGCCAGCTCATTAGCATGTTTTTCAGCAACTATTGGATGGCAGGTGTTGGCCATGCGTAAAGCTCTGTTCATGACTTCGTCGTAGATCGGGCGATGAAGCATCAGAACCTCACGTGATATTTAATATCGATTCAAGCTTGGAAGTGGTTGAGGTCAGGTCACGATTCGCGAAACCAGTCATCGCGCGCGACTCGGCCAAATGATGGATCATCCAGGGGGGCATCTTCGTCAAAGAGTCTGCTGATCCGCCGCTCCTGCCGGATGTAGGCCAGCGTGGCAAAGAAGCACTGCTCGCACAGTCGAACGCGGTAGTGGTCACCGTCATGGTTCGAACCATAACCCCAGCGCGCCTCTAAGGTGCCGTACTCTTGGTTGTACCCAGGCAGACGGGTTGACTTGCCGCACATCTCGCAGTGGATGTCGGTATCGATTTGGCTTGGCGAACTCATCAACGTCATGCCTCATGCGGAATGTAGTTAGCGCACTGGATTAATTTTCTTCAAAATTTATTCGTGTTCACCAAATTGCATTTGGAAAACTAGAAAACATGAATAACGGTAGACAGTTGAGCTGACTTGCGGGTGCCTTGGCCAATCAACACATAAATTGTATTTTGTGTTTCAAAGAGGTATCCATCTGAAAGTTTAGCGAGAGGTGTGCTGCGAACCCAGTCGTCTGGGTTGAACCGCCCAGCGCTATCAAAAACAACGCTATGGGCATAAATCATTACTGGTTGAAGTCCATCACTAATGATTTTGGTGCGAACAGCATCGGGCATTTCAAGATCAATCCAAATCCATTTCCTTACCGCACAGAATGGCTTCAGGAGAGATAGGCTCTTTACATGTCTGATAGCTTCATCATCAGTCATGTCTCGTCCGAGCATTGGTACGCCTTCGCCGTGAAGCAGTTCGTTAATCGCTTCGAGGATATCCATGGCTCTCTCCTGGTAAGTACTAGATTAAGGAGTGGGTGGTTTCGCTATAAAGTGCGGGATTGTTTTATAAACGACACGTATCCATTGTCATGTGCGGAATCGACAGTTGTGACTTCATCCAGAAATTCTTTGAACGAGTCTGTTGGCATATCGGTTATTAGTTTGGTAGTAAATTCATTATGCAGTACGGTGAATGTATAGGTTCTCTTGACCAGTGAGTCGTGAATTGGAGTCTTTAGTTCGTTGAGGTAATGGCCGCTCCATGCGAAAGGGTCGGCCCCGTCTTCCAGCACGCGTGACAATGCATGTCGAAGTGACGTCACCTCTCTTAAAGTGAATGTTTCGCCGTCACTGATCAGCGTTGATAGGTGGAGCCAACTGCGAAAAAGCTTTTCTTCGTTCGAAAGAAACGCGAGTTCGTGCACGAGTTCTGATGACTCTGGAAAAACAAACCACACTTTGTCGAAATAGCTACGTGCGGTCTTCGCGAGCTTGAGTAATTCAGCGGCAGCTTTGATGGCTTTGCGTGACGTGTCCCCAAGGCGGCAGAAAATGGCGGTGTTATCTTGGCCATGTCGGTCTTTTATGATGAAGAATTGACCGAGTACATCGGAGCGCTCGACGTGGATGATTTCGCCTTCCTCGATACCGAAGAATGCGGTGCCACAGTTGGTCAATGCCATCACTGCATTGCGTTCATGCTCAAAGACGAGTGACCGGGCTTTTGAGCGTTTCCCTGCATCGCTTTGGGCTATCCGATCAGCGTATTTATCGATGATGGATTGAAGGGCCTCCAACGTGACCTTCTTAGAAATCGCCATGCCTACCAGGGATTGAGCCTCTTCTGGTGCAAGTTCATGCAGGCGTTGGATGTACTCAACGTGAGCGTACCCACCACGGACGTCCTCAGGAGAAAGCGGGCCGACGAGGCGATCTAAGAATCGCCCGGCTCGGATCATTCTCGATAGCACTTTGGGCTCGTAGCTGTGTTCAGCCGCAAGCTGTTGAATGAGAAGGTTGATGCTGTCCTTACCTTCGTAGGCATCCAGCGCCGGTTGTACCTGCCTGTAGATCGCATACCAGGGCCCTTTCTTCCGCTTGCTCATCCAGTGCTCCTTCAGCCTGATAGGTCTGGGGTGTGGCCCCTATTGGCTCCAGCTTAGCAAATCTGGGGAACAGTTCCAGTATTGACGGCGAAGAAAAGGTTGGTTATGGTGGGCAAATCTGGGAGACAGCACCAAAATGAGAGTAGCCCCAACGACGGAAAGGCAGATTGATCCTGCGAAGCGGACGCGCCGAGGGCGGCCAGCGTTCCGGATGTCCTCAGCTGGCAAAGGTGACGTGGTGCTGAAGTGCCAATCACGTCTTGAGTGGCTATTCGCGATGCTCTTCGTGCTTCACCCAGGCATCAGTGAGATTTACTTTCAGCCGCTAATCGTCAATCTGACAAGAAGCAAGGTGTACAGAAGGAAAGTAAAGCTAGACCCGCGATATAAATATTACATTCCGGACTTTTTGATCGTAGTCAATGGTAAGGAATTTATCGTTGAGGTTAAGGCTGCTGCATTGCTAGGTATGACCAACAAAGATTTTGACCAAATCCAGGAGATATTCGAAAAGAATGCAATTGGTTTTTGCAAGCTTACTGAACTGGATTTGGGAGAAGCAGAGAACAATATCCGCATTCTTTATGAATATTGTGTTCATGATGCTGACTCTGTCACGACATGGTCGAATGATCTAAAGAGGTTACTCGAAACTCATCAGGGCATTAATCACGTTAATGACTTGGCTGGATTGTTGGAGCCAGTCAATTGGTATGTTTGTGCCGGTATTTTGCGTGGCGTAATAAGTTTTGATCTGCTGAATTGGGATTTGATGGGGATGAATTTTCCGGTCGTTCAGGCCTATGGCAGCCTCAAGCATTTGGAGGTAATTAGCTTTGTCTGAGGGCTTGAAGGTCGGAATGGTCACTAAGATCAATGGCGATATGTTCGTCATCGATGAAGTGCTACTGTCCATTAACACCATCCGTTTGGTAGGCGTTGGTGGTGTCAGACTAGAAGTTGACTGTGATGAATTTTATGAGAAATTTTCATCCGGCGAATATGTTCTTAATGATGAGGTGGAGGTCGTCGAGTTTACTGGGGAGAGCGACGCCGAAAAAGAAGAAACGCAGTTTAGAATTGGTTTGGTTGAGCTATACCTAGATCAAGTAAATAAAGGCTTAAAAAAAGCAGAAATAGAAAGAATTATCTCGCGTCATTGTTTCAAGCATGGGCATAGGCCGGTAAGGATAAGGACTGTACGAGAATACTATAAGAAATTTGTGTCTGGAAATTATGCTGCGCTAGTTCCAAATTTCAGCAAAAGAGGTGGAAATGGGTGGTCAGATAAAAAGGATTACATTGATTTTGTAAAACAAAAGGCTCTGGAAATATATTTTAGCGATGATAAGGTAAGTAAGCGAAGTTTTTATAATCAGGCTGATGAGCTACTCAGGCAAAAACTTGGCGATGGAGCGCCAAAGAAGCTAGTAAGCGAAAGCACGTGCAGTCGAATTCTTGAAGGCTTCCCGATAAAATCTTCTCTTAATGGTAGGCTGAGCAAAAGAGAGCTAAATCTTGAAGAGCGTAGAGCTATCAAGAAATATCGGGACTGTCGTGTATTTGCTGTCGTAGAGGTTGATGCTTGCACAATGGATGTTATTGCTATGGATAAGCAAGGAAGAAAGCATACAGAAGTTACTCTTTACTTGATGCGCGATGTGCGGACTTCATATCCGCTAGCTGTATACATCATGGCGGGCAGGCCCAGTGAGATGGGGCTGTACAAGCTGCTAGAGCAGTTCTTCATGCCACGAGATGATGCTTACTACGACGCTCTAGGTGTGACAGGGATAAGAATAGTTCCAGCAGCACGAATCGGCATGCTCGTTATCGATAATGCATCCGAGCATTTTGGGAAGCTGGTCTGGGAAGTCATACGCAGGCTGGGAATTACGATTAAAAATACACGGCAGTATCGTGGCGATGACAAAGGTTACGTTGAGTCAGCATTTGCCATTTTGCTTAAAAGGCTTATTGGCTTTATGCCTGGGGCAAAAAAGAGCAACGATAAGCGTGTAAAGAATCGAATGGCAAAAGCTGAAGAGGAGGCTTGCTATTCAGTCGAGGAGATATTTAAACATGTAGTTGATTTTTTCTATGGCACATACATTCATGAGCTAAGGCCAGATCTTGGATTCATGTATGGTAAGCCTATGTCTATAGCTCAAGCCATGGATAAAGAACTCTCCATATTCAAGCCTTTGCCGCCACCATCTATTGATAAGTTCAGAAGCTTGATTGTTACCATGCATTGTGAGGAACGAAAGTACCAGCATTACGGAGTTGACTTTAGAAATTTTCAGTTCAACTCAGTTGAACTTGCCCGATACATGGATAAGACCGGCGAAAAAGATGTCTTGGTTTATTTCAATCCTGCCGACTGCACAAAAGTATACGTTACGAAAAAAAGTGACAGGAACGGCACGCTAATTGAAGCGCAAAATAAAATGATAGGAGTACCAGAGATTTCATTTGATGAGGCTGCTTTGCTCTTCGCTGAGTACTCGGGTGACCATATCATGACGGGTAAAGACTATCAGAGGATGAATGCAAGGAAGCAAATTAAATTTACCGAAGATAGTCGCCGTAAACCTAAAGTTAAGGACATCAATAAGTCCGTAAGAAGCAATACGAAAAAAGTCTTTCATCAAGAAGTTGGGGAGGCCCTATCTAAAGATGCGGTAAAACCCAAGCAGATCAGCTTTAGTGAAGCGGATCATGATGATGATATTACTCCTGCTGATTGGAGTAGCGGTCATGATTAATAGGGTAATACACCATCAGCGATTTAATGAAGCTGTTAATACCGTTTATGATGCATATATTCGTTGTGTGGAAGATGAGCCTGTTATCCAGCCAGTTTTTGGGCTGAGCGGTGTTGGAAAAACATTTTCAATAAAACTTCTAACGGAAAAAATCAGGGCTGGTGGTGAGCACGAAGTACTTGTGGTCGAGTTTCCGCCTATTCGTAGCTATCGGGCTGTCATTGATGAGTGTTTGATGCAGTTCAAGTTGTCGCCACGGGCATACAAAAACGAAGCGCTGGCCTTGGCTGGTTTGAAAAATCAAGTTGCGGCCAGATCCGTCAAACTGATCATCTTTGACGAGGCTCAAAATCTTCTTGAGCGTAAAAACGGAATAGATCCGGAGGCTATGGGTAATACGATCAAGCATATAAGTAACAAATGTGAGGTGAGCATCGCTGTTTATGGTCTTCCTGATGCGGAGCGGCTCTTTAAAGGGGACGACCAAATTGCACGAAGGTCACTGGCTCCATTTTATTTCTATCCGTATGAATGGATTGGTGATGAGTTCAAAAGCTTCCGCAATGCTTTGGGTGCATCAATACAATATTTGCAATCATTGGATATAGAAACCTTCAAGATTAACGATCTAGATTTTGCTAAGAGAATGTATGTTGCAAGTTCTGGCCGAGTAGCATTTAGCGAAAAGCTTATTAAAGAGATTGTTCGTATGAGAGTTAAAACGGCTTATCTCGAAGAATTTGAAAAGGCTTACAAAAGAGCATCGTACTCTTTGTTCCTTAGCTCTAATCCATTTGCACCTGACGCTAAGATATCTGATCAAGATATGGCAATGTCATATACCTCAGCAATGGATCAGGCGGGTGCTCATGTCTAGTCTAAATCCTCATTTTGTTAAGCCATACGACGACGAGTCATTTGAGGGTTATCTGTGTCGAGCTGCTGCAAATTTAGGATACTCATCTCCTGGCTGGCTTCTTACTGAAATAGGTATTAAGGATTCTCGTAATTGTTCGGATGAGGATATTGCTAGTTTTGCTCACCACTATGGGCTAGACCAAGCTCAGTTGTTAAGTATGTACCGTTATGAGTCCGTCACCGGGGCAGGAAGACGCGGTAATTATTTCCGTCTCAAAGAGCACTATGTCTGTCCACAGTGTATGGAAGATGCTGTGTATTTAAGGCAGTCATGGTGTCACGTTCTTTGCACTGCATGCAGTTTCCACTGTGTGCAGTTGGTGCCACTAAATAATTATGGTGCTAACCTTGGTCTTGGCACAAATTTAAGTTTATTTCTGTTTTTTGAGTCAAGCCTAGGTGAATCTCCAGTAAGCAGCATGGCTGCTTCAGTTGGTCAAATTGAATTGGCCAAAATGCTAGCTGATGCCAATAAAGCTGCTGAAGTATTTTCATTAATCACCGTTGATGGAAAGCTTCCTGAGGATTTCTCTAATTTCTTAATGCTGCTATCTGAGCTCAAGTCAGGGCGTACTTATAATAAGAATAAAAATATTGGGTTTGACCAGGCGATACAGGTTGCATCCGATATAACTGAGCTCCTATTTGATTTCGAGAATGCTTTTGATAAAAATGTTATAGATCGTATTAGTTCGGCTAATGCAAGGGTGTCCGGTGGTTTTATTCCTGCTTTGGGCGGATGGTATAAAAGGCTTCATAGAGATTTTACTTCAGCTCCCTATGACCAGCTCCGGGATAGGGTCTCTCGTAAATTAGTTGCTCATGCAGAGGCGCCGTTAAACCGGAAATTGAAACAAATTGGGTCGGCGTTACTGGAAGAGAAGAAGTCACTTACAGGATCTGAAGCGGCCAGAATGCTTAACTCTTCTCTCGACAAGATCGTAGCGATGGTTAAATCAGGCGATCTTAAAGGGCGTATTGTGGAAACCTCTGCTAATGAATTCTGTATGGTTTCAAGGGTTGAGGTTGACCGGTTGCGACAAGAGTCAGAGAAATTTCTTGACGGTAACCAAGTAATGGGTCTTTTGGGTGTTCCTAAACGTCTGAAGGATCGACTTGTTGAGTGTGAGATTCTGGTTCCAGTTAGCAATGAATCTCGGAGTAAGTTTTCTCGTGGAAAATTTAAAAGAGAAGCAGTGTTGCAGTTGATTGTAAATCTCGAAAATTATTACCAGCCCAAGAAATTCTTATCGGGCTCAACCCTGTGCTCGATTAGTCGGAAAAGGTTAAATAAAATTATCTCCGAAGATATCTACACTGCGATATTTTCCGGAGAAATTCAGTGCGTTCACATTGATCAGTCCAAGCAAGGGATGGATCGTTATATTTTTGATGACGCGGACATTGATTCAATTGTTGGTCGGTCAGGCAGAAAAATTGAAATGTCTGTGGCGGATATGCTCGATTTATTTGGCTACAAGCATGCGGAAGTCAAAGGGTGGATCAATGGCGGCCTGTTGAAGGCGCGTTCTGAGTCACATGGTGAGCGCGCTAGGTACTACATATCTCTTCCTGAATTTAACGAATTCAAGAGTCGCCATATCGCTCTGTCAAAAGCTGCACGCGATATGGGAAAACTGCCTGCGCATTTGGCAAGCTCACTTAGGGCTCGCGGGTTGTTGACTGAGATTGAGCTTCCAGAAGGGGATGGAAGACGAGGTTTTCTCATCGACGTTCAAAAGCTTCTACTCTACGCCTTGGCGCACTAAAGTGAAGCACAAACTAGTTAGTACCAATCTATCAGTCCAGTCTCGTTACGAGCGGTTACGTAGCTATGATTTGGATTGCACTGTAACGGGCTATCTTCTTGATGTTGAAATCTGTGTTTGCCATGTTGTTGGGAAGGTATATGACTCGCG
>Ga0114984_1000900_pt1 | contig 11266 bp, 10 predicted proteins | sample Shrwel1BS1Day1_FD_96987 | JGI IMG/M metagenome (GOLD analysis project Ga0114984, IMG submission 96987) | Subsurface microbial communities from deep shales in Ohio, USA - Utica-3 well 1 S-1-Day1 | ecosystem: Environmental > Aquatic > Deep subsurface > Shale gas/oil reservoir > Produced water/Flow... | reverse complement strand
CGGTCGAAGCCAAAGGACAGCTTCTCGCGCGGGACGATGTCAGGGTGGGCGTAAGCGGCAGAGGTGGACATGGCCAAGGCTCGACTTCAGGCGTTCACGGCGACGGCCGCGTGCACCTTCGCAGCATGGGCAGGACGCGCGGCCTTGTCAAACACCAAACAGGGGTCTTCGATGGGGCCGTGGCGCAAGACCTGGGCGTCGTGGTTCGGGTCCATCGCCATCACCCAGGGGCCGCTGGTGCCCTGGCGCGGCAGGTGGGCCAGCGCACGTTGCACATAGCCGGCGCCAAAGTCGAGCAGCGGGCGGGTGGGCATGTCGGGCGACGGCAGGCGCGGGCGCACCACGGCGTGGCCGTGCTGGTCCATGTAGGCCAGCAGACGGCAGAAGTGTTCGCACAGCAGGCCCACCTTCAGCGTCCACGACGAGTTGGTGTAGCCCACAATGAAGGCGAAGTTGGGCAGGTCGCTGAGCATCATGCCCTTGAAGGCCACTTTCTTGGACAGGTCCACGGCTTCGCCATCGACGGTGAGCGTGATGCCGCCAAACAGCTGCAGGTTCAGCCCGGTGGCCGTGACGATGATGTCGGCCGGCAGCTCCTGACCCGACTTCAGACGGATGCCACCCGCCGTGAAGGTGTCGATGTGGTCGGTAACGACCGAGGCCTTGCCGGTCTTGATGCTCTTGAACAGGTCGCCATCGGGCACGGCGCACAGACGCTGTTCCCACGGGTTGTAGGGCGGGTTGAAGTGCGCATCGACCGGGTAGTCCTTGGGCAGCGAGGCCTTGTTGACGAAGCGGATGATGCGGCGTGCCGCCTTGGGGTACTTCTGACAGAAACGCCAGATGCCGCGTTGCAGCCCGATGTTCTTGCGGCGCGCAAAGGCGTAGGCCTTGTCGGCCGGCAGCAGCTTGCGCGCCAGGTTGGCAATCGGGTCCTTGGCGGGCAGCGTCATCACATAGGTGGGCGTGCGCTGCAGCATGGTCACGTGCTGCGCGTCCTTGGCCATCGACGGGATCAGCGTGACAGCGGTGGCGCCCGAGCCGATCACCACCACGCGCTTGCCGCGGTAGTTGAGGTTCTCGGGCCAGTGCTGCGGGTGGATCACCTGGCCTTTGAAGTTGTCGATGCCTTCGAAGCGCGGCGTGAAGCCCTGGTCGTAGCGGTAGTAGCCTGCGGCCGAGAACAGCCATTTGCAGACGATGGTGTGCGTCTCGCCGGTGTCGGTGTGCTGCACGGTCACGGTCCAGCGGGCCTCTGCGCTCGACCAGGCGGCCGAGACCACCTTGCGGTGGTAGCGGATGTGGCGGTCGATGCCGTTTTCAGCGGCCGTCTCGCGCAGGTAGGCCAGGATGTCGGGGCCGTCGGCAATCGCCTTGTCGTGCACCCAGGGCTTGAACTCGTAGCCGAAGGTGTGCAGGTCGGAGTCAGAGCGGATGCCGGGGTAGCGGAACAGGTCCCAGGTGCCGCCCGAGGCCCCGCGCGATTCGAGGATGACGAAGGACTTGCCGGGCTGGTCGCGCTGCAGGTAGTAGGCCGCACCGATGCCGGACAGGCCTGCGCCAATGATCAGCACATCGGTGTGCTCGGGCGTGGGAAGAGGGTGGACAGACACGGCAATTCCTTAACTGACATCAATTGATTTCAGATTTGGATGGTGTGGAGAACGGGCGTCGGGCGCATCAGGGATTACCTGCCCTCCCCCCTAAGGTTAGTGATGGGCACCCGGCCCCCGCTCGATAAGATGAAATCTCACAACGTGAGAAGCCGTGAGAAGCGCGCCCCCGGGCCGCCACCCCTCACCCAAGGAGGCCGGACATGCCCACCCGACAGCTTGTCATCGGCCAGCGCACGGTGTCGCTGGACGCCCGCCCCGATCGCCTGGACCTGCGCGATCGGCCCTACCTTCCCCCGCTGGGCAACCTGCCCGCCCAGTGGCCTTCGGACGCCGAGGTGAAGCAGTGGCTGCCCGCCTATGCCGCCGGGGGTCACTTGCTGGATCAGGGCTCGGAGGGCGCCTGCACCGGCTTTGGCCTGGCTGCGGTTGTCAACTACCTGCTGTTTGTGCGCGATGCGATGGGCGACGCCAGCCAGGCGCGCCGCGTGAGCCCGGCCATGCTCTACCAGCTCGCCCGACTGTACGACGAATGGCCGGGTGAAGACTACGAAGGCTCCAGCTGCCGCGGCGCGCTCAAAGGCTGGCACCGCCACGGCGTGTGCCGCGAGGCGCTGTGGCCCTATGTGCTCGATGCCAAAGGCCGCCGCGTGCACGCCCCGCCGCTGGAAGACCCCGCCCAGCCCAACGACCCCGACCGCAACTGGGACGTGGACGCGCTGGCCTGCACCCTGGGCGTGTACTACCGCGTGGACATGCGCTCGGTGGTGGACATGCAGGCGGCCATCCGTCAGAACGGCGCCCTCTACGTTTCGGCCACCGTGCACGAGGGCTGGGCGGTGCCCACGCGCAAGCAGCTGCGCGGCCATGCCGACCTGGTGCGCATCCGGCCCGTGGCCCAGCCCAAAGAAGCGGGCGGCCATGCCTTTGCGCTGGTGGGCTACAACGAGCAAGGCTTTGTGGTGCAGAACTCCTGGGGCAAGGGCTGGGGGTCTTACGGCTTTGCCCTGCTGCCTTATGAAGACTGGGTGATGCACGGCACCGACGCCTGGGTCTTCACGCTGGGGGTGCCCTCGCACCGGGCCGTGTCGGGCAAGCAGCCGGTGTCGCGCTCGCCGCGCTTTCTGGTGCCCTTTGGCTCGGCCATGTCTGCCGGCGCGCCGGACCGCCCCGCTGGTCTGATTGCGGGCGACGACGCCCTGACCCGCCGCTACCGCGACATCCAGAAGCCCGAACACCGCCCGCTGGACGCCGACCAGGCCTACCGCCACACCATCGTGCTGGACCGTGGCTTTCCGGTGCGCAACGACATCACGGCCGAGAACGCCCTCACCGCGCTGGCCTCGGCCGTGGTCAGCCGCCCGCTGGCCTGGCTGAAAGAGCGCGGCAGCGTCAAGCTGTTGATCTACGCCCACGGCGGCCTCAACAGCGAAAGCGACTCCATCAGCCGCATCCGCGTCATGGCGCCCTACGCCCTGGCCCACGGCATCTACCCGCTGTTCATCAGCTGGCGCTCGGGTCCGCTGGAAACCGTGTCCGACCTGGCCGAGGAATGGGCCGCCAAGTTCGGCCTGGGTGTGCGGGGCGCGCCACCGGCCAAGGGCTGGCTTGACCGCATCACCGAGGGCACCGACCGCATGCTGGAGCCCGTGCTGCGCGCCCCCGGTGGCGCCATGTGGGGACAGATGAAGCTCAATGCCGTGCGGGCCAGCGAAGACGCCCAAGGCGGCGTGCGCCTGATGGTGGCGCACCTGCAGGCCCTGCAACAGCAGCAGCCGAATCTGGAGATCCACCTGATGGGCCACTCGGCCGGCAGCATCGTGCTCGGGTCCATGCTCAAGCAGCTGGGCAAGGTGGGCCTGAAAGCCGCCAGCACGCGGCTGTTCGCACCGGCCTGTACCACCCGTTTTGCGCTCGACTACTATGTGCCCGCCGTCAAGCAAGGCGTGCTGACCGCCAAGGATTTCCACATCCACGTCTTGTCGGACCAGAACGAGCGCGACGATGCCGTGGGGCCCTACCGCAAGTCCCTGCTCTACCTGGTGAGCCGCTCGTTTGAAGACGCGCACAAGATGCCGCTGCTGGGCATGGCCAAGTGCTTTGAGGCGGCCTCGGTGGCCCCGGCGGCGGGCGACGACATGTGGGCACGCGACCACCTCAAGGACGTGGCCCAGTGGCAGAAGTTCTGGGATGGCCTGGGCGTGGGCGCCACCAACCTGCAGATCCTGCGTGAGCGCCGCGTGGCCAACGGGGCCGGCACCGAGGCGGCCTCGCACGGCTGCTTTGACAACGCCATCGACATCATCGGCCAGGCCCTGGGCTACATCGTGGACCCGGTCAAACAGCCCAAGGTGCGCATCGAGCGCCTGGCGGACTGAGCGGGCGCACCCCCAACCTTCCTGTTCTGCAAGGAGCCACCATGAAGTACCCCGGTCGCGTCATCAAGATGGGCGAAGCCGACGCCCGCATCGTCAAGGCCCTGAAAACCGCACTGAACAAGGCGCTGGTGCTGCGCGGTGGCGAGGCGCTGGCGCTGGACCCCGACAACCCCCGCTTCGGGCCGAACATGAAGCAGGCCGTGCAGCTGTTCCAGGCGCGGCACCTGGACGACCAGGGCCAGCCACTGAAGATCGACGGCGAAGTGGGCTCGCTGACCTGGGCGGCCCTGTTTGGTGCCGAGGGCGTGCCCCAGCACCAGGACGCGGCCGACCCCTTCCTGGCCAGCGTGCTGGCCGTGGCCGGCGCCCAGGCCGATGCCGGCGTGCGCGAGCAGCCGCGCAACAGCAACCGTGGTCCCGAGGTAGACGCCTACCTGCGCCGCGCCGGGGTGAGGCCCGGCCTGGCCTGGTGCTGCGCCTTCACCTACTGGTGCTTTGACGAGGCCGCGCAGCAAGCCGGACGTGCCAACCCCATGTTCAAGACGGCGGGCTGCCTGGCCCACTGGCAGAACGCGCCCAGCCGAGGCGCCCGGCGCCTGCTGGCCCGCGACGCCGTGGCCGACCCTGGGCGAGTGCTGCCCGGGGCCGTCTTCATCATGGACTTTGGCGGCGGGCTGGGCCACACCGGCTTTGTGGAGCGCATCGAAGGGGGTTACATCCACACCATCGAAGGCAACACCGATGCCTCGCAAGGGCGTGAAGGCGGGGGCGTGTACCGCCTGCAGCGCAAGCTGGCCAGCATCAACAAGGGCTTCATCGACTACGGTGGGGTGTGAAGCCTGGAGGCATCAGATGGTCGGGCGGTGAGCGCGGCGACTCGCGTAGCCGATGGCCAGCAAACCCATGCCCATCAGCAGGTAGCTCTGTGGCTCCGGCACGGCATTGACAGGGGTGGCCAACAGCGTGTGGCTTGCGCCAAACGGATCCGAGATGAAGGCATCGGCACTGCTGCATTCCAGGTTGCAGCTGCCAGGATCTGCAAACGTGGCACTGGCCTTGAGCGCATACGTGATGCTGAAGGACTCGCCGTGGGCAAAAGTGCCCAGATCAATCTGGGTGATCACGGCATCTGCAAACAGCAATTGCGCAAAGCTGTCGTCTTTCCCACCGGACGCATAGGTGTTGGGCTGAAAGCTCAGTCCTGCCCCGCTCAGCTCAGCTCCACTTTGCGTCAAAAGGGCCTCACGTTGCTGGCCGTTGTAGCCCAGGGTGTACTGGGTTGACCAGACGCTGCTGCCATTAACCAGCACCTCGGCCATGAACGACGCAGAACTGTTGCGTTGGGTGTAGTCGTAGGTAAAGCCGCCGACAGCCAGGTGCATGCCCGACAAATTGATGCCCAGGGCATACGATTGAGAGGTGCCGCTGGTGTTGACGATTTCGTCTTGCCACTGCACCGACGACCAGGCTTGTCCGGGCAGTGCCACTTCTGCCCGGGCTGACAGCGTGCCTGTGGCGGCATCGGCTTCGGCCAGTTGGGTGGCGCGGTACACAACCGAAGACGGATAGTCGTGATCGGCATTCAAGGACACCGACGTGCCATTGCTGGCGCTGACCGAGACCGGTGGCGACCATCCTGGGTCGGACGTATCGGCCGTGCCCAAGGTGCCTTGCGAGATGTTGGCAGTGACGACGGCGGCGTGCGAAGCGGCGCCACTCAGTGTGAGTGCCGCCATCAGCCAAAGAGCGTGTTTCATGGGTCCCTGGTTTCAATGAGTTGGTGTGAGTCGAGCGTATCGATGCCTACGAGGGTTAACCACCCCCCGCACGGACGACAGATGTATCTGAACGTGTGGGCGCCCCGTCTCCACTAAGATGCAGCCCATGAAGTTCACCTATCTTTTCGGCATCATTTTGGCCAGCAGCGCGCTGGGCCTGCTGTCCACCCACCGCGGCCTGCGCACCGTGACCGCCGCCGTGTCGGCCGCGTGCGCCATCTGGGGCCTGGCCAAGCTGCTGGGCTGAGGCCGACATGAGCGACAGCCTTGCGCAACTGGCCCAGGCCCTGCAACGCTTTGCAGCAGAGCGGGACTGGGGCCAGTTTCATGCGCCCAAGAACCTGGCCTCGGCCCTGGTGGTGGAGGCGGCTGAACTGCTGGAGCCGTTTCAGTGGCTGACCGAAGCGCAAAGCCGCGACCTGCCGCCCGACACCAAGGAAGCCGTGGCCCAGGAAATGGCCGATGTGCTGCTGTACCTGGTGCAGCTGAGCACGGCGCTGGATGTGGACCTGATTGACGCGGCGCAGCGCAAGATGGTGATCAATGCGCGCAAGTATCCGGCCCCCGATGGCGCGTCCCAAGGCCCTGCCTGAGATCGACCCCGAGCGCTGCACCGGCTGCGGCCGTTGCGTGGCCGCGTGCGAGCCCAAGGTGCTGTGGCTGGAGACCGATGGGCCGAATGGCTGGGGCCGCAAGCGCGCGGTGCTGCACGATGAGAGCGGCTGCACGGTGTGTGTGCAGTGCGTGATCGTGTGTCCGTTTGATGCGGTGAGGATGGTGAAGACCACGCCTTGAGCCTGAAGCTGTGGTGCGATCAGGCCGCATCGTCCGCAAATGCCAGGGCTGCTACGGGGATTTGCACTGGACTGCGCGGAATGACCCCGTATCCGTGCTGAATTCCGTTACGCTTGGAAACGTCAGGCCAAACCTCGGTAGAAGGTTGGCCAGCCTGACGCCAGGGAGCCGCAGCAGTGATCGTTTACCAGGCCACCAAAAGCCAGTTCATCCGCGACACGTTTCAAGATGACATCGAGTTCGTGCTGTCGCAGCAATACCTGCGCACCACGGGTAAGCATCCTGCGCCCACCGAGTTCAAGGCATGGCAAAACTCGCTGTTTGAAGTGGGAGAGGTCCTGAAGGACGAGCGCATTCCCGATGACATCGGTGTGGCGCTGGAATACACCGTCCCGCAAACCTCCAAGCGCATCGACGTGCTGCTCACGGGCGAAGACGAAGCCGGCGCCCCCAAGCTCATCATCATTGAGCTCAAGCAATGGTCGGAGGCCCGCTTCAGCGAGAAGGACGGCATCATCTGGGCGCGCCGAGGTGGCAAAGCTGGCGAAACCGAAGGCCCTCACCCCAGCTACCAGGCCTGGTCATATGCTGCGCTGCTGAACGACTTCAACACCGCTGTGTACGAAGGTGGCGTTGCACTGCAGCCTTGTGCCTATCTGCACAACTACCCTCGGCGGGACGGCGTCATCGACCACCCGGCCTACACGACGCACATGGAGCGGGCGCCGCTCTTTCTGAAGAAGGAAGCCGACCAGCTCAAGGACTTCATTCGCCACCATGTTCGCCATGGTGACAAGCGCAGGCTGCTGTACCTGATCGAGCACGGCAAGATTCGCCCTTCGAAGATGTTGGCCGATAGCGTCGCGGGCCTGTTGCAAGGCAAGCCCGAGTTCGTGTTGGTGGACGACCAGAAGCTGGTTTTTGAAACTGTGCTGCAGGCCGATGCCAAGGCCCACAAGAGCACACGCAAGCAGGTGGTGATCGTGCAGGGCGGGCCGGGCACCGGCAAGACCGTGGTGGCGGTGAACCTGCTGGCGGCTTTGCTGCAACGACAGCGCAACGCGCGCTACGTGTCGAAAAACGCCGCACCGCGCAGCGTGTACGCCGCCAAGCTCACCGGCACCTTCAAAAAGACACACATCCACAACCTGTTCAGCGGTTCGGGTGCCTTCACCGAAAGCCCGCTCAATGAGTTCGACACCCTGATCGTGGACGAGGCTCACCGCTTGAACGAGAAGTCGGGCCTGTACAGCAACCTGGGTGAGAACCAGGTCAAGGAAGTGATCCACGCGTCGCGCTGCACGGTGTTCTTCGTGGACGACGACCAGCGTGTGACCTTGGCCGATGTGGGCCACAGTGATGAGCTGCGCAAATGGGCGCGAGAGTTGGGTGCGGAGGTGACCGAGCTGGAGCTCGCCTCGCAGTTCAGGTGTAGCGGCAGCGATGGTTACCTGGCGTGGTTGGACGACATGCTGGACATTCGCCCGACGGCGAACACGGAGCTGGACACGCGCGAGTACGATTTCCGCGTGGTCAGCAGTCCGACCGAGCTGCATGCCCTGATCGAAGACAAGAACCGCGCCAGCAACAAGGCTCGTGTGGTGGCTGGTTACTGCTGGGGCTGGCCCAGCAAGAAAGACCCGCACGCCTTCGACATCGTCATCCCTGAACACGGCTACCGCCGTCAGTGGAACCTTACCCAAGACGGCAGCCTGTGGATCATGGCGGACGCATCGGTGGCTCAGGTGGGTTGCATTCACACCTGCCAGGGGCTGGAAGTGGACCATGTGGGCGTCATCATTGGCCCGGATCTGGTCTATCGAGATGGACACATTCAAACGGACCCAAAGGCCCGCGCCAAGTCCGACAAGAGCATCAGGGGCTTGACCGCCATGATGAAGCGCGACCCCGAAGGCGCGCAGGCCCTGGCCGACCGCATCATCAAGAACACCTATCGCACGCTGATGACGCGAGGCATGAAGGGCTGTTATGTGTATTGCTGCGACCCGGCTTTGGGCGAGTACCTGCGTTCACGCTTGAGTCAACACCCTGCGGCTCCCGATATCCACGAAACTCCGCCTGAGCAGCCCAGCGCCAAGGTGCTGCCCCTGCGCCGCGTGACAGAGCAGGATCGCGCGCAGGGCGTCGCTGCTGTGCCGGTCGTGAGCCTGAAGTTTGCGGCTGGATCATTCAGTGATCCGCAAGCCTTGGAAGATGGCGCCACCGAATGGGTGGAGCTACCTGAGTGGGTGAAGCCACAACCGGGGCTGTTTGTCGCCCAGGTGGTGGGCGAGTCGATGAACAAGCGCATTCCCAATGGTGCGTGGTGCCTGTTCAGGGCCAACCCGCAAGGTACGCGTCACGGCAAGATCGTGGTGGTGCAGCACCGCAGTATCAGCGACCCAGAGACGGGAGGCAGTTACACCATCAAGCGCTATCGCAGCGAGAAGGTGGTGGATGCTGATGGAGGCTGGCGACATGAGCGTATTGACTTGGTGCCGGAGAGTGATATGCCGGGGTTTGAGGTGATGACTGTGCGACCTGGTGAAGTGGATGGCTTGGCAGTCATTGCCGAGTGGTTGACGGCGTTGGAGTGACGATGAGCGTGGGTCTGAACAAACTAAGCAGGTGGGCAGTCGAGGCCGCGCTGGCCGAGTTTGTGCAGATGGGCCGAGAAGCGTTCTTGCACAAGTACCGCTTTGGCCCTGCACGCGACTACTTCGTGGTGGACCCCGTTACTGCCTTGCCATGTGACTCCAAGGCCATCATGGGTGCGGCATACGGCCATCAGTTTCCAGAGCAAGGCCCTTTGCGCGCACAAGATTTTTCAGGCGGCCAGGCCACCGTGGTGAGAACGCTCAAGGGCCTGGGTTTTGATCTGGTGGATGCGATCACAGAACAATCGTCGAATAAGGAGCGGGCGTGGACACGCTACGAGAACGAGTTGATCGTGGCCGACTATCTCCAGATGCTTCTCAAAGAGTTGTCAGGCCAAAAGTTCAACAAGGCTGAGCGTGCGCGTGAGTTGCTGCCGTTGCTGAACGGACGGAGCAAGGGCTCAGTTGAATTCAAACGCGCCAATATCAGTGCGGTGATGATTGAGTTGGGCTTCCCATCGCTGCAAGGCTACAAGCCGAGGGTGAACTTCCAGCGCGATGGATTGGTGGATGTTGTGACCGAGCAAGTTGCGCATTTACCCATGTTGGAGAAGGCGGCTGAATTGGCGGTGGACAGGCCTGCAGAGATTCCAGAGTCGATCACCTACGAGTCCATCCGTGCGGATGCACCGAAGCGGCAGATCAAGGCAGAAGAGTCTCGTCCGGCTTATGTACGTCGGGCCATCAAACGAGATTACTTCGAAAGGGAAGCGCGCAATCGCTCACTTGGCAAAGCGGGAGAAATGTTCATCGTTCAGTATGAGCAATGGCGCTTGAGCGAGTTGGGTGTCGGCCAACTTGCTGATCGCGTGGAGCATGTGGCTGAAACACAGGGCGATGGTTTGGGCTATGACGTGCTCTCTTTTGAGACCGATGGTCGAGAGCGGTACATCGAAGTGAAGACGACCGCACACGATGCGATCACCCCCTTCTTTGTTTCATCGAATGAGGTCGAATTTGCGCGAGAGCAAGCGGAGCGTTTCCGGCTCTATCGTCTCTTTCATTTCCGAAGTGATCCCAAGTTCTTCGAGTTGCCAGGGGCTATTGAGCAGCACTGTCGACTCGATCCATCGACATTCAAGGCGACTTTCTAAATGCTTTGTGCCAACCGCGTGTGTGGCTGGTGTTTAAAAGGGAGATGACGTGGCACGACGACGTAAGCAATCACTATTCGATGCATTGGTCGAGCTGGCATCCCTGCTTCCGCCGTGGCTGTCGGCGGTGCTCGCTTTGGTGAGTTACCTCGTACTCAGTGCCTTGGCATCAAGGCCGATTGCCGTCCAATCCGTCGCACCGGGACAAATCGGAGAGATGTTGACCGCCTCCATGTGGATGGCTGTATTTCAGGTGGCCCAGTACGCTGTCCCCGTGATCTTCGGCGTGGGCGCAGTCGTCGCATTCTTCAGAGCCAGGAAGGGACGTCACCTGCTGGAGACGGCCACAGGTTCTCAATCGATGCAGGCGATTTCGGGGATGAGTTGGCGAGAGTTCGAACAGCTGGTCGCAGCAGGCTTTCGCCTTCGGGGCTACACAGTTCACGACATGGGTGGCCAAGGTCCAGATGGAGGCGTCGATCTGGTCCTGTCGAAAGACGCCGAGTGTTACTTGGTTCAATGCAAACAATGGCGTGCGACCAAAGTCGGTGTCGCAGTGGTTCGTGAACTCTATGGGGTCATGGCTGCAGAGGGGGCTGCGGGCGGTTTCGTCGTGACCAGCGGCTCTTTCACTGAAGAGGCCGTGGCTTTTGCCAGCGGTCGCAACATCCAGTTGCTTGCTGGGTCAGAGTTGAAGCAACTCTTGGCGTCCGCCAAGTCAGTGGCAGACTCGGTGCGATCTTCACCCGAGATGGACGCGCCTGCGAAGTTGACTTCGGTTTGCCCCAGATGCGGTTCGGAGATGAAAGTCAGGCGGGCCAAAAAAGGCTCCTCCGCAGGAAGCAGCTTCTTGGGGTGCTCAAGGTATCCCGCATGCCGGGGCACTTTGCCCTTGTGAAGCCGAGAGATTTGCCTCAGGTGCTAAGAGTTCGCCCAGGCTTCTTGAATACT
>Ga0114984_1000899_pt1 | contig 11267 bp, 21 predicted proteins | sample Shrwel1BS1Day1_FD_96987 | JGI IMG/M metagenome (GOLD analysis project Ga0114984, IMG submission 96987) | Subsurface microbial communities from deep shales in Ohio, USA - Utica-3 well 1 S-1-Day1 | ecosystem: Environmental > Aquatic > Deep subsurface > Shale gas/oil reservoir > Produced water/Flow... | reverse complement strand
TCTGAAAGGCATGCCGGGCAGCCCTGCCACCCCGCTTGCTTAACCGCACCCTTCCCCGAAAAGTGCGCGTCGATAAAATCTCCGTGCTTCTCGCAGTGGCCGGGGCGGCGCTCATCAACACCCCCGGCCCGGTCCAGCATTTCTTCCATTGGCGCCATGTGCTTAGAAATTTGCTGCGTCATCGCCCACCCCCTGAATCAGTCCTTCGCTGTAGTCGCGTTCTTCGAAGCCAGTGTGTCGGCCCTGAATCGGTGCCACGTTTGGAGCTGGATCATTCCAGCGTTCTTGATTGAGATAGGTGGCTGCGTGCGGGATGAACTGGCCGTTGCTCTTTGTCCACTCATGGCCCCGAGCCCTGCACTGAACATCTTCAATTAGGCGATCAAGAAACTCGGGTGACGGGTATTTCTTTCGGATGGCCTTGAACTTCTGAGCCGCTGGTTTTTTGCCTTTTTTGGATGGGTAGGCTTTCCAGAACAGGTTGAACTCACCCGAATAAAGACCATCGCCTGCCGAGGGATTTTCAGCGGGTGGTGCATCGCCAGATGCACAAGTCTTTAGCTCTTCTCTACTCTTATCTTCTCTACTCTCCTCTAATCTAGGCGTTACGCTGGCGTTACCCTGCGTTACATCAGCTTCGCTTGCGTTATCATCACCGTTACAGCCGCTTTTCCCGCCGCCGCCTGGTCCGCCGCTACTGCCTGATTCTTTTGCTTTTTTCTCCCGATACCGGCGAACACGCTCTTTGCTATCATCATTGCGCTTGGTCTGCCGTTTTTTCCATCCGGTGATCGATCGACCATCAAGCACCCGACCCTGCATCGCCTCAAGAATCGATCCAATCTGATCCTCGTCAGCATCTAACGCAGAGGCCAAATCCTCTATCGTTACATCTGCGTTACCGCGCGTTTCATTCTTTGATGCATCGACAAGAAGGTGGATATAGACCGCCTGAACCAGAGAAATTGCCTGCCCGGACTGGCGCGCAATAGTTCTCCACTTGGGGTCGTTGGGCATGTCGTGCCAAAGCCTTAACCAGTCCATCAGTCAACCCTCATTCCGATTAGTGGATTTCGAGCTGAAAGAGCCCGGCGCTGCTCGGCTTTTTCGAAATCTTCCGGCTCAAGCCAGCCGATCATGTTGCAAACGTCCAGCCATACGCTGCCGGACTTACTGGCGACAAATGCCGCACCCTCTACGGCACTGAACTCATCAAGACTGCAAACTGTGTAATCGTCTTGGCTGAGGTCGCACTCGATAATTGCGTGCTTGGCCGTCATTGGATCGACCTGAAAAAATTCCCTGGACTCGCTGAGGCGAAAGCCGTCCAGCTTCTCGTGCACCAGCGCTTCAACTGTCACGGCGCAATCCACGAAAATTTCGAACTCGAGGACAAATGGAGACGGGACTCCGGTTTGATAGATATTCCTGGCTCTCGACTTTCCGCCATTAATGGATCGGCCAATCTTAAGGAGGCCCGGCATGGAAGCATTGCTGAGCACATAAACGTACCCAGGCGACTGCTTCTTGCTGTTTGGATAGTTCATAGTTAAACTTCCTCTTAGTTGACGAGAACCCCGGCAGGCCTGCCAGCCTTTGACCCGGGGTTTTTTCGTTTCTGGTCGGGCCTTTTCTCGCCATGCCCAGGGCGCTGCCGGGTTCTCCGGTACCACCGGCGTAACGTTTGGTTATCGGCGGTCGCCTTCCGCCACGCCGGCTACCGGTGCCAGCCCCCGGTGTTTCACCACTCCGGTAAGTGGACAAGTTCGCTGCAACTGTCATTGCGGCTGATGCCTCGGCCGGGGAAATCCCAGCCCTTTTGATCGGCCGGCAATCCGCCAGCCCGGAAGGCATCTGGAAGGGCTCTATCTTTATTGCCCGATAACCTAGGACTTGGCAGGGGTGGCACAGCAGTGAGTGGTAGCTAGCCGCTCGCCTATTGCTCTTTACCCGCAACGCCTTTCCTGCTTGCGGTGCCCCTAGAGCCCTTCCAGATACCGGCTCGTCTCGTGAGCCAATCGGCGCAGTCCTCGGGGCGGTTATGCAACATGCTAAGGAGGACCTTCGATACCGCGCTGCTGATGTTGTCTTTGGCCGGGGCCACTAATTCCCGGTTGCATATAGCGCCCACCTTCAGCCGTTCGGCGCGCCGGTTACTGATCGCACCACCGGCCGGCGCTCTTGCTCAAGAAGCCATGCTTAACGTTTTAAGTCTTGGGCACAGATCCTCTGCCTTGATCTTCCCGCCAGTCAGCCGCTCAGCTTTCAGAGCGGTGACGGCGTTCATTCCGTGTGCGTTGTTCAGCCAGCCAGAAACCGTCGCCTGAGATGCCCCAAGGGCCTCAGCGGTTGCCAACTGAGTTCCGAAAAAGTCGATTAGCTGACGGATGTGTTCGTTCATTTTTGGGGCTCTTGGATCGGTTTTCCGATAGTGTATTAATCGGTATTCCTTTTTGCAACCCTATCGGTTGACCTATATTCTTTTGATAGATGAGCGGCACAGGCCGCGACGAATAGCGCAATGCGCGACCCCGGAGAACACACGCATGTATATAGGGAAGCGGGTAAACCAGGCTCGAAAGAGGGCTGGCCTTACTCAAAAAGAACTGGCCGATAAAGTCGGTATCAGGCAATCAACGCTTTCAGAGTTGGAGCAAGGCAAAAGTAGATCCACTACGCACCTGGCGAGCATAGCCAGAGCTTGCGGTGTATCTGTGCAATACTTGGAGGGTTTGACGGATCAGCCCGATAGTGAAGGCGAAGGCTTGCCAGATGCTTCCTTGTCGCGTTCCGTTGACATTGTTCGGTATGTGCCTGAGCTATCCTATGTTCAGGCCGGAGAGTGGACGGAGATAGGCGCAGTGTTGGATTTGGCAGACGCAAACCATTGGCCGTGCCCGGTTAAGTGCGGGCCACGAACCTTTGCATTACGAGTTAAGGGGCCTTCCATGGCTCCTGAGTACCCTGACGGCATGATTGTTTTTGTTGACCCTGACGTAATGCCAGAGTCCGGCAAGAAGGTTGTGGCGTACCTGGAGGACTCAGAATCAACCACATTCAAGCAGTACTTTGAGGACTCTGGGCACAAGTTCTTGAAAGCCATGAATCCTGACTGGCCCACCCAGTACACGCCTATTAACGGCAACTGCCGCGTCATCGGGACCGTTGTATTCGCAGGTTTCGAGACCTGACCGCAAGATAAACCACCACCTGAAAGGTCGCTTCGGCGGCCTTTTTTTATGCCCGAAAAAAAATAATCGGAAAAACGATAATCCCTGTTGACTCCCGATATCGGTTTGCCTATATTGAGCACATCGAAACACGGATATCGGAGGCAGCCATGCTTTTCAAGAAACCCCACGGAGCAACCCCGGAGCCAGATCAGGCAAAGATTCTGGCCTTTCAGGAGCGCCGAGCGGCCAAGTGCAAGCTGGACCGCGCCCAGCCAACGGTTTTGTGCGATGCAGAAATGCCCAGCAACTGGCAGCCGCTGAGCAACAACGCGCGGTATCAGCAGTGGATGCAGCGCAAGGGGGTGGCGGCATGAAAGTCACTATCCACGGCACCGAAGTAGCCAGCACCCACCACGACGAGGACCACATTCGCGTGGAGGTGAAGGATCGGGACGGCAACGTGATTCAGCTGTTTTTCGACACGTTGGACGACCTGGAGTTGCTGGCGCATGAGCTTCACATGCTGGACTCAACCATCCACGAGGAAGGTCAGGAGCCTGGCGTGTGCCAGTTCTGCGATGGGTCTGGCATGGGCGCGACAGTTCATAGCCGGTGTCATATCTGCAAAGGGGAGGGAGTAGCGGCATGAGTCGGAAAAACAAGAACTGGCGGGCATTCGTGCGCCAGAACCCTGACCCAACGCCAAAACAGGCTTGGGATGCAGCGTGGGCTAACCAGCAAAGCATTTTCCATGCTCGAAGCATGCGGGATCTTGGAGAGCAGGTTGAGGCGTTGCGCGAAGCCCTGGATCAAGCCCTGACCTCAATGCAGGACAGCGGCTACCAGAACGACCACTTGGTTATTCGGGCGGGCCGGGCTGCCATGGCAAAAGCGGAGGGCAAGAAGGCATGAAACGGACAGCAACCCAACACCAACGCGAACTGGACAACCACGGCGAAATCGAGCGCATCCAATGGCGCATTGAATCCGAGATGCGCGAAGAGCTGATTGCAGGCCGGTACATCGAGATCCGGTATCGCCGAAACGTGGCCGTCGTGCGCACCACCTACGACAACGACGATGTGATCAACGCCATGGTGGATCTGGACAGCGACGAGTTTAACGACGCGGTTTTGCAGGCCAGCTCAGAGCCAATGAAGGCGGCTGTTCGATTGCATGCCCTACGGGTCCGGGCAGTCGATCACCTGATTGGCGAGGCCAAGACCTGGGACGCGGCAGTGTATGAATTTTACGAAGAGAAGGATGACGCGGCATGAGTAACGCAATCGCAAAAACAACCGGCATGGGCTTCGCCCTGCAGCCGAACAGCATGGACGAGGCTTTCCGCATGGCAGAGATGTTGTCAGGTAGCCAGATGGTCCCGAAGAACTACCAAGGCAAGCCGCAAGACGCACTGGTGGCAATGATGATGGGGTCAGAGCTTGGCCTGAACCCGATCCAGTCCCTGGCCAATGTCGCGGTGATTAACGGCAAGCCGGCGATTTACGGGGATGCGCTTCTGGCACTGGTTCAGAACCACCCGAAGTTCGGCGGACATGAAGAGAGCTTCGACGAATCCAGCATGACGGCCAGCTGCACGGTGTGGCGTAAAGGCGACAGCTCCAAGCATACAGTCACGTTCAGCCAGGCTGACGCCAAGCAGGCGGGCTTGTGGGGCAAACAAGGGCCATGGGCTCAATACCCCAAGCGCATGCTGATGTGGCGGGCTCGCGGTTACGCCCTGCGTGACAAGTTCGCGGATGCTCTGGGCGGCCTGATCACCGTAGAGGAGGCGCGGGACATTCCGGAGCAGGACATGGGTACCGCTCAGCGGGCAGGCCAGAAGCCAGCGCAACAGCCTGACCCAGAGCCCATGTACCCGGCAGAGAAGTTCGAAGAAAACTTCCCAAAGTGGAAGGGCATTATCGAGGCCGGCAAGAAGTCTGCAGCAGAGGTCATTAACACCGTGGAAAGCAGCGGCAAACTGACCGACGAGCAGCGCAAACAAATCGAAGACCTGGAGGCAGCAGAAGCATGATTATCCAGAACCTGAAATCCAACACTGAAGAATGGCTGCGCCACCGCAAGCTGCACCACAACGCCAGTGAAGCCAGCATCATGATGAGCGCGTCTGCGAACGTTACTCGCAACGAGCTGCTGCACCAGAAAGCCACCGGCCTGGATCGGGAGTTCTCGGACTGGTTCCAGAAAAACGTGCTGGACAACGGCCATGCTGTGGAGGCTCAGGCCCGGCCCATCGCGGAAAAGATCGTTGGTGAAGACCTGTTCCCGGTTTCCGCCACGGACGACGAAGGCTGGCTGGCCGCCTCATTCGATGGCCAGACCATGCTTGAGGACATCAACTGGGAGTGCAAGCAGTGGAACAAAGAGAAAGCCGCTGATGTTCAGGCCGGCAAGGTGCCTGAGTGCGACTACTGGCAGGTGCAGCACCAGCTGGCCGTGAACCCGGGAAGCAAAACCCTCTACATGGTCACCGATGGCACCGAGGAAAACTGCGTGTGGCTGTGGGTGGAGCCGAATCAGGCCGATATCGAGCGCCTGAAAGCCGGCTGGCGCCAGTTTGAGCAAGACCTGGCCAGCTATGTGCCGACCGAGAAAAAGTCCGAAGCCGTGGGCGACAAGCCCGACTCCCTCCCTGCCCTGCACATTGCCGTGGAAGGGGCGGTCACGACCAGCAACCTGCCAGCGTTCAAAGAGCAGGCCCTGGCCATGATTGCCAGCGTGAAAACCGACCTGAAAACCGATAAAGACTTTGCCGACGCCGCTGAATTGGTCAAAGCCTTCAAGGCCGGCGAAGACGAGCTGGAGTCTGCCAAGAAACGCGCGCTCAGCCAAACGGCCAGTATCGAAGAGTTGTTCCGCACCGTGGACGATGTGAAAGACAAGATGCGCAGCAAACGTCTTGAGCTAAACCGGATGGTGACCGACCAGAAAGAGCAGCGCAAAACCGAGATCATCGTCAACGCCAAAGAGCAGTTGCAGGCGTTCATATCCGATATCGACGTTAAGCAATACCTGCCCGGCTACGACGCGGACTTTGCCGGGGCCATTAAGGGCAAGAAAAAGCTGGACGCCATGCAATCCGCACTGGATGACCGGCTGGCCCAGGCCAAGCTCGACATCACCGCCATAGCCGATCAGGTGCGCGACAACCTGAAGCAGCTGGACGAACATGCCGCGGACTACAAATTCCTGTTCAACGACTTCGCAGCGATTTGCCAGAAGCCGACAGACGACTTCGCCGCCGTGGTAAAGGCCCGCATTGCCGACCACAAAGAAGCGGAGCGCCAGCGCCTTGAGGCAGAGCGTGAGCGGATTCGCCGGGAGGAGGAAGCCAAGGACCGTCGCGCATCTGAAGAACGGGAGCAGGCCAAGGCCAGGGTGCAGGAAACCGTCAAAGCTGAAGGCAAGAAAGCTGCCCAGGTTGACAGCAAGCCGGAACCGCAAGCCGATGACCAGCGCCCGGCCATGCCCTCGCCCAACGACATGATCCAGGTGGTAGCCAATCACTACAACGTGAGCTTTCAGCAGGCTCAGGCCTGGCTGGCAACGATTGAATTCCGGGTGGCGGCATGAGCGGTAGCGCAAACCGCTGGGAGCTAACCAGCCACCGGATTCACCTGCTCAAATACTGCGCTGGAAAGGGCATGTGTTTGACAGAAGCGGCCAAGGATCTTGGCGTCCAGGTTAAGACGATTCGGGCCGCTGCTGCACGAAAAGAGAAAACGGAGTGGCTTAACGGGCTATTCCCCTCAATGCGAGGCAAAGGCAGCGGCAAACCAAGGGCTGGCAGAGAGCTTAGGTCTCGGGTGGATGGCGAAATCCGACGCCTCACCCCGGAGCAGATCAAGGCACCCCTGGAGGTGCCGGACAACGCGCAGACGAAGTGGCTGACAAGGAGCTGGGCAGCATGAACCCCAACAACCCAGACGATTTTAGCCGGGCCTGGCACGAACTGGACGCAACCGAAAGCCCGGCAGAAATCCGGGCCGCGTTTGAGCGGGACGACAACCTGGAGCCGAAGCCGGCGAGATACCCCTACAAACTGATCAACGGCGAATTGGTGAAGACGAATGGCGACGAAAAAGCGAAGGGTTAAGCGCCACAACCCGAATAAGCGGGCGCAGCGGTTCTTCCAGAACACAGTGATCTGGACCTGGGAAGCCGAGCTTGACCCCGAAACCGGCACCCAACTGGCCACAGCGAAATCAAAAACCCCGCGCGGTTGGGAAACCTTGAGCCCGAAGACAACGCACAGCGTCACCCGCTACCGCAACAACTGGATCATCTGTGTGCGAGCCTTCTGCCGGAACATTCACGGGGAGGAATGGGTGGAAGAGGAAGTGCGCATTGTCGAGAACCAGGCGCTGAACGACTTTCAAGACCTGTACCACGAGTTGCGGGCCGAAGTGCTGAGCGCTCAAAGGCTGGATCAGGTGGTAGACGTTGGCTGGATCGCGGGCACCTACGGCAAAGAAGCCAACGACGAGCGGCTGAGCCTGTGGGGGTTGGGCCACTACACACCGGAGCGGCAGGCCACGTTTCGGGCGGTTAACGAACAGTATTTGGAAGAGAGGAAGGCGGCATGAATATTGAACTATTGCCAATCGCAGAAAAGAAAATCCGCCAGATGGGCGGCGAAGCCATGGGCGTAGTCGTGCGCAACGAAGCCGGTGCCCTGGCAGCGGTGACCGATATGGGCCGGGTTACGTGGCTGGATGATGCGGTGGCCGGGCCGGTGGGTGACAGCGCCCAGGGTGCGGAGCCGGTGGCAAAGTATAGCTTTTACTTGGGCTCAGGCATTCGTTTTTTCCCCTTGGATGCTTTTGAAGGCCTTCCCAAAGGAACCGGGTATCTCTACACCCAGCCCGCCGCGAAGGTGCCGGAAGAATTGGCAGCCCATATCCGCAAGATGATCGAACTTCATGAGCGGAGATCGGTTGTCCTGTCCATACACATGCAAGAGCTTGAGGAATTGCTTGACACCACCCCACAGCAAAGCGGCGAGTGGGTGCGGTGTGGTGATCGGTTGCCGACTGAGGATGATGCAGATTGTTCTGGCGAAGTCTGGGTCTTTGACCTGGCGCTCGGGGTTGCCGCTGAGTATTACGAAAACGTGGGTAATGTACCTGATTATGCTTACTGGATGCCCACCGGCCTCAAGCGCCCCAACCCACCCAAGCAGGAGGATGAGTGATGGAGTCGTGCTGCTATGTCTATCTTCACAGAAACCCGAAAGATCAAACCCCTGTTTATGTGGGCATGGGGTCGCTTCCAGACTTTCAGCGGGCCCGAACGCTGAGCGCGCGTTCAAAATATTGGAAACAAGCGTTTAAGGGTTCGAAACCAGTTATTGAGATTGTGGCTGAATCCCTTGATAGAGAATCCGCTTTTGAGCTAGAGGCCTTTCTCATTCAGCAGATCGGAAGGAAGGACCAAGGCAGTGGGCCGTTAATAAACAAGACTGATGGCGGAATGGGCATGCACGGATGCATCCCGGACGAAGAGACCAGGGCAAAGATCTCTATCTCAATGTCAAAAGCATGCTCTTCCAGCAACTGGAGCATCAAGCAGTCTCAATTAAAGAAAGAACTGTGGAGCAAGCCGGAGTATAGATCTAAGTATCTAGGGTCCAATAACTGCAATGCCAGAGCGGTTATTTGCCTTGATACCGGAGTTGTCTACGGGTCTGTCGCTGAAGCGGCTATGGCACACGGCAAAAACCCCAGAGGGAGCACCATCTCACGAGTGTGCAGAGGGTTAGCAAAAACATACCTTGGCAAACGATGGGCATATGTTGAGGAAGCCGAGAAGGCGGGAGGTGAGCAATGCCGCTGAAGGACTATGTAATTAAGGGTCGAGACAAATTTGAACCGGAAGATCGGTCTCTAGCGTTCGATTTCCCATGCTGCGCTTGCAAGTACCGGCATGTTGAAGATGACCAGGACGAGCCGTGCGTGAGTTGTGATTACAACCTGAATGCAAGGCCGGAAGCTGAGAGCGCGGGAGGTGAGCATGGGTAGCTGGCGCAAGGCCATAGCCTTCACCGTCTGCTTTATGGGCCTGTGTTACTTGGGCGGCGCCATGGTTATGCTGGGCGCTCATCAGTCGGCAAAGATGATCGGCGTGAGCGTGGTGATTGCGATTGACGAGGATGCGGGAGGTGAGCAGTGATTAATGGTGAGGAGTTGGCGCTTGCAGCCATGAGAAAAGATCTCAAGCGGCTCACTCGGGCAGCGAAAAAGGCAAAGACCGAAGCTGATGAATACATGGCCGTCGGCTCTGAGATGCTTGCAATCCACAACGAGTTTGCAGAGATCGTTAAATCTGGCGACCGCACAGACGCAACACTAAAAAAGCTGGATGAGCTCAAGGCCAGGTCAGAGAAAACAGACAGGATTCAGAAAAAAGACCTGTCCAAGTTGCTCGACAAGAAATTCGAAGCCGAGCAGAAACGGGATGCCCTGGCCAGTGAAGTGCAAGCTCTGGAGTTTCGGCTTTCAATGCGTAAAGAGCTGAGGGCATAGCCATGACTGAAACACCCGAAACCATCTATCTCATCCCCGGCGAAAATCTGGACGGAGCCCCGGATATGGTCTGGTGCGAAGATCCCGCCCCGGGCGAAGGCATGGACCCGGCTGATGCGGTGAAGTATATCCGGGCAGACAAGCACCAGGAAATCATCGACCGGCAGGCCAAAGCGGCAAAGATGGGCATGGACGCAGCCAAGAAAAGCGCCTCAATCATGGAGCGCAACGCCAAGAAATTGCTGGCCGAGAGCAACCCGGATGCGCTGGAAAGCGAGCGGGCGGCCAATGCTGTTCTGACTGACCGGGTGGAGGCGCTGGAAACCATGGTCAAGGTGTTCCGGGGCTGCGTTGAGACGGGGCAGCTGCCGGAGCAAGGGAGTCGGCTGCACAAGCTGATACATGATCTTGTCGGAGAGCGAGAGGATGACTGACTACACCCTGACAATCACCGAAAAGCAGGCGCAAGAAATCAGCCTGGCGTGTGAAATATTGGCTCGCCTGCAAATGGGCCAGATTGACATGGCGCTGCGAGAATTGCCGCTGGATAAGCCGCTGGATTACCAGCAGCAGTTATATATCGAGAGCTACCTGAAATCGCTGTACCGGCAGGACGGCAAGCGCTACGACTCGGTTGCATGGGATCTTCACCAGGTGGTTCGGCACAGACTGGCATGGGATCGGGCCATTGCAGCCGGCGAAGTGGGGCCGAGCGGGCGACGGAACTGGGAGACGATGATGGGTGTGATTTATGACGAGCCGCTGCGAATGGGTGGGGAGCCTTTGGCGGGGATTGAGAAGGTGAAGAAGGAAGTGCCGGAAAGGCTGCGACTCACTGGCAGCATGACGCCGTGGGGCAAGGCAGAGGCAATGCTGGATGCAAGCAGGCCGGTAACGGGGCATTACGCACCAAAGCCGAAACGCATGCCGACTTACATGGAATGGATGAAGCGGGTTGTGGACAAAGATTCAGGGGGTGAGCAGTGACCAGAAACACAGCCACCGCACTAACAATGACAGCCGGGGCCTTCGCCCTGGCAGCCGTGGCCACCTACGGACTGGCCAGCATAGGCGAGCCACAGTCAGCGTGGCTCTGGTGTGATTTGATTGGGCTTTGCCCGGGAGGTGATAAATGAGCGACAAATTTTTGAGACTACCGGCCGTCATGGAAAAAGTTGGATTACGCAGGACGGCTATTTATGACAAAATCAGCACCGGCGATTTCCCGCAGCCTATCAAGCTGGGCAATGTGTCGGTTTGGCTGGAGTCGGAGCTGGACGCCTGGATTCAGGCAAAAGCCGAGGAATACCGTAGGGCCAGTTAACCGGACAAGCGATGGAAAAAGCGGGTATTAAAGCGGGTATCGTGCCCGCTCCCCATCGCCAGACTTCATATTTTTCAGGTGGTTACAGGTCATATGCCAAAGAAGTTCATTAACCTGTACTGACTGGCAAGGCCTGTTCGCCGTTGTTCGCTGAAATCCGATTAATCCATCTTATCTCCATGACTATAAAGGCATATTTCCGCCTTACCGTCCGCCTCTGTC
>Ga0114984_1000897_pt1 | contig 11280 bp, 10 predicted proteins | sample Shrwel1BS1Day1_FD_96987 | JGI IMG/M metagenome (GOLD analysis project Ga0114984, IMG submission 96987) | Subsurface microbial communities from deep shales in Ohio, USA - Utica-3 well 1 S-1-Day1 | ecosystem: Environmental > Aquatic > Deep subsurface > Shale gas/oil reservoir > Produced water/Flow... | reverse complement strand
GATGAACTGAGGGAGGGGCGGCTGGTGCAGCCATTCGGGCCGGAGATAGAGGGCAAGCCGTTTCATCTCGTGTACCCGGAGAGCCGTCGGGATGATCCGACGGTTCGGGCGGTGAGGGAGTGGGTGATGAAGGTGCCGGGTGGGTTGTGTGAGCTGACTGGCTAGTTCACCGCAGCGTAGGGTGGAAAACGGCGAAGCCTTTTCCACGTGTTTCTTCCAGATATCCTCGCTTACATCATCATTCGCTGACCTCAGCTCATCCGTAACCGCACCAGTCGATCGTATAGATGCCTTGTCATAAAGCCCGATGGAAGCTGGATCGTGGCCAGTCGACTACGCGCTCGATGAGTTTCGTCCAGCGGCTGGCATGTTGTCCTAATGCAACTCAGACATCCACTGCCAAGCGCCTTTCCGGGCCTCAAGGTTGGCAAGGTGCTCAAGTCCCAGCCATCCGTATAAATGATTTAACGATCAGTGGATGCCGAAGCTGTAACAGTCACGTTACGTCGGGAGTGGCGATCCGCGCCAAGGGTTCAATACCTCCTCTATTCATCGCGAATGGCTTCAATGAGGGGGTTGTCGATTAGCTCGCGCCGGCTGCATCTGTGCTGTAGGAAAAACTGACAAGTTAGAACTAATGGATCGTTGGCAACAAACTCTAACTGTTCACGGCCTGCCGCTTGCTGTCATCGCTACCGCTTCGCAGTGACTTGGCTGGTATGCCAAATATCTGCAGGCTAATCGATATGCTCAAAGCGCTAAGGAAATCCTATCAGTTTAGGTAGGTTGCAGCAGGCCTCGAATGATGGAACATTCGAAACTCTAAGGTGAAAGGATATAAAAATATTCTAATACTTTTAATCTTGCTAGGAACTACTTGGCCTAAGTGGCTAGATCCTACCGGTAGGAGATCGCAACCGGGCAGTAAGAAAGGGGAAGGCGGAATTATGTCTAAGCAATTAGAGCTTGACCAGGTTGGCAATACGCCAATGCATCGTGTAAGCAGTATTAATTTAAATGGAAATACTGTTTTTGCAAAATGCGAGTTTATGAATCCAACGGGAAGTCATAAGGATCGGACCTTCTTGTATATGGTAAATAAATTAGAGTCTGAGGGGAAGATAAGGCCAGGGATGACTCTCGTTGACTGCTCGACCGGTAATGGGGGAGCCGCTCTTGCCTGGGTTGGAAAAAAGAAAGGATATGATGTAAAAATATTTATGCCAGAGGGTATGACTGATGAGCGTAAAGCCCAGATATACGAATATGGTGCGGAACTATTTGAGACGGAAAAATCTTTGTTCTTGAATGGGGCTGTTCAGGCTGCCCAGGATTTTGTTAGGGGAAAAGATCCAAGGGAGATTTATTTTCTGGATCAGGGTTCGAATCTTCTTAATAAGGCTGCATGGCTAGAATGCGGCAATGAAATTGTTAGATACCTTGAGTCGGAGGATGTTGTCCCTGACTATTTTGTGTGCTCAATAGGAACTGGTGGCACTTTTTCGGGGATATCGGAAGTGTTGAAGTCTCGTTTTCCTAACATAAGTACAGTAGGTATTGAGGTCGATAAGTCAGCGCCTTTGTATGCGAAGAAAAATAATATGGAGTTTACGCATGCCCCACACAATATGATGGGTTTGGGGGCGGGTGTGCTTTCTAGTAATACAAATGAATCGGTTGTGGATAATATAGTGATAGTCAATGGGGAGAAATCTTGGAGTCGAATGAAACAGTTTATTGTGGAAGAAAATCTAGGGATTGGACCTACCTGTGGAGCGAATTTGCTTGTTTGTGAAGAATTGTGCCGCATGCTTCAAAGTAAGGTGGTTATAACTTTATTTTTTGATTCCTCTTGGAAGTATAAAAGTCGTTGGTCTGGTGTTTATCCTGAATACTCAGTAAGTTAATTATGACGCGAGGGTATGAAAATGCTTCTGAAAAGCGTATATGCGGCGGCAAGAGTTGTGAAGTCAGGGAAGCACCTAACAACTGTAAACGAATTTACGGATCAGCTTCCGGCTCTTAGGCCAACGGTTTTGTGGGAGGCTGCCTTAGCTGTAATGCAAGTCGGAGATTTAAAAGTAACTAAAATAGTTACTGAGGAAGATAAGGGTGCCCCCTTAGCAACCTTGGTTTCAGTGATGTCGAATACTCCACTTGCGATTGCGCGTTGGTACCCCTATGGTCTAGATTCTTACAATGAGGTAAAAGTTGAGTTGGAGTCGGAGTATTTCCAGGGGGTCTTATATTTGAATGGAATTGTGCCTGGGGATAAGGTTGCAATTATTGATGATACTATTAGTACCGGAGGAGCTTTGATAGCCCTTGTCAAAGCAATACGGGCTGCGGGGGCTGAGGTTAGCGAAATTATTTGTGTTGTTGAGAAAGTTGAAAATGGTGGTGTGGCCAGAGTATTAGAAGCAACCGGATTGCATGTCAAAACTGTGCTCAAGATTTTCGTAACTGAAAATGGTGTTGAGGTACTCGAAGATGCAAAGCATTCTTGAAAACTATCACTCCGTTAAAAATGAGATCCAAGCAGCATCAGTATTAAAGCCTAAATGTCGCCTCGTAGTGGTGTCAAAGTTTCAAGGGGCTGATAGAATACGTCTATTATTAGCTGAGGGACATAGGGTTTTTGGGGAAAGCAGATTAGAAGAAGCGCTTGGGAAATGGCCCTCTTTATTACAGGATTTCCCCGATACTAAGCTGCATTATATTGGTGCCCTGCAGTCACGAAAAATCAAAGATATCGTCCGGATGTTTGATGTTGTTCAGTCTATAGACAGAGTAGAAGCTGCTGCCCGGATAGCACGCGAAATTGTTGCGCAAGGTCGAAATTTGTCATGTTTTATTCAAGTAAATATTGGAAGGGAGCCTCAGAAGTCGGGGGTTTTTCCGGAGCATTTTGAGCGCTTGTTTCGGCAGTGTGTTGATGAGTATGCCTTAAAGATATCCGGCGTTATGTGTATTCCTCCTGCATGTGAAAAGCCTGCCCCTTATTTTTCGAAAATGAAAGCCATTCAGGAGCGATTTGATCTTCCCGAGTTAAGCATGGGGATGAGTAGTGATTATCTAACGGCTATAGAATATGGTGCTACAATAGTAAGAGTAGGGGCGAAAATTCTTGGCTCACGCTAGTTGACCACAGTAGAATGCAGATTTATTTGCGGTAATTTTGATTTGCGGCTTGGAGATTTGAGGTCTGGCTTTTTGATAGTGGCTTTCAGTAAGTATGAAATTATATTTTTTGTAAAACATTGCTATCAATGGAAAGGAAATGCATAAGAGTGCCTCTGGATTGCCAGTGTTTGCTTGTTTTTGTTTGGCTATTTCTATGTTTATGGTTGGAGCTAATATTGCCATTGGAAAGCTGGTGATTTTAGAGCTTCCTGTTTTTCTTTTTGCGGTTTTGCGATTTTTCATTGCTAGCGTGGTATTGCTCCCCGGGATGTTTCGATCGTCATTTCGACAGGGGCTAAATTTCTATGCGTGGCGTGGGCTTTTTATTCAATCTTTTTTCGGTTGTTTTTTGTTTAGCATATTTATGTTGTATGGTGTGAAGTATACAACCGCAATGAGTGCTGGGGTTATAACAAGCGCTCTTCCGTCCATAATAGCTCTGTTGGCTTGGGTATGGTTGCGTGAGCGAACACATGGCCGAGGAATAGTAGCAATTATTTTTGCGGTTACTGGTATAGCTGTTTTGAACCTACAAGATGCCGCTTTCTCCGGCACAATGACTGTTCTAGGGAATGCCTTGGTGCTGGGGGCCGTTTTGGCTGAGGCAATTTTTGCTGTTTTTTCTCGACACTTATCTCTTACAGTACATCCGTGGAGTATGGCATTTGGCGTTAATGTTGTTGGATTTATCTTGTTTATGCCTTTAGCTATTCCACAAGCAATAAGATTCAATTGGACTGGCCCATCTGCAGAGCTTTGGGGTTGGGTTGTATTTTATTCTATCACTGCAAGTGTTCTTTCATTTCTATTTTGGTATAGGGGGATTTCGCAGGTTCCGGCAAGCGTAGCTGGATTATTTACTGGCGTGATGCCTATCAGCGCAGCGTTGATAGGTTTCGGAGTGTTAAGTGAGATTTTGTCATTTGGCCAGCTTTTAGGCATGGTTCTGGTTATTTTGGCAATATTATTAGGTGCTAGCCAGAAAGCGATTTAGTAACCATGATGCCTCTCTAAGCTATTATTTTTGTGCCACCTGTGGTTGGTTTTGAAAAAATAGCCATATGTTGGCTTCCTCCTTCAGCGATTTTGGATGTGGTCAATCAATCCAGAATCCCCAAACCATCCGCGTTTCCTGGTTCATAGCCGCTACGGGTAGTCGCGGCACTCCCTTTTCGCATTCAGACGAGCTTTACCTGCGGTGGCCAGCACATGCTGGCGTACTTTGGTGTGGCCGAACTGGTGCTTGATCATCTGGGATGGGCGATCTTGGCTCTAGCTGTTTCTTGGCTTTCTCTATCGTGCGCCTTCGGTGCCCAGAGCTTGCCATGTTTCTTGTGGCTGTTGCAGATGGTTTGTGACGGTGACGATCTCATGCTCGGGATGCTTTTCGATCTTGGCATATCTGGTGCGTTTCTGGGGTACGCTTGCCTCCTTGTTCTTGAGCAGACTCGGCGTATGATCCACATAGCGTCAACGATTGCGCTCTGGCACAGCGTGGCCATTAGCGGATAAGCTGGATGATTGCGGCCATTTTTATTTCTCAGTAACGTGGCATGATCAGCACAATCAAATCTCGGAGTCACCTGATCCCTCTTGAATCGGCTATTTCTTAGAGCGACTACTTAGGCCAATTCGTGGCTTTGAATCTATGGAGATGGCTAGTCTAAGCCATTAGTCGTATATGCACAGCGAGCTGGGGCGAGCATTCTCGACCATAGCTGTGTTGTTAGTTCTATCCGAGCAGATTTTAGGCGCGCAGGCGTTGTGTTTTGAGTGTATTCGTTAAAACTTGTGCTCAAGTATGCGGATTCATTCGAAATTGCATTCTTTGATTTCGTGTTCTCTGCGTCTAATTGGCGAGTAAAGCTTCAGAACAGGGCTGCATTTTGCAAGTGCCTTACGCGTCTATGCTAATTGAACTATGACAGCAAGCCAGCAAATGGCTCCACAGCTTTTAGTAGTATCAGCGCTAACGGCGCTATGAGATGTCTGTTGGAGCAAACATGCCCATAGACAGATGATAGCGAGCCTATATGTACGATTTTTCCGAACTCTTAACTGCCACGAGCTTGACGGAGTGGTTCTCTAAGCTTGTTCGCCTATCCGCAAGTGTCAATGCAGAGCAGGTTCTCTTCGCGCTAAAAAAGGAGAAGCTGGCTCCTAATGACAATGCGATAATTCTCAGCACCTATCCCAGTGAATGGCGTCAGAAATACGACGAAAATGGGTATGCTTCTGTCGATCCCGTAGTTCAGAAGAGTTTTGCTTCAGCTTTACCAATCCTCTGGGACCGGAGCATATATGAGACGTTTGAGCAGTTAGCATTCTATGAAGAGGCTGCGGCCTACGGTTTGATTCAAGGAATCACTTTGCCTCTGCACGGGCCGGGGGGCGAAACCGGCCTATTAAGCTTTAAATTTACTCTTTCAGACAGGATGAATTATACAAAAAACATTGAACGTTATCTGCCAATAGCCTCGTTGCTTAGAGATTACGCTATATCCAGCAGTACAGCGCTGCTCAAGCTAGATCAGAAGCAGAAGGTGAACCTAACGCGCAGAGAATACGAGGTACTAAAATGGTGTGCTGTAGGTAAAACCGCTTGGGAAACATCAATAATTTTGTCGTGTAGTGAAGCAACCATTAATTTTCATTTGAAAAATGTACGGAGGAAGTATGGTGTTGATTCCAAAGGGTTGGCGGTTGTAAGAGCAATACAGGGAGGAGATATAATTATTTGATGGTTGCTCTTCGGTTTAGGCATGGTGCGACAGTGGTTTTGTGGTTGGTAGGTGTGCGAGGGGAGTAAGTACAATATTGATAGAGATCTTCGTCGTCAATAATTCCTGCGAGATAGAGCTCTGCTAGTAGTAATACCGGTGAAGATATTTGACTGGTGCATTCAATTCGACTTGCTCCGGCTTGACTGATGCCAAATTTCATCCAAAATTCGCTTTGGCTTTGCTTTCTTAATAACCTCAGGCTTCGCATGCGCTCAATTATTAAATTGGCCCGCTTTCCCACGTTTTGCATGTACCACCTCCTGCTAAACAAGTTACTCTATCTCTCTGTACTTTAATAAGTAAGCTATCAGGATTGATAGCTGTTCCTATTTATTCATATTGAATAATGTGCACCTTCATTCTACGCGAGGTGCTGACTATGTATATAAAGATAGGGAAGCGTACGGAGTTTACCGAAATCCAATTGCGCGAAATGTATAGCCTGAGGGCTGAGGTGTTTAAGCATAAAAAGGGGTGGGAAGTACAGGTCATTGACGGTATGGAGCTAGATGGGTACGACGCGCTTGACCCCTATTATGTAATTGCTAACAGATCAATAGATAATAGAGTCAGCGGTTGTTGGAGGATCATACCGACTGTGCGCCCCTATATGCTTGAACATACATTTCCAGAGCTTCTTTATGGGCAGTGTGCACCAAAAGCAGCGAGCATTTGGGAATTGAGTAGGTTTGCTATTATCGCCGAGCAAAACAGGTCGATGGCATTTTCGGACATAACGCTAGAAGTGATAAGAAAAGTATTTGAGTTTGGTGTTAGTCAAGGAGTCTCTGAGTTTGTGACGGTAACGGTCCCAGGAATTGAGCGCATGCTCAGGCGTCAGGGCTTGGTTATCCGACGATATGGCCCCCCCATTCAAGTGGGAGTGGAAAGGGCTGTGGCCATCATGATTAAACTTAACAAAGTATCACTTGCCGCGGTTGGGATTGTAGATCAAGAGAAATTGCAGAATCAAGAGCTGGCGGCGTGACCATGTGAATAACAACCTGCCAAGTGCGGTGGGTTGTTATTAATATAAAGTATTGCAAACAATACTGCCTGTCGATATTCTGTCCCTAGATAAAAGTCGGAGATATTTATGGAGTTAGGCCTACCTCTGTCTGCCGCAGGTTATAACGATTTATTTTTAATAGTGGCGTTGTCGGGTAATCCGTAACGGGGATAAGTGGAGTGTTGCCCGTGCTACAGAGCTAATCCCGTAGGATGGACAGTGCCTGATTCATACGCGGTGTGGTCGAAAGGCGCGCTGCTGGATAAGCGGAGTGTTATCTAGCGTCATCACGTTTTTCTATCGATAATTGCCGAGCGTGGCGTGGAAAATGGCGAAAGCTTTTCCCTTCTATGCATTATATAGGGGACTTACTTTAAGATAAGGTTATATCAGGAGTATTAATGTTTAGAAAGATTTTTGATGGTGCCTTACTTTTAGCCCTGTTGACCGGGTTTCTGTTTTGTGCTGGCACAGCTAAGAGACACGGATACTTTCTGATGCTTGGCCTTGATTCTGATGTGTTGGGAGTCGATACGGCAGCCATTTTATATAACGGGTTGTTGATTTCTTACGGTCCTGTTTTTATTTTCGCACTTGGCTTGTTTCTTTGTGTTTTTGTATATTCCTATCTTATATTGCCGGCATATATAGACTATGGTCGCAGCTCTTTTGGGCGAAGGAGGAAGCTTATTAAGTTGAGACGATTGTGTTTGGGGAAGAGAAAAGATACTTTGGTGGAAAAGAAGGCAAAGCGCTTGGTGGTGAGTTTTGGTATTTTATTGATTTTGTTGATGGCTTTCTTGTTTTTCTTGGCTTCAATGGAGAGTAAAGGGAGGACTCAGGCTGCAGATATATTGGTGACTGCTAAAGGTGATGATTCGGCAAAGAATACTAAAGTCAGGATTCTTGGACAGGATATCAGTTACGTTTTGCTCGCATGTGGCTCAAGGAATTGTGCTGCATTGAATCCATTATCTATGGAGGTCCAGTATTTCTCGCAAGATAAAGGGTTCTCATACGTTGTGGAGTAAGTTACTAGCTCACCAATCGAAGGGTATTGGTAGCGCTATATATTGTGCTCGATTAGTTTTATCGTGTGGAAAAACGTAACCACTCCACAAGCCTCGTCTCCCTTTGACGAGGCCCTCTATCAGGATGCTGTTCGCGGGCAGTTCCACGGCGGCATTATTAAGTTAATTATCTTTAACCCTTTTTTGATACCAGTCAGTACAATACCTTTCTATATCCCAGCTGCTAGTGGAACGTATTGATTTCATAGTGGGTGTCTTAGGCAATGTGTTTATAATCTCTTCTATTTTGTTTGCTAGCGGAGGGGCAACCGTTTTCCAACTTTGGTGTGCGTACAATAAGAAATAGAGGTAATCTTCGCTGCCTGATATTTTCAGCGTTTCGCCGATCCAGCTAAATGCATATCCTTTATTAAGCTCTTCATCTGCGGTGTTGTCTTTTGATATCAGAAGTGCTGATTTTGCATAACAGTTCAATGCATCTTCATATCTTTCCATAAAGTGAAGGCATCTTCCGGTATTTCCATATAGTGTATATGGTACTTCGCTATTAAAAGAGTTTGGAGATATGATTTCCTCAAGCTCGTAGCTGGATAAGAAGAAGTTTAGAGCGAGATTTATATTTTTTGCTATTTTCGAGTCTCTGTAAGCAAGATTTAATCGATGTTTCGCCGACCATATATCAGAGTCCCCACTCCTCGATATTAAGTGCTGGGCTTCTTCGCCGCACTTTATAGCGTCTGCGAAATTTCCATTGTACCAATGAAGGTGTGTGTATAATGATAAAGAAAGTATGTATTCGTTGTTTTTTCCGGCGATAGAGGTCTTGTAGCTTTCTAGATGTTTTGTTGCGGAGCTGTTGTCTCCATAGTCAATGATAGATGTGATGGCTTCGTTTATGAATTTTGGAAGGTTTTTTATTTGGCTTGTGTTTCTTTTGCTCCATTGTAATCCGTCTAGCAAAAGGCACGATAAGCGTACAAATTCTTCTATGTAGCCTGACCTGATTATTGCGTCATGTATTTCAAGTAATAAGGCTATGGCGTCGTTATATTCTTTGTTGTTTATTTGGAGTTCAATTTTATTGGACCAGGATTTGAACTCGCCGAGGCTTAGTATTTGGTTGAGTCGAGGCTTTAGAAGTACGATTACTCTATCGTAATAGCTAATGAATAAAGATATGTATTTTTTTTGTTCGTGCGATGGGAAATTAGTTTTGATGAATTCTTTGACAAGTGGGTGCAGTTCTAGATACGACTCTTCACCCTTTACTACTATAAGATGAAGGTCTTTCAGTGTTCTTAGGGATTTTGAGAATTGATTATAGTTTAATTCGCTGCCAATGATCTTTGATATTTCCTCTTCAGTTTCAGAGGTGACTGCCTCCGCTAGAGTTCGCAGTAATATCTTTTGCTTGCTATTAAGGCTGTCCCATATCTCCCTCAAGATTCGCTCTGAAAGAAATGAGCTCTCAGATGGTGCTGTAATGTGTTTCTTTTCAATTTTTAATAAAAAATCGTCAACCTCGCGTAACCCTCTCTTGGCTTGAGCTAATATCAAGGATATCCATAGTGCATGACCGTCTGTAAATTTATGGGCCCGCTCGGCGATTTGCTCTATATGAGTACTGCCTATTGGTAGCTTTGATGAACTAAATAATTGAAGGACATCTTCTTTAGTTAGACCTGAAAGGCGAAGCTGTAAAAAGTCGACTCCGGCATAATGAATGAAAGGTCGACAGGTGAAAATAAATTTTGAGTTGTGGTGGTTTTTTAATGCTAGCTCTACAAGCTTTCCTATATTGCCTATGGGTTCGAATTTTTCAAGGTCAATATAGGAGTCTACATTGTCGAAAACAAAAAGGCAGCTTTTATCCTTTAGTTCTCTAAAGAAAATATTTATTAGCGTGTCGGTTTCAAGTCCTACCAGGTTTTCATGGGTTATATTGTTATAAGTTATTCTCTCTATGATGTTTATGATTTTTAAGTCGAAGTTGTGTTCTTGTTCCTTGAAGTCTCTCCAGTCTATGATTTCATATTTCTCAGATTTTTTACTTTGTTCGCTATAGTATGCAGCTAGAGAGGATTTACCTTCTCCTCCGATACCAGTGATAAAAAATACTTTAAAACTATCATCAATTCCTAAAGAGCGAAGCTCTGAGTCACGCCCTACCCAGTAGTCAATATTGGGTGGTATGTCTGTCCCTTCGTTTTTTAGCTCAAGCTCACTGCTTTTGTCCTCAAGCTGTTTCGAGGTCTCCTCAGGCAACTGCTGCAATGGCATAGGAGCTTGTTTTATATTGAGTAGATTGTCTATTAGCTCTTCTACTTCGTCATTTTTTGAAAGTTTAATTTTACTTATTCCATCGAATTCTCTCTCTGCAGTGGTTGCCCAGAAATGAGGGCGACCGAAACCGGAGTATAATGTTGATATCTTTTCAAATAATTTCTCTACATATGGATCGTTAAAGCTAAAGCCAATAAAGAGGCAGCTGCAGCTCGAGAATATCTTTTCAAGCTGGAATTTACCTAGTGTATTTCCGGAGTACAGCCTTATGTAGTCGTCGTTAAATACTATGCAACTATCGAGGCGGGAGATGTCGCCATGTATTTTTAATATGAACTCGCTCTGTGTGTCTATTTTGGATAGATTGTATGCGCTGCTGGTATCAATTACAGTGGCAGATTCTGAGTTATATTCTATTAGTTTATCATAGTTTGTGGTTATGATTTTATTTGAGATTTTACATAGTTTCTTGTGTATTTCGCTTTGGACTCCGTTGCTTAATTTTTTTTCAAAGCTCTCGTATATTTGCTTCTTGTACTTGTCTTTTAACTTTTCAAGTACCTCAATCGGTGAAAGTATTCCAACCTCAAGGTTTTGCTCGTACACATTGGCGTTTGGGATCCTATCTCTATTGTCAGTTAAAAATATTTTTACTAAATCTGCCCAAGTTGGTAGTCCTGCATTTGTTGAAAAGCCAGATCCAACAAAAAGCACAAGTGTGTTATTTTGCACTGATTCTTTAAGATCAAATGGGATGTTCATTTAACTTCTCTAGAAAAAAGCCCCGCACTAGGCGGGGCTTTTAAGTTAAATCCCAACATCCATGGCAGGTGTAGGGTTAATCTACGCCAATGTCAGTTGGCCATCAATCCCAGCTCAAAGCCCCACCCGTCTGATACTCAATCACCCGCGTCTCGAAGAAGTTCTTCTCCTTCTTCAGGTCCATGATCTCGCTCATCCACGGGAACGGGTTGGTGGTGCCTGGATACTC
>Ga0114984_1000896_pt1 | contig 11281 bp, 13 predicted proteins | sample Shrwel1BS1Day1_FD_96987 | JGI IMG/M metagenome (GOLD analysis project Ga0114984, IMG submission 96987) | Subsurface microbial communities from deep shales in Ohio, USA - Utica-3 well 1 S-1-Day1 | ecosystem: Environmental > Aquatic > Deep subsurface > Shale gas/oil reservoir > Produced water/Flow... | reverse complement strand
TTTGCTTGCGCTTGCCAGCGTACTCGGCGTCGGCGAAGGTCATCTGCTTCATCGGGAAACTCGGTGGGTGGGGTCGCGGTATTTTGCCAAATCAGAAAGTCTTTTTCAGAGTTTCCCTAGTGGAGGGGTATCTCCAGCTTTCACATTCCACTGGAGATACCATGAGATGCCCATTAGCTTTCATGGCCACTGATGTCACCCGACGCGAGCCTGCCGTCCGTAGTGTTTATAGCGACGCTCTGCAGAGCTTTATTACGCGTCTGCAAGACACCTCGCCGTCCCTTGAGTACCAGAAGAGCCTGCAAATGACCGTGGCGCTTATTGGAGGGCTGGTACTGGCGCGCGCTGTCGACGAGCCTGAGTTCGCCGAGGCGATCCTCGCGGCGTGCCGGCTGGACTGTCATGAGCTGCTTGCTGATCAGGGGCTGTCGACGTAGCCGCAGGGCCTAGCTATCGGCAACCTTTGCCCGCAAGCGATACTGCCCCGGCGTCATGCCGACCACGGTCTTGAAGTCGTGGATGAAGTGCGCCTGGTCGCTGTAGCCGCAGGCCAGGGCGGTGTCCAGCAGTGCCTCTCCGGCGCGCAATTCCCGGCGCACCAGGGCCACGCGCTGGATGCGGCTGAACTGCTTGGGCGTCAGCCCCACCTGATGGCGGAACAGGCGTTCCAGCTGGCGCTGGCCGAGCGGTACACTCTGCAGCAGATCGGCCAGCCGCGCCCGGCCTTCGCTGGCCGCGATCCGGTTGAGCAGCTGCTGCACCGGGTTGCGCCGTGCCTGGATCTCCTCGAGCCGGCGGAGCAGTTCGCGTTCGACCACCGCTTGCTGCGCGTCCCGCTCCAGCTCGGCCAGCCGATCGACCAGATGCGCCAGGCCCAGCCGGGGCCAGTCGGCCTCCTGAAACCCGTGAAGCTCATCGAGGCCGATGCCGAATACCGTAGCGCCCATGCCGGGGCGAAAACGCACCCCCATCAGCCTGACCTGCCCGGCCAGCTGCAGGCGGGTGCTGGCCAGCTGCGGGCCCGCGATCAGCGCCCGCGGCCCGCGTAGCGTGCCATCGAAACTCAGCGGATCGGCGAAGTTGAAGATCACGCCACTGCCGCCGTCCGGGTGCAGCAGCTGTTCGTCGTAGACCTGCGAACCGTCACCTTCCATCCACCAGAAACGCTGCACGTACGCCGCCAACGCCGGGGTCGGCGGGCGGGCAACGAAGCCCTGCAGGCAGGGCAGACGTTCGTGCAGGGACTGGGTCATGGCAAGCGCCGTTGGAGGATGTCGAAAATCTACAATAGCGCAGTGCGGCGGCTGCGTAGCCTGGGTTGCACATTCAAACCGAGGAGTGACCACCATGCGCATGAACTACCAGGCCGCCGCCCCCGACGTGATGACGGCAATGATCGGGCTGGAAACCTACCTGGCACGGCAGAGCCGCCGCGAGGATGGCGTCGACAAGCCGCTGATGGAGCTGGTCAAGATCCGCGTCTCGCAGATCAACGGGTGCGCCTATTGTCTCGACATGCACACCAAGGACGCCCGTGCCCTGGGCGAAACCGAGCAGCGCATCTATGCCCTGAGTGCCTGGCGCGAAACCCCGTTCTTCAGCGACCGCGAGCGTGCCGCGCTGGCCTGGGCCGAGGCCAACACCCTGTTGCCCCAGGGTGTGTCGCAGCAGCTGTTCGAGGAGGTGCGCGAGCAGTTTTCCGAAGCCCAGCTCGCCAACCTGACGCTGGCCATCGCCACCATCAACGCCTGGAACCGCTTCGGCGTCTCCTTCGCGCCGGTGCCTGGCAGTTACCAGCCGGACTGATGCATAGCGTGCCGCCTGGTCTGCTGGCCGGGCGGCTCCGGTTCAGGGCTGCAGTTCCTGGTTGCCCATCGCACAGAAGCTCTGAGCCTGCCGCGCCGCCGGCAGCGCGCGCAGCTGGGTCATGCACTGCGCCTGGCTGGGCGTACGCACCACCCTGAGCTCGGCGTTGTCGTTCACGCCAATCAGGTACGGCTTGTTGTAGCGCGGGCCGTCGTGCCAGCTGCTGAAGCGCTGCTCGCTGTAGCCGCATTGGTAGCGGATATGGCCGGAGAATCCCTTGAAGCGGTCGCGGCGGAAGATGTGCCGGTACAGGAGCCAGTCACGCTTGCTCTGCCCGTCGCGCACGGCGTCGAGGCAGCCCTGAAGCTCGGTGATCTGCGGCTCGTGAAGGAAGATGCTCTGCGCCAGGCTGGAGCCGTCCAGCTGCACCGTGGCCACCAGATAGACCTGTCGCTCGGCCGCCTGTGCCGATAGCGCCAGGGACAACCCCAGCGCCAACATCCCTGTTCTGCTCAATCCGCATGCTCCTGATGACCGCGATTTCTTCGAGGCGGCACCCTAGCCGAGGACGGCCCGAGGAAACAAGGTGATCTCGCTTCCAGCTCCGCCAGGATGGGCCGGCTGCCGAACTAGCGCGATGCCTTTTCGTACAGCTCCAGCGGCAGGCCGTCCGGATCGGCAAAGAAGGTAAAGCGGCGGCCCGTGTACTCGTCGACCCGGATCGGCTCCACGGCCACGCCCTTCGCCTCCAGTTCAGCCTTGCAGGCGGCGACGTCGTCCACCGCGAACGCCAGATGCCGCAACCCCTGCGCTTCCGGCCGCGAAGGACGCGGCGGCGCATCGGGAAAGGAGAACAGTTCGATCTGCCCGCCGTCCGGCAACGCCAGGTCGAGCTTGTAGGACTGCCGTGATTCCCGGTAATGCTCGGCGAGCACTGCAAGTCCGAGGGTCTCGCTGTAGAAACGTTTCGATACGGCATAGTCGGAGCAGATGATCGCGGCATGGTGGATAGATAGCAGCATGGGGATCCCAGTGAGCAGAATACGAGTGGACAGCTGGCGCCCGGCTCCGTTTGCTACGCATCAGTGCGGCATTAGTGCGAATACACCCCAGCCGAGGTACTCACGCGTATAGGTGGCGTAGCGCTCTGGCTCGGAGCTGAGCTGGATGCGGACTTCCTGCGCCAGCTCATCGTCAGGGTTGGCTTCCAGCCAGCGGCGCATGGTGAGCCATTTCGCCGCCTCGTATCGGTCCCAGCCATCCTGGTCGGCCAGGACCATTTCGACCACGTCGTAGCCCAGCTGGCGAAAAGACGCGAGAAGTTTGGGAAGCACAAGAAAGTCTGTGACCGCATTGGCCAGGCAGCCCCGGGCGACGTCCTCGGTTGGCGGCAACTGACGCCAGTAGGGCTCGCCGATCAGGATGATCCCGCCGCTGCGCAGGCTGCGCGCCAGCAGCTCGAGCGTGCCGGCGACACCGCCAGCGATCCAGCTTGCGCCGATACAGGCGGCTACGCTGACCTTCTTGTCCGAGACATGGCCGGCCGCATCGCCATGGATGAACGAGACTCGGTCGGCGACACCCAGCTCCACTGCGCGGAGCTTCGCCTGCTCGCTGAACAGCTGGCTCATGTCGATGCCGGTGCCGACGATGCCGTGATCGCGCGCCCAGGTGCAGAGCATTTCCCCCGAACCGCTGCCTAGATCAAGCACTCGATCCCCCGGCTGCAGTCGCAGCGCCGCACCGAGCGTGGCGAGCTTGTCGGGCGTGATCGGGTTATGGATGCGGTGAGCGCTCTCGGTGATGTTGAAGATCCGTGGGATATCCATGAGTGCAGCCTCCTCGGCAGCAGGGGCGATGGCTTACCCGTCCAGTGTATCCGTAGCGTCCAGCGGCGCACCCGGCGGAGCCGCTGCGCGAGGCGCGCGATGTAGGCGGATACCGCTCGGAATCAGGGCATTCGAGCGTGACTGACCAGCATCTGAACTTGAAGCAGTTCAGCGGATTCTTCGCCTGGACTTCGCCATTTCATCATTTCGGGGCTCGCGGGCGGGGTGCGTGTCGAGTAAAAACGAACGACACGAAACGACCGAAGGCCTGATCCATGCACCACCACGTTCGCCATATCAGCATCTTCATCAGCCGCGATCCGGACGAGGTGTATGAGTTTGCCGCCGACCCGCGCAATCTCCCGCAGTGGGCCGCTGGGCTGGCACGGTCCGACGTCAGGCAACAGGGCGATGCGTGGGTGGCGGATGCGCCGTTCGGTCAGGTCCGGATCCGCTTCGCTGCGCCAAACGAATTCGGTGTGATGGATCACGAGGTCGAACTGGCGTCGGGTCGGGTCGTGCACAACCCCATGCGGGTCATGCCATGTGGCAAGGGGAGCGAGTTCGTTTTCAGCCTTTTTCGCCAACCGGACATGAGCGATGAGCAGTTTGCCGCAGATGCGCTTGCGGTTGAGGCGGATCTGCAGCGCCTCAAGGAGCTGCTCGAGCAATAGTCACTGGCGGTTCGCCATGGCCGCATCAGGTCTGGATTCCATCTTTCGAATGGGCACCCAGCGCCGTAACCGTCAACAGAATCAGAGCCATCCCGAGCATCTGTAACGCCACCAGACTCTCGTTCAACACCACGACACCGAACGGCGAAGCGGTTACCGGCTCGACCATGGCCACGATGGACGCTACAGCCGGTGCGGTTTGCTTGAGGCCGATGATGTAGAGGATGAAGGACAACCCGGCCCCCAGCACACCCAGCACCACAAACAGGGGCCAATTCGGTGCGCGCAGCACGGCCACTGTCTGTTTTGCATCGCCCATCCAGCCAAGTATGCCAACGAGCACCGCGAACGCTATCACCAGAATCGCCTGGGGGCTGCCGTGAGGGGCGGCGTACTTGAAGGCGAAAATAAACAGCGCGTAGGACATGCCGGAAAGCAGACCAGCTCCGGCAGCAATGGCGGTAATGTCACCCGCTCCGATGTCATAGATGCCGGTTAGCAACACGACGCCCAGCATCACCATGGCGATCGCCGCCCACTTGAATGGAGTAGGGCTTTCGAGGCTGCACGCGAAGGAGACGAGATAGACAAACACCGGTGCGGAGTACATCAGGGTTGCCGCAACCGCAACGCTGCCTTCGGCGATGCTCAGGAAATAGAAAGAGAAGTTGCCCGCCACGCCCACTCCGGCCACTGCCGACCAGAACCACATCCTGCGGCTCGCCAACCCGCTGCCGCCCGGCCTCAGGGCAAGCCAGACAAGAACGAACAGCAGCCCGATTGCGCCCCGGTAGAGCGAAACCACGATCGGTCTCCAGCCCTCTGTGGCGAGAATGCCGCCGATTCCGCCTGACAACCCCCAGCACAGCGCCGCCAGCGCAATGAACAGTGCACCACGGCCCCCCGTTTTGCCTGCTGAACGTCCCCCGTTCTGTGGCGGCGAATGCTGCACCATCTAGTAATTGCCTTCGGTTCAATGCTGCTGGTTTAAAGCTGAGGCGCGCGCGTTACCGTAGCCGCGAGGCAGGCCGCTACACCCGAGGGGGGCTCGGCGAGCAAGAGCGACTGCGCAGCAAACTCAGTGCGCAGTGCTCCCGTGATGGTTGGATCGCGCGCAGCCGGTAAGCGAGCAGTTACCGACTTGGTTTGTCACTGCTCGCGCGTCACTCGCCACACCACATTAGCCAGGTCATCGGCGACGATCAGTGCGCCGCGTGGGTCTACCGTCACGCCGACGGGGCGGCCGCGGGTTTTGCCGTCGTCGGTACGAAAGCCGGTGACGAAGTCGATTGGCTGGCCGGCGGGGCGGCCGTTCTGGAAGGGGACGAAGATCACCTTGTAGCCGACCGGTTCCTTGCGGTTCCAGCTGCCGTGCTCGCCGATGAACACGCCCTCGGCGAAGCGCTCGCCCATCACATCGGACGAAAAGTCCAGGCCCAGTGCGGCGACGTGCGAGCCCAGGGCGTAGTCCGGCGTGATGCTGGCGGCGACCTTGTCCGGGTCCTGCGGGCGCACGCGGTCATCGACGTTCTGGCCCCAGTAGGCGTAAGGCCAGCCGTAGAAGCCGCCTTCCTTGACCGACGTCAGATAATCCGGCACCAGGTCTTCGCCCAGTTCGTCGCGCTCGTTGACCACCGCCCAGAGCTGCCCCGAGCCTGGCTGGATCGCCAGCGCGGTCGGGTTGCGCAGGCCGGTGGCGTAGGGCTTGTAGGCGCCGGTGTCGGCGTTGATCTGCCAGACCATGGCGCGGTCGATCTCGGCTTCCATGCCGCGCTCGGTGATGTTGCTGTTGGAGCCGATGCCGACGTAGAGGTACTGACCATCGGGGCTGATGGTCAGCGCCTTGGTCCAGTGGTGATTGATCTCGGAGGGCAGTTCGGCCACCTGGGTCGGCGGGCCGCTGGCCTCGGTCTGACCGCCCTGATAGTCGAAGCGCACCAGCGCGTCCTGATTGGCAACGTAGAGGTTGCCGTCGTGGAACGCCAGCCCGTAGGGGGCGTTGAGATCCTCGGCGAACACCGTCTGCAGCTCGTACTCGCCGTCGCCATCGGCGTCGCGTAGCAGAGTGACACGGTCGCCGCTCTCCACCGAGGTGGTGCCGCGTGCCTTGATCACGTCGGCGATCACGTCCTTGGGCTTGAGCTTGGGTGCATTGCCGCCGCGGCCTTCGGCCACCAGGATGTCGCCGTTGGGCAGCACCAGCGTCTGGCGGGGGATCTTCAGATCGGTGGCAATTGCCGTCACGCTGAAACCGTCCGGCACGGTGGGTAGCTGATCGCCCCAGGGGGTTGGCTCGGCGATCTTCATGCTCGGCAGCAGCCCACGCTCCGGTTCGGGCAGCTTGGGATCGGGTCCGTAATGCTGGGCAGCGTTCTGCTCTTCACCGCCGCAGCCGCTGAGCAGGGCAGCCATGGCCAGGGTGGTCAATGCGCTCGAGTGCTTCATGCTTCACCTCCCGAGCGCAGGTTGCTCAGGCCGATCCAGCTGGCCGCGCAGGCCAGCAGGGTGACGATCACCGAGAGCACCAGCCCTTGGGGCATGGCCGCCCAGGCATCCTTGGCGTGTTCCAGTGCGTTGAAAAAGCCCAGCACCCAGGTGGCCAGCAGTAGCGCGAAATAGATCAGCGGTCGCCCCTGCTTGTGCCGTGCGCCGATCAGGTTAGCCAGCGCGAACAGCAGCGCCAGGCCACAGAACACCAGCCCGCCGGCGATCAGCCAGGCGGAGAAGTTGCTCCATTGGATCTCGTAGGTCTTGAAGTAGGCGATATCGCTCAGCATGGCCCCGAGAAACAGCGGGACCGAGCCGGCAAGCAGGGTCGCGTGCACGGGGTTCGGTACGTGGCGGGAGACGCTGTGGGTGGTCTGGGTGGTTTGCGTGCGGTGGGTGATAACGGTCACGGAGGGGCTCCTCATCGCTTGAGACCGGACCTGCGCGGCGCGCTGCCGGCCCGGATCGCTCTGACTGTGCTTAAAAGGGGATCGCGACGCTGCGTCGTTAGTTCACTGCCGACGGGCATTCAAGTGCGCGTGTAGGCGGCGGGGAATGGCGCGGCGTGGAGGCTGCGGCGCCGCGGAACGGCAAGGAGCGCAGGGATGCCCCCCGATTCGGTCGTTCGAGCTTCCGTGTGCTGCGGTGCTGGCGACGAAATGAAATGTTGCAGCTTGCCTCGCGCCATCGCCCGCCTGGCTGCCGATTCGCCCCGCTGCGCCCTTCAGTCCGGCGCACCTCGGCCGCCCGCTTTTCGTGCCTGACGCACAAACCAAGTGCTCCGAAGCGGACCACTTGATCCGGTTTTTCTCTGGCGCGACGCCAAGTCCCTGATCCATAAGCGCTTCGATCCAGTGGCACGCTTTCTGCTCTCTCCTCGCTGTCGCCCGGCGTGCACGCGGGCGGCGGCGTCACGCATACAGAGAAGCGCCCGCGCCATCGGCGACGCGCTCGTTACCCGCCTTGCGTCAGAGGAGTGCGTCACCCATGACTCTGCAATACGTTCCCATCATCGACCTGGCGCCATATTTCGCCGGCACGCCGGAGGGCAAGCTGCAGGTCGCCCGCGCCGTGGACCAGGCCTGTCGCGACATTGGCTTTCTGGTCATTACCAACCATCAGATTCCTACCGAATTGGTCGAGCGGGTGTCGCGGCTGACACGGCAGTTCTTCGCCTTGCCGCTGGCCGAGAAGCGCAAGGTCGACCGGCCCAGCCCGGACATGGTGCGCGGCTACAGCGCGGTGGCCGAGGAGAGCCTGTCCTATTCGCTCGAAGAGGCGGCCCCGGGTGACCTGAAGGAGTCCTTTTCCATCGGCCCCAGCGACGTGCCGGACGAGCCCTACTACCGCTGCGCCGCCGCCGGCCCGCATTTCGCACCGAACGTCTGGCCCAGCGGCATCGAGGGCTTCGAGCAGACCTATCGCGAGTACTTCGCCGCCATGAGCACGCTGGCGCAGTCGCTGATGCGCATCTTCGCCCTGGCGCTGGACCTGCCGGAGACCTTCTTCGACGACAAGATCGACAAGCACATCAGCATGTTCCGCAGCCTCAGCTACCCGGACCTGAAGGGCGCGGTGGAGCCGGGGCAGATGCGCGCCGGTGCCCACACCGATTACGGCAGCCTGACCATCGTCAAGCCGGACAACGCTCTCGGCGGCCTGCAGGCGCGCAACCGCCAGGGCGAGTGGGTGGACGTGCCCTACGTGGAGGGCGGCTTCGCCGTGAACATCGGCGACCTGATGATGCAGTGGACCAATGATCAGTGGATTTCCACGCTGCATCGAGTGGTCAACCCGCCGGCCGACAGCCCCGCGGACAACGGCCGCCAGTCGCTGGTGTTCTTCCACCAACCCAACTACGACGCCTTGATCGAATGCCTGCCGGGCTGCTGCAGCGCGACCAATCCGCCACGTCATGCGCCGGTCACCTCCGGCGACAACCTGCTCTCCAAGTTCGTCAAGCAGACCACCTTCGGCAAAGGCCTGGAGGTCGCATGAGCACGCTGTCCTACGTCAACGTCTTCGCCCGGGACATCGAGGCGCTGAGCGGCTTCTACCGCGAGCTGTTCGGCTTCAGGAACATCCCCGAGATCGCCTCGCCGATCTTTCGCGGGCTGGATACCGGCAAGAGCTGCATCGGCTTCAACGCGCCGGAAGCCTACGAGCTGCTGCAGCTGGACGCATTCGCCGACGCCCGCGGCTGCAAGTTCCTGCTGAACATCGACGTCGATTCGAAAGACGAGGTCGAGCGGCTGGTACCCATCGCCGTCGCCCTGGGCGCGCGGCTGATCAAGGCGCCCTACGAGACCTATTACCACTGGTATCAGGCGGTGCTGCTGGACCCAGAAGACAACGTGTTTCGCATCAACCACATGCTTTGACGTGCCAACCCTCAGGAAGACCCAAAATGCTCAAACAGATGAAACGGACCTTGTGTGCGGCGGTGGCTTTCGGCCTGGCGACCACCCTTGGCGTCGCCTCGGCGCAGGAAGGGCTGACCCTCGATAAACCGGCGAAGATCGCCATGCTCTACATCAGCCCGCGCAATGACGGTGGCTGGACCCAGGCCTTCGACGAGGCGCGGCAGAAGCTCGAAGCCGAGCTGGATACCAAGATCCAGTACGTCGAAAGCGTGCCGGAGAACGCTTCATCGATCCGCCCGGCAGTGGACCGGCTGATCCAGCGCGGCGCCAACGTCATCATCGGCACCGCCTTCGGTTATTCCGACACCTTCAAGGAGCTGGCCGCCAAGTATCCGGACGTGGCCTTCCTCAACGGCTCGGGCACCACCAACAGCGCCAACCTCGAATCCTTCTACGGCCGCACCTACGAAAGCCAGTACCTGTGCGGCATGGCCGCCGGCGCGGCGTCGAAGACCGGCAAGCTCGGCTTCGTCGCGGCCAACCCCTTCGGTCAGGTGAACTGGACGGTCAACGCCTTCGCCCTCGGCGCCCAGGCGATCAACCCCGACGCCACCGTCACCGTGGTCTACACCGGCGCCTGGAACGATCCGGTCAAGGAGCGCGCCGCGGCGATGGCGCTGATCGATGCCGGCGCCGACGTGCTCGGCCAGCACGTCGACAGCCCGACGCCGCAGATCGTCGCCCAGGAGCGCGGCGTGCACGGCACCGGTCACCACCGCGACATGCGCGAATTTGCCCCGGACGCCACCGTCTGCTCGTCGGTCTGGGTGTGGGACAGGTTCCTCGCGCCGGAGCTGAAGAAGATCAGCGCCGGCAACTGGACGCCGCCGGAGAACGGCGCGCTGCTGTCCATGGCCGAAGGCGGTACCGATGCAGCCTGCTGTGGCCCGGCGGTCTCCGAAGCGGACAAGGCGAAGATCATGGCCGCCCGCGAAGCGCTGCTCAAAGGCGAGATGCAGATCTACGCCGGCCCGATGCTCGACCGTGACGGCACCGAGCGCATCGCCGCCGGTGAGGTGATGGCCGACCCTGCGCTGTGGCAGATGGACTGGTTCGTCAAGGGAGTGACCACCCAGCAATGAGCAACCTCAACGCGATCCAGCTTTCCGGGGTCAGCAAGTCGTTCGACGGCTTCATGGCCCTGTCCCAGGCGGACTTCACCGCCAGGTGGGGCGAGGTCCATGCGCTGCTCGGCGAGAACGGCGCGGGCAAGTCGTCGCTGATGAACATCGCCGCCGGCCTCTACGCACCGGAGAGCGGATCGCTGTTGATCAACGACAATGCGGTGCGGCTCAGCGGCCCGCGCGATGCCAGCCGCTACCACATCGGCATGGTTCATCAGCACTTCAAGCTGGTGAAGCCCTTCACCGTGGCCGAGAACATCCAGCTGGCGCTGCCCGAGGGGCCGGGCAACCACGCCTTCTCGGGCAGCCATCGCCAGCGCCTGGCGGCTTTGGAGCAGCGGATCAGCGACAAGGCGGCCGAACTGGGTTTCAGCATCGACCCGCGCAAGATCACCGAGTCGCTTTCGGTGGCCGAGCAGCAGCGGGTGGAGATTCTCAAGGTGCTGCTGGCCGGCGCGCGCATCCTGATCCTCGACGAGCCGACGGCGGTACTGACCGACGGGGAAGCCGAACGCCTGCTGGAAACGGTGCGCGCGTTCGCCCGCCAGGGCGCGACGGTGATCCTGGTCACCCACAAGATGAGCGACGTGAAACGCTTCGCCGACCGCGTCACCGTGATGCGGGGCGGTCGCACCATCCAGACCCTCGACCCGCAGACGGTATCGGTGCCCGAGCTGGTGCGCCTCACCGTGGGTGAGTCGGCGCCGGCCAGCGAGTACCAGCCGGCGATACCGGGCGAGGTGCGGTTGCAGGTGCGTGATCTCAGGTCGACTGGCGCGGGCGGCCTGGGCGTGCTCAACGGCGTGAACCTGAGCCTGCGAGCCGGCGAGATCTACGGCATCGCCGGCGTCGGCGGCAACGGCCAGAGCGAACTGGCCAACGTGCTGATGGGGCTGCCCGAGCCCTGCGATGGCACGCTGGAGTTGACCGGCTTCGGC
>Ga0114984_1000893_pt1 | contig 11335 bp, 7 predicted proteins | sample Shrwel1BS1Day1_FD_96987 | JGI IMG/M metagenome (GOLD analysis project Ga0114984, IMG submission 96987) | Subsurface microbial communities from deep shales in Ohio, USA - Utica-3 well 1 S-1-Day1 | ecosystem: Environmental > Aquatic > Deep subsurface > Shale gas/oil reservoir > Produced water/Flow... | reverse complement strand
GCTTCGCCGCGGCGAAGCAGGGCGTTGCCGCCCAGGGCGATGACGAGTCGCATGGTGTTCTCCTTGTTCGTGTTCGTAGCCCGGATGCAATCCGGGGCAGGGGAGCGGCCATTCCCGGATTGCATCCGGGCTACGTGAATGTGTTGCCGGTCAGACCCTCTCCCCCGGCCCCTCTCCCATAAATGGGAGAGGGGAGACAAGCTCATCCCCGGATTGCAGCCGGGCTACGTCAACCTAGATATCAGCCAGGGTCGAGACCAATATCGCCTTGATGGTGTGCATGCGGTTTTCCGCCTGCTCGAAGGCGATGTTGTAGGGTGACTCGAACACGTCCTCGGTGACCTCGATGCCGTTCTTCAGGTGCGGGTACTGTTCGGCGATCTGCTTGCCGACCTTGGTCTCGCTGTTGTGGAAGGCCGGCAGGCAGTGCATGAACTTGGCTCGCGGGTTGCCGGTGGCCTTCATGATGTCCATGTTGACCTGGTAGGGGAGCAGCTCCTTGATGCGCTCACCCCAGGCCTCCACCGGCTCGCCCATGGATACCCAAACGTCGGTGTGGACGAAGTCGACGCCCTTGACCGCTTCCCTGGCGTCCTCGGTGAGGGTGATGCGCGCGCCGCTTTCCTCGGCGAATTGCTTGCAGGCGGCGACATGCTCGTCGCTCGGCCACAGCGCCTTGGGCGCGGCGATGCGCACGTCCATGCCGAGCTTGGCGCCGATCAGCAGCAGCGAGTTGCCCATGTTGTTGCGCGCATCGCCCAGGTAGGCGTAGCTGATCTCGTGCAGCGGCTTGTCGCTGTGTTCGCGCATGGTCAGCACGTCGGCGAGCATCTGGGTCGGGTGGTATTCGTCGGTCAGGCCGTTGAACACCGGCACGCCGGCGTAGCTGGCCAGTTCCTCGACGATCTCCTGCTTGAAGCCGCGGTACTCGATGGCGTCGTACATGCGCCCGAGCACGCGGGCGGTGTCCTTCATCGATTCCTTGTGGCCGATCTGCGAGGAGCCCGGGTCGATGTAGGTGACGTTGGCGCCCTGGTCATAGGCGGCGACCTCGAAGGCGCAGCGGGTGCGGGTGGAGGTCTTCTCGAAGATCAGCGCGATGTTCTTGCGCTTGAGGTGCTGCTGCTCGGTGCCGGTGTACTTGGCGCGCTTGAGGTCGCGCGAGAGGTCGAGCAGGTAGCGCAGCTCGCGGGTGCTGTGGTGCATCAGGCTGAGCAGGTTACGGTTGTGCATGTTGAACGCCATGGTTCTTTCTCCTCGTGGGCAGCTGAAACGCCCCGGCAGCGGATGGCTGCCGGGGTTGGCTGGATCAGTAATCGATCGGGTCGCGGATGATCGGGCAGGTCATGCAGTGGCCGCCGCCACGGCCACGGCCCAGTTCGCTGGCGCTGATGGTGATGACTTCCACGCCGGCCTTGCGCAGCAGGGTGTTGGTGTAGGTGTTGCGGTCGTAGCCGACCACCACGCCGGGTTCCAGGCAGACCACGTTGTTGCCGTCGTCCCATTGCTCGCGCTCGGCCTCGTAGGCGTCGCCGCCGGTTTCCACCACGCGCAGCTTCTTCAGGTTGAGCGATTCGGCGACCACGTCGAGGAAGGACTTGTCCTCGCGGCGCAGGTCGATGCCGCCGGGGCGGCTTTCGTCCGGGCGCAGGACGAAGGGCACGATGGAGTTGGCCACTTCCGGGAAGATGGTCACCAGGTCGCGGTCGCAGAAGCTGAACACGGTATCCAGGTGCATGGCCGCGCGCGATTTGCCCAGGCCTGCGACTATCACCCGTTCGGCCGCGCCCTTGGCGAACAGCGCCTGGGCCACCTGGCCGATGGCCTGGTGCGAGGTGCGCTCGCCCATGCCGATCAGCACGGTGCCGTTGCCGATGGGCATCACGTCGCCGCCTTCCAGCGTCGCAGCGCCATGATCCCGGTCCGGGTCGCCGTACCAGATCTCGAAGGGTTCGTTGGCGAAGTCCGGGTGGAACTGGTAGATGGCCGTGGTTAGCAGGGTTTCCTGACGGCGTGCCGGCCAGTACATGGGGTTGAGGGTGACGCCGCCGTAGATCCAGCAGGTGGTGTCACGGGTGAACTGGGTGTTGGGCAGCGGCGGGAAGATGAAGCTGGACTCGCCCAGATAGGCGTTGAACATCTTCGCGGCTTCGGAATCCTTGTGCCTGACCAGGTCGGCGCCGGAAACGCCGCCGATCAGGAACTCGGCGATCTTGCGTGGCTCCAGGCCTTCGATGAAGGAGCGCACTTCGTTCTGCAGGCCGAGGCCGACGCTGTTGGGGGTGATCTTGCGGTCGAGAATCCACTTCAGCGCATGGGGATCGCGCACGGTCTCTTCCAGCAGGTTGTGCATCTCCACCACCTCGACGCCGCGCTCGCGCATCTTGGTCATGAAGTCGAAGTGGTCGCGCTTGGCCTGCGATACCCAGATCACGTCGTCGAACAGCAGTTCGTCGCAGTTGTTCGGGGTCAGGCGCAGGTGTGCCAGGCCTGGCGAGCAAACCATCACCTTGTGCAGCTTGCCGGCTTCGGAATGAACGCCTAGGGCTTTCTTGGACATATCGAACTCCTTCTCGTAGAGCGAGTTTTCAGGCTGGCCGGCGGCCCCTGCGGGCCGCTCGCGGCCAGCGTTTCAGAGACTCAGGAAGCCGTCATAGAGCCCGTAGGCGGCGATGGCGGCACCGATCAGCACGGCGACGAAGATCAGCTTCTCGACACCGGTGAAGATGGGTTGGCCCAGCTCGCGCTTGGCCTTGGCGAAGAGGATCGCGCCAGGGGCATAGAGCAGGGCGGAAAGCAGCAGGTACTGCACGCCGGCGGCGTACACCAGCCATACGGCGTACAGGGTGGAGATGCCAGCGATCAGCAGATCCTTGTTGCGCTCGCCGGCAGCGTTCTCGTAGGTCTCGCCACGCGCTGCCAGCAGCAGCGCGTAGGCGCTGGACCAGAAGTACGGCACCAGGATCATCGAAGTGGCCAGGTACAACAGGCTGAGGTAGGTGGAGGCATTGAACAGGGTGATGATCAGAAACAGCTGGATCAGCCCGTTGGACAGCCACAGCGCATTGGCCGGCACCTGGTTGGCGTTCTCCTTGCGCAGGAACTCCGGCATGGTGTGGTCGCGCGCGCTGGCGAAGAGAATCTCCGCGCACAGCAGGGTCCAGGACAGCAAGGCCCCGGCCAGCGAGACGATCAGACCGATGGCGATCAGTTGCGCGCCCCAGGGGCCGACCACCTGCTCCAGCACGCCTGCCATCGACGGGTTCTTCAGCCCGGCCAGCTGGGCCTGGGCCAGGATGCCCTGGCTCAGCACGTTGACCAGCACCAGCAGCAGGAGCACGCCGACGAAGCCGATCACCGTGGCCTTGCCGACATCGCTGCGCTTCTCGGCGCGAGCGGAGAAGATGCTCGCGCCCTCGATGCCGATGAACACCCAGACGGTGACCAGCATCATGTTGCGCACCTGATCCATCACGCTACCCAGTTCCGGGTTGCCGCTGCCCCAGAAGTCCGCAGTGAACACGTCCATCTTGAAGGCGATGGCGGCGATGACGATGAACAGTGCCAGCGGCAGCATCTTGGCGATGGTGGTCACGGTGTTGATAAAGGCCGCTTCCCTGATCCCGCGCAGCACCAGAAAGTGCAGCAGCCACAGCAGCAGCGAGGCGCCGATCACCGCCGGCAGGGTGTTGCCTTCGCCGAACACCGGGAAGAAGTAACCCAGGGTGGAGAACAGCAGCACCATGTAGCTGACGTTGCCGATCCAGGCGCTGATCCAGTAGCCCCAGGCCGAGGAAAAGCCCATGTAGTCGCCGAAGCCGGCCTTGGCGTAGGCGTAGACCCCGCCGTCGAGTTCGGGCTTGCGGTTGGCCAGGGTCTGGAACACGAAGGCCAGGGTCAGCATGCCGACACCGGTGATCAGCCAGCCGATCAGCGTGGCACCGGCGCTGGCACTGGCGGCGATGTTCTGGGGCAGGGAGAAGATACCGCCGCCGACCATGGAGCCGACGACCAGTGCGATTAGCGCGCCGAGGCGGAGTTTTTGCGTCGAGTCAGACATCTCAATTACCTCCGTGTCACAAGGGGACATAGGTATTGAGCGCGTTTGGCGAGCACTGCGTCCTGACCTGAATCAATAGTCAGGGTTCGTCAACGCATCTCCGTTGAATCGCGTTGTCGAGCACCCGAAAAGCTTCAGGACTGCTGCTCCAGCTGGCGCAGCGAAGCGCCGCTTCTGAACGATAGTCGGAACTTTTCGACACGCAATGATGGCAATTTGAGATGAACTGCGTTAGGGAATGAGCGGGGCGTTTGGCCCCGCGCGGAGCACCGGCCGGGTAGGCTGGCGCAGACCCGAAGGTCACGAGGAGAGAACGCGGCGCTGGGCGGGTAACCCCTGCAGGCAGTCGCGCCGTGTGGATGCAGCATGCCGTGGAAAGCTTTCAGCCAGCTTTCCACGGCGTTTCCGACCTGTGACGGTCGAAAGTCTCAGCCGATGGTCATCAGGCTGGCGTTGCCGCCGGCGGCTGCGGTGTTGACGCTCAGGGCGTGTTCGATCAGCAGGCGCTCCAGCGGAATGTCGGTCTCGCCCTTGTTCAGCCCGTGCACACCCACGATGGCGCCCTTGCGCTGCGCCGCCTGCTCGCTCACCGCGCGCAGCTGGTCGGAATCGCCGTGGTGCAGGATGGCGTCCAGCTCCACGTCGACGCTGTTCCAGTCGGCCACCAGCTGGATGTGCTTTTGCACTTCCTTGGGCAGTTCGGCATGCAGCGCGCGCTGGCTTTCCAGCCAGATCGCCTTGCTGCCCACCGCCAGGGTGGCGGCCAGCTGGGCCAGCAGGTCGCCGCGCTCGTCGGCCAGGTTGAGCACGCGCTCGCGCGGCAGCAGGCTGTAGCTGTTGCGCTCGCCGGTCGGGCCGGTCAGGGTGTGGGCACTGTAGCTCTGCGACAGCGTGCGGTACTGCTCGAACAGCGCGGCGATGCCCGGCTCCTGCTTGCTCGCCCAGTCGGCAAAGGCGGTGCGCACCTTGTCCAGCTCGCTCGGAACCGGCAGCGCCTGCACCTCGGCCTGTTGCAGGTACTGGGCGACGGCCTCCTGCGGACGGGTCGACAGCAGGCGATACAGGTACAGCGGGCCACCGGCTTTCGGGCCGGTGCCGGACAGACCTTCACCACCGAACGGCTGCACGCCGACCACGGCGCCGACCATGTTGCGGTTCACATACAGGTTGCCGACCTTGGCCGTGCTCACCACCTGGGCGATGGTCTCGTCGATGCGGGTGTGCACGCCGAGGGTCAGGCCGTAGCCGCTGTCGTTGATCTGCTGCAGCAGCTTGCCCAGATCGGCACGGGCGTAGCGCACCACGTGCAGTACCGGGCCGAAGATCTCGCGCTTCATCTCGTCGAAGCTGTCCAGCTCGATCAGGGTCGGCACGACGAAGGTGCCGCGCTTGATGTCCTCGCTGTTGACGCGCGCCAGTTGGGTGACCTTGCGGCCCTTCTCGCGCAGCTTGGCGATATGGGTATCGATGCCGGCCTTGGCCTCGGCGTCGATCACCGGGCCGATGTCGGTGTTCAGGCGCTCCGGGTTGCCCAGGCTGTATTCGGCCATGGCGCCCTTGAGCATGGTCAGTACGCGGTCGGCCACGTCGTCCTGCACGCACAGCACGCGCAGGGCCGAGCAGCGCTGGCCGGCGCTGTCGAAGGCGGAGGCGACCACGTCCATCACCACCTGCTCGGTCAGCGCCGAGGAGTCGACGATCATGGCGTTGAGACCGCCGGTCTCGGCGATCAGCGGGATGGTGCGGCCCTGAGCATCCAGGCGCCCGGCGATGTTGCGCGCCAGGATGCCGGCCACTTCGGTGGAGCCGGTGAACATCACCCCACGCACGCGTTCGTCACCCACCAGGCGCGCGCCGACGGTTTCGCCACGGCCCGGCAGCAGCTGCACGGCGCCGGCCGGCACGCCGGCCTCGCGCAGGATGCGCACGGCCTGGGCGGCGATCAGCGGGGTCTGCTCGGCCGGCTTGGCCAGCACGGTGTTGCCGGCGGCCAGCGCGGCGCAGACCTGGCCGGTGAAGATCGCCAGCGGGAAGTTCCACGGGCTGATGCACACCACCGGGCCCAGCGGGCGGTGGCTGTCGTTGCCGAAGCTGCGCGCCTGGATCGCGTAGTAACGGAGGAAGTCCACCGCCTCGCGCACTTCGGCGATGGCGTTGGCGAAGGTCTTGCCGGACTCACGTACCAAGAGGCCCATCAGCTGTTGCAGTTCGGCTTCCATCAGGTCGGCGGCGCGCTCCAGCACGGCGGCGCGCTCGGCCGGCAGGGTGGACTGCCAGATCTGCCCGCTGGCCAGGGCGCAGAACAGGGCGCTGTCGACATCCTTGACGCTGGCTTCGCGCACATGGCCGACCAGGTCACGATGATCGGCCGGGTTGCGTACCGGCTCTGGCTCGCCCGGGTTGGCGCCATCGCAGCCGAGCATCGGCTCGGCCAGATAGCTCTGGTTGACGGTGGACAGCAGCGCCGAGGACAGCGAGCCGAGGCGATGTTCGTTGGCCAGATCCAGGCCCGAGGAGTTGACTCGATCCTTGCCGTAAAGGTCGCGCGGCAGCGGGATGCGCGGGTGCGGCAGACCGACGGCACCTTCCTGTGCGGCCATCTGCTCGACCTGTTGCACCGGGTCGAGCACCAGGTCTTTCAGCGAGATGCTGTGGTCGGCGATGCGGTTGACGAAGCTGGTGTTGGCGCCGTTTTCCAGCAGGCGGCGTACCAGGTAGGCCAGCAGGGTTTCGTGGCTGCCCACCGGGGCGTAGATGCGGCACGGACGGTTCAGCTTGCCGTCGGCGACCTTGCCCACCACCTGCTCGTACAGCGGCTCGCCCATGCCATGCAGGCACTGGAACTCGTACTGGCCCGGGTAGTAGTTCTGCCCGGCCAGGTGGTAGATGGCCGACAGCGAGTGGGCGTTGTGGGTGGCGAACTGCGGGTAGATGGCTTCCGGCGCAGCCAGCAGCTTGCGCGCACAGGCGATGTAGGACACGTCGGTGTACGGCTTGCGGGTGTACACCGGGTAGCCTTCCAGGCCGTTGACCTGGGCCAGCTTGATCTCGCTGTCCCAGTAGGCGCCCTTGACCAGGCGGATCATCAGGCGATGACGGCTGCGCTTGGCCAGGTCGATGACGTAGTCGATCACGTACGGGCAGCGCTTCTGGTAGGCCTGGATGACGAAACCGATGCCGTTCCAGCCGGCCAGGCTCGGCTCGAAGCACAGGCGCTCGAGCAGGTCCAGCGACAGCTCCAGGCGGTCGGCTTCCTCGGCGTCGACGTTGATGCCGATGTCGTACTGCTTGGCCAGCTGGGTCAGGCCCAGCAGGGTCGGGTACAGCTCGTCCATCACGCGCTCGTACTGGGCGCGGCTGTAGCGCGGGTGCAGGGCGGAGAGCTTGATCGAGATGCCCGGGCCTTCATAGATGCCGCGACCGTGGGAGGCCTTGCCGATGGCATGGATGGCCTGCTCGTAGGAGGCCAGGTAGCGCTTGGCATCTTCCTCGGTCAGCGCGGCCTCACCGAGCATGTCGTAGGAGTAGCGGAAGCCCTTGGCTTTCAGATTGGCGGCGTTGGCCAGGGCTTCGGCGATGGTCTCGCCGGTGACGAACTGCTCACCCATCAGGCGCATGGCCATGTCCACGCCCTTGCGGATCACCGGCTCGCCGCTCTTGCCGATGATGCGGTTGAGCGCCGAGGTCATGCCGGCCTCGTTATGGGTGGACACCAGCTTGCCGGTGATCAGCAGGCCCCAGCTCGCCGCGTTGACGAACATCGACGGGCTCTGGCCGAGGTGCTGGCTCCAGTTGCCGTTGGCGATCTTGTCGCGGATCAGCGCGTCGCGGGTGGCCTTGTCGGGGATGCGCAGCAGGGCTTCGGCCAGGCACATCAGCGCCACGCCTTCCTGCGACGACAGCGAGAACTCCTGCAACAGGCCCTGCACCAGGCCCTGGCGACCGCTGGCGTTCTTCTGGTTGCGCAGCTTTTCGGCGATGCCCAGGGCCAGCTTCTGCGAGGCCTCGGCCTGTTCCTTGCTCAGGCGCGCCTGCTCCAGCAGCATTGGCACCACTTCGGTTTCCGGGCGGCGGTAGGCGCTGGTGATGGCGGCGCGCAGTACCGACTGTGGCAGGATGCTCTCGGCGAAGTCGAGGAACACCTGCAGGCCCTGCTCGGTCAGCGACTCCAGGGCTTCCTCACCGGCGGCAGCGGCCAGGCCGGCATGCTCGGCGGGTGTCAGGCCACTCTCGACTTGCTCCAGATAATTGAAGATCGCCTGCTTGATCATCCAGTGCGGGGTGCGATCGATCTGCGCAGCGGCCTTTTTCAGGCGCTCACGGGTGGCATCGTCGAGTTTTACGCCAAGAGTGGTGGTAGCCATTTCTTATACCTGTGGTTACGAGCGTAGCTAACGCGAAAGGGCGCAGATTAAACCCGCTCAAGCGTTGGGTGCAACCAGGTGCAACCAATAATTGTCGCGCGGCGACGGACGTCATCTGTGCGCTCGAGGCGCCGGTATACAAGGCGTTTCGGGTAGTGGTGGCGTTTTCCTGGGGCGCGGCAGGGCGAGCTGGGCATAAGCCGGTCTCCTGGGCTTGGGGCGACCGCCAGGCGGTCGGGTGCAACCGAAGGTTCTGCAGTGGGTTCGGATGCCGGCGACTGGTGCTACCCATTCAAGGTAGATCCAGCAGGTGGACGTTGCACGCCGAGCGATGAGCGCGCCACGGATCGCGCTGCGACTGCGTACGCCGTGCACGTTGCCCAGCTACCTCGCAGATGCGTAGCCCGGATGCAATTCGGGGCCGGTGATTCCCCGGTTTGCATCCGGCCATGGGAGAGAGCCTACAACCCGCCCAGAATCAGTTGTGCAGCCACGGCGAACATCATCGCCGCCACGCCCAGATCGATCAGCCGCCAGGTCAGCGGTCGCGCCAGCCAGGGTGCGAGCCACGCCGCGCCGAGCGCCAGGCTGGTGAACCAGAGCAGGGAGGCACTGGCCGCCCCGGCGGCATAGGCGCCGGGCTCGGGCTGCTGGGCACCGAGCGAGCCGATCAGCAACACGGTATCGAGATAGACGTGCGGGTTGAGCAGGGTGACCGCCAGCGCTGCGAGCATCACCGCCCGCAAGGAGCGCGGTTCGTTATCCGTTGCTTGCAGTGACTGCGGACGCGCGGCGCGCAGCAGCGCCTGGCTGCCATACCAGAGCAGGAACGCAGCGCCGCCCCAGCGGGCGATGGCCAGCAGCGTCGGGCTCTGCGCCAGCAGTGTGGCCAGGCCGAACACGCCGGCCGCCACCAGCACGGCATCGCAAAGGATGCACAGCGCCGCCACCGGAATGTGGTGCTCGCGGCGCAGGCTCTGTGCCAGGACGAAGGCGTTCTGCGCGCCGATGGCCATGATCAGGCCGATGGCGACCAGCAGGCCGTTGCTGTAGCTCTGCCACATCACACCGGCTCCGGCAGGGCGGCGGCCGACAGCGCGCGCAGGGTCGACAGCGCCCGTTCGGCGCGCTCGATGGGTACGAAGAGATGGTCGTGATGAAAGCCGGCGACCACGTTGCAGCTCACCCCGGCCTGCGCCAGGGCGGCGGAGAAGGAGGCGGTCAGGCCCACGGCTGCCAGCGAGGAGTGCACCTGCAGGGTGATCCAGGCCGCCACGAAGTCGTAGCGCAGGCCATGGGCGTCGGCGACCTCGCGCGGCAGCACCAGGCTCAGGCCTTCGGCTTCGCGCAGGCTGGCGATGGGCTGCAGGGCGCTACAGTCATGGTCGGCAGCAACGCAGCAGAACACGTACTGACCGGGGTTGAGCTGCGGCGTCATGCTCTGCAGCAAACGTGAGAGATCGGTTTCGCCGGACATCCTGGGCTCCAGAGTCGAGAGGGTTGCTGGCGAGTCTGCGGCGCTCGGGTGTATAAGAAAAACAAATAATGCTGATCACTCATTAGGAAAATCGATTTGTTCGATTACAAACTCCTGGCGGCCCTGGTGGCGGTGGTGGAACAGGCCGGCTTCGAGCGCGCGGCGCAGGTGCTGGGCCTTTCGCAATCTGCCGTTTCGCAGCGGATCAAGCTGCTCGAGGCGCGGGTCGGCCAGCCGGTGCTGGTGCGCGCGACGCCGCCGGCACCCACCGAGATCGGCCGGCGTCTGCTCAACCATGTGCAGCAGGTGCGCCTGCTCGAGCGCGACCTGCAAGGGCAGGTGCCGGGGCTGGATGAACAGGCGCTGCCCGAGCGTCTGCGCATTGCCATCAACGCCGACAGCCTGGCCACCTGGTGGGCCGCCGCGACGACCGAGTTCTGCGCTACCCGGCAGGTGCTGATGGAGCTGGTGGTGGAGGATCAGGAAGTGGGCCTCAAACGCATGCGCGCCGGTGAGGTGGCCGGCTGCGTGTGCGCCGCCGAGCGCCCGGTAGCCGGCGCGCGCAGCCTGGCGCTGGGGGCGATGCGTTATCGCGCGCTGGCCAGTCCTGGCTTCGTCGCCCGGCATTTCGCCAACGGCGTCAGCGCCGAGACGCTGGCGCGGGCGCCGGCCATCGTCTTCGGCCCGGACGATCAGTTGCAGCATCGCTACCTGGCCGGGCTGGGGGTGACGGGGGCATTCGCCTATCACCTGTGCCCTTCGTCGGAAGGTTTCGTGCGCCTGACCGAGGGCGGCCTGGGTTGGGGGCTGGTGCCGGAGCTGCAGGTGCGTGACGAACTGGCCAGCGGCAGGTTGGTGGAGCTGGTGCCCGAGCGCTTCATCGATGTGTCTTTGTACTGGCATCACTGGCGCAACGGCGGCGAGCTGCTGGCCGGCCTCACCGAGCACCTGCGCCGCGCCACTGCCGGCACACTGGTACAGGCGAGGTAGGGTGCGCTGCGCGCACCAAGGTTATGAGACGGGGAATGGTGACCTGGATTGATTCCAGGCGCGGGATGAAGAGGAGGCCGTGAGGGGCTGGTGCGCACGGCGCACCCTACGGTCTTGCGTACGGCTGGGTGGACGAGGTCTGCCGGGTCGTGATTCTGGCCGCCGCTGGCTAGGTGCTTTGCGGTCCGTAGGGTGCGCTGCACGCACCAGAGTGATGTAACGGGGAAAATCGGCCTGGATTGATTCCAGGCGCGGCATGAAGAGGAGGCCGTGAGGGGCTGGTGCGCACGGCGCACCCTACGGCCATGCGTACGGCTGGGTGGGCGAGGTCTGCCGGGTCGTGATTCTGGTCACCGTCGGCTAGGTGCTTTGCGGTCCGTAGGGTGCGCCGCGCGCACCAATTGGGGGGATGTGACGGGATGGTGAGATTGGCTCGCGTCGATC
>Ga0114984_1000889_pt1 | contig 11360 bp, 6 predicted proteins | sample Shrwel1BS1Day1_FD_96987 | JGI IMG/M metagenome (GOLD analysis project Ga0114984, IMG submission 96987) | Subsurface microbial communities from deep shales in Ohio, USA - Utica-3 well 1 S-1-Day1 | ecosystem: Environmental > Aquatic > Deep subsurface > Shale gas/oil reservoir > Produced water/Flow... | reverse complement strand
TCATGGGCGTGGACCGCATTCTGGACATGTGCCGCACTGCCATCAACGTTACCGGTGACCTGGTCACCTGCCGGCTGATGGAAAACTGGTCCGGCACTCGGTTGCCGCCGGAACCGGCGCCGGCCGATTCATAACGGCAACAAATCGCATCAGTCGGGTTACAGTTAATGGGACCCTGGCCCTTTGCCACAGGGCCAGGGACTGAAATAATAGGCACTCGATTATTAATGGCAGTTACCGGCTTACTCTGGACCATGGCAAAACGATCACGAACTCCTTCCCTCGCGCTCGCCGTAATGATGTTCTCGGTTGCCATGCCGGCTCTGGCCGATGGCATCAAGCGCATCGTGCATCCGGATGGCACCGTCGAGTACACCAACACCAAGAGCACGGACGCCCCCATTGCCTCCACCGGCAACGAGACAGTCTATCGCTACACCGACGAAAACGGTGTCGTTTCCTACAGCAGTATCCAGCCAAACAATGCCACGTTCGATGTCATCCGCTTTCACTGTTACGCCTGTGATCCGAATTCGAAAGTCGACTGGCGCAAGACGCCGCTGTTCCTTCAGCCTTACCAGAAGGAAATCCGGACTGCGGCTAGTGAGTTCGATGTCGACCCGGCCCTGGTCCGGGCCGTCATTCACGCCGAATCCGCGTTCAACCCCAAGGCGATGTCTCCCAAGGGCGCCCAGGGCCTGATGCAACTGATGCCGGCTACCGCCCGGGAACTAGGCGTAGGCAATGCCATGGTGGCGGCCGAAAACATACGTGGCGGGGTAAATTATCTGGCCCGGATGCTGGCGCGTTTCAATGGGGATATTCGCCTGGCAACCGCTGCCTACAACGCTGGCCCAGGCGCCGTTACCCGCTACAAGGGCGTCCCTCCCTATGCCGAAACCAAGGCCTACGTGGAGCGGGTGGGTATTCTTCACGAGCGTTACGCTGCGAACTGATCGCTTCTGCAAAACAAAAAACGCCGCGCGGGTTCAGGCCCGTGCGGCGTTTTTCATTCAGGATGGCGTTACTCAGCCGAGGCAATCAGGCTGGCATTACCACCGGCCGCAGTAGTGTCCACACACAGGTGCCGCTCAATCACGTAGCGCTGATCCAGCTTGTGCTCGGTGATGATCGGCAGCAGGGCGCCGTCGCGCTTGGCCAGAGCCTGGCGGTACTGCTTCAGCAGCGGCTTCTCGGCCACGCTGACCACTGCCTCGAAGCCTGACAGCCCCGTTAGTGCGTCCGGATCGAGGACACCGTTGACCGCCACAATGGGCAGGCCGGCCTTGGTGGCATCCGCCATCTTCTTCTCGGCATCCGGTGCAATGACCACCACCTGGTTGCCCTGGGACAGCGCGGTTGCCGCCTGTTCCATGGCTGAATCCGCATCTGGCCCCAGACACAGGACCACACCCCGGGCATGGAAGGACAGGTGGTTCTGCTCGCCGGTGGGCCCGGGCATTTCCAGATAACCCTGGTCCATCGGCCCCGGAACCTCACCAAAGAACGGCTTCAGGGTTTCCTGACGTTCCTCAGGCCTGGGCGCCTTGACTGCGGCCACCTGATTGATCAGCTTCTGAGCCTTGTCCGCACCGATAACCTTATCGCTGGAGCTGGACGACTTCTCGACAGTCTCCCCTTTGAGGAAACGACGAACGTACAGTGGGCCACCCGCCTTCGGGCCGGTACCAGAGAGGCCTTCACCACCGAACGGCTGGGACCCGACAATGGCGCCGATCTGGTTCCGGTTTACGTACGTGTTACCCACATGGATCCGGCTGGCGATATGCTCTATCCGGCGGTCGACCCGGCTGTGGATACCGAAGGTCAGGCCGTAGCCCTTGGCATTGACGGCGTCCACCACCTTGTCGATGTCCTTCGCTTCAAAGGTAGCCACGTGCAGGACCGGGCCAAAGATCTCTTCCTCCATATCCTCGATACCGTTGACCTTGAGTACCGCCGGCGAAACGAATCGGCCCTTGCTCGGCACGTCCATTTTCTTGAGCAACTTGCCGGCCTGCTCGAACTTGCTGCAGTGGTCGACGATCTTCTTCTGGGACGGCTCGTCGATCACCGGGCCTACGTCCGTGGACAACTGCCACGGGTCGCCAATACCCAGTTCTTCCATGGCGCCGTACAGCATCTCCAACAGGTTATCGGCAATGTCTTTCTGGATATACAGCATGCGCAGCGCAGAGCAGCGCTGGCCGGCACTCTGGAATGAGGACGCCAGCACATCCCGCACCACCTGCTCTGGCAGCGCGGTGGAATCCACGATCATCGCGTTGAGGCCACCGGTCTCTGCCACCAGCGGAGCATCCGGAGCCATGTGCTCGGTCATGGCCTTGTTGATGCGCTGGGCGGTAGCCGTGGAGCCGGTGAAGCAGACCCCGGTCACACGGGGATCTGATGTCAGGGCGGAGCCCACAGTGGCACCGGTACCCGGCAGCAGCTGGATAGCATCACGGGGGATACCCGCCTCATGCATCAGCTCAACCGCGCGCACCGCCAGGAGCGAGGTGCTCTCGGCCGGCTTGGCGACGACCGCATTGCCCGCCGCCAGGTTGGCCAGGATCTGGCCGGTGAAGATCGCCAGCGGGAAGTTCCACGGCGAGATACAGCACATGACGCCCCGGGCCTCGCCATCCTTTTCGTAACGGATGCCTTCGTTGGCGTAGAACATGGCGAAGTCAACCGCCTCGCGGATCTCTGCGACCGCATCCAGCAGGGACTTGCCCGCCTCACGGGTGGTCAGGGCGAACAGCTCATAGGCATGCTCCTCGTACAGGTCACCCACCTTGCGAACACAGGCCGCACGCTCCTCGGCGGACCTTGCAGACCAGCCCTTGAAGCCCTCCTGGGCCGCGTCGAGGGCCGCGCTGATATCGGCTTCGGACGTGAAGGTGATATGCCCCACCAGATCATCCGGGTTGGCCGGGTTACGGACCTCGTGCACCTCATCGCTGGAGGATTCCACCGCCAGCACGGGGCCACCCTTCCACTGGTGCTCCCGGAACTTGCCACGGCCTTCCTCGATCTCTGCGACGGTCACCGGATCGGTAATATCCCAGCCCTTGGAGTTGCGACGCTGGTCACCGAAAATCTTCGCCGGCGGCACAATGGCCTTGCTGGAGATGTTGTCGCCCAGGGCCACCACCGCATCGATGGGATCCTTGGCGATTTCTTCCGGCGTGATGTTGGTGTCGACAATCTGGTTCACGAAAGAACTGTTGGCGCCGTTTTCCAGCAGGCGACGGACCAGATAGGCCAGCAGATCCTTGTGGGCACCCACCGGGGCATAGATCCGGCAAGGGACACCACTGTCCTGCAGTACCTGATCGTGCAGGGACTCACCCATACCGTGCAGGCGCTGGAATTCAAATTTTGAGCGGTCGATATCTTTGGCCAGCTCCAGCACCGCCGATACGGAGTGCGCGTTGTGGGTGGCGAACTGCGGGTAGATGCGGTCGGTCATGCCCAGCAATTGTTTGGCGCAGGACAGGTAGGAAACGTCACTGCAGGCCTTGCGGGTGAATACCGGAAAACCGCTCAGACCCATTACCTGGGCGCGCTTGATCTCGGCATCCCAGTAGGCCCCCTTAACCAGGCGCACCATGATCCGACGATCCAGCTTCTCGGACAAGGCATACAGCCAGTCCAGGGTCTGGGCGGAGCGCTTGCCGAATGCCTGAACCACCACACCAAAACCGTCCCAGTCCTTCAGTTCCGGGTCGGAAAGAATGGCTTCGATGACATCCAGGGACAGGTCGAGACGATCCTGTTCCTCGGCGTCGATGTTGAAGCCCATGTTGGAGGCGGCCGCTTTTTTGGCCAGTTTCAGGGCGCGGGGCATGAGTTCATTCATCACCCGCTCTTTGTGGCCGTATTCATACCGGGCCAGCAGCGCGGACAACTTCACGGAAATACCCGGGTTGGTGCGCACATCGCCCTTGCAGTTCTTGCTGATGCTGTCGATGGCATCCGAGTATGACTGGTAATAACGCAGGGCATCCGCATCGGTGCGGGCGGCTTCGCCGAGCATGTCATAGGAATAGGTGTAGCCACGCTCAACGTAATACTTGCCGCGGTCCTGGGCTTCCTCGATATCGCGGCCCAGAACGAACTGGCGCCCCATCTCCTTCATGGCCTGACCGGCCACGGTACGGACTACCGGCTCACCCATGCGCTTGACCAGTTTGCGCAGGGTCTCGCCCACGCTCTGGCGCTCGGAGTCCTTCAGCAGGTTGCTGGTCATCAGCAATGCCACGGTCGCGGAGTTGATCATCCCGGACTGGGCCTTGCCCACGTGGGCGCCCCAGTTGCCGGAGGTGATCTTGTCTTCGATCAGATCGTGGATGGTGAGGTTATCCGGTACCCGAAGCAGGGCCTCGTCCAGACACATCAGGGCAACGCCCTCCTTGGTGGTGAGTCCGTATTCCGCCAGGAATTTCTCCATGATGGTCGGGCGTGCATTCTTGCGGACGCTACGTACCAGTTCTGCGGCACGGGCGGAGATCGCCTCCCGCTCAGCCTGTGACAACTGGGCGTCAGCAATCAGCTTGTGAATCACCGCATGCTCGTCCGCCAGATAGTTCTGCCGGATCGCCTGGCGATGCTCGTTGAGGTCAGGATTCACTGATTGCTGTGTCATATTTGTACCCTCTTCGCTGTTTGTCTTGTATCTCTCGCATTTTACCGAGAATGAAAAAGACGATTTGCCCATAAAAATATATGGAGCAACACATTACGACTTTTTTATTGAACTACAATTCATCAAAAAACCATCGGAAGGTCACGCTATAGCCATATCGCCCTTCAACTTGAATCAGAAAGCCTCTCTGGAAAGCTCCCTGAGCACACTGTGCGCCACCGAAAACACGGCACAATCGACATCATTGGCCGCCTGCATATCCCCGAGTACCCGCTCCCAACGACCCAAAAGTGGTTGCCTCGCACTTCGCCAGGAATCCAGCTTTGCTTCCGGAGAAGCGAGATTGCCCTCGGCAGAATCATCCTGTGCCAGCACTGAGGCAGTGAGGCCCCGCAACTGCTGATCCAGTTCATCCCGGTAATGGACCGTTGCCAGCACCTGCCAGTGCCCATGGGCCCGATAAACCCGCATCTGCCGGTCCAGCCAGGTCAGGTTCAGGCTCTCCCCTAACCGGAAGTAAACCCAGGCCACGGACTCCAGATCCTGCCCCAGCTGGCTTGAGATCTCGATCATGTCCATCAGCCAGTAACGGCTCTCAGCCGAGGCACAATAAGCGGCTAACGCTTCCGGCACGTCTTTTTCCCTGTATTCAGCATAGTGCCCATACCAGCGACTTTCAGGTATGACCGAAGACAATCGCTCGATGGAGGACAGTACATCCGACAAAGCCCCCCGGTATCGGGCCTCACAGTCGGCCGGGTTCAGATCGTTGCGACGGTTGTGCAGCAACCAGGCGGTGCTTCGGGTGACCAGGTGAATGACATCGCTGAAAAGGTCAGCCTGCACCGCCGCATCAATCCGGCCATCCAGCTTTTCAATGGCTTCCCATTGCCGGTCTACGTTGTGGATCTCGACTGAGATCAGGTAGGCGGCGGCGATGCGGCCGGCATCGGCTCCGGTGGTATTGCGGATCCGTTCCACCCAGGTGATGCCCATGCGATTGACCATGTCGTTGGCAATCTGGGTTGCAACGATTTCGGCTCGCAGTGGATGCGCCTCGATAGCCTTCGGGAATGCTTCGCGCATGGATACCGGAAAGGCCGAGAAAAGCGCCCGGGAGAACCGTGGATCCCGGACAATGGGAGCGGCCATGAGTACCTGTTTGAGTTCTATCTTGGTATAGGACAGCAGCACCGAAAGCTCGGGCCGGGTCAGCCCTCCGGAGCGTTCACGCAGCTCATCGTCATCCGGCAGGAATTCCAGTGCTCGATCCAGCCGCCCATCCGATTCAAGCCGCCGCATCAGACGCTCATAACCGTCTTGTGATCCGACCTTGCCGGTGCAGGCCAGGCTGAGCGCCATGGCCTGCCGATAATTGTTGCGCAGTACCAATTCCGCCACTTCCGGCGTCATCGCCCGGAGCAGCTGATTGCGCTCGCCCAGCGTCATTTCATCCCGGGCAACACGTTCGTTCAGCAGGATCTTGATATTCACTTCATGGTCGGAGCAGTCCACTCCGCCGGCGTTATCGATAAAGTCAGAATTCGCTGAACCACCAGCCAGGACAAAGGTTACCCGGCCCCGCTGGGTGACACCGAGATTGCCCCCCTCACCCAGCACACGGCAGCGCAGCTCGGGACTGTCGACCCTGAGTCCGTCGTTGGCCCGGTCCCCGACGTCGTCGTGGGACTCGGAGGGCGCCTTGATGTAGGTGCCGATGCCGCCGTTCCAGATCATGTCCACCGGAGCCCGGAGCAGCGCCCGAATCAGTTCGTTAGGCGCCAGACGTTGGGCACTGATGCCCAGAAGCGAGCGCATTTCGGGTGATACCGGAATCCATTTGGCGGAGCGGGCAAAGATACCGCCGCCTTTGCTGATGAGGCTTTGGTCATAATCCGCCCAGCTGGAGCCCGGCAGTTCGAACAGGCGCTTGCGCTCGGCGAATGAAGCCGCTGCATCCGGGGACGGGTCGACCAAAATGTGCTGGTGATTGAACGCACCCACCAACCGGATATGTTCCGACAGCAACATGCCGTTGCCGAATACATCTCCGGCCATATCGCCGATACCCACCACGGTGAAATCCTCGGACTGGGTGTCCAGCCCTTTCTCGAGGAAATGGCGCTTCACCGACTCCCAGGCACCCCGGGCGGTAATGCCCATCTTCTTGTGGTCATAACCCTCGCTGCCGCCCGAGGCAAAGGCGTCACCAAGCCAGAACCGGTACTCCCCGGCGAGATGGTTGGCGATATCGGAAAACGTCGCCGTTCCCTTGTCTGCGGCCACCACCAGGTATGGGTCATCGTCGTCATGGCGGACCACATTGGCCGGCGGTACAACCACACCGTCCTCGAGATTGTCGGTCAGATCGAGCAAACCGCGAATGAAAATCTGATAACAGACGATTCCCTCGGCGCGCAGCGACTCCCGGTCTCCCTCCTCAGGCGGCTGCTTGACGACAAAGCCGCCCTTGGCACCCACCGGCACGATCACCGAGTTCTTGACCTGTTGTGCCTTCACCAGACCCAAAATCTCGGTCCGGTAATCCTCGATGCGATCGGACCAGCGCAAGCCACCGCGGGCAACCGGGCCGGCTCGCAGGTGAACACCTTCCACCCGGGGCGAATAGACAAATATCTCGAAACGGGGCCGGGGTTTGGGAATGTCCGGTAGCGAGGATGGATCAACCTTGAAGGACAGGTAGCCCTTTGGCTGGCCGGTTTCCTCCGGCTGGTAGTAGTTGGTTCTGACCGTGGCCTGAATCAGGGCGTGGAATCGACGCAGGATCCGGTCATCGTCGAGACTTTCCACCTGTTCCAGCGCAGCAAGGATCTCCTTCTCGATTGCATCGATACGCTGGGCTCGCTCTTCGGCCTTCACATCTTCCGGTTCGAATCTGGCCCTGAACAGGGAGACCAGACCAGCGGTGATATCGAGATGGCGGGCCAGCGTGTCGGCGATGAAGGGCTGGCTGAAGCCGAAGCGAAGCTGCTTGATGTAGCGTGCGTACGCCCGGAGCAACGCGACATCCCGCCAGCCCAGACCCGCCGCCATGATCAGCTGGTTGAACTCGTCGTTCTCGGCAAAGCCGTTCCAGATTTCCCGGAAAGCTTGCTGCACAAGGGGCTTCGCCGTCCTGAAATCGGCATTCCGGCACCGGGAATGGAACGCCACCGTAAAGTCGCTGACACCAAAGGTCTCCCCATCCCGGCGCCGGATGGCGTAGGGATGCTCACCCAGAACCCGCATGCCGAGATTTTCAAGGATAGGAATCACATCCGACAGGATCACCGGACTGCCCTGACTGTAGAGCTTGAAGCTGAGCTGCCCTTCGGCGCTGTCGCCGGAATTATAGAAGCCCATGGGCACATCGGAACTGATGGCAATGGACTGGATCTGGCGAATGTCTTCCAGGGCTTCAGCCACCGGAAAGCGGGCCCGATACGCCGAGGGAAAACTACCACTGAAAAGCTGGGCGTAACGCCCGCCGAGGGTGTCGCCAAAGGTCGCGACAAGCTGGCTGTGGAGGTCATCGTCCCATGATCGGGATTCCTCCATCATTTTCGCCACTACCTGGCGAAGATCGAGTGAATCATCGGCTTCGACATTCTGGTCATCAAGGGCGTTGGCAAGCTGTTCCAGCAGGCTTTGTTGTTGTACTGAGCGGGAATCGGTCATCAATCTTCTCCGGGCGGCATCCACAGGGCGATACGGATTCATGCCAATCCAGTATACTCAAGACCCGAAAGTCACTTTGACCATATAGTTTCAAAACGCAGGCAATTCGCTTATATTCGAATACTGACATAGACATTAAGCTTGGCAGGAGACCAAATTATGGTCGAACTGGATAGAATTGATCACTCAATCATCAGGGAATTACAGAAGAATTCCCGGATCACCATTACCGAACTCGCCACGCGGGTGGGTCTCTCCAAGACACCCTGCCAGGTTCGCATGCGGCGACTGGAAGATCAGGGTTACATCACCGGCTACACCGCCCTGGTAAACCATACCAAGCTGGGGCTGAGTCATGTTGCCTTTGCCCAGGTTACCCTTTCCGACACCAGCAGCGGTGCCCTCGCCGCCTTCAACGAGGCCGTCAAGCAGGTTTCCCTGGTGGAGCAGTGCCATATGATGGCAGCGAACTTCGATTACCTGCTGAAGATCCGGACACGTAACATGGCCGAGTACCGGCAGGTACTCGGAGAGCAGATCTCCAGCCTGCCCCACGTGCTGCAGACCAGTACCTTTGTGGTCATGGAAAATGTGAAGGACACCGGCATCTGAACACAGGAAGGGAACGATCAGCCGGCAGCCTCAAGACCGAGCTCATGCTTGTACAACACATTGCCCAGCCCCAGCACGATCCGCTCCACGGAGACATCGGAAGACACAAGACTCTCCCCGGGTTTTGACCGGGCTTCCAGGATCAGCACCATCCTGAGCAGATCCAGAAGCCGGATGACCAGATCGAGGATATCGAAATCGTCCGGTGCTGAGGCCATCTCGCGAATCACAAACGCTTTCGCGGACTCGACAATGAACGCCTGATGGGCGTCGAGGGCACGGGTGTCCAGAGCGCGGACCGACTCGAAGCGCTCTTCCCGCTCCCGCCGGATCGCCTCCATGCACAGATCCCGGGAATGCTCCGGAGATTCCTCCTGGCGCAACAGGCCGGCCAACCGGAAATCCACCGTGCCCTCATGGCGCAGCTCCTCGAATTCGTCTTCGAGGCTCTTGCGGGCATGTGGCAGATACTTGCGAACAGCCCGTTCCCGGGCCGCGATCAGGTCATCGAGGGATGCGGCGTTCACCATGCCGGTCATGACCTGCACGCAATACACCAGGTGTTCCCAGATCTCCGTCGTGATCCGCTCCGGATCGGCAGGCAACACCCGGGCAATGGAGACAAACCGGAAATACAGCGTGGTGACTTCCTGTTCGCTGAACCCGGATGTCCGGATAATCTCGGGCAGACCTATACGCTCCACGTCTTTGAGCAGGCGTGGAAGCAGGATCAGCACGTAGTGCCGGGCACCTTCAGACAGGGTTGTCATAACAGCAGACCTGCACGAACTCTCACAATCGGATAATCTCCACGGGCCGGGCAATAAGCCCCTTACTGACACCATAGCCGATAACCATACATTTTCATGATGCCGATACCTGAAATCCGGGGTGAAATTGTCCACGTGACCCGGGATGCCCTGGGCAACATCCTGGTCATTGACGACCGCAAGCACCGGGTACTGAGCTTTGACTCCATCTTCGAGCAGAGCAAGATCGCCCGGGCCACGCCGTACCTGCCAGTGCATGAATACAGCCGCGCCATGCTCATACCCGCGGCGTTCACCGAGCCGGCCCATGTGACCGTGCTTGGCCTTGGGGGAGGTGCCCTGGCCCACGGCCTTTATCGGCTGTTTCCGGAGTGCCGGGTTCACGTAATCGAGCTACGCCCGAAAGTCCTGGAAGTAGCGCGGCAGTGGTTTGCGCTGCCGGATTCCGATCGGATGGAGGTCACCATCGCCGACGCCCGCAAGGCGGTCGCGGAACTCCCTCCGGCCAGCACCAATATGATCTTTACGGATTTATACAACGCCGATCGCATGAGCCCTGCTCAGGCACAACGGCGGTTCATCAAGGACTGCTGCACCGCGCTCACCGACGATGGCTGGCTAATCCTGAACTACCACAAGGTCCCGGATGAAAGTGGCAGCCTGTTCCGCGAGCTGGTGCGCCAGTTCCCCTGCCTGCTGTACTTCCACAGCAAGACCAACAACACCGTCATCTACGGCTGCAAGGAACCTTTCTATCCCTGGCCCCTGGATGTACCGCACCTGAAGGAACTGGAGGAACGTTTGCCCATCGGCTGGCGCAAGCTGATGAAGAAGCTTTCGATGGTGGAGGACTAATCCCGCTCTTCTCCGGAACCTCCACGGTTTCCGAGAAAGCGGGGCAAGGTTATCCCCTGCCGATCCATCCAGCGGTATACGGTCGGCCGGGACACGTCGAAATGCCGAGCCACTTCGGAAATGTTCCATTGGCAGGCCCGGAGCGCATCGAGTAACGGATCCTGCTGACTGTCACTATTAACCATCTGATCCGCCACCGGCGGCATCCGGTCAGAGACACATTCCTCCGGCAGATCGTTGGCGGTGATCTGTCCTCCCTCGCAGGTTGCCTCGGCAAACGTCAGTGCGTTCACCAGTTGCCGGATATTTCCGGGCCACTCGTAGGCCAGCAATGCACTCACCGCATCGCCGCGCAACCGTACCTCCGACATCGCTCCATCAGCAATCAGGTTTTCCAGAACCCTCTGGATCACATGCTGCCGGTCTGCCCGCTGCCTCAAGGGCGGCAACTTCAGGCTGGCCCCATTCAGGCGGTAATAAAGATCGGCGCGGAAGTCACCCCGTTCAATAAGCTGGCCCAGGTCCTGATGGGTAGCGGCAATAACCCGGCAATTCACACGAATCGGCGCGTCTGCGCCAATGGGAAGAATTTCCCCTTCCGCCAACACCCGCAACAAACGGGTCTGGAGTTGCAGCGGCATGTCGCCGATCTCGTCAAGGAAGAGCGTGCCACCATCGGCCTGCTGAATCAGTCCGCGCATGCCTTTGGAGCGAGCGCCGGTGAAGGCACCGGCAACGTAGCCGAACAACTCGCTCTCAATCAGCGATTCCGGAATCGCAGCACAGTTCACGGC
>Ga0114984_1000888_pt1 | contig 11381 bp, 9 predicted proteins | sample Shrwel1BS1Day1_FD_96987 | JGI IMG/M metagenome (GOLD analysis project Ga0114984, IMG submission 96987) | Subsurface microbial communities from deep shales in Ohio, USA - Utica-3 well 1 S-1-Day1 | ecosystem: Environmental > Aquatic > Deep subsurface > Shale gas/oil reservoir > Produced water/Flow... | reverse complement strand
TGCAAGTTGTAATCCTCTGCCGGGGCGGGGTAGCCGCTAACACAGTGGAGGATGGCCAGTTCCTTGCAGCCGCCTTCGCGGGCAGCGTCGATTGCTTCTTGTATTTCTTCGGCATCAGCCATGCCGGTTGAGATGATCATCGGCTTGCCGGTGCTGGCAACGTACTTGATCAACGGCAGGTCTACAGCTTCGAAAGAGGCGATCTTGTAGGCCGGAGCGTTTAGATCCTCCAGCAGGTCGACGGCCGTGTTGTCAAATGGCGAGCTAAAGATGGTGATGTCGTGCGTGCGGGCGTGCTCGAACAGCGGCTTATGCCAGTCCCAAGGCATATGGGCTTCTTGATAGAGCTGATAGAGGGTCTTACCGTCCCACAGGCCGCCATGGATCTGGAACTCTTCTGAGTCGCAATTCAAGGTGATGGTATCGGCGGTGTAGGTCTGCAGTTTGATCGCATCGGCGCCGGCCTTCTTGGCTTCTTCGATGATCCTCAGCGCAGTTTCCAGCCTACCGTTATGGTTGGCGGAAAGTTCGGCAATGATGTAAGGCGGTTCGTCAGCCGCGATACGGCGTCCGGCGATGCTAATGCTAGGAACATTCGACATGATCGATTCTCTCATAGGTTCGCTTGCCATTCGCTAGCAAGCAGGCCAAAGCACACTACATCGTGGTAATTCTGGCCATCAAAATGTTGGTCACGGAGGATGCCTTCCTGCTGGAAGCCCAGATTCAGGTGGAAGCGGACGGAGCGTTCGTTAAAGTGGAGGGCCTGGGCGCAGAGCTTGTGTACGCCCACCACCGAGAACGCGTACTGCAGGGCAGCCTGCCCCAGCTGTTTCCCGGTCCCCTTTGGGGCATCTGGTGCCGCGTAGAAACCCCAGTCTGCTATTCCGCCTGCAGCTATTTGGTGAAGATTGATGAAGCCCATTGGGGTGGCTTCGTTTTCAAATATCAACAGGTGGCGGCTTGGGTCCAGCGAAGCGTGTTCGAACCAGCGCCTATGTTCGTCAAGCGAAATTTCATGCTGGGTGTACATATAACGGCGCACATCCGGGTGGTTGCGCCAAGCAAGGATGGTTGCGAGATCGGTAGCAGCCATCGGCCGTACCCGTGGTTGCAAAATCAACGTCACGGCAGTGACTCCATTAGATGGACAACTGTGTTCACGCCCCTCCCGTCGACGATCCGTCTAGCCGATCGGCTCATGAACTGCAGGGACGCCGGATGCTGAGTCAGGTGCCGTAACAAGTCGGGGAGGCACGAGCCGATATCTTGCAACTTCTCGATAATCCGGGCCGCCTTACTCTGTTCTAGACCTTGCGCGACCTGCCGCTGATTGTCGGCTAGCACTAGCATGATCGTTGGCAGCCCGAGGCAGCAGCGCTCCCAGGAAGTCGCGCCTGCCGCGCCAATCGCCAGATCGCTATCAGCCATCAGGCGGGCCATATCACTGACGCCAACCAGAACTTCGGTAGCCCAAGGCATGCTGATTGCCTGCTGCTTCACTTCGCTCAGCCAAGGGGCAGTCGACCCCATGATCACGGTGATTCGACAATCGTCTGGGAGCGGACAGCCGCGAAGCGCGTCCAGCACTCGGCCTGTAGCGTTGTCCTTGTCGACGCCGCCCATGCTGATCAACAGCTGGCGCAACTGCGGCTTCACGCGGCGCTGCAAGCTATAGGGACGCTGTGCGGCAAACTCCGGGCGAAGCAGCGCATATTGCGAACCACAGAGCAATTGGCAGTCGCCAGGTATTCGCGCGCGGTAGTCCTTGACCTGGCGACCAAACGTCTGGTCTAAAAGCAGGTCGCACACATGCGACCGGTCGGCCAGATCATCGATGACCATCAGCCTGTGACAGTGGTGCTTGAGCGCCTGCTCCCAGCGCGCGTCCAGCGCGTAGTGATCTACAACCAGCCAATCGGGGTGCAGTTTCGCGACAATCGGTTCGCAAGCTGCAGCATCTTCAGCCTGGCTGGCACCGAGCCAATCACCATGAGCGGTAGACTGCTCGCCGCTCTCCGCCTTGTAACCGGACACGTCCGCTCCTGACCGATCCTGAACAACAGCCAGTTCATGGGTGATGTAGCCCTGGCTGCGGATCAGATCAAGTAAGTTGCCGGGATGTGCCCGGCAGATGAATTCGCATTTAGCCCCAGCAACTCTGAGCGCATCAGCCAGGGTTAAGCAGCGCATCACATGGCCCGTACCCATCTGAAGCGAAGCATCGACTCGGAAAACAACAACTCGATTCATCGTCTCACCAGCAAGTCCAGCCGCCGTCGACGACGAGATTGGCACCAGTCACGAAAGAGGATGCACTAGAGGCTAAGAACAAAGTTGGACCTCTGAGCTCTTCGGCGGAACCTATTCGTCCCATTGGAACTTTATTACTCAGGGATGAGATAAAAGCAGGATTGGTCCTTTGTACCTCTTCAGACGGAAACGGACCAGGCGAAATCGCATTGACTCGAATTCCTTCTTTTCCGAACTCGCACCCGGCATAGCGCGTCCACTGCAGCAAGGCAGCCTTGGCAGCACCGTAAAAAGGCGGATTAACACCGCTTTCTGCTTCATAAATACGTTGATCCGGGCTGACCAAAGCATACATAGAAGCAAGATTGATGACGGAAGCATCATTATCTAGATGTACCGCTTTACGTAAATTGGGAAGCAACGACTTCAGCAACCTATGTGCCGCCACTACGGTTACGTCATATGTATCTGAGTAAACTCCGGCCTCGCTCAGTTTGATGCTGCCCGTTCTTCCCACATATGCGTTGTTTACAAGAACATGTAGCGCTCGCCCGTGCATGCTGGACACAAAGCTATCTACCGCATCTTGAGAGGTCACATCGAAAACAGCACTTTCCGCCTGTAGGCCCTGGCCGCGCAAACGAGCTACCAAATCTTGGCTACGTTCCGTCGAGCGTGAATTTATTAGCACGTTCGCTCCAGCCTCGGCCAAGATGAATGCCATTGCGGAACCCAAGTATCCAGCGGCGCCAGTGATCAATGCGGTCTTTCCATTAAGGGAAAATATCTCCACACCTTTGCTCATTCGATCTATCTCCAGCAGGCCGGGTTCAATGACTCCACCCCGAGGCTCGGGCGATCAGCCAGAATAGCTTCAAGGTCTTCTCGAGAGAAATCTGCACTATCAAGTATCTTAATGTTCTCTTGTAGTTGTCCCAATGACTCCATTCCAACAACCAAACCATCCACCCAGTCGAGAGACTTAACAAAGCTCAAACAGAAGTCTGCAATAGAGCTCCTTCCTGTTCTTCTGCATTGCTCATCAAGCCAATTGATGAATAGCTCCGGCTCCAAAACATTTGCTTTTTGCCAATCATCTACGCTTCCACTCGGTAACAAACCTTGCAATAAGGCGCTGCGAGCATGGATCAATAAACGCCTCTGCTTTTTTTGCATTCTGATCTTGGGTACTAGATGATCCCAGCGCCAATCAAGCACATTGAATGGCATTTGGATAAATTCAACATCAGGTGCATCTAGGGCCATATTCAGTTCTTGGGGATCCTGAACAGACACACCAAGCGCCTTCACAGCACTGCAAGCTTTGTACTCCAAAAGCCTAGCCCAAGCCCGACCATTCCAGCTCCTCATGTGTGCAGCCCGATGCAGCATCAGCACATCTAGGCTTTGCATGCGCAAGGCGGTGCAGGATTTATAGATGCTTGCATCAATGAAAGCATCAACAACTTGTGGAGCGGCATCGGGCGGGCAATCGGCCAATGGAGACAGCTTTGTAATGACCCGTGCTCTTCCTTCCCATCCAGATTTAAGAGCATTACCTATAACTTCTTCACTATCACCATAAGCGCGCGCCGTATCTATATAGCTTGCACCATTGACAATTGCAGTTTTCACCAGCTTTTCTGCTGTTGCTTGGTCTGGCTTCCCTAACTGGTTAGCAATGCCGTAGCTTAGACCAAGCTGAGCAGTACCTAGAACCAGCTTTTTAACTTGTTTCGATTGAATTGGCTGATACTGAACAGAGCTTAGCCGCCGTACCAACTCAAAAGCCGAGACTTGCACAGGATCGTCTACAGCAGAAAACACCTTCGTAACGGCAACATAATCATCTAGGCAATCAACCGTACACCTAAAATCTCCCTTGCCAAGAGCCTTATATTTTTCGAAGTAATTCTCACCAAACTTGCGACGAACAAAGGGCGTAACATGTTCCAAGTCATGCTTACTATATGCGGAGATCGCAGCTTCGCGTAAGTGGCAAAGCCGCGTCAGCTCAGCACTCATACCATACGGCAAGCCCGACTTTTCACCATTACAGCAAAGATAGTCCAAACCGTATTTAACGAACTCTTCTTCCATTTCATCCAGAAGCGGTCCGTCTGGAAATACGTTGTCTGCCGTCAAGCGGAAAACGAGCGTTTCGTCTTGATACTCATCGAGCGCCGCGACAATTCGGCCTAGGGTGTTTTCCAGGCTACCTCGGTAACAGCGGATGCCGTGAGCGGACACTAGCTCAGACAGCGCATCATCTGTCGACTCCCAAGACGTTGCGATGACCACTTCTCTACCCGTGTTGGAAGCACGTTTCGCAGCAAGGACCGCTAGCGGAACACCGTTAACTGGGAGCAGTACTTTTCCAGGCAATCGCGAGGAGTTAGTACGAGCCTGCAACACCGCCACGCTCTTCAAGCCAGCACCGCTTGCAGAGCGGCAGTTACCTGACGCTGCTGCTCCTCACGTAAAGTCTGGAACATCGGCAGGCTGATCGCTTCGGCGTAGTAGCGCTCCGCTTCGGGGAAGTCACCAACGCCGAAGCCCATACGCTGGTAATACGGCTGGGTATGCACCGGGATGTAGTGTAGGTTGACGCCGATGCCCCGCTCGCGCAGGGCTTCGAACACTTGACTGTGGGTTTTGGTGATCTTGCCCAGTTGCAGGCGGATCACATACAGGTGCAGGCCAGAGTAGCTGTCGGGATGCTGCCAGGGCGTAGTGACCGGCAAGCCGGCCAGCAGATCGTCATAGCGCCGCGCCAGTTGGTGGCGACGCGCGACGTACTGGTCCAGGCGCTCCATCTGGGTAACACCAAGAGCCGCTTGCAGTTCGGTCATGCGGTAGTTGAAGCCGAGATCGATTTGCTGGTAATACCAGGGGCCGTCACTTTCATGGGTCATCTGCGCCGGATCGCGGGTGATACCGTGACTACGCAGCAGTTCCATCCTGGCGGCCAGCTCGGCATCGTTGGTCAGCGCCATGCCGCCTTCGGCGGTGGTGATGATTTTCACCGGGTGAAAGCTGAACACGGTGATGTCGCTGTAACGGCAGTTGCCGATGAACCCAGCCTGATACTTGCCGCCGATGGCGTGTGAGGCATCTTCGATAATCTTGAAGCCGTAGCGCTGAGCGAGAGCATGGATGGCCAGCATGTCGCAGGGCTGGCCGCACAGGTGCACTGCCACCACGACCTTAGGCAGCTTTCCGTCCCGCTCGGCCTGCTCCAACTTGCGCGCCAGCGCCCGCGGGCAGAGGTTGTAGGTTTGGGGATCGATGTCGACGAAATCGACCTGCGCGCCACAATACAAACCGCAGTTTGCCGAAGCAACGAACGTGATAGGCGTTGTCCATAGCCAGTCGCCATTACCAAGCCCCAGCGCCAGACAGGCAACATGCAGCGCCGAGGTAGCACTATTCATTGCCAGAGCGTGGCTGGCGCCGACATGCTGCGCCACGGACTGCTCGAAGCGCGGCACCATCGGCCCCTGCGTCAGGAAGTCGGATTGCAACACACTCACGACAGCGTCGATATCAGCCTGGGTAATGTCCTGGCGACCGTAGGGAATCATCGTCAGATGCTCCCGATCTTTTCGCGGTTCGCGTCAATCCATGTCTGGAGTTGGCTATCGCTCATCCACTCGCTGTTGTTATCACTAGCGTAAACAAAGCCTTCTGGGACTTTTTTGCCGTCCTTGATGCGCTTCGGGCAAGTGGACCAGCTGTGAATAGTCGGGAGGATCTTGAAATGCTCAGGATATTCGTAGGTGTAGTAAGCGTCCTCGGCACTAATCATCTGCTCGTGCAGCTTTTCACCAGGGCGAATGCCGATGATTTCCTGGCGAGCTTCGGGAGCGACGACGCGGGCCAGATCGGTAACCTTCATCGACGGAATCTTTTTCACGTAGATCTCACCGCCTTCCATGTCCTCAAAGGCATGCCAGACCAGCTCGACGCCTTCTTCCAACGAGATCATGAAGCGCGTCATGCGCTCGTCGGTAATCGGCAGCACGCCTTTGTCCTTGATGGACATGAAAAACGGGATCACCGAGCCGCGCGAGCCCATCACGTTGCCGTAGCGCACCACGGAGAAACGGGTGCCGTGCTCACCGGAGTATGAGTTGCCGGCAACGAACAGCTTGTCGGAAGCCAGCTTGGTGGCGCCATACAGGTTGATCGGGCTGCTTGCCTTGTCGGTGGACAGGGCAACCACACCCTTTACGCCCTTGTCGATGCAGGCATCGATCAGGTTCATGGCACCGTCGACGTTCGTCTTAACGCATTCGAAGGGGTTGTATTCTGCGGTCGGGACGATCTTGGTGGCAGCGGCATGCACCACGTAATCGACACCATCCAGCGCACGATACAGGCGATCCTTATCGCGCACATCACCGATGAAGAAGCGAACGCGCTTGTCGCCCTCGAACTTCTTAGCCATGTCCCACTGTTTCATTTCGTCGCGGGAGAAAATGATGATCTTCTTCGGGTTGTATTTGGCCAGTGTCATCGGCACGAACGTATTGCCGAAGGAGCCGGTGCCGCCAGTAACGAGGATGGTCTTGTCGCTAAACATTAATGCATTCCTTTTCTTCAGACCGGTGTCTGATTGACGCGAGTGGAACGATAGTGCGCCGGCGTCAGCTGGAAAAAGAACCAGGACTTCCAGAGCAATACCAGAGTAAACGCTGCAGACAGGCCGAGCGGTACGGCTAGCAGCGGTGAATAGAATGAGAACAGCCAGGTCGCCGGAATGAAGGCCAGAAGGCTTGCAACGTGACTCTGAATGATCGGGCGGTCATGACCCTGAGCGTACAACGCATAATGCGGAACCATGCTAATGGCATAAAGAACAGTAGTTAGAAGTATCCATGGGAACAGATTTTCCTGGGCCATATAAAGCGGCCTGTCTAGCCATTGCAACAAGGGCCCGATCAGCAGGAGTGCGATCACGGCAAAAGCAGCAGTGAGCAGCAAGGTTTGCCCTAACAGCCTCCGCAAGCCTTGGCGGAATGCAGAAGCATCCTGCTTGCTGTGCGCGGCGATGAGCCCCGGGTAAATGAAAGCAAAGACACCGGCATCCAGAAAAGACATCAGCGCGTTACTAACCCCCATGAACAACACATAAGCGCCCAATATTTCCAACCCTGCCAGCGCTTCGAACCAGTAACGATCAAGCGTGAAAACCCCACGTATCGCCAAGGTAGCGATGAGCAGAGGAATCGCAATCTTCAGTCCTTTGCGAATCCATCGCCAGTCCACGCTTGTGTGCCACCCCCCCATTTTCAACTGGGTAACCTTGTAGATGCCGAGTAGCAGTGCCGACAACCCGCCAAGCGTCCAAGCCCCTAGAACGAAATCAAGTGTCCGTGACTCCGGGTCGATGAACATCAGACCTGCCACAGCAACCGCCCAGACGCCTGAACGCAGAAATAGCACCAAGCTCGCCATTAGTTGTTCGGAAATAGCGATAAGCAGGCGGCTCAACTCTTGGGCTAGGTGCTCAAGTATCAAGAGGGCGAAAAACCAGCCAGCCAGACTCCAAGGCAGTAGTTTCTGAACGAAGATCAGGCAAAACAACGGTAAAAACACACAGTAAAGCACTGCCGTAAGCGCGCCCTGCCCCTTCAATAGTCGCCCCCAATGGCTGCGCTCGCGCCTGACCAGCTCGCGGGTTGTAAAAGCATAAAAGTCAAACCCCAGCAGGTAGAGGGCGTAGCCAATGGTCGCAGTGATTAGCCCATAAAGCCCCAGCTCCGCCGGCTCGAGAAAACGCGCCAGGAAGAAAATCAGCAGAAATTTGCTGACCAGGGTGATGCCACGCAGCGCTACATTCAACAAACGCTGAAAATTGTGCGTAGGCATCAGCATTTAGATCCGGGCGTCATACAAAAGCGCTCTTGCATACGGAAAGCTCTGAAGCGATGCACAGACACTGATGCGCGTTCTGTATTGCCTGCGGCCACATCATTGTCATGACTTCACCACGAGCGCGTTACCAGCAGCGTAATAGCTTTGCTGTAGAACCTTTATCAACGCCTGCCTAGCCCCTCGCACCCCATGCACCACTCCTATCTTAGTCGGCCACTCCCGCATCCCCGTCACAAACTCTACCAATCCCTTCTGATCCGCATGGGCCGAGTAACCGCCAATGCTGGTCACCCTCGCCCGAATATCGAAACGCTCACCGTCGAGATCAACGTAACCACCCTTCGGCCCGTACTGCTGAATCGCTTGGCCTGGTGTGCCCTGGGCTTGGTAGCCAACGAATAGAACATCGTGCCGGGAATCGTGCAGCATGGCTTTGAGGTAATTGACAATACGCCCACCGGAACACATGCCATTACCCGCGATGACAATCGCCGGGCGCGCGGTCTGGGTGAGGTGGTTGACTACGGCAATATGATCGGCGTGGTTATCGATCTTGATCAGGTTGTCGAACGTTAATGGGTTGCGGCCGGCTTCGACGCGTTCGCGTGCTTCCTGATTCCAGTAAGGCTGCAGGCTCCGATAGGCTTCGGTGAAGCGTGTGGCCAAGGGCGAATCGAGAATGATCGGGAGCTTGGGCCAGTTTGTTTCGAGGCTATATTCGGAGCTGTCGTTATTGCCCCTCACCCTAACCCTCTCCCCGGAGGGGAGAGGGGACTGGCTGTGCGGGGCGCTTGCGTTATTTGCAAACTCGCGACCACCATCATTAGCGTTGAGCGACGACTTATTTATAGGGGCCTGCAGTTTGCCGTGAATGATCTCTTCCAGCTCGTACAGCAATTCCTGAGTACGGCCAATACTGAAGGCCGGGATCAGTACGGTGCCTTGATCCTGCAGCGCATGTTCGATGACGGCTTCGAGACGCTGACGGCGATTGGTACGGTCCTCGTGCAGGCGGTCGCCGTAGGTGCTTTCAAGCACGAGGATATCGGCTCGCTCGGGTGATTCGGGCGGCATTAATAGTGGCGCATGCGCTGCGCCGAGGTCCCCGGAGAAGACAATGCGCCTGTTTTCGCCACTGGCGGAGTACGTCAGGTCCACTTCCACATAGGCGGAGCCGAGAATATGCCCGGCGCGCTGTAGTCGCACGCGCGCGATGAGCTCCTCGGTTTCCAGTAGCGTTGACCATCGCTGGTAAGGCAGAGGACGCAACCGCTGCTCGACCAGCTTGAGGTAGCGCTCGACGGCTTTTTGATCACGGCTGAAGCCTAGCTTGAAGGCATCCTCAAGAACGATAGGCAGTAGTTTGGCCGAAGGCTCACTACAGTAAATCGGGCCTTTGTAGCCGGCAGCAAGCAGATAGGGAATTCGCCCCACGTGGTCGATATGCACGTGGGTGACGACGAGTGCTTGGACGGTGGCCAAGGAGAACTCGATATCCAGCCGTTCTGTAGCAGCGCGACCATCGCTCGAAGTCTCGTTACCCTGGAACAGGCCGCAATCGACCAGCAAGCTATGGCTCGGGTCCATGTGTAGCTGATGACAGGAACCTGTTACGCCATCCTTAGCGCCGTGGTGTTCGATATCTGGATAGCGCACGGTTATTCCTTTAACGATGTCAACCAACGCCTCGCGACATGCTAGTCACGAGCCACCTTAAAAAATAGGCGGGAATACTACCGTCTTTCGGGGCCGTTGAGGTCTCAACGGCACGCCGACGGACGGATGGTCAGATCGCGGCGAAGGTTGCGCACCAGCGCGACGAACACTCCGAGCATGCCGCCCAATACCAGCGCGAGAGCCACAATCAAAGTCTTCTTGGGCTTGATGGGCTGACGGGGCTCAACTGCTCGTTGATCGATGGCGACCAGCTTGAGCGAACCAGCATCGAACTGCAGGGAGCGCAGCCTCGCTGCTTCCTCGCGCCAACCGGCCAGATCTTTCAGGAACAGGTCTTCGTTCTCTCGGCTTTTTAAGACCTCGATCTGGCGGTTGTGTTCAAGCAGCTTCAGCTCCCTGGCAATCTGTGCAATGCGCGGCTCGGTGAAGTCGTCTGAGCGACGAGCCAAGAGCGCCTTACGCTCGGCTTCCAACGCTTCGCTGCCCATAAAATACAAAGGTATCTGCTGGTTATTGACCTCGGTACGGATCACGCTGCCTTGGCTCGTGATCTCAGGCGCTCCAAGGGACGATGGTGTGGTGGGCTTGCTTATACCAAGCGAAGTCGCGATTCGAATCGCTTCGTTGAGCTGATTGATGCGGTTATCGCGACGCGTCCGGAGCTGCTGGCGCAGAGCAGCCAACTCATCATTCAACTCTGCACGCTTAAGCACATCAGCCTCGGTCAGTTTGGCGATCTTGATTTCCTTGCTGGCCTCATAGCTGGCACGAGCAGCAGCAATCTTCTTGTCAAGCTGACTAAGCCGGTTGCCGATAAGAGTATCCAGATCAGCCGCTATCTCCTTTTGGACGTTAGTCAGGGAGAAATTCACAAAGCTGTTGACGATCTCAACCCCATCCAGCGCTTCAGGATAGGTGAGCTGGAGGCCGACATACGGGGACGTCCCCTCGGGCTTCTTTAGATCCGGTTGCAGCAACTTGAAGGCCTCATCGTTGAAGGCTTCAAAAGTCTGCTCAAGTGTTCGCCCAGGCTGCACTAGATCAGCGAACAGCTGCGGGTGTTCGCGGAAGAAGGCTAACCGATTTTCGTAGGACTCAAGCGTTGCGCCAGCCTGTATCAATGCTTGTTTCGGCGACAGCTTGTAGATACCAAGATGATTCAACTCATCGAGATCTTTGATAGCGGCCGGTCGTAGCACGCTTTGAACGGTGTAATAACGAGGCGCCAGCATGGCGTAGAGCAACCCGACGAGCGTGCACACCACAGCTACGCCGCCAATCAGGAACTTTTGCTTCCACAAAGAGCGAAAGAGCTGGATCAGGTCAATTTCATCAGGCGTTGCCGAAGCAAGGACTTGCGGAGGAGTTACTGCGTTCACTTGAGGTCCGTCTCGCTGAATGCGGCGACGCAGAGCGCGCGCCAGGGGCTATACCGCAAGCACACGGAAAAGTTCCGTCATGCTGCCGGCCGCCATTTTGCCAGCCAGTTCACAAAAAACAAGTGACGCGCATCAACTTTATTTGGCGATTGTGAGCACCTATAACGTCGTGCCAGATGCTCGCCGACCTTC
>Ga0114984_1000887_pt1 | contig 11384 bp, 10 predicted proteins | sample Shrwel1BS1Day1_FD_96987 | JGI IMG/M metagenome (GOLD analysis project Ga0114984, IMG submission 96987) | Subsurface microbial communities from deep shales in Ohio, USA - Utica-3 well 1 S-1-Day1 | ecosystem: Environmental > Aquatic > Deep subsurface > Shale gas/oil reservoir > Produced water/Flow... | reverse complement strand
GTACCGGAACACGTCGGTAAATCCGCGCTGTTCGATCTGACTGAGCCATTCCCGTTCCTCTGGCAGGAAGCTGGTCTTTCCGGTGCGCAGCCAGCGCTTGGCGTTGTCGGCCCCGATCCCGATATCCCTGTCGGTGGGTGAGATATTCATGTCGCCCATCACCACCACATGGCCGCCCTCTTTTTTCAGCTCATCCAGGTATCGCATCAGGTCGGCGTAGAACTTTTCCTTGGCAGGAAACTTCACCGGATGGTCGCGGTTCTCGCCCTGGGGGAAATAACCGTTGATGACCGTCAGCTTTTCGCCGTTGACGGTGAACTGGCCGGTGATCAGCCGGCGCTGGGAGTCCTCGCCGTCCCAGGGGTAACCCTTGAGCACCGTCTCGGGCTCTTCTTTTGAGAGCAGGGCAACGCCGTAGTGGGTCTTCTGGCCGTGGAAATGGACCCGGTAACCCAGCTTATGAATTTCCTCCATCGGAAAATTCTCATCCTGCACCTTGGTTTCCTGCAGTCCGATCACGTCGGGGTTCAGGTCCCGGATTACAGCTTCAAGCTGGTGCAAACGGGTGCGAATACTGTTGACGTTGAAGGATACAAACATCATGGCTGCATAGGTCTCCGGCGTAGGTTCCGGCGGAGTTTAACATACTGGTAGGGGGTTGCTGCCTTGGCAGCACAGACAGGATCAGGGAGTCAGTTCACATTCCGGGTAACTGGCGATGTCGTAGCGGATGTGGGCCTGGTAATTGGTATCGGAGTTCCTGCGGATATTGGTCAGGCCCAGGTAATGGATCAGCGCGCCCCGATCGTTATAGCCGAGCTGTATCGGCTCTACCAGGAAGCGCAGGAGCATGCTGGTGGGGCGGATGGCGACTTCCAGGTCCGCTTGCAGATCCGAATGGTCGCTTGGCTCAAGGATAAAGCCATAGAGTTCGCCCCGGGTCGGGCCCAGGAACCGGAATTCCACGGAACGGCCCTGTTTCAACGTGGACCAGTTCTGGCGAACCAGGTTGTCAAACCCGGCATCAACCACCGCACGTTCCTCAATAGGCACATTGAACGCCTGGGTTTCGCCTGAAGGTGTTACCCAGTCAACCTCTATAATGCCTTCGCCCGGGTAGCTGATCCGGAGCGATTCATCAAAACGGGGCTGGTTGAAAACCACTTTCGGCTGAACCGGGGAACGTTCGTAACGGAGTGATTTCTCCGCAAAGCTGTCGTTCTGATTCGGTTCACGATATTCCACCTGGTGACTCAGGGGGCGGAACTGGCCCCCGGTACATTCGCCTTCAACCTGATGGTGCTCGGTATAGAGCACACTCCCGTTTTCCGCCCGAGCCTCACCGGAGAACTGGAAGATTTTTCCGTAACAGGTTCCGGTGGCGGCCAGTAGCAGCACGGCCAGGGCCGACCTACGCATCGTCTTCATTGTGCAAGCTCCGGATAAAGATACCTGCGAATGAACAGCAGCAGCGGGAACACCACCAGCCAACCCGCGGCGAGCGCCAGCAGCGACAGGGTCTGGTCGGGCATGGACACGGCACCGAGTTTGCTCGCTGACCAGTAAGCAAAGGGACCGGCGATGGGTGCCAGTACAAAGGGCAACCAGCTTTTCCGGCTTATCCAGTCCAGGGAGTGGCACAGGGTGGTCATGAAAATGGCCCAGATCGCCACCAGCCACGGGGGTACCACCAGCAGCTCGGCAGTCTCCGAATAGAGCACGCCGGTCTGGAACCAGAGAGTATCCAGGGCTGCACCCACCACGGTACCGAAGCCGATGAACTGCAATTCGCTGAACCGCCTCTGACTGACCAGAACAAAGTGCAGGATCAGGAACAGGCCTATGACCAGAACCGCCAGCCGGTTCGGATACAGCACACACAAAAGCCAGCCCGCCTGGAACAGGACGAAGTTCAGAACCTTGCGGGAGGTGTCAGAGGCAATCATACGCTCAGGATGTTCGCACGCTTGTTGCCGGGTTTGGCAAACACCAGCTGGGACACGCCGATGGCCCGCTCGCTGAATCCGGCCTCGCAGTAGGCGAAGTAGAAATGCCACAAGCGGCGGAACGCCTGGTCGTAGCCCATCTGATCGAGAGTGTCTTTCCTGGCCATGAAACGCTCGCACCAGTCACGCAGGGTGCGGGCGTAATGGAAACCGATATCTTCTGAATGAGTCAGCACCAGGTTCGAGCCGTTACGAACCGATTCCAGGATGGCACCGAACGAGGGAATGAAGCTGCCCGGGAAGATGTAGCGCTGGATGAAATCCACGTTCTTCAGGGCGCGTGCGTACCGTTGCTCGGGCATGTTGATGGCCTGCACCAGGGCCAGGCCATCGGGCTTGAGCAGGGCATTGATCTGCTGGAAATAGCTGTCCAGGAACTGCGGTCCGACCGCCTCGATCATTTCGATGGAGACCAGCTTGTCGAACTGGCCCTCGAGATCCCGGTAATCGTCGAACAGCAGGGTAATACGGTCTTCCAGTCCCTCGGCCTTGACCCGGGCCTTCGCCAACTCCAGCTGTTCCCGGGAAATGGTTGTGGTGGTGACGTGGCAGCCATAATGCTTTGCGGCATAAATGGCAAAGCCGCCCCAGCCGGTTCCGATCTCGATAACGCGGTCGTCCGGACCGAGGTCCAGTTTCCGGCAGATGGTGTCCAGCTTGTGGACCGCCGCTTCCTCCAGGGTGGCCTCTTCACGCGGATAGATGGCCGAGGAGTACATCATGGTGGGGTCCAGGAAAGTCTCGAACAGGTCGTTGCCGAGATCGTAGTGGGCACTGATGTTCTTCCGGGAACCTTCTTTGGTGTTGCGGTTGAGCCAGTGCAGGCCTTTGAGGGCCGGCTTGGTGACCCAGCTGAAACGGTCCTCGAATTCGTTCATCCGGTCGACGTTGCGGGTGAAGAAGCGCAGCAGTGCCACCAGATCCGGGGTTGACCAGTCGCCGGCTACGTAGGCCTCTGCCGCACCCACGCCGCCGCCGGTCAACAGGTCTCGCCAGGTACTGTGGTCGTGGATGACCAGTTCAGCCGGGGCGTAACGGGTATCTCCGTCACCAAAGGCGAGGGTTTCTGCCCCCGTTTCCTTGATGGTCAACACGCCGTGCTGAAGGACCTTGAGCTGTTGCAGAACCAGCTGCCGGGCAATTCGGCTCAACACGGGCAGGCGGACGGAGTCGGCATGTTCGCGTGTATCAACGGATGTATTCAGGTTCTCCATGAGCTTACCCTTCCACCAGTGGTGTTTACGTCATTGCCGGTGGTCACATCCAGTCCGGCATCTTCGGTTCCCCGGCGATAGGCCGGATCGTCCCCGGACAGTTTGTCCGGATGGGTATAGAACGGGGCGCCTTTCAGTTTCAGGCGCAGGGCGTTCCAGTAGATGCCTGCGACCACCTTGATCGCTTCGACCGGAAAACGGCGCAGACTTCTGTGCAATTCTTTACGAGTGAAGGGGGTGCGCTGGACCACCAGGGTGGCGTCAAAATGCTTGTGCTCCTGCTGGAGCACGTTCATATGGATGCGCATCTCCGGGCCGCGGAAACTGAAGGTCCACTGGTACTCTTGCTCCATGCCATTGAAGGGCGATACATGAAAACGTTTTGAGAAACCGAAACGCTCGGTTCGCCAGCCGGCGCTATTGGCCCGGGCACCGGTAGTCTCCAGGCAGTAGACATGCCGCTCATGCCACGGTGTGTTGGTGATCTGCGCCACAATCACCCGGGGCACCGCGCCCTCGGCGGGATCTTCCCCTTGCTGGTAGCAGAAGTAGAAACTGACCGGATTGAACACGTAGCCGAAGTAGCGTGGGTGGGTGATCAGTTCCACCGTGCCGTCCGGATACCAGCCGGTGGCGTCTTTCACATAATTGCGAATGGCGGCAGACAGGTTCCGGACTTCCGGCCGGAAATAATCGTCACGGCGCAGGGACATCCAGTTGAAGCGTTCCAGGGAGAAGAACCGGCTGATGCTGGTAATCCTGTCCCATTCGTCCACATCAAGCGCCAGCATCCCGGTGCCATACTCGAATCCATGGCCGATCGGTTGCATTCGGCGATGGCGAACCGTTCCCTCAAGCCACTGGCTGCCCATGCTCAGATCTCCATCCCGAAATCGCTCAGTACCCGAACCGCACTGCGCACACCGTCCTCGTGGAAGCCGTTGAACCAGTAGGCACCACAGAAATGGGTGCGGTTACGGTTGCCGATCTCATGGTAGCGCTGCTGTGCGGCGACCGCCTCCAGGGTGAACACCGGATGGGCGTATTCAAAGCGCTTGATGACTTTGTCCGGATGGATATCCTGACCGCGATTAAGGGTTACACAGAAGGTTTCCTGCGCATCGTGAAAATTCTGCAGGATATTCATGTTGTAGGTGACCGACACCGGCTGGGTGCTGTGCTGCGGAATGAAATAGTTCCACGCCGCCCAGGCCCGACGGTTGGACGGGAGCATCCGGCTGTCCGTGTGCAGCACCACGTCATTGTTCTGGTAGGCGATGGCGCCCAGGACATCCCGCTCCTGATCGGTCGGATCGGCCAGCATGGCCAGCGCCTGGTCACTGTGGCAAGCCAGGATGACCTGATCGAATTCGTGGCTCTCGCCGTTCACTTCGACGGTCACACCGTTCTCATGCCGGCGCACGGCACTGACCGGGCTGTTCAGGTGGGTGCAGTCGCCGATCCGCTCCATCATTTTCTTTACATATTCGGCGGAACCTCCGCTGATCACCCGCCAGGTGGGCCGGTCGTCCACCGACAGCATGCCGTGGTTGTTGAAGAACTGCAGGAAGAATCGGATCGGGAACTGTTCCAGAACAATCTCGGGGGCTGACCAGATCGCCGCTCCCATGGGCACGATGTAGTAGTTGCGGAAATACCGGGAGTAGCCATTGCGGTTCAGGTACTCGCCCAGGGTTTCAGCGTCACTGATGTTGCCGTCGGACAGATCCTTTCTGGTTTCGCGGTTGAATCTCAGGATCTCCCGGATCATGCGCAGGAACGGAAGGTTCAGCAGGTTTTTGCGCTGGGCAAACAGGGTATTGAGGCTGGTGCCGTTGTACTGCAGCCCGGAGGACGGGCAATCCACACTGAAACTCATGTCGCTGACTTCGGACGCCACACCCAAGCGGTCCATCAGTTTGATGAAGTTCGGGTAGGTCCAGTCGTTGTAGACGATGAAGCCGGTATTGACCGGCCAGGTGCGGCCGTCGGATTCCACCTGCTCGGTGTTGGTGTGGCCACCGGCATAATCGCCGGCTTCAAACAGCTGAACATCGTGTTTCTCCGCGAGCCTCCAGGCCGCGGTGAGGCCGGAGACGCCGGCCCCAATGACAGCAATACGCTGACGTTCGTTGGTCATTCGGTTTTTTCCTGTTGATCAGAACTCTTGCGCGCCATGTTGGCGGCCATGCGGTCAACCAGAGCCCCGGGCAGCGAGCCCAGGATTTTCAGCGTCCAGGTGAACCTTTTCGGAAAGGCGATCTCGTTCTGTCCCTTGGCCAGGCCGCTGACGATACGCTCAGCCGCGTCCTCAGCAGAAATCCGGAAGGGCATGGGGAAATCGTTGCGATCGGTGAGCGGTGTTTTCACGAAACCGGGTGACACCACCACAACGTCGATGCCCTCTGCCGCCAGGTCCGCCCGGAGCGAGTGGGCAAAATAGCTCAGCGCGGCCTTGGAGGCACCGTAACCTTCCGCCCGGCCAAAAGGAAACCACCAGGCCGAGGAACTGACGATGACCAGCGTGGCTGGCCGGCCCATCGCCCGGGTCCGGCGCAGTGCGGGCAGGGCGATATCCAGCGAGCGTGCAGTGCCGATCACATTGGTGACGATGTTTGCTTCGATCACATCGCTGCTGTAGTGCTCTATTTCCAGGTACTCGCAGGTCCCTGCGTTGAGGATCGCCATATCCAGAGGTCTGTCCGAATCCAGGTCAGGGGCGATCGCAGCCAGGTCTTCCTTGTTGGTGGTATCAGCCACGGCGGGGATGATCCGCTCGGGCGCCAGTTCACGCAGTTTTTCCAGCGCTTCGGCCCGACGCCCGGTGACCACAAGGTGATGCCCACCACGGGCCAGGGAGCGGGTCAGTGCTTCGCCAATCCCGGAGCTTGCGCCCGTGATCCAGATGTTGGACGGTCCTTGCAATCGCGTACTCATCCCGCTTGTCCTTTTATCCAGCGGACAACCCGCCCGAGAGCCGGGAGGTTCTCGTAAAGCAGTTGGCCGGCATCAAAATAGTCCCGGTGAACGCTGACCCGGCCATCTTCGATCTCCAGGTGGCTGATGCCATCCACGGAAATTTCGCGACCGCCACGAATCCGCTTGTGGCGCAGTTTCATGACCCAGGGCAGCGCGACCGAGGCGCCGTTGGCGACGGCAGGTTCAAACTCGAACCGGCACGAAATGACGTTCTTGTAGGCACCCGCGAAGTAGTGGGTCAGCTCATCAAGCCCGGTAACCTGACCGAAAGGATCCTGGAACCGGATGTCCTCGCTGTAGACCGCCTGTAGTTTGTTCAGGTTTCCCTTGTCCAGCTCGTTGAACAGTGCCTTGAAGTGTTCGATCGTCGCCGGAACGGCCGAATTCTTGGTGCCTACTTCAATTGCTGAGGCTGTGCTCATGACTGCTTCCTCCTCATCGCATCGAGCTTGCGGGTTTCCTCCTGAATGTGCTGCGGTATCGGGTTCAGATCCCAGATGATGCCCAGACGGGACAGCAACCACAGCCCGTACCAGGTGATGTCGATTTCGTACCAGCGGAAGCCCTGGCGGACCGACTGGGGCCAGCGGTGGTGATTGTTGTGCCAGCCTTCGCCCAGGGTGATCAGGGCCAGCCAGAAATTATTGCGGCTGTCGTCATTGGTGTCGAAGCGGCGCTTGCCCCAGACGTGGGACAGGGAGTTGATCGAGACGGTGCTGTGGAACAGCATCACCGTGGAAATAAAGAAGCCCCACACCAGCAGTTGCAGACCATTGGTGCCCAGGGAAGGCGCAAAGGCCGCCAGAGCCTCACCGAGACCATAGATACCCACCGCAGCCGCAGCTGGTACCAGTGAGTCGAAACGGTTGATGAAGCGCAACTCCGGGTACTTCATCCAGTCCCGCACGCGCCGTTCATCCATGGCGAAGCCGGCATCGCAGGTGAACCAGCCCACGTGTGACCACCAGAAGCCGCCATGATGGGGGGAATGGAGATCTTCCTCACGGTCGGAGTGCTGGTGATGATGGCGGTGGTGGGCCGCCCACCAGAGCGGGCCACGCTGGGCAGCACTGGCGCCCAGCAAACCGAAAATGAACTGGGCCGGCCGGCTGGTCTTGAAGGTCTTGTGGGCGAAGTACCGGTGATAGAACCCCGTGATGGCGAACATGCGGATCAGAAAAAAGGCCACGGCAAAGCCTACGGCGAACGCACTCGCCCCGGTGTAGAATGCCAGCAGGCATACCAGATGCAGCAAAATGAATGGCACTACCCGGATGAAATTGAAGGAGCGGGAGCTCGTGTCGATGTGATCCGAACCCGCGTCAGAGTCGAACCACCTCAGAATGTTTATAAACCAGTGTTGCACTCGGGTCATACCCTGATTGCCCTTCTACTTCAGTGTGAAACCAAGTCGGCGAAGCATCGCTCAACGCTCGAGGGGTTTTACGTAATCGTTACTCAAATTGGATGCACCAAACACGATGTTTAATGAAGCACCCGACAGACACCTTATACGCCGTATTGCCGTCATCGGTTCAGGGATTGCAGGGCTGACTTCGGCGATTTTGCTCAAGGAACAGGGCCATTCGGTGACCGTGTTCGAGAAAAGCCGTGGCCCCGGTGGACGCCTGGCCGCGAAACGGGTTCCCGGAGGCTCTGCGGACATCGGCGCGCAGTATTTCACCGCCAGAAACCCGGCGTTTATGGACTTCCTGACCCGGTACGCCGGGGGCAGCAGTTTCACCACCTGGCAAGGGCGCCTGGTGTTCCAGCACCGGGACGGGCGCAGGGAGCCTTTCCCGGAGGAAGCGCGTTATGTGGGAAACCCACGCATGACAGCCATCAGCCGGGCGCTGGCAGCCCATGTTGATCTGGTCACCGAGACCCGTATTGAAAGAATGGCCCGTAAAGACAGCCAGTGGGAACTGGTTGATACCAGCGGCAACATGGTGGGCCGCTTTGACCGGGTGGTCGTAACCGCACCGCCGGCCCAGGCCAGGGACCTGATGCAGGCGAGTGCTCTGGAGGAGGCTGCAGACCGGCTGGAGCAATCGGTATCGGCGGTGGCACCGTGCTGGGCGGTGGCGGCGCATTTTAGCCAGCCTCTGGACCCGGGGTTCGACGGAATCCGGTGCCAGCATCCGGTGTTGTACTGGGTCGCCAACAATTCCAGCAAGCCGGGCCGTGAGGATTCCGGACAATGGTGGGTACTGCACGCTAACGCGGAATGGACGCAAGCGAATGTGGATGCAGCGCCGGAGCAGGTTGGTGCCGACCTGGTGAAGGCATTCCGGCAACTCACTGGCACTGATGCTCAGCCGGATGATCTTGTACCTCACCGGTGGCTCTACGCCCGCTCCGGCGGGGAGAATCTTCCGGGTCACCTGTGGTTCGATCAGCTGGGCATCGGCCTGGCCGGGGACTGGCTCGATGGTGGTCGGGTCGAGGGCGCCTTCAACAGTGCTAGCGGGCTGGTCCAGGCCATGGCGTCCTGAGCCGGCTATTCCGTCATGTCTTCCACCGGGCCGAGCGTGATATTCGGTCGGGTGTAGAAATGGGTGATGGTGCCGTCGCTGAACTTGCTGAAGAACGCGCTCACTTCCGTGATCTTGCGGAGTGACCGCGTCCGGTTGATGGGGTCGCGCACCAGCACCTTGATGCCGTTGAAGTTGTCCTGGATGTTCGAGAACCGGGCGCGCATGGAGCAGGTCACCACGTGCGCCGGGTTCAGCCCCAGTTCCCGGGCCAGCCATTCGCTGTGGCGGTTAATCCCCTTATCACTGAGGTCCTCCCGCGTGTCCAGGTGGTCAAGCTTCACCCGGTTGACGATGCAGAAGGAATAACTCTGGGGGTTCTGGCGCGCCACCTTGCGGAAGGCTTCCCAGAAGAAACTGTCCGTCAGCTCCGCGAAGAAGCGCATGTCGCTCAGGCAGGTGTCGATCCACTCGAAATTCTCCTGATCCTCCAGAACCTCATTGATCGCTTCCCGGAGCAGCCAGTCGAAGCCGAGCGCGGTCTTGTGGGCGTAGACCTTCCGGTACATCTGGTGGCGGCTGTAGACAAAGTCCTCCAGGGCGCCCAGGCCTTTGTGGGTGATGGCCAGGCCCAGCCAGGGCTCGGCGACATCCCAGCCGAAACGGAAATTGGTTAGCAGGTGGTCCAGGTTCAGGCCACCGATCGTCACCGAGGAATGAAAGCCGTCCCGGAGCATGTAGTCGGCGCGATCCGCGTCAATTTCCCCCGAAACAATGGAAGAAAGCAGATCCATGACCAGACCGGGAATGTTCTCATCCGGCATGGAGCCGGATTTCGCCTCGTCCCCGGCAATAAAGTTCCAGAAGGTTTCAGCGTGGCGGCGAAAGGTCTCGCTGGGCCGCACGTCGGTGGTTTCCATAATGCCGATCACATCCCTGCGGTCCAGCCCGGCCGCTTCAAGATCCACGGCAGATAGCACCTCGTGGGCAACCCGCACCGAGTAATGCTCGTGTTCGAGTTCTTCAGGCTCCTCGTTGTGGTATTGCGAGAAATCCACGCCGGTCCAGAGGTTGCGGAACCGGTCCGGGCGTGACATTAGCTCGCGGATACGTCGGGCCTGGGTGAACTGGTGCGAGAAACTGGAGTGGCCGCTGTCGTGCAGCAGGCAGCCCAGGCGGATGGTTTTCGCCAGGTAATCGATGGCATCGAGCTGGCTCAGGGTGAGATCGGTCTGCTCGCTCAGCTGGCGCTCCCGCAGGTAGGCATCGATCATCGAACGGAACATCCGGGTGCCCACATGCATTACCCCGACACTGTGCAGGAAGCGGGAATGGGTAGCACCGGGAAACACCAGGCTCAGGATATCGTTCTGGCAGATATTGCGCAGGCGCTGGAACAGGGGATGGTCGATGACCTGTATCTCATGCCGGTATAAGGGAATCCCACCGTGAACCGGATCCATGATCAGCTTGTCATAAGCCCCGAGTAAATCGTTTACCGCACGTCTCATGGTCAGGATTCTCCCCAATTCGCGAAACTGGCCTTGTTATATCACAGGGTCGTGCCAGAATAGGCTTTATCAAGCCAATTTATCGTTTATCGATGGTAGTTTAGGGCAACAGCCATGGCATCGGGCACCGAGCGCATTCTTATTATTGACGCCGATGAAAAGGCCCGTGCAGACCTCTCCCGCTATCTCGAGGCGCGCGGATTCTACGTGACCGGCTTTCCCGACGTGGCTGCAGCCAAGAGCCTGTTTGACGATAACACTCCGGATGTCATCTTTGCAGACCTGGATCCCGAGGCCATCCGGGATCTGGCCGGCAGGCTGGAGGAGTCGGAGACATTCACCCCGATTGTGGCCTGCTCCAGCACCGAATCCAGTGCCGATGTGGTAACTGCGCTCCGGGCGGGTGCTGCCGATTTCGTGCTCAAACCGTGCAGTGACGACAAGGGCGCCCTGGACGATGTGATCGGCAAGTTGCTGGACCGGGTGCGGGTCAACCGGCTGAACCAGCTCTATCGCCAGGAGCTGGAAGAGGCTAACCGGGACCTGCGAGACGGCATCGCTGAGCTCAGGGCCGACCAGAGGGCAGGGCGCAAGGTCCAGCTGCGGATGCTGCCGGACCGGGAACAGATGATGGGTGGGTTGCACGTGGACCACCTGATCAAGCCCTCCCTGTATCTGAGCGGCGACTTTCTCGACTATTTCCGGATTTCGGAAGACAAGCTGCTGGTCTACATCGCGGATGTGTCCGGCCACGGCGCCAGTTCGGCCTTTGTGACCGTGCTGCTGAAGAACCTGACCAACCGGTTGCAGCGCAATCTCCGGCGCCAATCCAGTGACGATATCCTTTACCCGGAGCGCTTTCTGGAACGGATCAACTCGGAGTTGCTGGACACCGGGCTGGGCAAGCATGTAACGGTGTTCGTGGGGATCATCTCCGAATCCGAGCGCAAGCTCCGGTACGCGGTGGGTGCTCATTTCCCGATGCCGATCCTGTCCTTCGAGGGCGGAAGTACCGCCTTCCTGGAGGGCAGCGGGCTGCCGGTGGGGCTGTTCGAGGCGCCCCAGTGGGAGGTTTATGAGGTGGCGCTCGACAAGCCGTTCCGGCTTCTGCTGTTTTCCGATGGCATTCTGGAGGTAATCCGGGCCAAATCCCTTGATGAAAAGGAGAAGACGCTACTTGAACTCGTATCGGGAGGTAGT
>Ga0114984_1000886_pt1 | contig 11384 bp, 5 predicted proteins | sample Shrwel1BS1Day1_FD_96987 | JGI IMG/M metagenome (GOLD analysis project Ga0114984, IMG submission 96987) | Subsurface microbial communities from deep shales in Ohio, USA - Utica-3 well 1 S-1-Day1 | ecosystem: Environmental > Aquatic > Deep subsurface > Shale gas/oil reservoir > Produced water/Flow... | reverse complement strand
CAACCCCTGCGTCGCTGCGCTCCGACTGCCCGGCCGGATGGCCGTGGAACAGGTGGCCAGATGGCCGTGGAATGCCTGGCCAGATGAGAGCGGACTGGGTGGCCGGATGGCGTGGAATCCGCACTCACGGCCAGCAGCATGACTTGGCTGTAGGTCCTGCACCTCGTCAAGCAGTCGCTCTCGGAGTGCGGCGACTACATCTCGAAGATTGATCAATGGTTCATCATGATCGTCTGAGAGGAACACCCACCTCGGAGCCTGATTGGCTTCACCTGCCAAACACACGAATAACCAGGGACGTTGCGCCCGAACCAGGCTCACACGCGAGAGAACTGCGGTTGGGTCGGCTTTCACCTGTTGGTAGTCATCTAGACTGACAATCGCCGCATGCCCCTCAACAAGTCCCCGAACGGGTGAAAAGGCATCTTCAATGCCGTCCCAGGGCTCGGCAGAGCGGGCCTGCATTTCGGACTGGAAATCCTCGGGTCTCACAATCCGACTGGCCGCCTCCTCGCGCAACATCTCTTGCGGCAGTTGCAGGTTACCTCCCAGCAGCGACTCCACCTCTTCAATGCGGGCAACAAACTTCTCGTCAGCTTTTAGCGCAAAAGCCGGCGCATCTAATGGCCACCAACACTCGATAGTGTCGTGAGGGCTGTCCATGCGGTCGATTCGGCCTACGCGCTGCTCGGCATAACGCACCACGCTGGGCATATCCAGATGCACCATGCTGGAGGCACGCTGCAAGTTCACACCCTCGGACATAGCGTCACTGCAAAGAGCAATAACACGCCCCCCACCTTTCAGCGGGTCCAAGCGTTTTTGCAGCTGCTCGTTCTGCGTTTTATTACCCCCTACCCCAAGCAGCACATCAATTTTCTCGGCTTTCGCATCGGCACTGATCAGGTGCTGCAGGAAGCGCAATGTCAGCGGGAAATGGTCGAAGGCAATCACTTGATCATGGCGACCCGCCAACTCCACTAACAGGCTGCACTTTCGCCGTTCGCGGGTATCAGTGATTCGCTCAAGTAGCCGAAGGATCATCCGGTAGATACCGATTTCAGCCTCACACGCCTCTTGGTGCGCTTTAGGGTCCGTCAGCCATTCAGGCAGATCGATACCCAGCTGATTTTCAGGAACACGGCCTTTCAAAGCATCAATGCGCTGCAGCATATTGCCGCTGTCCTTGTCAGGCTTGCTGCTGCCTAACCCTTGCAGCCCCATATGCTCCAGCGCACGCTTCTCGCCTAGGATATGCCGGAAGAGCGCCAAGCGAGATGAACGCAAGCTCGCCATAACATGGTGACGAGCCAAGGAACCCGCAGAATGCAAACGCATACGCAGGTAACTTTCAGGTGAGTACCCTTGACTGATCAAGCTGACAGGCAGGTACAAGTTCTTTTCAAAGTGCCCAACACCTTTGAGGTTTCTGGCCAACACCGAGATCTGCTCAGCGAGGCGGATATCCTCAGCGGGCTCATGCAACGAGTAGCTGCAGGCAGCGTGAACCGGGTAACGGCACACGCGTCCGGCAGGCGTTCGGTAGGCATCCGGTTCCTGATCAACCATGACATTGAGCTGGGCCTTAGTTCGACGCACTGTAAAACTCGCGACCGCGAGCTGCAGCTCACGCAGATCTTCGGGGTGGGCATCACGCACACACTGCCTTTGGCCCGATTTAGGCGTTCAAAAATAGCCAGCACGGCATCATCAAAGTTGTCCGCACCCAGAATATCAACCAGGCGCAGCAAGTCGGACGCCGAGCGATTAATTGGTGTCGCCGTGAACAACACCGTCTGGTCTGCAAGGTTATGCAGCAGTTGACGGGTACGGTTCGAGGTTTGATTAAGGAAGTTATGCGCCTCATCGACTGCGAGGGTTTGAGCTCGGGCAAGCAACTGACCGATCACAGAATCCTCCTGCGGCTTAAGGCGACTTAGCGAGCCGTGCGAAATGACCTCAAGAGATAACTGGCAATGTGCACGTTCGCGGTCCCAATTGGGCGTGACCAGGGGTGGGCACACCATGGTCATCATTCCCTTGTGCCCACGCGACATCGACCAGATACGGTCATAAATGGCACGCAGCAGATGCACACCCATGCGGGTTTTACCTGAACCAGTCGCATCAGCCACAAGCACGCCACCGGCTGTCTCCAAAAGATAAAGCGCTTGGCCGATCCCCTTACGCTGAGAAGGCCAAAGACGAACACCCTCGTGACTACTCAGTGATTGCAGGTAACGATCTGCCCACTCACCTTCAAGCAGTTCAACACAGGCACGCGCCATTGCCTCTCGCCAACTCACAAAACGCAGAAGTTTTTCCAGCAGGTCGATGAGATCCTGATCGGCATCTAGCCCCTGAGCCCAGAAGCTTTCAGCTACTTGCCATACCTCACGAAAGCGTCGCCCTTCTTGTGACTCGGTAAAGCGAACATTAGCCTCCTGCTGGTAGTGCAAGCCTGGCTCTGTGAAATTGCTGGAACCCAGTGTCACCGCAGACCCGGTGCAATACAGCTTGGCATGCAAACGAGGCCCGGGACCTGGATAACGCACTCGCACATAGCCCTGACGAATCAGCTCAATGCAGTGAATCAGCTGTCCGCTTAAACGAAGCGATACGCCACGCTTGAGCCAGTAATTTTTCACCTCTTGACCAAAGCCATGGCGGGCCAAGGAAAATTCCTGGCGCCTACTGGGTGAAGGTTCAGAACCCAGCATCAACCTTAAAAGCCCAGACTTATCACCGCGCTGGCTGATCAGCGCCAGCAGCTGATCCAACGCACTGTAGCCAGTGATCACCAAAGCCTCAGACGGCTCACATAAATCGGCCAGCAGCGTGTCGTAAACTTTACGGCCACGCGCATTGAGGGGCATACGCGATGCGACAGGCAGATCACCGCCGGCCTGAGGCGCTTGGTCAAACAGCGATCCTTGCTTGTTCTCCATTGTTACATCCACGCCTCACAGAGTGTCTCAGCCTGCATCAGCACCAACTGCGCGGCCTCCTCCTGCTGATCCGGTGGGTATTTGTATTTACGCAGAATGCGTTTAACCATCAGCCGCAGCTTGGCGCGCACGCTGTCGCGGTTGCTCCAATCCACAGTCACGTTCTGCCGCAGACTGTCAGTGAGTTCGTGGGCAATCTTGGCGAGAATTTCGTCACCCAGCTCGCGCACCGAGGCTTCGTTATTGGCCAGGGCGTCGTAGAAGGCCAGTTCGTCGTCATTCAGACCCAGCTCATCACCGCGTTTGCTGGCAGCAGCGAACTTCTTGGCCATCTCGATCAGCTCTTCGATGACCTGGGCGGTTTCGATGGAGCGGTTCTGGTAGCGCTTGATCACGCTGTCGAGCAGTTCAGAGAACTTTTTCTCCTGGGCCAGGTTACTGGCGAACTTGCTCTTGATCTCACCTTCCAGCAGCCGCTCCAGCAGCTCAACGGCTAGGTTCTTCTCGGGCAGATTACGAACCTCGGCGAGGAACTCGTCATCCAGCAGGCCGATATTGGGCTTGTCCAGGCCAACCGCCTCGAACACATCTACCACTTCACCCGAGACCACCGCGTTGCCGATGATCTGGCGGATGGCCAGCTCGCGCTCTTCATCGGTTTTCTTCTTGGCGCTGATGTCACGCTTGGTCAACAGCACCTTGATCGCCTGCAGGAAGGCCACTTCCTCACGCACCGCCTTGGCTTCATCGAGCGTGCAGCACAGGGTGAAGGCCTTGCTCATGGCCAGCGCGTTGTCAGCAAAGCGCTTCTTGCCATCGTCCAGGCCCAACACATGGTTGGCCGCACCGGCCAGCAACTTGTGCCCGCCAGTCAGAAAGTCGCTGTAATCGAAACCATGCAGCAGGCCACGCAGTACATCGAGCTTCTCCTCCAGCACGGCATAGGCCTCGTGGGCATCCACCGTAGGTCGCCCTCTGCCCTTGCTCGCCGTGTACTCCTTGAGCGCGGCCTTCAGCTCGTTGGCGATGCCGATGTAATCCACCACCAGGCCGCCCTGCTTGTCCTTGAATACGCGATTGACCCGGGCGATGGCCTGCATCAGGTTGTGGCCCTTCATGGGCTTGTCCACATACAGGGTATGCACGCAGGGCGCGTCGAAGCCGGTCAGCCACATGTCGCGCACGATGACCAATTGCAGCGGGTCTTTCGGGTCTTTGAAGCGCTTTTCCAGGCGTTTCTTCACCTGGCTCGGGTAGATATGCGGGCGCAGCAGCGCCTTGTCAGAAGCGCTGCCGGTCATGACGATCTTCACCGCGCCCTTCTCCGGGTCTTCGTCATGCCACTCCGGGCGCAGGGCAATGATCGCGTCGTAAAGATGCACGCAAATCTCGCGACTCATCGCCACGACCATGGCCTTGCCGCTTTGTGCCTGGTTACGCTCCTCGAAGTGCGCGACCAAATCCGCCGCCACGCTCTTGATCCGAGGTTCAGCCCCGACCACTTTCTCCAGCGCCGCCCAGCGAGACTTCAGGCGCGACTGCTGGTCTTCCTCCTCATCCTCAGCCAGCTCATCGACCTCCTCGTCGATATGCGCCAGCTCCGTGTCCTTGAGCGACAACTTGGCCAGCCGCGACTCGTAGTAGATGGCCACGGTGGCGCCATCTTCCTTGGCCTGCTGCATGTCGTAGACGTGGATGTAGTCACCGAACACCGCGCGGGTATCGCGGTCCTCGCTGGACACGGGCGTGCCGGTAAAAGCCACGAAGGTGGCATTGGGCAAGGCATCGCGCAGGTGCTGGGCATAGCCCACCTGATAGCGGGCACTGGCCTCGGCCACCTTAAGGTCCGGCACCTTCAGCGAAGCACTGAAGCCATATTGGGTGCGGTGCGCCTCGTCGGCCACCACCACGATGTTCGAGCGCTCCGAAAGCACCGGAAAAGTGTCTTCATCCTCGCCCGGCATGAACTTCTGAATGGTGGCAAACACAATGCCGCCACTGGGGCGGTTGCCCAGCTTCTCGCGCAGATCGCCGCGCGTAGCCACCTGCACCGGCTGCTCACGCAGCAAATCCTGCGACAGCGAGAAAACGCCGAACAACTGGCCGTCCAGGTCATTGCGGTCGGTGATCACCACAATGGTCGGGTTTTCCATCGCCGCTTCCTGCATCACCCGTGCAGCGAAGCAGGTCATGGTGATGCTCTTGCCCGAGCCTTGGGTGTGCCAAACCACCCCGCCCTTGTGCGTGCCACCTGGGCGCGAGGCGCTGACCACCTGTTGGATGGCCGCACGCACGGCATGGAACTGGTGATAACCGGCAATCTTCTTGACCAACCGGCCATCATCCTCGAACAGCACGAAGTAACGCAGGTAATCCAGCAGCAGCGCCGGTTGCAGCACGCCACGCACCAGGGTTTCCAGCTCGTTGAACTCGCCCAGCGGGTCGACGTTCACACCATCGATGGTGCGCCAGCGCGCAAAACGCTCAATGTCCGCCGACAACGAGCCCATGCGCGCCTCGCTGCCATCGCTGATCACCAGAATCTCGTTGTAGTGGAAGACGTCCGGGATCTGCTCTTTGTAGGTCTGGATCTGATCAAACGCCTTCACCAGATCCGCATTCACATCTGCCGGGCTCTTCAGCTCTAGCAGCACCAGCGGCAGACCGTTGACGAACAGGATGATGTCTGGCCGGCGCGTATGCTTCGGCCCCTGAATACTGAACTGATTGATCGCCAACCACTCGTTGGCCCGCACATCGGCCCAGTCGATCAGGCGAACAAAGTCACCGCGGGTTTCGCCGTCCTTCTGGTACTGCACCGGCACCCCGCTAACCAGCAGGCGATGGAACAAACGGTTGGCCGAGAGCTGAATCGGCAGCCCCAAATCCACAACCTGCTTGAGTGCATCCTCACGTGCCGCCAAGGGCACAGACGGGTTTAACCGCGCAATGGCATGACGCAAACGCTCAACCAGCAGCACCTGGCGATAGTTCTCGCGCTCGGGGCTATCACCGTCATGGGCGATATCCGGGCCGTACAGGTGGCTATAGCCAACCTCCGCCAGCCAGCCGAGGGTTTCTTGTTCCAGTTGGTCTTCAGTCATTCTTATCGGCCTTACCTGGCAATGCCCTCATGCAGGAACACGGCGGTACTGCTGTACCGGGCTTCTGGGTGAGGCGGGATCAGTCATTTCAATCAAACCTGCCTGCAATGCTGGCTTGAGATAGTTCTGGGTAAAACTCGGGCGGTGTGACAGCCCCAAACGCTGCATCAGTTCGCTTGCCTTGAGCGTGACACCAGGCGGTAATACTTGCAGCAGACGCGCTACTTGATCGGTTACTTGATCGGTTACTTGATCGGTTGGGCTGGCTTCTGCAAGCGCCTGGCGCAACGCAGCCAGCATAAACTCCACAAAAGGCGTCGCCTCTGCAGCTTTATCAGCGGCAGCCAAAGCAGCGTAATACGCCTCCTGCTGCGCACAAATCACCGTTTCTACAGGCAAATAAGCCAGTACAGGCCGCCATTGGCTGAGGATCAGCGTCTGCCACAGTCGCCCCATGCGCCCATTGCCGTCGGCGAACGGATGGATAAATTCAAACTCGTAATGGAACACACAACTGGCAATCAACGGATGCCAATCAGTTGACCCAAGCCAATTCAGCAAGTCTTGCACCAAGGAAGCAACACGGCTGACCGGTGGAGCCATATGCAGCAAACGCCCCTCGCGGTAAATCCCCACTCCGCCCTGCCGATAGCGGCCGGCGTCGTCGATCAAGCCCTGCATCAGCAACCCGTGGGCCGCTAACAGGTCATCTTGGCTATCGGGGCGCCAGCCATGCATAGCGTCATAGGTGGCAAAGGCATTGCGAACTTCCTGAATCTCACGCGGAAGGCCCATTACGCGTTTGCCATCCAGCAGTGCAGTCACCTGTTCGACGCTCAGGGTGTTGTTCTCAATGGCCAGCGAGGCCTGAATGGTGCGAATGCGATTGCCGCGCCGGAGCTGCGGCGTCAGCGCGCCATCACGCTGGGCAGAAAGCAACCCGACTTGCTCGCTGATCTCGGCAACCAGCGCCAGCATGTGCGGTGTCACAGTTAACGGTGGCTGGTAATGGCTCATCTGCTCAGTTCCATGGGTGCCCGGGTGGTAGCGACATGCCGCAGGGGGATTGCAGCAGCATCGACATCCAGCAGTCGATCACTATCTAAGTCAGAAAGGAAATCAGCGTCTTTGGCATTGCCTTATCCCAAAGGTCCAACCACTTCGATTCCAGCGTCCTAGCCTTACTTGAAACTAACTATTCATCTGTTTTTTAACGCCCAAGCAGGCACATCGCATCGTGCACACCGGCCAGCGCTTGCTGGGTTTTAAGCGCGAGCTGAACGATGCGCTTAACCAGGCCCTGCTCGCTGCCATCTTGCATGCTCAGCCATGGCTCAGCAGCTGTCGCCCAGTTGCGTTCGTTGTCGCGCAATACGCTGGCACGAATAACCGCGTTGGGTATCCAAGGCCACGCGGGCCAACTTTGAGTGCCGGGGCCGAAGGCGCTATCCATGGCGGCAGCGACCGTCTCGGCGTCTGTTTTATTGAGTTTGATCTTGCCGGTGTCGCGGCAAATGCCCCACTCAAGGCCGGTTAACCGAGCGGTACGGAACTCAAAGCGCAGTTGCAGTTGATGCGACGGGTGCAGCTTTACGCCAAAGCCGGCACAGGCGCGCCCGCTGGACAGCGGTTGGTCTTCCCATGCCAAACCCAGGTCATGCGCTGCAAGGGCGTTTTCCAGGCTGCGTTTGAACTGGGCCAGCAGCTGGGCTTTTACCTGTTCGATGGACTGCGCCACTTTGAGTGCGGCTTCCAGGTGTTCCGGCTTTTGCAGGATCACCGCCTTGATTTGCTCGGCCTCGCTCACGTCACTTTCTCCATTAACCTGCTGACGCACGTAGGCGCTGAGGGCTTCTACAAACAACCGCACTTTCGGGGCGCGGGTGTGGCAGGCGCTGTCATCCAGCCATTCGGCGATCTGTAAAAAATCCAGGCGCAAGAAGTTGCCGGTTTGCTCCAGCGCTTCACGCTGTGCCAGGTTCAAGCTGACTTCGGAAGGCTCCCAGTTGCAGGCATACACCAACAGCCACTGCCCGCCTCGGGCCGACAGCTGCAGAAAGTGTGCGTAGTCTTCCAGCTGTTTGTCTTGGTCAGCGGCCCACGGTTTGTTCTCGATGCCGATCACTCCACCGCGAAACTCAAGGTAAATATCGAGGAACCGGCCGCTGTGGGTGCGTTGTTCCAGCTCGACGCGCAGCAGATCCTGCGGCTCAAAACCAGGTTGCCCCAGGCGTTGCAACAGGCCGCGCAAAAACAGTTCGCCCTGGCCGTGCACGCCTTTTATATCCAGCAACAGACCGAGATAACGCGACAGCGCCACCTCGTTGTTGCGCAGGTGATCCACCAGGTTAAAGTCCGGGGCCAGCTCTGCGGCGTAGCGCTGTTTGGCTTCGGCCAGGGAGGCTGCACGAATACGCACGGCATCGAGCAGATCGATAATAGTGGCCGGGGTGCTCATGCCAGCGCGTCCTCAACGGTGCGCTCCGCGTCGGGCACACGCAGTTGGCCGGAGATCAGGCGGGGTAAGAGGGTGTCGCGGAGTTGGGTAAGGGTTTGGGCTTGCAGCCGCCCCGCATGAACCCGATCAAAAAGCGGTCTCACTATCTCAGTAAAAGCCCTGAGGGCTGGCTTATCAGCAATCGGCAGTTTGACCGCCAACACCTGATCTGGCTTGACACGCTGATGACTATTCGAGGTTCCCGTTACCAACTGGCACAGCTGCTGCTGAAAAGTATCAGAGCTAAACAGGCAGTAAATAAGCTCTTTCGACGCCCCCCCTTGGGGTGAGTAAGCAAGAAACTCCGTTGAGCAGACAGCATTGACCCCATGACTAACCGGCAGCCATACACGGGGTATGTGAGGATTGAGCTTCGATAGAAGTACAGCCTCTTCTGGCAGAGGGGTTTTGTTGCTCTTGATCTCCTTACCCAGCTCGAAAACCGGAGCCTGGCCACTGTCGAACGCGGGTAGGCTGTAATGTTCGTAAAGCACACCTGGCGAGGCCAAAGGGTTCACAGAGCCCTTTTTCTGGCTAGCCAAGTCGCCGACACACCCTATACCCCACCCCTTCGGCACCAAACCCAGCTCGGACTCTTCGAAGCTGTCGGGGAACAGGGAGGCGGTGGTGGCGTCCATGCCTTCCGGCGGGCGCCCTTCGGCCTTGGCGCGCACGGGGTCGAAATCGACGAACCAGGATTTGAAAAGCGCCTGGGCGATGGCTTCCAGGGTGGCGTTGGTTTCGCGTAGCAGGGTGATGCGGTCGTCGATACTCCTAGCGATAGATCCGATCACTAGCTGAGTATCTCGGTCTAGCGATGGAATCACGACAGCACCGATACCTGCCGCACTAATGTTCGCTTGAGCACTACCCGCTGCGGCACTCTCTATTTGCTTGTCAAACCCTGGTTGAGAAACGAGCGCATAGATAAAGTCATTGAGTTCTGGATCATCCTTCGCTGAAATCCTTGCAACTCGTTGATTCAGGAATGCTCGCTCAGTCTTGCGAAGTCGAGCGACTTTCCCGACCGTTGCCCCCGTCATTGCCATGAGGATGTCGCCATCAGCCAGCTCGAAGCGAGTAAGCCCCTCAAGCTTGTGTTGCTCCACTCGGTCTGCGGCGTCGAGCACCACATTTGGCGGCTGAATATTTGCGATCTTTACAACCGCGACACCGGAGCTACCAAAGTCTGCGCTTTTGAATGCGTAGCCACCCTGTATGTCCGCGATATCAGCTAAGCGACAGCTGTCAGAACTCATACCCCAGCCCCCCCAGCTTCTGCCGGATCAACTGATCGAGTTCCGCACCCTTCTGCATCTGCTCACCCAGCTGCTTAGTCAGCCGCTGCATCTTCTCGGCAAAGGCTTCGTCGTCATCCTCCACCTCTTCGGCACCGACATAGCGACCGGGCGTCAGCACATGGCCATGCTCGGCAATTTCCGCGAGGGTGACGCTGCGGCAGAAGCCGGGGATATCAACGTATTCACCGACCTGCCCGCCTTCATCCAGCGCTTCGCCGCGCCAGGCCGCCACGGTGCTGGCGATGCGTTCGATATCGGCGTCGGTCAGTTCGATCTGTACACGGCTAACGCTGGTGCCCAGCTTGCGCGCATCGATAAACAGCACCTGGCCGCTGCGGTCGATGCCGCCTCCGCCCTCACCCCCGGCCCCTCTCCCAAGGGGAGAGGGGTGGGTTTTGTCTTTAGCGAGGAACCATAGACAGGCGGGAATCTGCGTGTTGAAGAACAGTTGGCCGGGCAAGGCGACCATCACTTCCACCACGTCGGCCTCGACCATGGCGCGGCGAATCTCGCCTTCGCTGTTCTGGCTGGAGCTCATCGAGCCATTGGCCAGCACAATGCCGGCGCGGCCGCTGGGCTTGAGGTGGTAGAGCATATGTTGCAGCCAGGCGTAGTTGGCGTTGCCTTGCGGCGGTGTGCCATACACCCAGCGCGGGTCGCCCTCCAGGCTGCCGTGCCACCAGTCGCTGATATTGAACGGCGGGTTGGCCAGCACAAAGTCGGCACGCAGATCACTGTGCTGGTTGCGGATAAAGGTATCGGCCGGCTCCTTGCCGAGGTTGAAGTCGATGCCGCGAATCGCCAGGTTCATCGCCGCCAGGCGCCAGGTGGTGGGGTTGGCTTCCTGGCCGTAGATGGACACATCGCCCAGCTTGCCGCCATGGGCTTCGATAAATTTCTCGGACTGCACAAACATACCGCCCGAACCACAGCACGGGTCGTACACCTTGCCATGGTGCGGGTTAAGCACGGCTACCAGGGTTTTCACGATGCTGGCCGGCGTATAGAACTGCCCGCCGCGCTTGCCTTCGGCGCTGGCGAACTGGCCGAGGAAGTATTCATACACTTGGCCAAGCAGGTCGCGGGCTTTGTTGGTGTCGTCACCAAAGCCGATGGTGGAGATCAAATCCACCAGCTCACCGAGCTTGCCGTCCGGTAACTGGGCGCGGGCGTAGCGTTTGTCGAGGATGTTTTTCAGCCGTGGGTTTTCCGCCTCAATGGCGGCCAGGGCCTCGTCGATGCGCTTGCCGATATCCACCTGTTTAGCGGCGGCACGGATCGACTCCCAGCGCGCCACTTCCGGCACCCAGAACACGTTGACCTCGCGGTAGTAGTCGCGGTCTTCCAGCTCGGCGTTAAGCGCCTCGGGGTCATCATCGCCCAGGTAGTAGTCGTCGCTCTCGTCAGTCAGCTTGCGTTCCAGCTCGGCGCGGCGGCCGGCAAAGCTGTCGGAGATGTACTTGAGGAAGATCAGCCCGAGCACAATGTGCTTGTACTCGGCGGCGTCCATATTGGCGCGCAGCTTGTCGGCGGT
>Ga0114984_1000885_pt1 | contig 11399 bp, 18 predicted proteins | sample Shrwel1BS1Day1_FD_96987 | JGI IMG/M metagenome (GOLD analysis project Ga0114984, IMG submission 96987) | Subsurface microbial communities from deep shales in Ohio, USA - Utica-3 well 1 S-1-Day1 | ecosystem: Environmental > Aquatic > Deep subsurface > Shale gas/oil reservoir > Produced water/Flow... | reverse complement strand
TGACTATGAAAATAGTGACCATAAAACTTTGACTACACAGCTAAAAAAAGCCGGCATAGATATAACAAACATAAAAAATTTTTGGAACAAACATGGGAAACAACTTATAAAAAGTATTGATGAAAATAAAATGAAGATGTGGTTATATATATTATCGGATTTATTTAAAAATCCCGACAATATAAATTTAGATAATGATTTTTTTGACAAAGAATTATTGCGAAAAATAATTTGTGATATAATCAACTATCAAGAATTTGTTTTAAAAGATGTGTTTTTTGGTCCGAGGGAAACATTCGATGTTGATCAATCTTATAAATTCGATCCTTATGAGTTTTTGGATTACGTCGCCGAGGAGAAAGAGTAACGGAAGGGGGATACTGATGGTTAAATTCTTCAAAAAGTTAGCAATGGTTGTTATAGGGGTGTCATTAACCCCCTTCTTTTTCGGTGTCGCCTTATGGGAGGGTACAAAAACAGTGGCGAAAGTTATGTGGAAGTATTACTTGATTACAAAAGAAGCATTCGAGGAGGTATAAGAATGGATAGGTGTAATGCTGATGATATATTAAATATTAAAATCAATGACATAGGCACCAAGAAAGAAATTGAGCAAGCTAAAAAAGATGCTGAAACAATAAGAAAGTATTTTAAACAATTCCTGCCACAGTCAGATAATTGTCACACCTGTGGAAAACCTTTAGGTGGGTTCTTAGGAACTTTCACTGAGGGTATAACTTACGGAACTGGACATTGTTCCAATTGTGGACATCCAGTCACATTTATCCACGACGTTGAAGATATCGCAACTATAAGGCTAGTGTTGCAATGGCCAAAGGAGGAGGAATAATGAATGTATTATTTGAAGGCAATAAAATAGAAGTTATTGTTATCGATAAAACTGGATATTTTAACCCTTATGATATAGGTAAAGCTTTAACCATGAGTAAGTCTGGAGTTAGAAGTGCATTAAGTAGAATGAATCAAAATCAAACGAGATTATTAAAAAATTCGGATGTCCCAGATAGAGACATCCGAAAATTGAATAACAGAGGCGAAAATTTTCTCACTGAAAGTGGAGTTTTCAAAATGATCTTTCGTTCTCAAAGTGATTTGAGAGATAAACTTGAAAACTTTATTGTTGATGAAGTGTTACCGGATATTAGACAATATGGTATGTATATTGGACCTTCCACTTTAGATGATATAATGGAGGACCCCAACCTTTTAGTTAGACTGGCAACCGAATACCGAGATGCTAAAGCCAAATTAGATGAAACCAGAAAAGAATTAAAAAAGAGCAATAGTTATATTAATAGGGTTTTGGATGCGGATGGAGAAATGTTAGTTACCCAAATCGCTAAGGATTACGGTATGAGTGCGATTAAGTTTAACGAGTTATTACATGACCTTCGTATCCAGTACAAAAGGAACGGCCAATGGGTATTGTATCAAGATTATGCTGGTAAAGGTTATACTAAATCAAGAACTACTACTTACGAAAAGGGTGATGGCAGTGAAGGTACGTCAGTTAGTACACTCTGGACTCAAAAAGGAAGAAAATTCTTATACGATAAAATCAAAGAAGAAACAGGAAAAGTCCCACACGCCCAGCTCACTTTGTTTTAGAAAGATATTGGAAGATGAAATTAGATTGCATGAAGTTAAGTTGGAATCCACATCGAGTAAGGTTAAGAACCCATATAAAAAGATATACTTCGAGGAGGATATTAATGCTAAGTAGAGGGGAAAAAGAAGCGATCAAACAAGGTTTTCAAGTCTATATTTTTACTGAAATATTAAAAAAAGAATTTGAAGGATTAGAATCAGAGAATGTTAGTTTTTCTCAATTAAAAAGAGATTTATCCTCGGTTGAAACTTATATTCAAAAGGCAGCAACTGAACTATTTAAAAAGATAAAATTCAAAAGAAGAAAGGCGTTCGCAAGAAAATTAGACGAAGAAATCAAAATGATAAATAGTTTTAAATTAAATGCAATAATAGTTGATGACGATCCTGTGGCAGATGCTTTTTATTCTAAGTTTGCTGCTTGCTACATAGGGGTTAGAGATTTATATTTTTCCTACAAAGACCCCAAGGATGAACATGAAAAGAAGGCAATGAAGTGGATTAAATCAGCCTGGACTATCATTAATCGGGTTTTTAAAGAACACGCCGAAGATGGCGGCTTAGATTGGGGAGATATGAAGGAAAAATTGGATAAGAAGAAAGATAAATATAATTTTGAGATTTATCTGGTGGCGTATTAATATGGGTGAGAAAATAACTAAAGAAACAATCTTCCCGAAAAGAATGGATAAAGAAGAATATGTAAACCATATAAAAAGAGTAGACAGGCAAGACGTCTTAACCCGAGTTGAATTTAGTGATGCTGACCTAATTAAAGTGGAAAATAATATTTTCAATAATCGAGGGATTCCAGAAACTTTAATTTCTCACACGGAAGTAAAGGTAATGAAACTAGACAAAGTCAAATGGGAACTTGTCGAAATGAAACATAAAGGGATATTAGATGATTATCCCGAGTTGGAGAAAGTTTACGGAATACTAAAGGAGGAACTATGAAAGACAACGTTATAGGCGAATTTTGGGAATACTTAGAAGGAGAGGAAACTAAAATATCTGACAGGGTCTTAGCCTATTTAAATCGAGACGAGTTAGGAGCAATAATATCAGATGGTAATGTTTATTGGCTGAAATATCATGGTAATTATTCAGCACCTAAATATGTTTTTAAATATATTAAACGCTGGATGAATAATAAAGATGTAGAATATCTTTTCGATAAATACCCAGGGAGGGATTAGATGAACACTTATGTAATCCATGCGACTGTTCTTAAATACGACGAAGGGCTTGAAGCACAGACTAAAGCTAATGTCAATGGAACCTTTGAAGCGGAATCAGAAGATGCAGCTAAAAGTAAAGCGATCGAAAAATTTATTGAAGATTATACTCACCCTAAAATTAGTAACGTCAGGGTGAGTATTGATTTGGTTATTAGAATTTTAGAAGAAGCTTCAATGGATGAAGTTAATGTGAAATTGTACAGAATTTTAGAAGAAGGAGAATGCCATTTAAGGCGTGAAGATGAACAAATAAAAGCTTATGCTATTATCTACCCATGGGAAATCAGAGATTTTGTTAAAGCAGTTGGTGACCATTATTTCGATGAAGGCGGGGTTGATTGCCGACTTTTAATTGGTGGAGATATTTGGTTGAGAGTTGACCCTATTATCACAGAAAGTGAAGGGCAATTGTTATCAAGTTATAAACATTGTTTTGAAGAATGGGATGAATATAAAGATCAGATTTTAAAGGAGGAACAAGATGAAAAATAAAGGGTTTGAAGATCTATTCGAGGTTCTCCAAAAAGGTCTTCAAAGTTGTGTTCAATTAATTGCTTTGAATGAAATAAAAATGTTCGGAGAAGGGATAGATTATGAATATCATCATGGTTATAACTCGTTTAAGATTACAGGAACAAAAGATGAAGAGACCCATGAAGTGGAGTTTGAATTAAAGCCTAAAGAAATTTTTGTAGAGGAACTTTATAAAATGATAGCATCAGCCAAACTATTAGAGGAGTTTGGTATAACTTTGAGTGGGAAGGAGGAACAAAATGCTAATTAGTATATACGATACAGAAGTTAAAAAATCACCAGAAGAAGTTGGTTGGAAAAACTATGATGAGATGGGTATGAGTGTGGGATGTGTAATAACTAGAGATTATGATTTTAGCGGAGATAACCTCATCTTTACCACTGAAACAAGGTTACCTTTTTATGATGTCGAAGAATTGGCCCAGGAATTAAATAAAACAGATTTAAATGTCGGTTTCAATAACATTAACTTCGATCAAAATTTAATCTGCCACTTTTTAGATAATGATGCAGAGTTTATTATTCATAACTTCGATATGATGCAGTCTATTGATAATGAGACAGGTTATAGATACTCAACTAATTTAGATGACTTAGCCCACCTGACAATAGGTAGAGGTAAAAGCGGCGACGGAGCTCACGCACCAGAACTCTATCAGCAGGGCAAAATAGAGGAATTAACCGAGTATTGCTTTAATGATACAGAAATCACCGCCGATGTCTTTGACTTTGGCTTAAGGTATGGTTATGTTAATATCTACCCAGGTAAAAATCACAAAGCCTTTGGTGATATGGTTTGGAGGTTGAATGTTAATTGGAACAAAATGTTTTTTTAAGTTATAAGTTAAGTGGAAGGAATTCAACCCCGAATTACTTTCATAAGGAGAATGTAAAATGAATAAATTAGAACAGAAGGTGAGAGTTATTCTAGCGGGGAAACCGTTCATTTCGACTAGAAGTATTAAAAATAATTTTTCAAAGGAGGTGTTAAGTTACTTTGTAGAGCACGCAAATGAATTAGGATATTATTTTTGCAGTGAATGTGGATATTATGTAGTAGATGAAAAATATGATCATCAATACGATCTTTGTGAAGATTGTATAAAAGGAGTGGAATAATGGTGGATGATAAAACAATTTATATTGAAGGAATTTATGAGAATTGTAAAATAAAAAAAGGAAAAGGTAATACCAATGCTGATATTATGATGATTTATGAAGGTCCGGAATTTAAATCATCAAGAAGACTCGAACAAATTGCTAAAGAAGCTAAGATATCAGCATCATTTTATGCTACACCACTGAAAAAAGGTTTTTCTAAAGATACCAGCGAAATTGATGTAATGAATTGTATTAAGGCTGAAATCGCAACGGTATCGCCTAAAGTAGTGTGGCTTATCGGTAATTTCCCGATGAAAGTATTAAAATTGGGGATACCCATAACTGAAAGTTATGGGTTATACTTTCCTTTATTTTTAGATGATTTCTTTGCTTTCCCCGTCCCGACAGCAAAGATGATAACTAAAATGCCAATGATAGTCAAAAAAGAATTTTATAAAAGAATGCGCTTATTTTCAAAAGAGTACAAAAGTGGAGTTAAGTTTGATTCTGACAGAAGAGCAGACCAAAAGTTTATGAAAAAATTCAACAGTGAACATGATTTCAAGTTCGATAAGATGTTATCTGGTCCAAAAACTTATTATATGATGTTTTCCAATACTGCAGAAAGTCATATTTTTATATTACCAACTGAACAGGCTAAAAAGTTTTTCGAAAAGAAAGTTCCATTTGGGTTGAAGTTCACCCAGGAAGAAGTTAAAAAGATGGACCCTAAAATGATAGAACATGTAGCAATGGTAATGAAAGAGACAGGCGGGGAATTAATCGATGTGGATTTAAACGCCATAAGGAGGCATTTAGATGTGTAAATATAGAATTGTAGCAAAAAGAGTAAAAAAAGGTACTGTTACTGCCGATTTTATGGAAGATGCATTACATGAAGTTATGAGAGTTCACAAAGGCATGGAAATGGTATCTTTAAAAAAAGTTGGTAATTATACATTTAAATATAAAGCAGTAAAAAGAGCATCAGATAATCCCTTCACCCTCCGAGAAATAGCAGCTTTAGAAGAAAAAGGGTGGGAGATACTATCTATAGATAAGGTTGATGACTTCACCGAAGAACAACTAAACCAAATTGCAGACGATAACGATGTCTATGGTTATAACCAAGAACAGGAAGTTGATTCTTCCTGGATAAAAAAGATAAACTATAACAACAATAAAAAGGAGTTGGAGATTACTACTAACTCTGATTTTGAATATGTTTATGTAGACGTGCCTGTTCGGATATTCCAGGACTTCTCAGCTGCAGACTCCGCCGGGAGGTACTTCAATAAAATGATTAAGGGTAAGTTCGAAAGAAAGGGGGAATAGAATTTGGATCAGCAAGAGAAAGAACGATTAAAAGAGATGTATCTTGATAAATCTATTAAAGTGTCAAAAATTAAAGAAGAATTCGGTTTAGATGATACCCTCCTCTACGAAATATTAGACGAGATGGAAGTGCCGAGAAGAAGGGAACAATTTGACAGACGTTCCCTTTTTGATCTATCAAGTGAAGAAAAGAAAGAGATAATAAAATGGTACAAAGAAGAATTAGGCACCACAGTGAAAGAAATTGCAGAAATGTACAATATATCCGATGAAAATTTATATACAGTAGTAAGGGAAGCTGGAATCAAAGGGAGGGGGAATGGGAAAATGACTGATGAAGAAAAAGAAAAAATAAAAAAAGAATATTTATATTCACCAGATAGTATTAACCAGATATCGAAAAGAAGCGATAGGTCTTATACAACAATCCGAAGAGTTGTTAATGAAATCCCAGAATGCAGAAGGATATATAAAGATAAGTACAAAGGGTTACAACCAGAAGAAATGAAAAACTTGATTTATTGGCATTTTAAAAATAATACCCCACTTAGTAAATTGGAGAAAAAATTTAAGCATACCGAAAGTTTGTTGAGGGTAGTGTTAGACAACTTAGGTCTTCCCAGTTTGAGAAATTTCACTTATGACAAAATAAAGAAAATGCATTTAGACGGTGAAGACATCTACACAATAATTCAGGAAGTGAAATTCCAAGAGAGCACAGTAAAAAGAATAATAGATGAAATGGATGAAAATTATCAAGTTAAATATTTAGATTTGATGGAACAAATAACTTCCAAAGATAATATAGAAGTTCCGCAAATACCGACACCTGAAGGAGGTGAAGAAATGGTTGTACCCGACCCTGAAACAGAAGCAAAAAATGATCAAATAATAACACCCGAAGATACTGATGAACCACAACTGGAAGAAGACAAATTGCCAGTTAAAAAGTTTTTTGGTAAAGAATTGATAATAACCGGGGACTTTACATTAAAGACTAGCGTCAGCGAAGATGAATACAAAAACAGCGGTCTTAAAGTAATAATAAAATAAAAGGAGAGTGTAAAAATATGAAAGTTAAAACATTAGAGGAGATTCAAGATGAGTTTCAAAAAAGATGGGTTCCTAAAGAAGATTGGGTGGTTTCTGCTAAGGATATTAGATTCGAGGGAAACAACACGCTGGTGATGGGTAACGACCGACTCAAGCTAACAGACCACGCTCTAACACAGTTTATTGGTAGGTTAAGAACACTTGCTGACCTACCGGCCAGTGTTATGACAACAAGATACATAAAGTCGTGTCCTACAGCTTCTAAGGAGTTTCAAATCAATTCCTGGATAGATCATTATTACAATAATGAAGATAACGATGATAAAAAGTGGAAGTTGAGAAAAAACAAAGGTAGCAATGTTGTCGAAGCTATTGTTTCCAAAGGTTATACAGCATTCGATAATAACGACTTACTCAATATGCTCTGGGCACAGTATGGAGATATGAGCTTTAACGAATTCTATGTTGATAACAATAGAATGGAATTAAGATATGTTCGCCCCGATTTAAAACGCGGTCAGGATAAATCAGCAGTTATGGCCGGTTGGCACTTATCTAACGATGAAATAGGTTCTGGATCCATTAGGGCTGGTTTCTTGATTTATCAGCTGGTGTGCACCAATGGTATGATGGGTATTAGAGATTATGATGATATCTACCGACAAAGACATTATGGGAATTTTGATTCAGACGATATCAGGAAAGACTTTGCTGCAGCCATTGGCGATTTCGACGAAAGTAAAGCCGCAGAGAACTTAGAAAGATTTACAGCTATGCAGGGGTTAGACATTGAAGAAGATGTAGATGATGTCTACCAGGGTGTGCTACAGAACTTCCCTAAGATCGGTTCTGACATTGTTGAAATAGCAAAGGATAACATCGGTGAATACGATAGAAAGTTAAACAAATTTTCACTTATAAGTAGTTTGACAGAGGCAATAAGAGACACTCGTTACGGACACCGTCGTGTGGAAGCTGAACGTAATGTCGGTAAGTTATTTGGCACTAAAGAGATTACCTTAAAACGAGGTGATGAAACACTTAAAATTCAATTGGAGGGATAAGATATGAACGCATGGAAAGTATTAGGTATTAAAGAAGGCGCCAGTAAAGAAGAAGCTAAGAAAGCATACAGGAAGTTATCTAAAAAACTCCACCCGGATATGCCGGGTGGAGACTCTAAGAAATTCGATAGAGTGACTAAAGCTTATCAGGCAATTAAAGACGGCACAGCTACGGTGTCCGCTTTTAATCAAAGTGATAAAGATATATTTGATAACTTTTTTCATAAGAGGAAATCTGCAAGTAAAGTCAAAACATTGAAAGTTAAAATGAGAGATGTAATCAATAATAAAAAGATAACTATTAACACAGGCAAAAAGATACATCTTAATGCTGGCGATTTAAAAAATAATTCTGTGGTCAAATTAGATAAAGAAAGATTTAAAGTGGAATATGTTCCAGAAAATATATTCAAAATCAAAGGTCAAAACCTAATGTACCCAGTCACAATTAATTATCTAGAGGCTCTGCAGGGGACAACCGTCAGTGTTCCAAATTTAAAAGATGGAGAAGATGATTATAAATTAAATATTAAACCCAACGTTGGTTATGGTGAGGTTATTCAAACAAATTTCAAGGCTTTGCCAAATGGAACATATTATGTTAAAGTAAAGGTGGTTCCTCCGAAAGAAAAATTAAATGTAGAGGTGGTATAATGATTTATTTGAAATATTTTTGGTACATTCTAAAACACAAGTATTATGTGTTTATCGAGTGTGCCAAAGAAGGTCTTTATTGGCGTGGTATCACACATGATTTATCCAAGTTTAGAATCGATGAATTTATACCTTATGCAGAATACTTTTATGGAAATGGCACAAAAAAGGCATTTAATATTGCCTGGAAAAAACACTTCACTAGAAATGATCACCATCCGGAATACTGGGAAAAATATGACCATGAATATGAACTTTTAATCACTGACCCTATGAACGAGAAATCCCGTCTGGAAATGCTTTGTGACTGGCGTGCTATGAGCAAAACTAAAGGTGGAACAGTTTTGGAATATTATAAAGATAGAGGTAGAAATAAATTTTTGGATATAAGAACTAGAAAATGGCTTGAAGAAAAGATAGGGTATGATGGTAAGTTTAAAGTAACCATTGGTGAAAGAATTGAAGTTAAATAGCTTAAAGAAAATTTTAGAGACTGATGCGGAAGTTATCCGCAATAAAGAAATGGTGTCTATTCATATGAGTGAGAAAAATTATGAACGGTTCAAAGAAGAAATACCCGAAGTCGCCGTTATAAAAGATGGTGATGTTCGAATAAAAGCTAGAATAGAATGCGAGAACCCCGACGAATAGTTCGTCGGGGTTCTATATTATAAGGAGTGTAAAAATATGAAAAAGAGTCTATATCATTATAATAGCATAGTTATTTAACGAGTGCAATTAATTGTGGTGCAAATTTATATAATTTATTTAAAGGTAGGTTCTTTGGCAAGTTAGTAATATTGAAACCATTGACTTTGCCAGTTTCAATAACAGGTACAAATCCCATTTTTTTAGTTCCTATTTTTATTGCTTCTACAGCTGACTGATAAAAAGGATTGTCCATTTCTTTTTCATTATATGTTACCTTAAATACCTCTCCATCAAACTTAGGTACGCCAACCTCATCAGCGACTTCGTTATAGTCAGGAACTATGATGATGAGATCTCTTTCTCCATTAACATAGTTAACTTTTACTGTATCTGGATTACATAAAATATTTATGTACCACCCTTTTTCAGAAATTCCAGTTTCGACAAACTTTATGTTGTTAATCAGATATGTCTTTTCTTTGACTGTGCCTAAATATTTATCCAATGATTTTAAAACATTTTTTATATCGTTTGGTTTAATGAATGGAACATTTTTATTAACTATTTCTCCTAAATCTTCTGTTTCTGGACTGCCCGGGAACAACCTCTTAAACTGCAGCTGAATTCTATTTTTGCCTTCAACTATCTTATCATATTTGGGTAAATCATGAAAGCTAATAAATCCTTCAGCTCCGTCACCATTGTCCATCTGGACACCAAATTCATACCTATTTAATCTTTCTCTTAATCTTTTAGCATACTCGACAGTCTCTTTCATCTTAACAACTTCGTTTTTAGAAAACATTTAATCCACTCCCTTGATTTATTTAGTACAATAATACCACGCTATGACATTTTTGTCAAGAGTTAAACCCGCCAAAAAGGCGGGCTAAGTTATAACGGCACCTTTAGTATAACAAGAGAAATTATTTCTGTCAATATGTTATAAGTATAGTGAGAGGAAGAAATGAACTAAAAATTTATTAGGAGGTAATTTAAATGAAAGCAAAAGAATTGGTAGGTAAAGTGGCAGTGAGGACTCAACCGGCGTTGTTTGAAAGGAAAGGCGAAATAAGAACCACCAATCCAGAAATATTGAAAATTGATGAGAGATTTTTAAACGAACCTGTTAAAATATTAAAAGTGACCGAACATAATATTTTAATTAAAGTTGTAGGTATTGATAGAATGGCAATACCTCCTTTTCATGGTAGAGCCAAAAAAATTGTATTGCCCGAATACTTTTTAGATGGCAATTGGGAATCTGCTGAACCTTTTAAAAGTCAGTTGGAGTCGGAAGACAGTAGTATTCTTTTCAAAAACTTTGAAATTAGTGATATCAACACGCAACAAGAAATGAGTAAATTGGCAACAGAAATGACCGAAAAAGATTTCGCTCCCAATTTAGCATCTTTAGAAAATGAAGTCAGAAACAATGTTAATTCAGCTTTCGCTGATGCTGTAAACGGACCCGAAGTTGATGTAGAAAAAGTCAAAGATTTTGTAGACCTCATCTTCCCGGATGGGGAAATTGATATGGAAGATAAAGATGAGAATGAAATTGTCATGGAGATGATTTCTAAATTAAAAGGTCTTGAACCAGACAGAGCTAAAGAGGTCTTAGACATCATCGTTGATGTTGCTGAGACTATGGCAACTAATATGTTGGCGCAGCAGGAGCGGGTCCAGGAGAAAATAAAAAAATTAGACAAGGGAGAACTCCCACTCAAAGAAAAATATGAAAGAACAGATACCGTAACTAATGATGAACTTTGGTGGAAAAAAGCTTTAACAATAAACTGGCCCTTCATGGAGGAATTAAAAAGTTTAAAAGATCGAGGGGTTGAATTGAGGACTCTGAGGGAAGTTTATGATGAAATCCAAGATAGCGCTTGGTGGAACAAAAGGAAAAGCAATGAAGAGGATTAATAAGATATTGATTCTCATCATGGCAAAACAGGTGGAGGTGTTGATGTTAAATGTCAGAGTTGGTAGCGGAAATAAACAAAAAGAAAAAGTTTCTAAAACCAGAGCTCAAAAGTGAATTCATGTCGCAGGTCAGAACTACTTTGGCCTGCGATTTAGATTATGCAACTAAAGAGCAGCAATTACATAAGATACTCGAGACTATACTCGA
>Ga0114984_1000884_pt1 | contig 11401 bp, 12 predicted proteins | sample Shrwel1BS1Day1_FD_96987 | JGI IMG/M metagenome (GOLD analysis project Ga0114984, IMG submission 96987) | Subsurface microbial communities from deep shales in Ohio, USA - Utica-3 well 1 S-1-Day1 | ecosystem: Environmental > Aquatic > Deep subsurface > Shale gas/oil reservoir > Produced water/Flow... | reverse complement strand
CGCGAGCAGGACGACCTGAAGACCACGCCCTTCATCATGGTCACCAGCCGTGGCGACAAGGAGAACGTGGTGCAGGCGATCCAGGCCGGCGTCTCCGACTACATCGGCAAGCCCTTCTCCAACGAACAGCTGGTGACCAAGGTGAAGAAGGCGCTGAGCCGTGCCGGCAAGCTGCAGGCCCTGGCCGCCAGTGCGCCGCCGAAGATGCTCAGCACGGGCGGCCTTGCCAACGACTCGCTGGCCGCGCTGACCGGCGGCAAGGCCGAGGTGGTCAAGCCCAGCGCGCCGACGCCGGCACCTGCCGCTTCCGCTGCGCAAAGCGCCGCGCCAGCGCCTGCTGGCAAGGCACCGGCCGGTCGTGGCCAGGGCCAGCTGCGTCTGCCGTTCGGCAGCATGGCCTGCGTGATCAAGGCACTGAGCCTCAAGGAGGCGTTGCTGGTGGTCAGGCGCACCGAGCAGCTGCCGCAGGTACTGGAAAGCGCGGTGCTCGACCTGGAACAGGGCGAGGCGGCGGAAACCGCGCGGCTAAACGGCTACCTGCATGCAGTGGCGGCCTTCGAGCCCAAGCCCGACAGCGAATGGCTGCAACTTACCTTTCGCTTCGTCGACCGCGATCCGCAGAAACTCGATTACCTGTCGCGCCTGATCGCCCGCGGCACCGCGCAGAAGCACTTCGTCCCCGGTGCGTAGCCCGGATGCAGTCCGAGGCGCTTACGCACCAGGCCGACCAGCGGCGGTGAGCCGCATCACAGCCTGACGGTCGGTGTCTCGCGCGCTGCGTGGTGCGCTGCTAGTCTTGCTAACCCGGATATCGAAAAGCCATTAGATCCGAGTCTTATGCTAGGGCGTCTGTTCTTTCTCTGCAGCCTGCTGGCCCTCAGCGGCCAGGTCGCGGCGCTGACCATCTACAAGTACGTCGACAAGAACGGCGTGGTGACCTATAGCGACCAGGCCGCGCCCGGCGCCCAGGTGTTCGTGTTCAACGACCGCATGGTCGAGCGCCTGGACAACCAGGTGAAGCTGGAAACCAAGAAGCACGAAGCCGGCGAGACCCTGCTGATCCGCAACGACCTGTACGCACCGGTGGAAATCGAGCTGAAGCTCGAGCAGGTGGACAACGCCATCGGTGCGCCGGACAAACCCATTCGCTGGGTGCTGCCGCCGCGCAGCAATATCCGCCTGGCCACGCTCACCGCGCAGGACCCGTCCAAGCCGCTGCGCTACAAACCCAAACTGCGCTATGCCCTGGGCGATCCACGCCTGCAGCCGAGCATCCATCGTTACCCGCTGCCCTGGCGCGGTGGCCCGTTCCGCCAGACCCAGGGCGCCGGCGGCACCTACAGCCATTTCACCCCCAAGGGCCGCTACGCGGTGGACATCGCCATGCCCGAGGGCACGCCCATCGTCGCCGCGCGCGGCGGCGTGGTGGTGAAGACCGAGAACCAGCAGAGCGGCCGCGGCAACAACCCGGCCGGCAACTTCGTGCGCATCCTGCACGACGACGGCACCATGGGCGTCTACCTGCACCTGATGAAGGGCTCGGTAGCCGTGCGCGAGGGCCAGCGCGTGGCCACCGGCCATCTGCTCGCGCGTTCCGGCAATACCGGCAACAGCACCGGCCCGCACCTGCATTTCGTGGTGCAGCGCAATGTCGGCCTGGCGGTCGAATCCATCCCCTTCAACTTCGCCCAGCCGGTCAACAGCCTGCCCAACTTCGCCGTCGGCGGCGAGTAAGCGGCAGGTGCTGGAAGATGCCCGGGTCGCGGCTGAAGCCGCTCCCACGGTTCGATGCGCTCTTCCCTGCATCCCGCTTCTGTAGGAGCGGATTTATCCGCGATCAGGGCTTGCGGTGTTGGCCGCCATATCGCGGCTGAAGCCGCTCCTACAGGTCGCGGCTGAAGCCTCTCCCACGGTTCGATGCGCTCTTCCCTGCACCCTGCTTCCGTAGGAGCGGATTTATCCGCGATCAGGGTTTGCGGTGTTGGCCGTCGTATCGCGGCTGAAGCCGCTCCTCCTCCCTCAATGCCGCCCCGCGTTTCACTTAAGCCAGGGCACTACTGGGTCGCCTGTGTAAGAAGCACGTCCGCCTTCGGCGCGACGCAGGCGGAAGTCGCCCTTCCGCCTGCCGTCCGCCATGCCCCGAGCGGAAAGGATCTTTCACCTGGCGGATCGCCGAAAGCCCTCTGGATCAAGGGTTTCAGCTGTTGGCACCGCTATTGCTATCTCACAGGAAAACGGGTGTCCGACTATGGCTATCGATTCAGATTACGTTCAAAGCATGGCGACCCAACTGGCCCAATACGAGATTCAGGGCCAGTTGGCCAAGGCCAACCGCAACCAGGCGGCGTACAAGGCGCAGCTCAGCGCGCTGACGACCCTGGATACTGCGCTGAAAACCTTCAAGAGCGCTGCCAGCGGCCTCAAGCTGGCCGGCAGCAGCATGCTGGTCAACAGCGCCAGCTTCAGCCAGGAGGGCTATGCCAGTGCCACGGTCGGTACCAAGGCGGTGGCCGGCAGCTACGACTTCTTCGTCCAGCAGCTGGCCAGCAAGGGCCAACTCGCGCTGCAGGGCCTGCAGGACGCCAGCCTCGGTAGCGGCAGCCTGACCATCGGCCAGGGTGGCGATGCCTTCGACATCGACCTGAGCACGGTGGCCACCCTCGACGAGTTGGCCGCGGCGATCAACGGCGCAGGCGACAATACCGGGGTCAAGGCGACCCTGGTGCGCAGCAATGGCCAGGTCAACCTGGTGCTGACCAGCGACAAGACCGGCGCCGACCAGGCCATCAGCCTCAGCGCCAGCGGCAACGCCGCCTTCCAGGGCGCCGTGGCCGGGCGTCAGGAGCTGTCGGTGGCCAGGGACGCCATCGTGCGCCTGGGCGGCGAGAGCGGCATCGAGCTGAGCAGCACCAGCAACACCTTCGACAACATCATCGATGGTGTCAGCCTGACCTTCAGCAAGGCGCACAAGGCCGGCGATACGCCGCTGACCATCGAGGTCGGCCAGGACCAGAAAGCCACCAAGGAAAAGGCGCAGGCCTTCGTCAATGCCTTCAACGCGCTGATGACCAGCTTCGACTCGCTCACCGCCAGCGGCGGCGAGAGCGGCGGCCGCGCGACCCTGGCCGGCGATGCCAGCGTGCGTGCCATCGAGACCATGCTCAACCAGCTGGTGCGCACCTCGTTCGGCGGCGCCAGCCTCACCGAGTTCGGCATCGTCGCCAACCGCAACGGCAAGCTGACCATCGACAACGCGCGCTTCGAGAAGGCCGTGGCGGCCAACCCGGAAGGCTTCGAGAAGCTGTTCACCGACAAGGGCAACCTGCTCGACACCCTGGACAAGAACCTGGCGGTCTACACCAGCAGCGCCGGCGGCCTGCTGACCAACCGCAAGGACACCCTCAACACCCAGCTGCGCCGGGTCGATCAGCAGTTCGACAGCATCCAGAAGCAGTACGACTCCTACTACGCCCGCTATCTCCGCCAGTACACCGGTCTGATGCAGACCATGGCGGCGATGGAACAGACCTACGGAATGTTCTGATGACTGCCTACAACCTCAACGAAAGTTACGACAGCTACCGCACCGTCGACCTCGAGGCGCGCGCCGCCGCGGCCTCGCCCTACGAGCTGGAGCTGGTGCTGTTCGACGGCCTGCTCGACGAGCTGGCCCGCGCCCGCGGCCATATCGAGGCCAAGCGCTACCAGCAGAAGGGCCAGTCGCTGGAGAAGTGCCTGAACATCCTCGGCGGTCTCAACAGCGCCCTCGATTACGAGAACGGCGGCGAGCTGGTGCAGGGCCTGGCGCGCCTGTACGACTACTGCATCTATCGCCTCTCCGACGTCAGCGTCAGCCTGTCGCTGGAAGGTCTGGACGAGGTGGTCGGCCTGCTCGGCGTGCTGCGCGAAGGCTGGGAAGGCGTGAATGCAGCGCGCAAGTGAACTGCGTGCCCTGCAGCACCTGCACGGCCAGCTGGCCGAGGCGCTGGAGCAGGGCGACTGGACGCGCATCGGCGAGATCGATGCGCTGATTCGCGCCTGCCTGCAACTGCTGGCCGGCCTGCCAAGCCTGAGCGACGAAGCGCGCGCGGCCAAGGAGCAGTTGCGCCAGCTGCACGGCCAGGCGCGCATCGCCTGTGCCGAGGAATGCGAGAAGGTGCGGCGGCTGTTGCTGACGCATCTGGAATACGCCGAGGGGCGTAGCGCTTACATGCGCGTCGATCTGTATCAAGCCGGGAGATAAAGGGTGCTGCAACTGATCAATGGCAATGCTCGGGTCAGCCCGGGCGGCTCCGCCGAGCAACCGTTGGCGCCGGGTTTCGCCCAGGCCGGCAGCGCCGAGGATGCGGCTCGGCCGTTCGATCTGCAGCTGGCCGTGCAGGGCTTCGCCGCTGCCGACACACAGGCCCTGCAAGAGCCGAGCGTTGCCCCTGAAACCCGTCACGTCAGCGAAGCCGACGCCGAGCAATGGCTGGCCAGTGTGCTCGGCCAGCAGGCCGTGCGCATCGAGGCGCGCGATGTGCCGGAGCCGGCGGCGCAGGAACAGGTGCGTGAGGCGCCTGCCGAACCGGTCGAGTCGGTCGAGCCGCTCGTCATGCTGCCGAGCGCACCCTTCGAACGGACCCAGATGCCTTCTGCCCAGCCGCAGTTGCCGGCGGATACCTCGCGCGTGGTCAATGCCGCCGTGTCCGGCCTGAGCGAACCGGTGGCAGCCTCGAGGCTGCTGATGACCGCCGAGGTCGCGGTAACCAGCGCCTCGCCCGTGGTGAGCGAGGACGGCGTCGAGGCGTCGCTACTCGAGCGCCTGCCCAGCGCCAGCGCCGACGCGGACAAGGCCACGCCGAGCGGCGCAGGCCATGCCCCGGCCGCGCCCGCTGCGCAAGGCCCCGAGCGCGCGCTCAAGCTGCATGCACCGCAGGCGCAGTGGGGCGAGCAGATGCTGCACAGCCTGCGCGAACAGGTCGAGCTGCAGATCAACCAGCGCATCCAGAACGCCACCATCCGCCTCGATCCGCCGGAGCTGGGCAGCCTGGAAATCTTCCTCAGCCACGAGTCCGGGCGCCTCAGCGTGCAGCTGTCGGCGGCCAACGCCGACGTCGCCCGCCTGCTGCAGCAGACCAGCGAGCGCCTGCGCCAGGAGCTGGTGGGGCAACACTTCGTGCAGGTCAACGTGCAGGTTTCCGCCGATGCCCAGGGCGGTCGCCAGCAGCAACAGGCGCAGGCTCGGGCCTGGCTTGCCGAGGACGAGGTGGCCGCGGCCGTCTCGCTGCCGGCGGCGGGCTCGCCCGGCGCCACGGCGTCGGCCAGCGATGTGCTGGTTACCGTCTAATTTCCCGTTAGTGAATCGAGAGTAGTCATGACAATGCCGCGCATCCTCCTGCTGCTGGTCATCTTCAACACCCTGGTGGTGATCGGCGGCAGCATCTTCAACTACGCCACGCTCAAGTCCATGCAGACCGGCCAGGCCGTGCTGGGCATTGCCGCTGGCAATGGCGGCAGCGAAACGGAGGAAGCCAACAGCGAGTACCGCTTCTTCCCCATCGAGAAAGTGATCGTCAGCCTGCAGGGCGAAACCCGCGAGCATTACTTCGTTCTCGACCTGGTGCTGCAGACCGACCTGGAGACCGATCCGAAGAAGCTCGAGCAGATCGATCCCATGGTGCGCAATTCGGTGGTGGCGCACCTGTCCTCGATGAGCTTCGAAAAGCTGCGCGGCATGCCCATCCCCGAATTGCAGAGCACCCTGGAGCGGGTGCTGTTCGACGACTTCGCCAGCAAGAAACTGGCGATGCCCTTCGCCAACGTGCTGGTCAGCAAGCTGATCGTCCAGTAGGGCGCGGCGAGCGACTGAGCGGACCCGAAACCGAGAGCCTATCCATGAACGCCAACTGCGCCATCGACTACCGCTATGCCGCCGAACAGGGCGGTGCCGCGCTTTTCGCACCCGGTGCCGAGCAGAAGTGGCTGTTGCAGTACCTGCCGCTGGTCAAGCGCATCGTCAGCCAGCTGTCGCTGCAGGCCAACCAGGTGCTCGACCGCGAGGACATGGAGCAGATCGGCCTGATGGGCCTGCTCGAATGCCTGCGCCGCTATGGCACGCCGGACGAGCAGTTCGGCCGCTTCGCCGCGTTGCGCATTCGTGGCGCGATCCTCGACGAGCTGCGTCGCCAGGACTGGCGACCACGCCAGGTGCGGCAGCAGACCCACAGGATCCGCGACGCCATTCGCCAGCTGGCACGCCAGCTCGGTCGCGTGCCGCAGGAGGAGGAAATCCTCGTCGCTGCCGGCATCGATGCCAAGGCCTACCAGGAGTACCTCCAGGCCGATGCCTGCGAAGCCATCGAAAGCCTCGACGAGCTGCTGCAGAACGGTCACGAGGGCTTCGCCTGTGGCGGCAGTGCGGTCGAGGAACGAGTGCTCAAGGAGCGTTTGCTGACCCAGGCGCTGAGCCAGCTCAGCGAGCGCGAGCGGCTGGTGCTGACCCTTTACTACCAACACGAGCTGAGCCTCAAGGAAATCGCCCTGGTGCTGGAGCTGAGCGACGCGCGCGTCTGCCAGCTGAGCAAGCAGGCGATCGCCAAGGCCAGTCGCTACCTGAACGAGAGAGGCTAGGGTGCAGAAGTTACTAGGTGCATTGATCATCGTCGCCTGCGTGCTGGGTGGCTACGTCATGGCCCATGGCGAGCTGGCCATGCTCTGGCAGCCGGCCGAGGTGATCATCATCGTCGGTGCCGGTTTCGGCGCCCTGGTGGTGGCCAATCCCAAGGACGTGCTGATCGAGATGCTGCATCAGATCAAGGGCGTGTTCGTCTACAAGAAGCGCGGCGAGGAATTCCAGCGCCAGCTGCTGATGCTGCTCTACGAGCTGCTGGAAATGGTCGATGTAGGCGGCCTCAAGGTGCTCGATGCGCACATCGAGGAGCCCGAGCAGAGCGAGCTGTTCGGCAAGTACCCGCTGATCCGTCAGGAGAAGAACCTGATGGCCTTCATCGCCGACAACTTCCGCCTGATGGCCATGGGCAAGATCAGCGCCCATGAGCTCGAAGGTTTTCTCGAGCAGGAGCTGGAGGCGATGGAGCACGTGCTGCTGCAGCCGTCGCGTTCGCTGCACAAGATCGGCGAGGCCATGCCGGGCTTCGGCATCCTCGCGGCGATCCTCGGCATCGTCATCACCATGGGCAACATCGGCGGTTCGGTGGCCGAGATCGGCGCCCACGTGGCGGCCGCGCTGGTCGGTACCTTCCTCGGCATCTTCATGTGCTACTGCGTGATGGAGCCGCTGTCGAGCGCCATGGGCCAGCGCATCAAGACCGAGATGTCGGCGCTCGAATGCGTGCGTACCACCCTGGTCGCCCACGTCGCCGGCAAGCCCACGCTGCTGGCGGTGGACGCCGGGCGCAAGCTGATCGAGCAGGACGTCAAGCCGGCCTTCAAGCAGCTGGAAATCTGGGTCAACCGTTACGAAGACGAAAGGGACGCCGCATGAAACAGCGCGGCGGTGACGGCCACGAGATCATCATCAAGCGACGTGGCAAGAAGGGCGGTCACGACGAGCATGGTGGTGCCTGGAAGGTGGCCTTCGCCGACTTCACCATGGCCATGATGGCGCTGTTCATGGTGCTGTGGATCATCCAGCCGCAGACCCAGGACGCCAGCCGCGCCAATGCCGACATGCTGAACAATCCGCTGGTCGATGGCGGTGCCGGTATCTTCGACGGCAACAGCACCACGCCGCTGGACCTCGATGGCGTGCCGGTGCAGGTCGCCCCGCGCCGCGACCCCGAGAATCGCGCGCGCACGCCGCAGGAAGACCCCGGTGCGGCCCTGGGCGAGGGCCAGCCCGGCGAGCCGCGTCGCCCGCACTTCGCCGAGCCGCTGCAGATGCAGGAGCTGGCCAAGCTGATGAAGGAGCTGGCCCTGCAGCTGGATGCCGAGGCCAACATCGAAGTCCAGGTGGTGCCGCAGGGCCTGCGCATCCTGATCAAGGACGACGCCCAGCGTTTCATGTTCAACCGCGGCAGCTCCCACCTCAATCCGCATTTCGAGACCCTGTTGCGGCGTCTGGCCGGCATTCTGGGGCGGGTGGAAAACCACCTGATCATCAGCGGCCATACCGACTCCATGCCCTACCGCGGCGTGGTCGGTGGCTACAACAACTGGAACCTCTCCGGCGACCGTGCCTTGCGTGCGCGCAACGTGCTGGTCGAGGCCGGCCTGCCGAGCGGCAACGTGCTGCAGGTGGCCGCCCAGGCAGACGGCATGCCGCTGCTGCCGAACGACCCGGAGAACGGCGCCAACCGGCGTATCGAACTGCTGTTGCTGACCCGTCAGGCCGAAGGCCTGTACCGCGAGTTGTTCGGCGAGGCCCAGGTGCGCGCGGAAGTACGCGCCGAAGGCGTGCAGCTCAGCCTGCCGGAGTCCTGAAGGGTGGCGTGGCTGGCCCTACGGCGTGCGCGCCGGGCAGTAGACCTGGCGGGTTTCCAGCGCATAGAGGCAGCTGTCGACCGAGGTCAGGCGAATGGTCGAGCCCTTGTGGCGGCCATAGAGCAGGTTGAACACCAGTTCGTCGTCGATCTCGCTGGCCAGGCCGGTGACCTGGCCGTCCTCGACGCGCAGGCGGTAATTGCCGAGGAAGCCGTAGTCCACCACGCCGGAGGTTTCCAGAATGCTGTCGCCCTGCCGGGTCATGGCATAGAAACGACCGTTGTTGACCTGCAGGCTGTGGCTGATGTCCAGCACCTGGCCATTGCTCAACTGCACCTGCCCGGTGGATTGGTAGCGCCCCTGGAGTTCGGCGCTGGAGAGGAAGTTCAGCCACAGGGCGAGCATGCCCAGCAGCATCGCCAGGGCCGTGGCGAGCATGGTCAGCAGCCAGCCGCCGCTTATGCCGCACTGCTTGGGCTGGCTCATGGCAGACACCTGCTCAGCTGGGCGTCGGCCACCTGATTCAGCTGGCTTTCGTGCAGCATCAGTGAACGTGCACCACCATTGGGCTGCAGGCACAGTAGTTCGTAGAAGCCGCCATGCAGGCGCAGCACGAGATGCGCCGGCTTGCTGGCCAGTACCGCAAGGCGGCTGGTCAGACCGTGGGTCTGCAGGATCAGCTGCTGCAACCTGTGCGCGTCCTGATCCAGGTAGCGCACCTTGAGCGAGCCCAGGGTCATTTCGCTGTCATGCACGTCCCTGGGCTGGCTGATGCCGTACAGCGTGGCGAACAAGGCGATGCCGACCAGGCTGAAGACACTCAGCAGAATCAGCCAGGATGCCCGCTGACGGCTGTGGTGGCGCAGAAAGGCCGGTTGCGGCGTCGAGGCATCCGGGGGTTCGCTGACCGCGCCGATGTCGTCGATGCTCGGCGGGTAGACCAGGTAGTTGGGGTTGAGCAGATAGCCGCGGCGCGGCAGGGTCTGGATGATTTCCCGGCTCTTCTCGTCCCCCAGCACCTGGCGCAGGGTATAGATCTGCTGGTTCAGGCTGCCCTGGCCGACCACCCGATCGGCCCAGGCGTGATTCATCAGTTCGTCGCGCGATACCACCTCGCCCGGCTCCTGCAGCAGGCGTTCGAGCAGGCGGCTGCCGGAGTAGCCCAGGTCGATCTTCTCTTCGATGCCGCCCCGGACCAGCGTGAGCTGATACAGCGCCGGGTAGAAGTGCGCATAGCAGTCACTGCGCCCGGTCTTGATGATCAGGCAGGCGATATTGCTTCCCGGCTCGGCGAGCGGTGTATCGGAGCTGGAATTCATGCGGTCCTTGAGGCGAGCGGCGTTTCCGATTGGAAAAATCCGGGCGATGAGTGGTCGGCATTCTGGCGTCAGGGAAATGCAGTGGCAAGTCTTGTGCCAGATGCCGGCGCCTGACCGGGCGCGAATAGCCTTCGAGGTTTAGCTCATTACTGGCTACTTCGCCAATGAAGCGGGCGTGATCCGGGCTAAATGCCCACGCAATCCGATAATCTCGCGGATTTATTGCGTTTGATCGGTTCTGGTGATGGTGCAGGGCCTGGTCGACTGACCAAGAAGAACGCCCCGCGAGTGCGGGGCGTAGGAGGGGTGGCGCAATCCGTTGCGCCCGGATGACGCGGGATCAGCCCAGCAGGGACATGACCATGCCCGGCATCTGGCCGGCTTGCTTGAGCATGGAGATGCCCGACTGCATGAGCATGGAGTTCTTGCTCATGTTGGCGCTTTCCTTGGCGAAGTCGGCATCCATGATGCGGCCCTTGGCCATGTCGGTGTTGTCCTTCATGTTGGCCAGGTTGTTGGCGGTGTGGTTCAGACGGTTGATGTTGGCACCGAACTGGGCGCGCAGTTCGCCGATGCTGTCCAGGGCGTCGCTCAGGGTGTCGATCATGCCGTTGGCGGCGCTGCCGTCGGTGCCGGCGATCTCGGTGCCCGGGGTGGTGGCGTCCGGAGTGGCGTACTGAGCGGACAGGCCGCCCAGGGCAGTGGCCAGGTCGGTCAGCTTGGTGCTGACGTCCAGGCTCAGGGTTTCGGCGGCGCTGGCACCGATCTGGAAGTCCATCGCGGCGCCGAACTTGCCGGCGCTGCCGTCGGTGGTGGTGCCGTCGCTGAACAGGTTCTCGCCGGCGTACTTGGTGTTCTTGATGATGTTGCCCAGTTCCTGACCCAGCTGGTCGTATTCGGCCTGCAGGGCGTCACGGTCCTTCTCGCTGGCGGTGGCGTTGGCGGCCTGGGTGGACAGGTCCTTCATGCGCTGGACGATGTCGGTCATCTCGGTCAGCGCGCCTTCGGCGGTCTGCAGCAGGGAGATGGAGTCACCGGTGTTGCGGATGGCCACGTCCATGCCGCGCGACTGGGCATTGAGGCGGGTGGCGATCTGCAGGCCGGCGGCGTCGTCGGCAGCGGAGTTGATGCGGAAACCGGTGCCCAGACGCTGCTGGTTGGTGCCCAGGGCGTTGTTGGTCTTGGACAGGTTGGTCTGGGTGATCAGCGAGGAGTAGTTGGTATGAATCGACAGAGCCATTTGAGTATTCCTTCGTGCGTGAGCGCTTGAGTGAAGCTGGCTGTGATTGCCTGCTGTAAGTGAAGGGCGACCGGCTTTTGGCGCTGCTTAAATGACGTTGGCGATTTTTTCTGCAGTGAGGGTGCGAAGGCTCTGGCGCGGCCTTGGCGGGAGGCTGCGTGATGGGGATTAGGCGGCGTAGCGCGGATGATTGTTCAGCCTTGTGGGGGCGGGCGGTGATCCGCTTTCAGACATCGCTGGTGGGCTGAAGCCCACCCTACGGTGCTGGTTCGGGCTGTGCTGCGTAGGGTGCGCTGTGTGTTCAGCCGGGAGACATAGGTAACGGGTGTCGGGAGACATAGGTAACGCATTTAGGCTACCGGTGTTCATCGAATCGGGAGATCGAGAGATGCCGTGGCCGGAGCGCAGCACTATGTCG
>Ga0114984_1000881_pt1 | contig 11408 bp, 11 predicted proteins | sample Shrwel1BS1Day1_FD_96987 | JGI IMG/M metagenome (GOLD analysis project Ga0114984, IMG submission 96987) | Subsurface microbial communities from deep shales in Ohio, USA - Utica-3 well 1 S-1-Day1 | ecosystem: Environmental > Aquatic > Deep subsurface > Shale gas/oil reservoir > Produced water/Flow... | reverse complement strand
TTGATGCGCAGGCAGTCCACACCCAACTCGGCAACGCGCAGCGCGATCTTGTAGTCGAAGTGGATGTCGGACACCAGGGGAACCGACACCTGCTCGCGGATTTTGCCAAAGGCCTCGGCCGCATCCATGGAGGGCACCGAGACCCGGACGATATCAGCACCAGCCTCTTCCAGGGCCCGGATCTGGCCCACGGTGGCGTCCACATCGCAGGTGTCGGTGTTGGTCATGCTCTGCACCGCGATCGGCGCATCACCACCCACCGGTACATTGCCAACCATGATCTGGCGGGATTTACGTCTCTTGATCGGGGATTCGTGTTTCATATCTGACTGACCAATAAAAATATCGACTGTACCTGTCAGAGCGACAGGGTAAATTCGGTTCGGTTGTTGGCAACCCGGAAGTCACCAAGATCAACCGGCTCGCCCTGGAAACGGACGGAACCTACCGCATTTACAGCTCCAATAACCACCCGGAGCGGCGCGTCCCCTGACACATCTATTCTGTCTCCCTGGCGTTGCAGGGATGCAACCAGGCGGTTACCGTCCGCATCACTCACCTGTACCCAGCAATCCGCCGTGAATGTCATCTCGAGCCTGGCTGTATCCGTAACCACTACCGGCTGTTCGACAGCCCCTTCCTGAGCCGGTTCCTCAATCGCAATTTCCCCGGCCACGGGTTCAGGGGGCTCTGCCCCGAGGGTGTCGCCGGTAATACTCTTGATCTCAGAAACCGCAGGCTCCTCTTCAACCTCAACCGGCCCGGGTTCGACAGCATTCTCTGTCACCTGAGTACCGGACCCGGACGGGAAATCGCCCTCTGCCACATCCGATTCCGGCTGCACTTCCGAAGCCTGGCCCGGAGGCTCTGCGGTGACTGGCGCCATGTCATTCTGCAGGATGAAGTGGTATGCGAGAAAGCCCGCCAGAGCAATAGCCAGGACCAGAACCAGCACCCTGGCAATACGGCGTTTCTGGCGCCGACGGCGCTCAATGTCCACCAGGGGGTTGGCTTCTTGCTGTTTTTCCCGCTCGATTCGAAGCGGTTCCAGTTCGCGATCGAGATCGGTGACCAGCCTATCGGGGTCGAGCCCCACCTGGCTTGCATAGGCCCGGACATAGCCTTTGAGGAACAGCTCGCTGTCAATCCGGGTATGTTCACCGTTCTCGATGGCCTGGATAATCGCGGGCCTCAGATGTTGCGCACGGGCTATGTCGTCAACACCAAGTCCGAGTTTTTCCCGGGCACGCTTGAGTTGCTGCCCGACAGGATCACCTGCCACTGGTTGGGGGGTTTCATCACTGGCCATTAGAAATCAGCACCTTATATTGTTGATATTCCACTGACTCCGGATATTCATTCTTCAGCAACATTGCCAGGCTTGCTTCCTGGTCCCTGTCATTGAAATGGCGGGCGATACGAATGCCCGTGTACAGACTCTCAGCGGAATGGGTCATGCGCGGGTTCCGGGCGATGATATCGGAAAGCCGGCTGTAATAGCGGGATGCCGCCTCGTACTGACCCTGCTCCACCAGGACCCGGGACAAGGCGAGCAACGGTCGGGCATCTCCCCGGGACAGCTCGATTGCCCGCCGGTAAGAGGTGATGGCGTTGTCCGATTCTCCCAAGCGTTCCTGGGCCATACCGAGGTTGAAGAACACGGAACCACGATCCGGGTATTCGGTATCCCTTGACGCCGCCCGGAACTGGTCGCGGGAGTCCTCGAAACGGCCCTGGCTATACAGAAACGCACCATAGTATACCCGCGCCCGGGTATACCCTCCGTCTGCACTGATCGATTTCCGGAAGCTGGATTCGGCCAGCTCGGGCTCGCCCTCGGTATTGTAGATCAGGCCCATGGCCGCCAGGGCTTTGGGAGACCCCGGATCCAGCTTGAGCGCCCGATCCAGGTGGTGCCGGGCACGGTCAATATTGCCCTGACCAATGTAGGCCGTGGCTAGTTTGACATAATTATCAACGGCTTCCTGCCGGTCGGCTTCGCGGGAGAACCGGCTGTCGGTCGTGGTAACACATCCGGCGAGCGCTGTGGTCAATGCCATCAGCGCTACCAGGAAAAAACGTCGGATCACCGGTTTAGTCACCACTGTTCTGCAGTCCTCGCATCTGGTTTCTGGATCAGGGGTTCACCTGCTGTACCGAAATGTACCGCTGGCTCCGGCGGGTACGATCCTCGACCCTGCCCACCAGTTGCCCGCAGGCTGCATCAATATCATCACCCCGGGTGGTCCGGATGGTGGCGATATACCCGGCCTCGTTCAGGACGGTCTGGAACCGGCGGGTGGCGTTCATACTCGGGCGACGGAAGTCACTCTCCGGGAACGGATTGAAAGGAATCAGATTGATCTTGCAGGGCAGTCCCTTCAAAAGAACGGCCAGTTGCCGGGCGTGTTCCGGCTGGTCATTCATCCCCTCGATCACGGTGTACTCAATGGTTGCCTTGCGTTTGTCGGGCAGCCGGGCAAGATACCGCCGCGTTGCCGCGAGCAACTCCGCTATCGGGTACTTTTTATTCAACGGTACCAATTGGTTACGCAGCTCATCATTGGGGGCATGGAGCGAAATGGCCAGTGAAACATCGGTAACCTCGCCCAGGCGGTCCAGGGCCGGCACCACACCGGAGGTGCTCAGGGTGACCCGGCGCTTGGAGATGCCATAGGCCAGGTCCTCCATCATCAGGTTCATGGCGTCAACAACGTTATCGAAGTTGAGCAGCGGCTCTCCCATACCCATCATCACCACGTTGGTAATCGGCCGGTCAGCATTGGGGTCGAACGGCATGAAGGCCTTTCGGGCCACCCAGACCTGGCCAATAATCTCCGCCGCCGTCAGGTTCCGGTTGAACCCGCGCTTGCCGGTGGAGCAGAAGGTGCAATCCAGGCTGCAACCGATCTGGGAGGAAACGCACAGGGTGCCCCGTTCCCCATCCGGGATCAGGACGGTCTCGACACTGTTGCCGTTATCCATGCGCATGACCCACTTGCGGGTGCCATCTCTGGAGCTTTCATCATAGACCACCTCCGGCCCGCGAATTTCGGCCACTGCTTTGAGCTTTTCCCGGAGCGCCTTGCTCATATTGGTCATTTGGTCGAAGTCATCCACGCCGCGCTGGTGGATCCACTGCAGCACCTGCTGCGCACGGAAGCGCTTCTCGCCGAGGGTCTCGAAGAAAGCCTCGAGCCTGGCTTTCGGCATCCCCAGCAGATTGGTTTTTTCAGCAGCAGCTGTCATTTCATAACCTCGATCGAATAACCAATTCGGGGCAGCCGGAGGCTGCCCCTTACCACCAGATCAGCCGCGTGGGCAGATCTCGTCGTCATTGAAGAAATAAGCGATTTCCCGCTCGGCAGAGGCCGCGGAATCGGAGCCGTGAACGGCGTTGGCGTCGATGGAAGACGCGAAATCGGCGCGGATGGTGCCGGCTTCGGCTTCCTTCGGGTTGGTGGCACCCATCAGGTCACGATTTTTCAGGATGGCGCCTTCGCCTTCCAGAACCTGAACCATAACCGGACCGGAGGTCATGAACGCTACCAGGTCGTTGAAGAACGGACGCTCTTTGTGCTCAGCGTAGAAGCCTTCTGCCTGCTCCTGGGTCAGGTGCATCATCTTTGCGGCAACAATCTGCAGGCCAGCCTTCTCGAAACGGCTGTAGATTTCGCCAATCACGTTCTTGGCCACTGCGTCGGGTTTGATGATAGAGAGCGTGCGCTCGGTTGCCATGGTATGTCTCCAGTATGGTTCGGGTTAAAATTCCGGCCTGCGATTATACGCAGTCCGGGGGCTACTGCCTACCGCACTGAGCGCAGGCGCCCAACAACATCAACGATTTGCGAACTGGCAAAAGCCACCTCTTCCCCGGTGGTGAAACGCCCCATGGAAAACCGCAGCGCCCGGTGCGCCTGTTCGTCGCTCAGACCGATGCCTCGCAATACAAAAGAAGGCTCGATGGTTGCGGACGAACAGGCGGACCCGGAGGAAACCGCCAGGTCCCGCAGGCCAAGCATCAGGGATTCCGCTTCTACACCGTCGAAGGAGAGATTGATCAGCCCCGGAACCCGATGGGTCTCGCTGCCATTGACCGTGACACCGTCCAACCCCTGCAGCCCCTCCAGAAAGGCAGCCCGCAGCGATTCGAGACGCGCCATTTCCGGCGTAAGTCCTTCAGCGGCAATCGCAAAGGCCTTGCCCATGCCAACGATCTGGTGAGTCGGCAAGGTTCCGGAACGCATTCCCCGTTCGTGGCCTCCCCCGTGCATCTGGGCCTCGATCCGTACATCCGGGGACCGGCGCACATAGAGCGCACCAATACCCTTGGGGCCGTAGATCTTGTGCCCGGACAAAGACAACAGGTCCACCGGGGTCTGGTTCAGGTCAATCGGCATTTTTCCGGCAGCCTGGGCGGCGTCCACATGGAACAGCACACCCCGTTTACGCAGTTCCCTGCCAATCGCGCCGATATCAGTGACGCAGCCCAGTTCGTTGTTTACCATCATCAGGCTGACCAGGACGGTGTTGTCCCGGAGTGCGTCGATAACCCGATCCCGCGGAATCCGGCCGTCCGGATCAGGCTCCAGCCAGGTTACCTCCACGCCCCGATCCTTGAGCCATTTGCAGGTATCGATAACCGCCTTATGTTCGATTTTCGAAGTAATAATATGAACATCCCTGCGATCACCCACCACGCCCTTGATTGCAAGGTTATCGGATTCGGTGGCGCCGGAGGTCCAGACAATCTCCCTGGGATCGGCGGAAATCAGGTTGGCAACCTGCCGGCGGGAAGCTTCAACAGCCGCCTCGGCCTGCCAGCCATAGGCATGGGAACGGGAAGCGGGGTTCCCGAACACACCGTCGAGCGTGAGGTATTTGGCCATTTCGTCGGCAACGACGGGATCAACGGGCGTCGTGGCCGCGTAATCCAGATATACGGGCTTTTTCATGGTATGTAAGAACGTTCTGTATCAGGCCGGCGTCTGGTCGGTCAGACAGTCGGTGTTGATGGTTTCAGAATCCCTGCCGTCCTGGAGACGGTTTTGACGATCCGCAACCTGACGGATTTCATGCTTTTTCATCAGATCCCCGAGACTTATCTCGCTGAGAAACTGATGAATCTGATCACTCAGATCAGACCAGAGATGGTGGGTAAGGCACTTCTCCCCATTCTGGCAGTCACCCTTGTTACCACAGCGGGTGGTATCCAGGGATTCATTGACCGCGTCCACCACCTCGGCGATGTAGACCCGGTCGGCGTCACGGCTCAGGCGGTAACCACCACCGGGGCCACGGATACTGACAACCAGTTTCTGCCGGCGCAGACGGGAGAACAGCTGTTCCAGGTAGGATAACGAGATTTCCTGCCGGGACGATATATCCGCCAGACTGACCGGCCCCTGATCCCCGTGAAGGGCCAGGTCCAACATCGCCGTAACGGCATAGCGGCCTTTGGTGGTCAGTTTCATGGCATCAGCCCCGTGACGGGAATGAATCTCGATTAACAGATGCGAGTATGAATTGACCAACTAATTCAGTCAAGTATTCAACCCCGCGTATCCGTGTCATCCCGGACGCAATCAAAGTCCTCTTCATCCAGCGGCGGCAATTCGCCATTCTGGTACTCACTGTTAACCTTCCGGATGGCCTTGCACATGTTCTCGATGCGGTCATCGACCGCATGCATGTGATCAAGCAGAGCGCGCATGGACCGCGCCACCGGGTCCGGCATTTCCTCGGTGACCCCGTAGGCATCGAAACCCATGCGCTCTTCCATCTCCTTGCGGCGGACATCGTCCTCGGACTTGCGCTTGACAATCACCCGCCCCGGTATGCCCACCACGGTGGCTCCTGCAGGCACCGCCTTGGTCACGACCGAATTGGAACCTATCTTGGCCCCCTCACCCACGTCGAACGGCCCGAGGATCTTGGCACCGGCACCGACCACCACGCCATTGCCAATGGTCGGGTGACGCTTGCCCTTGTTCCAGCTGGTGCCCCCGAGGGTCACGCCCTGGTAGAGGGTGACATCATCACCGATAACCGTGGTCTCACCAATCACCACCCCCATGCCGTGATCAATAAAGAACCGGCGGCCGATGGTTGCTCCCGGATGGATCTCGATGCCGGTGAACCAGCGGGCAAGGCTTGATACCGTGCGGGCCAGCCATTTCAGCCCCAGCTTCCAGAGCCAGTGGGCAAACCGGTGAAACAGCAAGGCATGGAGGCCCGGGTAATTGGTGAGAACCTCGAACGTGTTCCGCGCCGCCGGATCCCGGTGAAAAACACTCTTGATGTCTTCCCGCAATTGCTCAAACATGGCCTTCTTCCTGTCCCGTCGCCGATGACTCACCATCGGTGGATTGGCGTTGATCTGGTGCCTTGCCGGCTGCTTTCTGGGCCGCCGTCAGGATACCGCGGAGGATGTTCACCTCCATCTGATCCAGTCTGGCCCGCTGGAAAAGCCTCCGCAAGCGGGTCATCAGCTGGCGCGGATTTTCACGGCGATGGAACTCCACGTCCACGAGCATCTGCTCCAGGTGTCCGAAAAATCCCTCCACATCCCTGACCGAAGCCGGAGACACATCCCAGCCGGCATCACCCGGTGCCGACATGGGCTTGAGGTATGGGCTACCCTCGCCACCTTCAAGGTGACGAAGGTAAAGCATGCGCAATTCATAACACATCACCTGCACCGCCATGGCCAGATTCAGGGAGCTGTATTCCGGATTGGACGGGATATGGATGTGGTGGTGGCAATGCTGGAGCTCATCATTGCTCAGGCCATTGCTCTCACGCCCGAACACCAGCGCAACGCTGCCTCCGGCAGACGCTTCCGATGCGGTTTCGGCCGCTGCGGGGGGCGGCATTACCGGCCAGGGAACCTTGCGGCCGCGGGCACTGGTACCCATCACCAGCAGGCAATCGTCGATGGCTTCTGCCAGGTTGCCGACGACCTGTGCACGGTCGAGCACATCCGAGGCACCGGCGGCGCGGGCGTAGGAGGCTTCATCCGGAAAGGATTTCGGATTGACCAGCCACAGATTTCCCAGCCCCATGTTCTTCATGGCCCGGGCAGCCGCGCCAATGTTTCCCGAGTGGGATGTTTCCACCAGAACAATGCGGATCCGGTCGTTATAGGTGTCCCTGCCTTCCATAGGGAGCGCGGGTTTGTGCATGGTCAAAAAGCCCGTTTCTGTGTGCAGAGTGAACCAAGCGCGACATGATAGCAGAATCGCCGCCCTTCCACCTCTCCGCAATAGCCACCATCCGCGGTTTTCCGGAGTCAAAAAACATACAAGGGAGGTGATCTTTTGCTATCATACCCCGCCCCCACACACCTGGATAATGAACACTCAGATGCAACCAGCAATCAAAATGGCCCTGCGCGTTGCGCGTCAGGGGTCCGACTACCTGAAAGCCCATTTCGAGCGCCAGGAACCCAATGGCAAGGACGAGAGCGAACGTCGTCGCCAGCTGGATCGGGTTGAGCAATCCATCTATGACAACTTCAAGGAGCAGCTCGAGAAGTCCTACCGGGACCATACGATTGCTCCGTTGAATGAGGCCAGCGCCGGCACCAGCGAGAAGAGCTGGCACATCTTCCCGGTGTTGGGCCGCGAAAACTTCCTCCGAGGGATTCCGGATTTCGTTCTGGCCCTGTCCCAGAAGCGGAACAACCGTACTGAAAACCTGCTGATCGTGAACCCGATTACCGGCGAGGAATACTCCGCGTCCCGGGGTCACGGCGCAGCACTTAACAGCCGGCGGGTACGCACTTCGGAAACCAGTCATTTCGACAAGGCCGCCATTGCCACCAACCTGCTGGATCAGGCGCGCAAGAGCGAAGACTCACAGCTCTGGGGTGAAATGGCCGCGATCATCGCCCACGATTCAGCCATGTTCCGCAGTTCCGGCTGCGTGGTGCTGGATATTGCACGGGTTGCCTCGGGCAGCCTTGATGCCGCTGTTATCTTCCGCCCGGAAGCGGCCGATCTGGACCTGGGCGTGACCCTGGCCATGGAATCCGGCGCACTGTCCGGTGACTTCTCCGGCAACCCGTCTACCAGTAATGCCCGGCAGCTGGTCGTGGCCAACCCCAGGCTGTTCCGGGAAGTACTGAAAACCCTTCACCCCTTCCGGGGCCGCCTGCCGCGCTGATCAACAGTTTCGGCAAGCCATAAAAACCGCCAAACTCCCGGGAATGGCGGTTTTTTTGTGCCCGGAAGAACTTACATCCGGTTGAGCCATTCGGGCGGTTCTTCATCCTCTTCCTGCCCGGCCGCACCCTCTTTGACCGGGAGCATCATGTCCTCACGGGACACACCCAGCACGATCAGCAGATTGGCAGAGACATAGATGGAGGAATAGGTCCCCACCACAACGCCGATAATCAGTGCGAGGGCGAAGTTGTTGATCGCTTCGCCGCCGAACAGGTAGAGCGCAAGCAGCACCACCAATGTGGTACCGGAGGTATTGATGGTCCGGCTTATGGTCTGGTGAATCGAGGTGTTGATGATATCCCAGGCATCCCCGACCCTCATCTTCCGGAAATTCTCCCGGATACGGTCCGCGACCACGATGGTATCGTTCAGGGAATAACCGATAATGGCGAGCAAAGCGGCCAGCACGGTCAGATCGAAGGTCCACTGGAACAGGGCGAACGCCCCCAGGACGATGATGACGTCATGGGCCAGAGGAATCACCGAGGCAATACCGAACTTGAACTGGAAGCGCATACCAACGTAGATGAGCACAACCGCCAGGGCCAGTAACAGCCCCAGGCCGCTGTCTTCCCTCAACTGCTCACCCACCTGGGAACCGATAAACTCGGAGCTGACCAGTTCAAACTTTGCATCTCCGTCCCGAAGCGCGTTGGCGACCTCAACTGCGAGTTCATCATTACCTGCTTCCGCCAGGCGAATGAGAATCGTCGTGTCGGAACCGAAGTTCTGGACCACGAAATTCTCGAAGCCTGCCTGGTCCAGCTGGCTACGGATATTTTCCAGTGAAGGTGCTTCCACATATTCAAACTCAACAGACGTACCCCCGGTGAAGTCCATACCGAGGTTAAGCCCGCGTACCGCCAACAAAGCAATCGAGGCAATCACGAGGGCGATGGAGAGCACGGAAGCAGTCTTCCGGAACCCCATGAAATCAAACGGCTTCTTCTCCTGCTCAGACATTTGCCAGCTTCCCTCCAATCGACAGCTTTTCGATCTTCCGACCACCATACACAAGGTTCACAATGCTGCGACTGACCATCAGCCCGGAGAACATCGAGGTGAGAATACCGATGCACAGGGTAACGGCGAAGCCCTTGACCGGTCCCGAGCCCATGGCGAACAGGATCACCGCAACCAACAGCGTAGTGATGTTGGCATCAAAGATCGAGACGAACGCCCGCGAATAGCCGGCATTGATGGCCAGCTGTGGCGCCACCCCTGCTTTCAGCTCTTCACGTATTCGCTCGAAGATCAGCACGTTCGCATCCACCGCCATACCGACGGTCAGCACGATGCCGGCAATGCCCGGGAGGGTGAGTGTTGCCGACAGGATGGACATGCAGGCAACCAGCAACATCAGGTTGAGCGTCAGCGAGATGTCGGCAATCACTCCAAAGCCACGGTAACACACCACCATGTAAATCAGCACCAGGGCGAAGCCCAGCGCCACCGACATCACGCCGGCATCGATATTCTTCTGCCCGAGGCTCGGCCCGATGGTCCGCTCCTGCACGAAGTACATCGGTGCCGCCAGGGCACCCGCACGCAGCAACAGGGCCAGCTCGGAAGCCTCCGGAATGGAGTCCAGGCCGGTAATCCGGAAGCTGCTGCCCAGGGCCGACTGAATGGTCGCAAGGCTGATAATGCCCTTGTCCACGACCCGCTTCTCGACCATGGTGGGTTCACCGTCCACCATCCGGCTTTCGGTTTCGGTGCGGTATTCGATGAAGACGACCGCCATCCTCCGACCGATGGCGTTGCGGGTGGCACGGTTCATCAGGTCACCGCCCACGGAATCCATGGTGATGTTGACCTGTGGCTGGCCGTTCTGGTCGAACGCCTGTTGGGCATTGGCCACATTATTACCAGTGGCGATCACGTCCCGCTCAAGGCGTGCCGTACGCCGGGGGTTATCCCGGAAGCTGAATTCCTCTGTTTCACTGGCCGGCGTATCAGGGCGTGCCTCAAGACGGAATTCCAGGTTCGCCGTAGCACCCAGTACCCGTTTGGCCTGGGCGGTGTCCTGAACACCGGGCAGCTCCACGATGATCCGGTCCGTGCCCTGACGCTGGACGAGCGGCTCCGCCACGCCCAGTTCGTTGACACGGTTACGGATGGTGGTCAGGTTCTGCTCGAGGGCATACTCCTGGATCGACTTGACTTCCGCTTCGGAAAGGGAAAGCACCAGCTGGAACTCGCCGGCCTGCGTCCGCTCGTCCAACAGGAACTGATTGTACTGGCCGCGCACCAGATCAAAGGCTGCGGCGCGAGACTGCTCATCGCGAAAACTCAGTACAATCTGTCGGTCACCGGTATCAACATCACCGCCACGATACCGGATCCGCTCTTCACGCAGTTGCTGCTTGATCTGACCGGACAAGGCTTCCAGACGCTGCTGCAGCGCCGTATCCATGTCCACTTCCAGCAGGAAGTGCACACCACCACGCAAATCCAGACCCAGCTTCATCGGTCCGGCACCGACGGCTTTCAGCCACTCCGGGGTGGACGCAGCCATGTTCAAGGCCACCAGATATTCGTTGCCCAGTGCCTGCTGGACAGTGGGGCGGGCTTTGAGCTGGTCATCGGAGCTGGTCAGGCGGATCAGGGCATCCCGCTCCTGCAGAGAACTGCCTTTCACCGTAATGCCTTCGGATTCCAGCGCCTGAACCGCACGTTCCAGCACACGCTCGTTCATATCGGTGCTGCTGCGGGCGCCGGTGATCTGGATGGCGAAATCATCGGGGAAAAGGTTGGGCAGAGCGTAAATAAACCCGATCACGAGCGCGACCAGGATAACCAGGTTTTTCCAGAGCGGATACTTGTTCAGCATGGGTTCCCTTCATAGCCGGCGCCGGGGCCGGCCTTGGTTGTCAGCCAGAAAGAATCGGACAGGCAGGTTCCTGGAAAGGCAGTCAGCCTGAATCAGATATCCTTCAGGGTACCTTTCGGCAGGGCTGCGGCAACGGCAACCTTCTGAACCTTGATTTCAACGTTGTCGGCTACTTCGATCACGATGAAGTCATCAGTCACCTTGGTGATCTTGCCGGCAACACCACCGGAGGTGACAACTTCATCACCCTTGTTCAGACCGGACATCAGCGCCTTGTGCTCTTTGGCACGCTTGGACTGGGGGCGCCAGATCAGGAAGTAGAAAATCAGGATAAAGCCGGCGAAGAA
>Ga0114984_1000880_pt1 | contig 11410 bp, 7 predicted proteins | sample Shrwel1BS1Day1_FD_96987 | JGI IMG/M metagenome (GOLD analysis project Ga0114984, IMG submission 96987) | Subsurface microbial communities from deep shales in Ohio, USA - Utica-3 well 1 S-1-Day1 | ecosystem: Environmental > Aquatic > Deep subsurface > Shale gas/oil reservoir > Produced water/Flow... | reverse complement strand
TTTCATGATTAAAACTCCTTAAGTATCTGTTTGAATTTATCTATATGTTTTGAAAAATCATTATTGCCATCATCCACAAAACAATGGTAACTGAAATGTTTGTTGTATTTTAGAAATTCATCTTTAATAAATTTCTCTTTTGCTCTGAATTCATCATTATAATAAGGTCTGCCTTTTGTTTCAACAATGAGAGCTTTTTCTATTGGTATATTTTCATTTTTTTTGTATTTCCTGTTTTCTTTTCTTTTTAAAATCAGAAAATCTGGAGTATATCGTCCTCTTGGTGTTTGAATCCAGAATGTTTGTAATCGCTCATCTTTATATCCATTAAAGTAAACTTCGAGGTTTTTTAACTCGCTTAATTTAAGCATCTCGGTTAATGCATTCCGCTCAAAATCACTGTCCATTTTATACGGTACGTAATTATAGCTAATGTCTAAGGGGTCACAGTTGTCTTGTTCGCCAAAAAAATCTTCTTCAATATATTCTGGATGATTTGCGTAACCTCTTTTTCCTTTTAAATCTTTTTCAGGTATTCTGGGCATGATTTTATAAACACTACCTTCTGGTGAAAAAAGACTTATTTCATTATCAGTACCTTCCCACTCAAGTAGTTCTATAGCTGTTTCCTGTTCTATCACTTCTTTTGCATACTCTACTTTGTCCATAAATAAAGATGCAATAATCCGGCTTATATCATTTAAATCAAGGATAGGATTTAATAATATCCATTCTATTTCTTTGGTAATTTCTCTATAAATTTTAAACATTTCATTAAAGTAATAATGAAACAAATCTACCTCAGAGAATAGACCATAAGTACAAGAAGCTATGTTATAGATAAAATCTTCGAATGAAAAAAGTGTTGTATTGCCAGCTTTTACATCATCTATAGCCACCTTACCTGTTAATCCTGTCCTTCCTATGGTGCTGGATACGATACTCTTATCAAAAGCATATATTTTTTTGATTTTAGAAAAATCAAAAGCAGTAAGTTCTTTTTTTATCTCCGGGGATGTTTTTTTAACAATCTTATATTTTGTTTCAATTTGGTTATATTTTAATTTTCCAAGTTTTGGTTTTCTAACCTGTACTTTAATGTTTAATTCTTTCTTTTCGGAAAGGTCTGTAATTGAAAGTTGATAATTTTCTTTTAACTCTTTATCCAGAGTTTCATAATTGTCTTCTGATAGATAAATTAAAGCATGCTCTTTCGAGGCGTCAGTAACTTCCCGCAAACATCTACAAGTAGTTTGAAGGACAAAATTCTTTGTTGTTTTTTGTCTTGGAAGTACAACTGACGTAAGACTTCGACAGTCCCATCCTTCTTTGCCTACGCCCACAAGTAAAATAACACGCTTTGTTGAGTATGGCTTATCAAGATTATTAAATAAAGCAAGATTTTCTTTTGATAACTCGTATTGTTTATTTTTTTTATCTACATCAGAATAATATCTAAGGATCTCATCTTCCTTATTTTTCCGATTTTCACTATACCATTTTTGAACTATGGGCAGTATTGTTTCGTTTAACTTCTTGACTGAAGGACAATAAAAAGCGATTTTGCTTTTTGTTCCATTAGTATATGTTATGTCATAATTATTGAAAAAGTCTGTGAGAGCTTGCTCAATAAAAATATTTTCTTTTACATTTGCTCTCTTTATATCAGGTTTTTTCAAAAACTTACCTATGCCAGTATTTAACGGATAATTATAAACAATATCCTGGATCTGATTCAATTTAATACTTTTCTCACCTACGTTAATTTTTGTTTTTATATATGGTGTACCTGATAGACCGATAACTGAGTTTACATTACCGTTTTGATTAAGTATATTAACCGCTTGCCTTAGCTTTTTTTCACCATTTCCAGTTGTGCCATAGGTATGATGAACCTCATCAAGAATTACGGTTAAATGAGGAATTTGTGATAAAGCTTCTCTGAGTTCATTAGTTCTATTTATTTCCGAAGCAGATTTAGTGCTCAAACCTTTTTCAGGGTCAATAAATATCTCATGCTCTCCGTAGTACTTCTCAAGTACAACTTTCTCAGCATTAGTAATAAATACCGTACCAAAGTTTTTAGTTTGTTTTATTCTGTTTACCTTTTCAAGATTGGGGTTATTACCGTGAAGTTTATCTTTTCTTTTAGAGCTCAGACTATCCAGTATTTCGATAGTAACAATGTTTTTTAGTTTATCTGCCTCTTCTTTAGGTAGTATCCATTCTGGGTTAAAATCTTTTATTGTTCTTAGCGAAGGTAAAATAGCAGTTTTTGATGCTTGTGGTGCAAAGACAACAAAATTATGAGCAAATCGCTTGTCATTCTTAAACAAAGATGCAAAATACAAGTCAAGATAAATAAAACAAGCCATTAAAAATGTTTTTCCGGCTCCCATGGGTAAACTGAAAAGATAGTTGGAATAATCAAAATTATGTAGTAAATTGCTTAGCAAAACATCCCAATCAATATTATTACCTGTTGGATCGTTTACCAATTTTGTGTGCAAAGTTGTCAGATTATTATCCTGAAAGAATTGGTTAAGAAATTGAGTTACATAATTTCCTTTGAATGTGTAATAATTATTGTATTCCTGAGCTGCTACTTCGTCATATAAAAGACCTTCCTGCACCATATCAGAGAGCTTTTTGTTTTTACCCACAAACTTTATCCACAAGTATGTTTCTATTGCCTCTTTTTGTGGCGGTCGAAGTTTATTTTCTTTTTCAATATGTTGTAGAATATCATTGATTAAAGATTGATTATTTTTCCGCTCTAATTTAATATAGGTCTCAGTCTTACTCCTTATTAAACTATAAACTGTATTCATTTTATATTTCTATCCTCATTTTTTTATTGAAATTGATAATTATCACTTTTTCCATATTTTTTCTGGGTCTGGAATATAACTTCTGATTTTTTTAACTATATCATCTGAAATATCTTCCATTCCTTTAAACTCTTTACCACGTCTTTTAATATAAACATAATTCGCATCTTTTATGTAACTTCCCTCTGTTTCATCTTTCTTCTTATTAAACCACGATTTACTTATATTTCCAGATTTAACTTCTTTTGTATCAACATTAACATTATTAAATACAAAAACAACATCTCCATCAATAAGTTTTCTTAACTCACTGCCAGAATTTACTAATTGAAAAATTGTACGAGATGCGCCCGCATGTGCATCCAATAAAACGTCATAAGGAACTTCTCTATCCCCCTGTTTTCCTCTTTCTTTATTCAATTTAACTGCAACATCAAAATCTTGCACTACCCAAACTAAATGAACATTTTTTCTATTGTATCCCAATTTATTAACCGCTTCAAAAACAATATTTCTAAATTTTGTATAAGTTTTCAATGTAACATCAAAAATTATATTAGGTTTTTTATTATCATCAGCAGTTACTATGGATGTATACAAAGTTTGTAATTTTTTGTTTGGTAATTTTAATTCCTTTACTGCATCATGTAAAGCATCTAAATGTATAGGATTACTTTTCTTTATTTTTTCTCTTACTTCTTTTATATCTCTTAACTCCATATTTAATTCCTTTTCTAAATATCTCCTAATTTGATAAAGATTTGGAGCTAAATCTTTTAAATCATCGACATCATAAACTAAACCATTCCTATCTACTAACTTATTTCTAACTGATCCTTTAACAGAAGCTCCCCCACCCGTCATGATAACAATATTATTAAATTTAGGATATGATTTGCCTCCAAAAGTAATAAGTTTTTCTATTAGAGTATTATAATCAAAATCATATCCACTATCTGATAAAACAAATGTATTTTTTTGTAATTCTTTGTTTTCTGCAAAGCTTTTGAATGTCTTCATCGCAAACCTCTCAAAACTATTTTTACGTTATCGTTGACAATCACACAAAAAGTACATTTTTCTCTTTCACAACTTCCCCTGTAATCTCTTCCCAGGCGGTTGCGTAAATATCAACCTGCTGCTGATATGATTTTCTCAGATTATCATAAGCTTCATTTTCTACCCTGTCTGTTTTGTAGTCGATAATTACCCATTTTCCGTTTTCTTTAAAAGCAAGATCTATGACACCGGAAAGTATAATAGGCTTATTACCGGAATCGTTATTCATATAGCTGAACAGCTCTGAGCCACCTTTAACTTTCATCGTGATTGGTACTTCTGTTTCCACCTTCTCTGCTTCTGAAATCCGCTGCCATAAACCAGAATTTTTAAATCTATCTATTATCTCTCTCATTTCCTTAGTTTTATCAGTATTAATTTCAAGCTTGGATAATGTCATTTTTATAAAATCTTCCATATCGGCTGATTTATTATCTCTGTTTATTACAAGGAATTCTAAAACACTGTGAACAGCTGTTCCCCAGTCCTGTCCTCCGCCTTCTAATCTTTTGCCTGCAAAAATTTCTTCCGCTTCTTTTATTTCCGTTGGTCTTTTATGCACATAACTTTCATCAGCAACAAAAGAATGCCATTTATTTATTTCTTCTACATTTTTATCTATTTCATTTTCTGTGAGCTCATTATCTCCTGTAAAATAATCCTCTTTTACTTCTACTTCGTGCAGAATATCGTCTTCACTTAAATTTTTCAGCAAATCAAGCCAGGGGTTTTTATTGTTTTTATTATTTTCGTAGCTGCTTATAATTAAAAGATTTTTAGCTCTCGTGGCTGCCACATAAATAAGCCTGTCAAATTCAGCATCTAAAAATTTTTGTTCCTCTGCCTGAATCTTTTCCCAATTTGTTGGTTGAGCAAATACTTCATTGTGAAATTGACCTTTCTTTTTGGCTAAAGCGAAATAGCCTGTTGGTTTACCGTTTCTTCTGTTTATATGCTGCAAAGGTTCATGATTTGATTTTCTGTAAGGATGTGCCAGAAATACAACCGGAGCTTCTAACCCTTTTGCCTTATGCAGGTTCATTATTCTCACACTGTTACTTTCCGCCTCAAGACTGCTTCTTTGATCACTGCCCGATTCCAACAAATTGCCAACATGGCGGATAATTTTATCAAGCGAATAAATCTCTTGTGACTCTCTTTGTTTGATTTGCTCAATTAAAAAATAAATATTAGAAGTTCTGCTCTTAGACAGACTTCCCATTGAAGTAAAGGGGAGTATTCCTAAATCCTGGACTATTTTCTCCAAAGCTGATGAAGGAGGAAAATCATCGATCCATTTTTTATACTGCCTAAGCTTAGCAAAACTGTTTTCAAAGGTGATTCTTATACTATCCTCAAGCTCATCGGGTATTCTGCTGTAAATGTTGAAATGCCCCTTTGATGATTTAAATTTGTAAAGGTCATTGTCACTTAGCCCAAAGAATAGCCTTCGTAAAACTGAGACAAGCTGAATTTCATCATCAGGCTTATTCAAGAGCTTTAAAAGCTTGTAAAGTTGTCTGACTTCTTCGTATTGGCTGAGCGAATAGTTACCTGTAACTGTTGAGGGAATACCGTATTTTTCCAAAGCTTCGGCATATTTTTCCAGTGAATCTTTGTGCATTGTAATAATTAAAAAATCCGAAAACTCAGGATTTTCAGTAAGCCCTCTGGATATTTCGTCCTCGTTACGGGCTAATTTTATTCCGCCATCCACGGCATATTTAATATATTTTGCGATTTTTTCAGCGTCTGCTTCTACAATATCTTTCTTGTTTTTGGACTCACTATTCACAATAAGCTTTTTTACACCGTGCTCATACTCGTTTTCACGTGTAGTTTGAATTTTTGCCATTGGTGCCTGATATTTATCATTGTTTGTAAAAAGCTTCTCTTCAAAAACAGGATTTAAATAATCTGCGATACTGGGCAAAGACCTAAAATTAGAAGTTAGTTCCAAGACCTCTCCGCCAGCTGTTTTAATAATATCTTTGACAGCGTTGTAAATATCGATATCAGCTCTCCTGAATCTATAGATGGATTGTTTCGGATCACCCACCACAAAAAGTGAACCGTTTTTAGGTCTTAGTTTGCTCCAGTCAGGCTCATTTAAGTCTTTTCCAGTGAGATACATTATAATTTCAGCCTGTATGGGATCGGTATCCTGGAATTCATCCACCAGGATTGTCTTATATTTATCCTGAAAATATTTTCTTACCTCAGCGTTAGTTCTCAGCATATTGGAAGTAAGGGTTAATAAGTCATTATAATTAAGTATGGATTCGCTATTTCTTTTATCCTGATAAAATTGAAGTGCTTCAGTAAATAGATCTACAAAATAAGGATAAAGATACTCCCTGTAATTTTTCATTAAAGGTTCTAAAATGTTATTTGCCAAATCCGGCAGTATGTTGTCCTTGAAATCTTTTGCAATCTCATTATCTGCCCACTTTTTGAGAGTGACTTTAAACTTCTTTTTAAACTTCTTTAAAATTTCTATCACGTGCTTTTCTTCATGAATATTAACGACATCTGCATATTTTAATGTCTGAAGTATGGTTTTTTGTGTCTCATCATAGTTTCCATCGGGCTCTTCTTCGGGGATATATTTCTTGGCTTTTCTGCAGACTTCCAATACCTCTTTAAGTGCTGGTTCTAAGTTTGGCTTTTCTGCTTTATCTATGTGGATGCTCACTTCTGGATAGTTATTTAGTTTTTGAAAAGTCTCCTGAAGTTCCTCAGGTAATATTCCAATCCTATCTGCTATATCGGTCTTAGGTCGGTTCTCAGTTTTTGCTTTTTTTACAAATTCATTCCAGGTCTCTGCAATAAGGTTTATTTCATCCGAATCATCAATCTCATCAAAGTCAGGATCAACTCCGGCTTCAACGGGTCTCTCCCGTAATATCCCTGAACAGAATGAGTGGATTGTGCCTGTGAAGCACTGATCAAAATTATTTATTGCGTCAAGCAGATTATTTGATTTATCAGGATCGGTTTCGTTTACATACTTTTTTTCCAATTCGGTGAGCAGTCTTTCCATAAGCTCAGAAGCTGCTTTTTTTGTAAATGTTATTGCAGCAATTTCGGATATTTTATATTTGCCTGTAGTTATCAGGGCGATAATTCTTTTAACAAGACTGGACGTTTTCCCGGAGCCGGCACCTGCTTCCACCAGAAGGTTTGTATCAAGATCATTTATTATTTTTTCTCTTGCATATTCGTCCTGAAGTTTAATATCATTCATAATCTTCAATCCTCCTGAAATTTTGAAGATATTTGTTTTCTTCATTTTCAAGTAATTTTGTCAGTGTGTCATTTTTTTCCCTTTCACAAATTTCATTATAGTCACAGAACTTACAAGTATCGTTATCATTATTATATTTGGCAGGCGGAAAGAAGCGGTTACTAATATTATCAAGCAGAATATCCACAATTTCTAATACGTCTTCACGCCTGCATTTATCACTAACAGGAGGATACATATATTTATATCCATTACCTCTTGTTGTGGGAAAATAATATCCGGATTCGGATACTTGAGAATTATCATCCATAAGTTTCTCAAATGCTAAAGCATACAAGGCGTGCTGAAGCTGTCTACCTTTTTTAAAATATTCATTCATGCTGTATTCTCTTGTGCTGCCGGTCTTGTAATCAATAATCCTGTAAGCTTTTTCATTAAGCATGTCCACTCTGTCTATTCTGCCGTTTAAATAAATTGCTCTTCCTGAGGGTAAACTGAGCTTTACAGGAGGAAAGTTAGAGCTTTCATTATCAGGATTGTTGCCGAAATATAGCTCCAGATATGCTGGCTTACCTTCATTTGCAAATGTCTTTACTTCATTTTGTAAGAATATTCTGCAAGAATTTAATATTTCTTCTAATTCATCATTATAAACTGCTTCGCTTGGAGGATGTAGAATATTTTTTAATGATTCAGCCTCATTTACTGCTATGGTTTCCAGTAGATCAATATGTTTATCAAATTCAGGTGTTTCGTCATTTCTTAAAAGCTCGGTATAAAACAGCTCAAATATTCTGTGCAGAAGCGTTCCTCTTTCAAGAGCGTCAAGCCACTGCCACTGGTTATATTCATATTCTTCCAAAGGTTTTAGATACAAAAGATAACTGAAGAAAAACTTAAGAGGGCAGCCACCCATTGACTCAAGCTTTGTATTGGAAAATGTTTTCTCATATATGAACTTATTGACGGTATTTTTGCTTATATCCAGCTCACATCCGTTATACTCGTTTAAAACGGTTACTCTCTCATCTCTTGCTAAAATACCTTTGTTAAATTCAGGATAATTTTCAGCAAACAATTCCTTTTTGTTTTTTATCCCACCTGCATAAAATGCTTTGTGCATCCATAAATCTGTATCATCTAAGATTTCATCTGCACTATCTTTAAAGGGGAGGTAACTTTCCACTTGCTGGGTATTTAATAGTTCTCCGTTTATTTTTTCTTTTAATCTGTAAATCTGCAAAAGTAATGATGATGGCGACTGCAGCCTTGCAGCTTCTGTGTCGTAGTTGGTAAATAGTGCGTATATTTTGCTTTCTGTATTTGCCAACAGTTCCGTCATTTTATAGATATTTCTATTTTTCATTTGGGTGCTTGTTTGGATATTTTTTATTTGCTCTTTTTCCACATCCAACATAAAAGGACTTTCACCGGCTTTACCTGGAAACTTTTCAGCATCAAGCCCTATGAAGAAATTGTGTTTTCTATTAATCCATACACCGTCTTCATAATTAGTGACGTGAATATTACCGGGTTTAGCTGAAGAAGCGTTAATGTTTATAACGGACACAGATTTTTTAAGCATTTTTATTACTTCTTTCTCATTGAATACTTCAGATGAATATTCAGCAATTTTTGTTAAATTTTCAGTGAGTGTGATCAAAGCTGATGCATCCATCTCACTTCTAATGCGTGTATGGGCTTTAAGTATGTTTATTAAGCCTTTGGTGAAATCTGACAGAGAGACATTGCCAGTATCATGCAATTCCGGTATTTCACTAAAGATTCCGTTTAATTCTGTAATAACAGAATAGAGAAATTTTTGTTCATTTTCTTCTGGAGTATTTTTAATTTTTTCTTCCAGGATTTTAATGTATCGTTTTCTGCCCCATGCTATTTTACTCTCTTTAAGTACTTTGCTTGTCTTAAAAGGGGAAATATTATTGTTTTTAAGCTTAAAAAAACCACTTGTAATCATCGAACAAAACTTTGGTACACTATACTTATCCGAAATCCATTCTAAAAATGATAAAAAGAGCTTGCCTGCAGATGAATTGGATACATTTATTCCTTCTGCAAATGTCATGGGAAGATTATACTGACAGGATAAATCGTATAGTATTTGGTTGTATATTGACGATGTTGTATAAATAGCAGCATCATCAAGTTTTATATTGTTTTTTCTTATTATGCGTATTATTTTTTTTGCTTCGTTGGATTCACCGTAACTTCTGTATATTTCCAGATCACAGTGCATACTTTTAGTATCAGAATTGTTAAGCTCATAAAGCCAGCTGAAAGCATTGTTAGGGGTGCCAGTACAGAGCTGCTCGGAATAATATGTGTCTGGAATATTTAATGCTTTTATTGACGGAAATTTTAAAATTTTCTGATTATTTCCTGCAAGTTCATTAAGAAAGGTGCTTTGTTTTTCATATAACTCAAGATTCGATGGAATTATAAACAGAGTATCCTGGTAATAGACTGTATTTTCAACTAACTGAACCGCTTTATCATACAAATCTGGCTCATCAAGATAATTGTTAGAAGCTAAGTATTCCTCATAGTTATTAAGCAGTAGTTTGATGTCGCTTCCTTTATCTCCTGCAATGAAAGCATTTTCCGGGAAACTGGAGCTATTATATCCTGCCATCTTTAGTTCATATATAACAGCCTCTATTTCAGATATTACTCCTATTGAAGGCGATAAATCAGTAAAGTATCTAAAGTTATTATTTGACAGATTTTGCTTGAAAATATTTAAGACAACAAACTTTGCAGAGGATTTATCTAAGAATTTTTTATTTTTTCTAAATAATGTAATTTCGGATACTTTTTCGGCTAAGCTCAGTGGAGTTTCAGCTTTTATATTTGAAAGATTTATATCGCTTGTTGCAGCAGAATTTATTAGAGCTAACCCCGCACTATAGCTTTGCATAACGAGGATTTTCTTTTTTGTCGGGTTATTTGAAGATATGTTTAGTAAGGACTTTAAAACTGTTTTCATAAATCCTCCAGAAATAATAAAAGAACATTAATTTCATTTTAGCATTTCAATGAAAATAATGAAAATATTTTACAGATTTTATTATACATGGGGAGACGTCAAAGCCTGACGCATGATTTAAAATAGATTATTTTTCTTTAAAATTTCTGCTATTTCATAGTCGGAGATATTGTCCTGATCAGTTTTGGAATATATTGTCATGAGATAAATGTTATTATTTTTATCTAAAAAGTAATAAATCACCCTGAAACCACCGCTTTTTCCTGTTGGAATGGAGCTGTTTTGGAGTCTAATTTTAAAGCAGTTTTTCCCAAGAGGTCTTCCCGCTTTTGGATTATCTTTTAATATTTTATTTAGTTCTTTTAGGTCGGAAAAAATTTGGTTATACTTTTTTTGCAGTTCTTTTACATCTTTTTTGAAGACTTCAAGGGGAAATATTTTCGTTTTCATTTATGAATTCTTCCAGAGACTGAAGTTCGGATTTCTTTTCAGTATCACTTAAATGAGCGTTTATTTCTTTACAAGCCTTGTCAAAATTATCATAAAATTCCTTTTCCTTTTGAGCTGACAGGTAAGATTTTATAGCTTCTACTATCACGTCAGTTCTATTCACAGAATACTTATCAGTAAACTCATCTATTTCATCTACCAAATACTTATTAAGCCTCAACCCAATTTGCTTTTTTTCCAACTCAGATAAATTGTGCATCCGGATCACCTCTTTTTGTTTTACAATAATATATATAATGGATACACAGAGCAATGTCAAGAATATATATTCATTCCTGGCATCACCCCAGTTATCATTGATATTGAAAAAATAATATGAGAAAGCTATATTACTTTTATAAATATTTATACTTAATAGGGAAGAAATGCCAAAACTAAAAGAAGTTGAAATTGACTACGAACAGGTCAGAGAACTTGTTTTTCAGCTTGATAATGAGCAGAAATTGAAGCTGATTGCTGACATCTCAAAAGATAAAAACTACAGAGAAAACTTTTATTCTTACACTCGAAACTTGGTTAGAAAGAGAAACATTCCGGACATGACTGAAGAAGAGCTTGACGACTTTTTGCATGAGTCTACATAGGTCATTTTCTTGGTTTATAAAACAGTAATTGATACAAATATTTATATTTCTGCAATTTTCTGGGGTGGGAAGTCCCGTGAAACAATAGACAAAATTGCAAATATTTTAAAAAATAAATTTAATTTGATTTAACTAATGAAGAGATTGGCATAATAAATTCTTCTAACTTTTT
>Ga0114984_1000879_pt1 | contig 11411 bp, 11 predicted proteins | sample Shrwel1BS1Day1_FD_96987 | JGI IMG/M metagenome (GOLD analysis project Ga0114984, IMG submission 96987) | Subsurface microbial communities from deep shales in Ohio, USA - Utica-3 well 1 S-1-Day1 | ecosystem: Environmental > Aquatic > Deep subsurface > Shale gas/oil reservoir > Produced water/Flow... | reverse complement strand
CAGGGCAAGCTGACGCACTTGGAATACAACAAGGACACGCAGAAGCTGACCTGGCGCAAGCCCAAGGGTGAGAACCCGAAGGCGCGCGAGAAGGTGTTCTACGAGCAATTGCCGTTCTGCGACGTGGCCGACGTGTTCCGCTTCGTCAACGCCCAGTGCCAGTTCCTGTCGGTGCTGACGCCCTTGCAGCCGCGCTATGCGAAGAAGGTCGCCGACGCAGACAGCCTGATGGCGGTCATCATCGCGCAGGCGATGAACCACGGCAATCAGGTCATGGCGCGCACCAGCGACATCCCGTATCACGTGCTGGAGAGCACCTACCAGCAGTACCTGCGCCACGCAACGCTGCACGCGGCCAACGACGGCATCAGCAACGCCATCGCCGCGCTACCAATATTCCCTCACTACTCGTTCGACCTCGATGTGCTGTACGGTGCCGTCGATGGTCAGAAATTCGGTGTCGAGCGCCCGACCGTGAAGGCACGCTACTCGGCCCAGTGGGAGCGAAGCTGAGATTTCGCGACATATAAGATACTACTAATAGACTCTGTCAATTATCTCCCCGGCGGGCTCCTGCATTTCTATAATTCGGCTTCCTTGATCCTTGCTAGGCCTTGCCGTGCCCCATTCATGGAACGATCCAGAAACTCAGGACTTGTGGAGCTTGTCCACCGACGAGTCCGCCTTGTTGCCAGGCATGACTGACAAAGGTCGGCTCGGTTTCGCAATCCAGCTCAAGTTCATGCAGTTGCACGGGCGGTTTCCCGAGCGACATGACGAAATCGATCCTAACGCAACGCAATGGCTGGCTGCGCAACTCGGCACAACGACAGAAGCGCTGTCTTTGTATGCGCTAAATGGCCGTCAAGGACAGCGGCACCAGCGGACTATTCGAGTATTTCTTGGCTACCGTCCGGCTACTGGGGATGACTTGAAACAGCTCAATCATTGGCTATGCAGCGAGGCACTCCCGTTCGATTCGCAAGCCCGCCACGGCCGAGACCTTGCGCTGGACTGGTGTCGTATTCATCACTTGGAGCCGCCCGCGAGCGATGAACTCAACCGCACCATCCGTTCGGCAGTACGTAGTTATGAGGCTCAGCAACAAGCGGTCATTGACTCGCGCTTGAGCACAAGCAGCAAAGCCGCGATCAACCGATTACTGGGCGAAGACGATACCGATCCCGACGAAGCTGACAACGAAAACGCCAAGAGCATCTCCTTCAGCAGCCTCAAGACCGATCCAGGCAAAGCCAGTCTGGACAGCCTGCTGGTCGCCATTGCCAAACTCAAATGTATCGACGAGATTGGTTTGGCGCCGGAGGTTTTTACTGATGTTCCCGCCAAATTCATAGACCAGTTCCGGCAACGCTGCTCGACTGAATCCATCCGAGAACTACGGCGTCACCCCGTTGCAATCCGCTACAGCATGGTGGCCATGTTTTGCTGGCGGCGCCAGCAACAGCTCACCGATTCGCTGATCGACTTGCTCTTGCAAGTGATTCACAACCTGGGCACCCGTGCAGAGAAGAAGATCGACAAGAAACAGTTCGTCGCCTTCAAGAAAATTCGCGGCAAGGCCCGTCTCCTGTTCAAGCTGGCCGAGGCCACCGTCGATCAGCCGGAGGGAATCATCAAAGAGGTCGTCTATCCGGTGGTGTCCAAGAAAACCTTGGAAGAACTGGTCGCCGAATTCAAGACTATGGGCTTTGACTTCGAACGGGAAGTACAGGAGTCCATGCGGTCCTCTTATGGCCATCACTACCGGAGCATGCTGATGCCGGTGCTGGATGCGCTGATCTTTCAGTCCAACAACACCGTCCATCGCCCGGTCATTGAAGCCCTGGCTGTCCTCAAGGCCAACCGGGATAGCCGACAGCAGTATTACAACGCCGCCGACGTGCCGCTCGAAGGCATTGTGTCGACGAAATTGCGCGATGTCGTGGTGGAACAGGACAAAAACGGCAAAGACCGGGTCAATCGCATCAACTATGAAATCTGTGTCCTGCGTGCCTTGCGGAAACGCCTGGGCACCAAGGAAATCTGGGTCGATGGTGCGGATCGCTATCGCAATCCAGAACAGGATCTGCCGGCCGATTTTGCCGATATGCGCGACAGCTATTATGCGATGCTGGACGTGCCCAAGGACGTAGCGGTCTTCATTGAGCAGATCCAGTCCACCCTGCGGCAAGGCCTGAAAACACTGAACGACGGCCTTCCGGACAACCCGAAGGTGCGCCTGCGGCAACAAGGCAAGAACTTGATCCACCTCTCGCCGCTGGAGGCGCAGACGGAGCCTCCCAATACCGCCGCGCTCAAGCGCGAGATCGGCCAACGCTGGTCAGACGTCGAGCTGATCGACATCGTCAAGGAAGTCGACTTGCGGGTCAACTTCACCGCCGCGTTCCGTACCACCGCCAGCCGCGAAGCGCTCGACCCAGCCCTATTGCAGCGCCGCCTGCTGCTCTGCCTGTTTGGCATCGGCACCAATGTGGGCTTAAAACGGGTGGCCAGCCAACAACCGAGCGTCAACTTCGAGGAATTACGCTACGTCAAACGCCGCTTCGTGCAGAAAGAGGCGTTACGTGCCGCAATCGGCGAAGTCGTCAATGGGATCTTCCAGATCCGTAACCCGGCAATCTGGGGCAGCGCAACCACCGCCTGCGCGGCTGATTCCAAAAAGTTCGGCGCTTACGATCAGAATCTGATGACCGAATGGCACGCGCGCTATGGTGGGCGCGGTGTCATGATCTACTGGCACGTCGACACCAATTCGACCTGCATTTACTCACAATTGCGCCGTTGCTCGTCGTCGGAAGTAGCCGCCATGATGGAAGGCGTGCTGCGCCATTGCACGGACATGGAGATTGAGCGCCAGTACGTCGATAGCCACGGGCAAAGCGAAGTCGCCTTTGCCTTCAGCTACATCCTGGGCTTCGACCTGCTGCCTCGACTCAAAGCGATCGCCCGACAAAAGCTCAGTCTGGCGGCAAGTACGGATGCCGCACAATACCCCAACCTCGAACCGATCCTGACGCGGGCCATCAATTGGGAGCTGATTCGGCAGCAGTACGACGAAATCATCAAGTACACCACCGCGCTGAAGCTGGGTACGGCCGAACCGGAAGCCATCCTGCGGCGCTTTACCCGTGCGGGTGCGGCGCATCCGACCTATAAGGCACTGACGGAATTGGGCAAGGCGATCAAGACCATTTTCTTGTGCCGTTACTTGCACGAAGAGTCGCTGCGGCGCGAAATCCACGAGGGGCTCAATGTGGTCGAAAACTGGAACAGCGCCAACAACTTTATCTTCTACGGCGAGCGCGGCGAGTTCGCCACCAATCGTGTGGCCGATCAGGAGCTGGCGGTTTTGTCGCTCCATTTGCTGCAAGTCTGTCTGGTGTACGTCAATACGCTGTTCATTCAGGAAGTGCTGACGGAACCGGCGTGGCGTGATCGCATGACGGTTGATGATTGGCGCGGACTCACGCCGCTGATCTATCACCACGTGAATCCGTACGGCCGCATTGAGCTGGACATGGGGCGACGCCTTTTGCTTGCCGCCTGATGGCGCCTCAGTTTTGCTTGGCAATGACCCGGCGATGAAGGTGATCAATGCGCTGAGCCATGGGCTCAAAAATGCGATTCAGTATCCCGCAGGCTTCCTCGGGCATATTGGCCGCCAGAAAATCACCAGACAAGCCGGCCAGTTGCACCGTCCATTCCTGATGCTGACCTTCCAGTATTTCCATTTCCACCCACATGTCTTGCGGCCCGCGCGCATCGAGAACCGTTTGAAGCCCGCGCTCAAGCGCTGCACCCTTCGTGAGCAGTTGGGCGACCGGTGCTTTGAGCGACACGGGCAGCTCTGGCAAGTGACCGTAGGCGGTTGTTGCCTTCTTGCTTTCGGCTTCTGCCGCTTCCTCCATCAGCATGCCGTAGCGGTACAGGCCAGGGTACTCGCGGCAGAGAAACGCGAGCGTTTCATCGGAGGTTGTGCTCCATAGCCGTTGCAGGTCCAGGACATGCCCGACCATGTGTTCCAGCAAGGCCGCGCCACCCATGCCCTGCGCTTCCAGCTGACGCACCCGCAGATCGATCGCGGCAGCGAGGCGGTGTTCGTCGTTGATCGTCCGTCCGCCGGGAACCTTGACTTTACCGGCGGCAATACCCGACGCGAGCGTCTCCAGGATTTTGGCGAAGCGGTAGAAACCCGTAAATTCAGCACACAAAGTGTCCATCTCCGGACCCGGCGCCGTCACCATCAGATGGTGGAAATCTGGCATGTGCTCGGCCATGGCGCGGAGAATCTCGACTTCGAGCAGCCCCCGTGCTTCAAGCTGTTTGATCTTGGCGTCGATGCGGCTGGCTACGCGCCGATGTGCTTCTGTTTCGGGCATAGAGAGACGCGCTCTGCGTCTTGCTTCTCCCATGTCACTCGCCTGCAATAGCCTCGGCCAGGGCTTTGCCTGGCTTGAATTTAACGACCTTCTTGGCGGCGATTTTCAGGGCAGCGCCCGTGGCTGGGTTTCGACCTTCACGGGCCGCGCGTTCGGTGACCTCGAACGCACCGAAACCAATCAGTTGCACGGACTCGTTTTTGACCAGAGTTTCCTTGACGGTTTCAATGAAACCATCGAGCAGCGCAGCGGTGGCCGCTTTGGTTTGGCCTGTCTTGGCGGCCACGGCATCAATCAATTCGGTTTTGTTCATGTCAATTCCTCTGGGTCTGGGTTGTTTCAACGCCGGCGTCGAAAGTGAATCGACTATTGTGCATCAAGGGATCGCCCACAGCCAGCTTGGACTAGCGGGCTAGCTTTTCTTCATTCTGGCGCTCGCTCGCGGCCAAATCGCACTGAGTTGGCCGGAATCGCCCCTGAGCCGTTGACGAAATATGAAAACTGCCATTCACCGCAAGGGCGAAAGAACGGAAGCTGCTGTTCGTGATGCAAAGTAAATATTCCAACATGAACGGCTGCTGTGCATTCTTCAACGGCCGTTCGGGCTTAGAATGCCAATGGGAACTGCCGGCCACAACCGGCCAGTCGAGGTAATCATCCAATTTGAATACAAAATGCTTCGTCGGACCTTGCTCAATGTCCGCTATTCGGCGAGCAAATTGATGTTGTCAGTGCCTCGGCAAGGCCAGAAAAGACATAGCAGTCCTAATGCATTTCGATGCTCGAACTGCAATAATCCCATCCGGTAAACGCTGTTCGGTACCACTGCAACCCATCAGTTCTCGCGTCTCGAAGCGCTTGCGTATCAATTCATAAATAACGTCGTGCCTTCAACAACCTTTTGCGATCCTTCAATCTTGACACCGCTGGACGCCACGTTTTTTTACCATGCTGATATAACTCTGTGGGGAGAGCACCATCCACCAAGGAAATTGTATTCATGCCTCCGGCGAATTTTTTAACGATTTGCTTGCCAAACGGAAGATACAATTGAATTTAAGGAGAGACTGAACTGACCATACTAACCTTCGTCCTCGGCCTTGTTACGCTGGTCTGCGGGGCTCAAGTCCTTATTCGTGGCGCCTCGAAGCTTGCCTTGTCTTTTGGTATTTCACCGCTGGTACTTGGCTTGACGATTGTTGCCTTCGGCACCAGCGCGCCGGAACTCGCCGTTTCTGTGCGTTCGGCATGGGGTGGTCAGGTTGATATCGCGATGGGTAACGTCGTCGGCAGCAATATTTTCAATGTGCTGTTCATTCTTGGCGTGTCGGCGCTTATTGCGCCGCTGGTGGTTGCACCCCAGCTGATCCGCCAGGAAGCTCCTGTCATGCTCGGCGCCTCGTTTCTGCTCTTTGCGCTGGCGCTGGATGGCGGCATCAGCCGTCTGGATGGGGCACTGCTGTTTGGCTTGATGGTCATCTATACCGTATTCCTGATCCGGCAGAGCCGTAAGGAAACCCAACGTACAAAAGACGAATACGCGGCGGAATTTGCCCCGTCAGCGAGCTCGACGTGGGATCGCCACTGGAGCGTACAAATTCTGCTGATCCTCGCCGGACTTGGTTTGCTCGTTCTTGGTGCGCACTGGCTGGTCGACGCAGCGGTCAGCTTTGCCAGAGCCCTCGGCTTGAGCGAAATGGTGATTGGCCTGACCATCGTCGCTGCCGGTACCTCACTGCCCGAGGTGGCGACATCGGTTATTGCCACGCTGCGCGGTGAGCGCGACATTGCCGTCGGCAATGTCATCGGCAGCAACACCTTCAACATCCTGGGAGTGCTCGGCGTCTCGGGCCTGGTAGCGCCATCTGCTTTGCCCGTCGCCCCGGCCATGCTCAGTTTTGACCTGCTCGTCACGATCGCAGTGGCTTTAGCGTGTTTGCCGATCTTTTTTACCGGTCACTCGATTGAGCGCTGGGAAGGCGGGTTGTTCCTGTTTTATTACGTTGCCTACACCACCTTCCTGCTCCTTGCTGCCCAGCAGCACGACGCTCTTGCGACCTACGGTACAGTTATGGCCACAGTCGTGCTGCCGCTGACTGCCATCACCCTGGCCGTGATTACCATGCGCCAATGGCGGAGCCGCCACCGCCTTCCGGTTGAGCGAGAGCGCTGACGGTTCGATATGGTGATTCGTTCGCTTTTCTTGCGCGGGCTGCTGTTCGTCGCCCTGTGGTGGATCCTCGCGGAAGGCCGTAATGATGGCTGGCTGCTCGGTGGCATCGCTGTCGCGGCGGCCACCTGGACCAGCTTGAAACTGTTGCCTCCGGCAAGGCAATCCATGCGTCTTGCCGGGTTGATGGCTTTTCTACGCTTCTTCGTTTGGCATTCGCTGCGCGGTGGCATACAAGTGGCCGGGATGGCTCTGCGCGGGCGTGCAGCCTTGCAACCGGCGATCATCGAATTGCAGGTTTCACTGCCGCCGGGTAGTGCACGCATCCTGCTGGTCAATGCGCTGGGTTTGATGCCGGGCACACTGGGTGTCGATCTGGACGGCGCCAACTTGCGCCTGCATGTGCTGGATGATTGCCAGCCGATTGTTGCCGAAACGCGGGCGCTGGAAGCCTTGATCACCGACTTGTTTGAGGTTGCGTCATGACCACGCTGATGCCGGCTGTCGCGCTTTTCCTGCTTGCCAATCTGGTGCTGGCGCTGGTCGTCGCGGCGCGCGGGCCGACGCCGGCCGACCGCATGCTGATGGCGCTGCTGATCGGTACCACCGGCACCGGCATTCTTGTCCTGTTGGCGCAGACCATGCATCTGCCTGCGCTGGTTGATGTCGCCTTGGTCCTTGCGCTCCTCGCCGCCATCGGCGGCATCGCCTTCGCTAGACGCGCCTGGCAGGATGTGGAGGGTGAGCATGATTGAATGGCTGAGCATGGCGCTGCTGCTTGCAGGTGCTTTCTTCTTTTTCGCCGGAACTGTCGGACTGTTGCGCTTTCCGGATGTTTATAGTCGGCTGCATGCGCTGGCCAAGGCCGACAATCTGGGGCTGGGTTGCGTCTTGTTCGGACTCGCGCTCCAGGCCGAAAGCCTCGCGGCGGCGCTGAAGTTGTTGCTGATCTGGCCCCTCGTCATGGCGGCGAGCGCCAGCATCGGCTTCGCCATCGCGCACCGCGCGCACCGACTCGGCATCGCGCCCTGGCACAAGGGGGATAAATGACATTTGCTTTCGACCTCTTGCTCGCCCTGTCGTTGCTCTGGAGTGCCTGGCGCACGCTGGCGACACCCCGACTTGACCGCGCCATCGTGCTGTTCATCATTTTCGGGCTGCTGATGAGTCTGGCCTGGGCGCGACTGGCTGCGTCCGATATCGGGCTGGCCGAGGCCGCAATTGGTGCTGGCCTCACTGGCGCCTTGCTGCTTGACGCCTATGGTGTCTTGGGGCGAAGGCGGGGGGCGCCATGAAACGCTTTTCGCTCGTCGTGCTCGTTCTCTCGCTTGCCTCGGCCTTTGTTTTCTTCCTGGGTGGTGCAATGCTGGAACTGGGGCCGACCGCCATCGACCTGCGGGCGCCGGTGGCGGCTCACCTGGCAGAGAGTGGTGTGACCCATCCGGTTACTGCCGTGTTACTCAATTATCGCGGCTACGACACCTTGCTCGAAATCGCGGTGTTGCTGCTGGCCTTGCTGGCTATTCTGGCGGTTGTCGGCAGAGCGCCTGCGTCGCCTACCCGTGCCGCGCACCCGGTGCTCCAGGCTTTGGCGCGGCTGGCGGTTCCCTTGATGGTCGTTGTCGCCGTCTATTTGCTGTGGGCCGGAGCCTTCCGCCCGGGCGGCGCCTTTCAGGCCGGTGCGGTGTTGGCTGCGGCTGCCGTGCTGTTGCATCTAGTCGGCCTGCTGCCAGGTTGGAGCAGGCCACGGCTTGGGCTGCGTATTGGCCTCGCGGCAGGCTTTGCGCTATTTTTGGCGGTGGCCGCCGGGCTGCTGACGCAGGGTTCGCTACTCCAGTATCCGCCTGCGGCGGCGGGTGTGCTGATCCTGCTCATCGAGAGCGGTCTGACGGTATCGCTGGCGCTGATCCTCGCCGGCTTGTTCCTCTTCCTCTCGTGCGAGGCAGAGGCATGAGTACCGGTTTCATTTTCGCCTTAACCGGCGCGATCCTTTTCGCGGCAGGCGTGGCGGGCGTGGTATTGATCGGCCATTTGCTGCGCCGCATTCTCGCCTTCAACCTGATGGGCAGCGGCGCTTTTCTCGTGCTGGTGGGGCTGGCGCAGCGCCAGGATGTTGTCGATCCGGTGCCGCAAGCGATGGTGCTCACTGGCATCGTCGTTGCTGTCGCCGCCACTGCCCTCGCTCTTGCCTTGGTGCGCAAGTTGCACACGCTGACCGGGCAACTTGAATTGCCAGATGATGTCGATGCTTGAGCCCCTGTTCGATCCTCTGGTCTGGCTGATTTTGCTGCCACTCACTTGGGCGATGCTGGCTTTCGTTCTGGGGCCGGGGCGCGGCGCTTGGCTGGCCATCGCCGGTCTGGCAACGCAATGCTGGCTGGCTTTTGTTCTCGCGCAGACAGTCGGTGCTGGCGGGGTGGCGAACCATGTCGTCGGTGGCTGGGGCGCACCGCTGGGTATTGATCTCGCGGTCGATGGCCTCTCTGCTGCCATGCTGTTGTTGACGCAGGCCGTAGCGCTGCCACTGGCTATCTATGCGCGAAGTTACTTCAAGTCAGATGACCCGGCAGGCACTTGGTTCTGGCCGCTGATGGGTTTCCTGATCGCCGGTCTGAACGCCTTGTTCGTTTCAGCCGACCTGTTCAACCTCTACGTTACCCTTGAACTAGTCGGACTCGCCGCCGTGGGGCTGGTTGCGGCGGGCGGCGGCGCGCAACAGGTTGCCGCCGCCTTGCGCTATCTCTTCGCTACGCTGGTCGGATCGGGCGCCTATCTGCTCGGTGTCGCGCTGATCTACGGTGCCTACGGCACGGTGTCGATCTCCACCCTGTTACCACTGGTGACAAACGACACGCCGCTACTGGTGTGGATTGCCGGTGGCTTGATGGTGAGCGGCCTGATGCTTAAAACGGCGCTTTTCCCCTTCCATTTCTGGTTGCCGCCAGCGCATGGCGGTGCGCCGGCACCGGTCTCTGCGCTGCTCTCGGCGCTGGTGGTGAAAGCCTCTTTCTACCTGATCCTGCGGCTCTGGCTGGGGCCGCTGCAAACCGTTTTGCCAGCCTTCGCCTGGCTGCTGGCAATGCTTGGCGCTGCGGCGATCTTCTGGGGTTCTTGGCAGGCGATTCGCGCCGTCAAACTGAAACGCCTGATCGCTTATTCGACGGTGGCGCAGTTGGGTTACTTGTTTCTGATCTTTCCGCTGCTGGCGGGGCATGGCGCACTTGAGGCCGGTGTGATGCAGATATTTGCCCATGGTCTGGCCAAGGCCGGCATGTTCGCCGCTGCCGGCGTACTGATCAAGGCTACCGGGCAGGATACAGTCGCCGGTCTGGCCGGCGCAGTCGAGCGCCTGCCGGTGACCATGTTCGCCTTTGGCCTTGCCGGCATGACCTTGATGGGGTTGCCGCCGTCCTCCGGCTTTCTCGCCAAGTGGCTGATCATCGAGGCGGCGCTGGCGCAGGGCTACTGGATCATCGCTGTGGTAGTACTTGCCGGCGGCTTGATGGCGGCGGTCTATGTCTTGCGTGTTCTGCGTCAGGCTTTCCTGCTGACGCCGGCGAGCGCTACGCTGACGCCAGTACCCCGCATGCTGGAGTGGAGTGCCTTCGTGCTTGCAGCAGCCAGCGTGCTGCTAGGTTTACGCGGCGTCGAATTGATGCAGTTGCTGGGAGCAATGGCATGACCAGCCACGAACTATTACCGCTGGCGTTGCTGGCATCCTCGTTGCTGCCCGGCCTGATTATTTTCGGGTTGCCGGAAAACTGGGTAGGCGTCCGCACTTTCCTCAATCTGTTCGCTGCCATTGCCAAGCTTGGCCTGGTGGCCATGCTGCTGGCCGGCGTTGCTGCCGGCGAGGCGTACGGAGTGCGCTATGCGGTGCTGCCGGGGCTGGAACTGGCGCTCAAGGTCGATGCGCTGGGCATGATGTTTATCACGCTGTCGGCTGTTCTTTGGTTATTTACGACGGTATATGCCATAGGCTACCTGGAAGGCGCGCCGCATCGCAGCCGCTTTTTCGGTTTCTTCAGCCTCTGTGTGACGGCGACGATGGGTATTGCCCTGGCAGCGAATTTGTTCACTTTTTTCATCTTTTACGAACTGTTGACCCTATCGACCTTCCCGCTGGTCGTGCATCGCGGCACAGACAAGGCGATGAAGGGCGGCACGATCTATCTCGCCTACACGCTGATCGGTGGTACGGCATTGCTCGCCGGCATAGTCTGGTTGCACCACCTGCTCGGCCATACCGAGTTTGCCCATGCCGGCATCGCTGCTGCGCTTGGCCCGGAGTACGCTGGCCAGTTGAAAATCATCTTTCTGTTGCTGATCGCCGGCGTCGGCGTCAAGGCAGCCATCGTGCCGCTGCACGGTTGGTTGCCTCAGGCGATGGTCGCCCCGGCTCCGGTATCGGCGCTGCTGCACGCAGTTGCCGTGGTTAAAGCGGGCGCCTTCGGCATCGTGCGCATCGTATACGAGGTTTATGGCGCAGAATTTGCGCAGTCGCTCAACCTGCTTTACCCGCTTGCCCTGTTTGCGGCGGTGACCATCCTCTGGGGCAGCTTCCGTGCGCTCTTTCAGAATGATCTGAAAAAGCGGCTGGCGTATTCCACAGTGAGCCAGGTGTCGTACATCGTGCTCGGTGTCGCCCTTTTCGGCCCCATTGGAACCATCGGCGGCCTCGTTCACATCGTGCATCAGGGCATCATGAAAATCACCCTGTTTTTCTGTGCCGGCAATTACGCTGAAACCCTGGGCATCCACAAGGTCAGCGAAATGGATGGCGCCGGGCGGCGCATGCCGCTCACCACGCTGGCCTTCTCCATCGGCGCGCTGGGGATGAT
>Ga0114984_1000878_pt1 | contig 11418 bp, 12 predicted proteins | sample Shrwel1BS1Day1_FD_96987 | JGI IMG/M metagenome (GOLD analysis project Ga0114984, IMG submission 96987) | Subsurface microbial communities from deep shales in Ohio, USA - Utica-3 well 1 S-1-Day1 | ecosystem: Environmental > Aquatic > Deep subsurface > Shale gas/oil reservoir > Produced water/Flow... | reverse complement strand
GGCATCCAGCTGCATCAGGTTCTCCTCCAGTCGGTCGGCTTAGTACACGTCGTGCTGGGTGTTGTAGACGTTGAACTTACCGGTCGGTGTGACCAGCCGCTCGTCCTTGATCACCTTCTTCAGTTCACGGGTTTCATCGTCAACCACCACAATGGCGGAGTTCTTGTCCTGGGAGTTCCAGACAGAGAACCAGACTTCGTCACCCGCGTAGTTGTATTCCGGCTGCACGACACGTTTGGGGCCTTCGCCAAGGTCGGCCCAGTCTGCAATCGGCAGTACTTCATAACCGGCATCAAGGTCGTTGATGTCGAAGACCGCCACGCTCTGGCTGACGTCCTCATTGGGGTTCAGCGCGGTGTCAACCCAGAGGTTGTCAGATTCCGGATGGGTCTTGATAAAGAGGGAGCCGCCGCCCTGGCCTTCAAGGGTACGGACGACTTTCCACGCTTTATCCGGATGACCTTCCGGGTCGGTGCCAATCATCTGGATGGTGTTGTCCCCCAAGTGGCTGGTAGCCCAGACAGGACCATGCTCTGGGTCCACGAAGTTGGCGCCGCGACCGGGGTGCGGGATTTTGCCCACATCCACCATGGCTTCCAGTTCCTGTTCCTTGGAGTCAACCACGGCAATCTTGTTGGAATTGTTGGCGGCGGTCATGAAGTACCGCATGCTGGCATCCCAACCGCCATCATGGAGGTAACGGGCCGCTTCAATGTTGGTAACCTGGAGGTTTTCAAGGTCTTCATAGTTAACCAACTTGATAATGCCGGTTTCCTTGACATTAACAATGAACTCGGGATGTTCATGGGACGCTACGATGGCGGCAACGCGAGGCTCGGGATGGTATTCCTGAGTATCCACGGTCATGCCACGGGTAGCCACGATTTTCTTTGGCTCCAGGGTCTGGCCATCCATGATCACGAACTGCGGCGGCCAGTAGGTACCGGCAATGGCGTATTTATCTTCCCAGCCTTTGTACTTGGAGGTTTCAACGGAACGCGCCTCCATGCCAACCTTGATTTTGGCAACGGTGGTCGGTTCTTTCATCCACAGATCAATCATGTTGATCTTGGCGTCGCGACCAATGACCAATACATAGCGCCCGGACGCAGACATGCGGGAAATGTGCACCGCATAGCCGGTGTCGAGAACCTTCACAATTTCCTTCGATTCACCGTCAATCAAAGCAATTTGGCCGGAGTCCCGCAGGGTGACGCTGAACAGGTTCTTCAGGTTCAGGTCGTTCATCTGCTTGGTGGGGCGATCCTCCGGCGGTACGATCACCTCCCAGGTTTCCTTCATGTCCGCCATGCTGAATTCCGGCGGAACCGGCGGCTCATGCATGATGTACTTGGCCATCAGCTCGACTTCTTCTTCTGTGAACTCACCGGAGGTCAGCCAGTTCGGCATGCCGGCAGGGGAGCCGTAGCTGATGAAGGCTTTCAGATAGTCCAGTCCGCGTTCCTGGGTGATATCCGGTGTCAGGGGTTTGCCCGTGGCGCCTTTCCGAAGCACGCCGTGGCAGCCGGCACAACGCTCGAAGTAGATTTGCTTGGCGCGCTCAAATTCCTGCACGCTCATATCCGGCGCGCCGGGGGTGCGTACGCTTTTTGCCGAGTCAGGGTCAACAGCGCTGGGTGCGCCTTTATAGGCCAGCTCGGACTTGTCGGGGTCTTTTGAAGCGGCCTGGGCCGTCATAACGCTCATGGAGGTGATGGCCACAGCCATAACCAGCGGCTTGATCATCATGGTTTTTGCTCTCATCAGGTGCTCTCCTTGGGGTTCAAGAGTAGGTCCTAGGTTTCTCTTGTTAGGGGTTCTAAACATTGATTAATGTCATACATCTGCCACTTTTCAAGAGAGTACCCCTCCATGGCTATATCGAATGGCCAGTGGATACGCTGAATTAATTTAAGCAATATCAATGTTAAGGAACCTTCGAGGCGAATCGCTCAGACTCAGGGCGCCGTAGCAGGTAGGCAGCGCCATTTCGGGAGACCGATGAATGAAAAAATGCAATTACAGGCGGGGAGTTGCAGCGGGCCTGATGCTGTTGGCAGGCGGAGCCTTTGCCGGGGCACCGGAAAACCGGGCCGAACTGGCCAATATGGTGATCCAGGATTGCGGCTCCTGCCATGGGCTGACCATGCGCGGAGGCCTGGGCCCGCCACTTCGCCCGGATAACCTGAAGCAGCAGTCGGTGGAAAGTATTGCGGCGATTATCAAAGAGGGCGTGGATGGTACGGCAATGCCGCCCTGGAAACCGTTGCTCACCGATGAACAGATTTTCTGGATTAGCCGGCAACTGAAATCCGGCGCCCTGCTCACCGATGAAACCAAGGATGCGCGATGAAACCGTTGTTTGCACTGATGATCCTGACGTTGGCAACACTGGTCACCGGGTGCCAGTCCATGGGCATGACCGAGCAGGCGACCCTGCGTGGCACTGGCGACCTTGGCCTCGTGGTCGAGCGGGCCGCCGGTTCGGTCCTTGTGATCGACCACTCCGAGCATGAAATCCTGGGGCGTGTGACGGGCCTGGGGGATCTCTCCCACGCCTCCGTGGTGTATTCCCGGGATGCCCGCTATGGCTATGTGTTCGGGCGCGATGGCGGGCTTACGAAAGTGGACCTGCTCACCCAGACGATCGACAAGCGAGTGATTCAGTCTGGCAATAGTATCGGTGGCGCCATCTCCCAGGATGGCGAATACGTGGCGGTCTCCAATTATGAGCCGGGCGGCGTGAATGTGTTTGACAGTGACACCCTGGAACTGGTGATGGAGATCCCGGCGGAATACACCAACGCCGAAGGCCAGCCCGCCCAGTCCAAGACCGTGGGCCTGGTGGATGCACCGGGTAACCGCTTTGTGTTCAGCCTGTTCGACGCCAACGAGATCTGGACGGTGGATATGCTGACGAGCCCTCCCGAGGTTTCCCGTTTCGATGCCGGCAAAGCCCCCTATGACGGCCTGATCACCCCGGATGGTCGCTATTACATCGCTGGTCTGTTTGGTGAGGACGGTCTGTCGATGCTGGATCTCTGGCAGCCCGAGCAGGGTGTCACCACCATCCTGCCGGGATATGGCAAAGGCGAAAAGCGTTTGCCGGTCTACAAAATGCCGCACCTGGAAGGGTGGGCCATTGCCGATGGTACCGCTTTTGTGCCAGCCGTTGGGCACCACCAGGTGCTGGTGGCTGACATGGAAAGCTGGGAACTGGTGGACCGTATTCCGGTACATGGGCAACCGGTGTTTGTCATGGCCAGTCCGGACAGTCGCCAGATTTGGGTCAGCTTTGCTCACCCGCGTAATGACGTGATCCAGGTGCTTGATTCCCGGACCCACGAAATCATCCGTACCCTGGAACCAGGCAAGTCAGTGCTTCACATGGAATTTACCCCTCGCGGTGAAGAAGTCTGGGTCTCTGCACGGGATAGCAACCGCATAACCGTTTACAACACCCGCACCCTGGAAAAAGTAGCCACCCTGGACGCAAAGAGTCCCTCGGGTATCTTCTTTACCAACCGGGCGCATGCGCTGGGGCTCTAGCGTGAAGCGAGCGCCGGCATTGATGTCAGCCCTGATTCTTGCCGGGGCGGTCGCCGACATGGCACGGGCTGCCGACCCATTGGTATTGCAGGTGTTTACCGAGGCACGTTCCACCATCGTTGCGAGTCACCGGCTTCAGAATTATCTGGAAGGGGCCAAGTGTGTTGCGAATTTACTGTTCAATGGTAAGCCCCGCGGCGAGCTAATCTTTCGCGCTGGCAACACCGAGGGCACTTTGCTGCTAAGCGCCGTTAACCGCGACGGTGAGCATCCTGTCCCCGTCTGGGTCACCCGTAAGACCGCCGGCGTAGGCTCGCTTTCTGAGCTCCAGGGGCGTGATGTTTCCATGGTTGCCGGTGATGATCCGTTGGCTGGGGCCCTGGCTCTCGAAGCCCTGGCGGCGGAAGGGGTTTCCCCCGAGCCGGGACAAATCTATGAAGCGGGCGATTTCAGCTCGGCCCTGGGGCTTTTATTGCACAACAACACCCACGCCGCGGTTTCCGAGCTGGGGCTGGTGCGCCCCATGCTGGAAACTCAGGGAATGGTGGTCACCTGGCAGGGTGAGCCGGTGTCCGGTGCTGGCTGGTACGCGCCAGCCCCCCTTCCTGAAAGCACAAACACCCGGGCTTGTCTCAATGCCCTGGCCAGAATACATCGCCTTGATGACCGCCAGATATTTCGTATCTTCCCGGAATGGGTGTCCGGTTTCAGGCCGCCCGAATCCAATGATGTAGAGGAATCCCGTTCATGAGCTTTTACCAGCCAGTAGGTAATGAAGTGGAACTGTTTACTGCCGCCGCCGGCAATGGCCTGCCGGTCCTGATCAAGGGGCCGACGGGGTGCGGTAAAACCCGCTTTGTCCGCCACATGGCGGAAAAGCTGGACCGCCCGGTGTACACCGTTGCTTGCCACGATGACCTTACCGCATCGGATCTGGTGGGCCGGCACCTGATCGGGCCGGATGGCACCTATTGGCAGGACGGCCCGCTAACCAGAGCCGTTCGGGAAGGGGGCATTTGTTACCTGGATGAAGTGGTCGAGGCCCGCAAGGACACCACGGTGGTCCTGCACCCGCTGGCCGATGATCGTCGTGAATTGCCCATTGAGCGCACCGGCGAGCTGCTGAAGGCTGCGCCCGGTTTCATGCTGGTGGTGTCTTACAATCCTGGCTACCAGAGCCTGCTTAAAGGCATGAAGCCCAGCACTCGGCAGCGGTTTGTGTCCATGAGCTTTGATTACCCGGAACCGGAGGTGGAGCAGGTTATTGTCCAGAAGGAAAGCGGCTGCAGTGAGGCATTGGCGGGGCAACTGGTTAGTTTGGCCGCGTCGTTGCGAAATTTGAAAGACCACGATCTGGAAGAGGCCGCATCCACACGACTGCTGATTCACACGGCCTACCTGATGGCTTCGGGTGTGTCGCCGATCGAAGCCTGTCGTGCGGGGTTGATTGAACCGTTGTCGGACGATGCGGTAACAGTCAGAGCACTGATGGAGGTAGTGTATGCGTTATTCGGCGAATCGAAAGGATGAGGTGGAAGGCGCCATCATGCCGGTGGTCTGGTATCTGCTGAACCTGCTGGCGTTGCCGATTATCAGCTTTGCGGTGCTGGTGTGGATGGCGATGAACACGGACCAGAGCCGGCCTCTGCGCCGTGCCCATGCCAGGGCCGGAGCGTGTATGTCGGTGCTCGGGGCGTTTCTGATTATCTCTGGGGTGGCGGTTTCCTGGGCCATCTATGGCAACACCGGCCAGTTCTGGACGGCTGCCATTGTCTGGGCCATCGTGCTTCATACATCGTTCGTGTTGTGGGGGATGATTGCCTTGGCGCAGGCTATTGGCGGGAAGCCTCCTTATTTTCCGCGGCGCTTAATGTAGCTGCGTACTTTGGGGGTGGCGGTCGGTCGGGAAGGCCTTTCCAAAAAGCGCTCTAGCCGACAGCATGAACACCCGCCAGGACGGCAACCACCACCACGGCCCAGCCCTGCGCCGCAAACCGCCAGCCCCAGGGCGCATGCTTCATCTCCATGAAGTGGTCCACCAGCAACAATGCCTTTACCAGCACCAGCGCGAATACCAGCCAGACCAGAACCGTCATGTCAGCCCCTGCCTGCATGACAATCACCGGCAGCATGGTGCAGACCATCAGGGCGATGTAGACGGCTAACATTGGCTCACCTCCTCAGGCCAGTACATAAAGCATCGGGAATAGCACCAGCCATACCAGGTCCACCATGTGCCAGTAGGACGCGCCGGATTCCATGCCGTTCATGTTGTTGGTGTGGTAGTCGCCTTTTCTCACCTTCACCGCCAGCACCACCAGGATGATCTGGCCCAGGACCCACATGCATGAAGTGGAAGAAGGTGAGGAAGAAATAGAACATGAAGAAGGTGTCGGTGCCCAGGTTGTAGCCGTCGGCGTAAAGCACGCCGTATTCCCAGAGTTTGCCGAAGGTATAGATCGAAGACGCCGCGATGGCGCCAACGAGTAGGGCGGTGGTGCCGGTTTTCTCGTGCCGCAGGCGTTTGACGGCGCAGGCCACCAGGTAGCTGGCGGTGATCAGGCCGATGGTGTTGATCAGTCCGGTCCAGGGGTGCAGGGCGGCGCGGCCAGCACTGAAGGTAGCTGGGGCCAGGCTCCGCGCCACGCCGAAGCCGATGAACAGGATGCCGAACACCGCCAGTTCCGCGAAGATGAAGAACCAGACGGCGAGGTCGCCGGGCAGGTGTTTGTGCTGGGCAGCCTGGGTTTGCGCCATGGGTGCTCCGTTATCGGGTCAGGTTCATGTACAGCTTGGGCAACTGGCTGGGTAACTGTGTGGGGTCTTTGATCACCACGTAGTTGGTGCTGCCGAACACATAGGGCAGGTATTCGTTGGCCTCTTCGTCAATGGTCACGCAGAACGGGGTGAGTCCGGCCCGGTGGGCTTCCTGAACGGCCATGCGGGTGTCTTCCACGCCGTAGCGTCCCTCGTACAGGTCCAGGTCGTTGGGCTTGCCGTCAGTCAGCAGCAGCAGGACCTTCTGGTGTTCCGGGCGGGCTTGCAGCAACTTGATGGACTGGCGGATTGCCGCGCCCATGCGGGTGTAATAGCCCGGTTCCAGCGCCTGGATACGGCCCCGGCTGGTGTCGTTGTAGGGCTCATCAAAGCTTTTGATGTGGTGGAAGCGCACGTGATCCCGCCGCCTGGAGGAGAACGCGAACAGGGCGAACGGGTCCCGGCTGGCGGTCAGGGCTTCGCTTAATAGCTGCAGACCGTCCCGGGCGATATCGATCACCCGCTGGTTGTTGTTGATGAAGGTGTCAGTGGACAGTGAGACATCGGCCAGGACCAGGCAGGCCAGGTCGCGCTGGTTCTGTTTGCACTGGCGGAACAGTTTCTGGTCCATCTCGCCCACGCCCTGATGCTGCTGCACCACCCGGTCCAGGCAGGCATCCAGGTCCAGTTCTTCGCCGTCCAGCTGGCGGCGCTGCCACTGTCGCAAGGGTTTGAGAGCGCTGAACTGGCGCTGCAGGGTCCTGGCCGGGCGCTGCAGGTGCTCGGGTAAGGGGCCGGGGATCGCATCCTTGCTGAGCATTGGTTGCAGGCAGCAGAACTTTTCCCGGTAGCCCTGGCGCCGCCAGTCCCACTCCGGCAGGTGAATGCCGGGGCCCAGGCGCAGGTCGTCGTTTTCTTCCGAGGGCAGATCCAGATCGAACTTGATGGCGGACGAGGCCTCGCTGCGGTCCTGGGAGACGGAAATCATGTCCATGTCGTCAGCCACCGCGTCGGCGTCTTCTTCCTCGCTGTCGTCGCCGGCCCGGTCCACGGGGATGAACTCGGACCAGGAGAACAGGTTCTCCAGGCGGAACAGCATCAGCCCCTGGTCCTTGTCGAAGGCATCCACCCGCTCGGCGCGTCGGCGTTTGCGTTTTTTCGACAGGCCGCCGGGGCTGGAGGCGGTGTTGTCATCGCCAGTAACTTGGCCCTTTACCTGACCCCGGCCCAGAACCGGATACAGCCAGAGGACGACCGGCCAGGGATCGGTGAGTGCATCGGGCAGTTCCAGCACGCTGCCGGGGTGAATCAGGGCCTGGCGAATGGCCTGTTCGCGCCGGGCCTCGTTGCCGGGCAGGCTGTCGGGGTGTGGGCGCCATTGCAGGGTGTGTTTCACCAGTCGCTGGTACACCGGCTCCAGCCCGGGCCAGCGGGTGAGCAGGTCCTGCACCATGGCCTGGTTGCCTTCCAGCCAGCTGTGGTGATGTATTTCCCCGAGGGAAGCCAGGGCGGCCAGCCAGATATACAGCTCCCGGTTGACCTGCGTTGAGGGAAACAGTGCCAGCCTGTCGGGCAGGCGCAGACTTTCCTCGTCGCGCCAGGCCAGCTCAAACTTTCGATGGGTGCCGGCCAGTTTCTGCAGGAATTTGCGGCGCAACTGGAAATGCCGGGGCTCGGCGGTCACCAGACTCAGGGCAGGATCACCGCCCATGGCCCGGAACAGGATGCCCAGAGTCCGGGCCTCGTCTTTCAGGTGCACGGCGTATTCGGGAAACTCGCCCATGGCCTGGCGGGTTACGTAGTCGTGCCATTTCAGTCCGACCCACTCTTCCATATCGGCTCCTCGGCTCAGGCGCGGCTCTGGCGCGGGTTGGCGTCCACCTGACGGACGGGGATCAGCACCGTCTGCTTGCCAGGTGTTCCCGGCTCCCAGGTTAGCAGGGAGCCCTCGGGGTTGTTTTTCTGCACCTCGCGGCAGGCGCTGACGCACTGCAGGCATTGGGTACAGGAGAATTTTGCCCGTTTATGGCTGCGGGTGGGCAGTCGCATGGGGCAGGCGATATCACAGGCCTTGGTGCAGTCGCGACAGGCAGCGGCGCGTTTGGTGTCGAACGTCACCACCCGGCCGCGGCCATTGGCCATCCAGGCAATGCTCTGGGCCAAACCAAAGGCGCAGCCGTATTTGCAGAACAGATGCCGGGCAAACAGGAAGTCACAGGTAAAGACGGTGGTTGCGACTGCCAGGAAAATCGTGGGGTAAAGCGACAGCTGCCCGGTAACCAGGTCGAGGTACAACGGAATGGGGGGCAGCAGGTAAGACAGCAGGGCCAGTGCCCAGGAAAAACCGATCAGGCTGCATACCAGTATCAGGCCGGCCCAGTGCACCAGTTTGCCGGTGGTGCCTTTGCGCAAGGCCTCCCACAGGGTCGGGTGGCCGGTGATGCGGGTCATCAGGTCGTTGATGGTCTCGACCACAGAGAAGTGCGGGCACAGCCAGCCGCAGTAAAGGCGTCCCCACTTGAAGGCGATCCAGAGAACAATTGGCACCAGCACCAGAATGGGCAGCACGAACCAGAACAGGATCTGCCCGGCCACTTCTGCCGGTGTGCTCTGAATGACCCAGTCAATGTTGAGGTTGAACGACAGCGGGAAACCAAAAAGGATGAATCGGGTTTCGGTCAGATCGTAGCGGAAAATATTGAGCGCAGGTGCAAGCAGGAACAGCGCAAAGAAGGCTGTGCGGGTAATCAGGCGTTTGTGCTGCAGCGTGTCCTTTGGCTGAACAGTCTCTTTCGGGTTAACGGTTTGTGCATGCACGGGCGTTGTCCAGAATTCGGGGTGTTGCCGGGGCCCGCAGGCCCCGGCGGTTGCGCCGTATCAGGCGTCTTCAGTGGCTGGGCCGCGGACTTCTTCGGCGGGCGCTGCCGCACCCTTGATAAAGAAGCTGCCCAGATAAATCACCAGACCGGCCATGAAGAAGGTACCGGCTACAAATCGCATCCAGTAGAACACGGAGAGCTGGTCTTGCCCCGCCATGAACGACAAGGCGTCCCCGCTTTCCGGCATGCGCTGGAGCCATACCTGCAGGATGCCCGCACCGGTCAGGAACAGAGTGATGAACACCATGGAGATGGTCATCAGCCAGAACCCCCACATTTCCACGATTTGCGCCGTATTGCTGTTGCCGTAGGGGCGGCCCCGCATGATCGGCATGGCGTAGGAAATGATGGTCAGCACGATCATCACATAGGCGCCGTAGAAGGCCATGTGGCCGTGAGCGGCGGTTATCTGGGTGCCGTGGGTGAACCAGTTCACCGGAGCCAGGGTATGCAGGAAGCCCCATACGCCGGCACCCAGGAAGGCCATCACGGTAGTGCCCATGGCCCAGAGCATGGCGGCCTTGTTGGGATGGTTACGCCGGCGCCGGTTGATCATGTTGAAGGCGAAGATCACCATCATGAAGAACGGCAGGGGTTCCAGCGCGGAGAATACAGAGCCCAGCCACAGCCAGTACTCGGGCGGCCCGATCCAGAAGAAGTGGTGACCGGTACCGATGATGCCGGTAATCAGCGCCATGGCAATGATCACGTACAGCCATTTCTCGATCACTTCCCGATCCACACCAGTCAGCTTGATCAGCACATAGGCCAGGATGGCGCCCATGATCAATTCCCAGACACCCTCTACCCACAGGTGCACCACGAACCACCAGAAGTACTTGTCCTGGGTCAGGTTGCTCGGGTTGTAGAAGGAAAACAGCCAGAGTACAGCCAGACCCACGAGACCCGTCATCAGCACGATGTTGACCACGGTCTTGCGACCTTTCAGGGCGGTCATGCCGATGTTGTAAAGGAAGGCAACCACCACCACGGCTATGCCGATCTTGGTGATCGTGGGTTGTTCAAGGAACTCACGCCCCATTGTGGGCAGTAGCTTGTTCATCGTGACATCCGCCAGTGTGGCGTAGTCCACGAACAGGTAACCCAGGATGGTCAGGGTGCCGGCTGCGGCGAACACCCAGAACAGAATCCAGGCCAGTAACGGGCTGTGAAGCTCAGTCTGGGCCTCTTCCGGCACCAGGTAGTAGGTTGCGCCCATGAAGCCGAACAGCAACCAGACAATCAGCAGGTTGGTATGAACCATCCGCGCCACGTTGAAAGGAATTTCCGGGAACAGGAAATCACCGACAACGTATTGGAGACCCAGAATCAGGCCGAACACAATCTGGCCGGCGAACAGAATCAGGGCAAAGACGAAGTAGGGCATGGCGACCCTTTGAGATTCGTATTTCATCATTATTTGCTTCCTTAGCCCTCAATGTTGGGCGGCCAGCCGTTGTCGTCGATCTTGGATGTCCACTCCAGGAATGCTGCCAGATCATCGATTTCCCGTTGGGTCAGATTGAAATCCGGCATCTGGTGGCGACCAGGAATCCCGGTGGGCTGGCTGCTCATCCAGGCGCGCATATAGGACTTGAAGACCTCTGTGTTACCGCCGCCCCGGCGATCAAACACGTTGGCCAGTTCGGGCGCAAAATAGGCGCCTTCGCCCATGATGGAATGACAACCGACGCAGTTGTTCTCTTCCCACAGGTGTTTCCCGCGCACCACCTCTTCGGTGAGCTGATCACGGTTATCCCGCTCGGGCATCGCCCGAACCTGAGTGTCAAAAGTCAGGGCCAGGAACAGCAGGACGAAGAAAACGCTTCCCCCCAGATATATGTTCCTGGCCATGCTTTTGGTAAAGCGCTCGGCCATAGGTCTCTCTCCTCGGTTTTTGGAATACCTGACTGCCACACTAGGATATAAACATGCATTCAAAATGCTATTGATGATTATCAAAGAGAATCTGAGATTTCACCATTGCGCCGGGGAGTTACCTCCTGGGGGGTAGGTGTTAGACTGCAACGCTGTTTGGATATGCCTTTTTTGGAGAGCTGATGGCCGCAGCGCTGGCGCTATTTATCAAATTACTGCCGCTCTATATCACGGTAGCCCTGGGTTGGATTGCAGGCCGATACCTGCAGGCCAGCGGGCGCCATATTGCTGGCATCATGCTGTACATCGTCACGCCCTCCGTGGTGTTTTCCGGGGTCATGGCCGCGCCCCTGAG
>Ga0114984_1000877_pt1 | contig 11419 bp, 9 predicted proteins | sample Shrwel1BS1Day1_FD_96987 | JGI IMG/M metagenome (GOLD analysis project Ga0114984, IMG submission 96987) | Subsurface microbial communities from deep shales in Ohio, USA - Utica-3 well 1 S-1-Day1 | ecosystem: Environmental > Aquatic > Deep subsurface > Shale gas/oil reservoir > Produced water/Flow... | reverse complement strand
GCTTCACCACCCTCCTCTACCGGGTCTCCAAAGAGAAGGCGGTGGTCCACCACCTGATCGGCGCCGCCCGGCGGCTGCTCACACCGGGCGGGGAGCTGCTCCTGCTGGGTGACAAGGGGGACGGTATCCGCGGCCACGCCCGCACGGCTGAACGCTGCCTCGGGGGAGCGCGCAACGAGCGCAAGCTCGGCGGCAGCAGCTGGCGCGCCACCATCGAGCGCACCGCCGCGGCGGGCGAGTGCCCCGATCACCAGGACTACCCCCGGCTGCGCCCGGCCTGCTCCGATCAGCGCTTCGAGTACTGGGCCAAGCCGGGGCTGTTCGGTTGGAACAAGATCGACCAGGGCAGCGCCTTCCTGATCCAACAGCTGCCCGCCCTGCTGGCAACGCCCCTGCCCCTGTCCGGCTCACTGCTCGATCTGGGCTGCGGCTTCGGCTACCTCGCCCTCAACGCCGCCGGCCCAGAGACCCGGTTGGTCTGTACCGACAACAACGCCGCCGCCCTGCTGGCCTGCCGGCACAACCTCGAGCGTGCCGGCCTCGAGGGCGAGGTGGTGGCCAGCGACGCCGGCGACGGCATCCAGCAACGATTTGACACCCTGCTGTGCAACCCCCCGTTTCACAGCGGTTTCAGGGTCGATGGTGAACTCACCGACCGTTTTCTGGCGGCGGCGCAGCGGCTGTTGGCGCCCCAGGGAACCGCCTGCTTCGTCGTCAACCGGCACATTCCGCTCGAGCGCAAAGCGGCGCACCGCTTTACCGACCTCCACCTCTGGGCCGATAATGGCCGTTTCAAGCTGGTTCGCCTGCGCCAGCCGATCCAACCAACCGACCAGGACCACCCATGACCTCGGATTACCTTCGCCACAGCCTGTTCTTTTTTCGCACCCACCTCGGTCGGTTGGCCCTGATTCAGCTCCCCTTCCTGCTGCTGATCACGCTGGTGCAGTACCCTATCATGCACGCCGGCGACGCCGCCGAGGTCACCGATGCCGCCCGCACCGCCAGCGTCTTTCTCAGCTCGGCGCTGGATCTGGCGCTGATGCCGATCTACTGGGGCGCCACCCTGCTCTATATGCACTCGGTGCTGCAGGGGAACCCCCTCTCCACCAGCCGGGCGATCAGCCTCAGCCTGAGCTGCTGGGGACGGTTGCTGCTGACCTACCTCCTCACCACCCTGGCGGTCTCCGGCGGCCTGCTGCTCCTGCTGCTGCCGGGCATCTATATCGGCGTCCGGCTGGCCTTCGCCGAGTTCTACTGCGTCATGGAGGGGAAGGGGCCGATGCAGTCCCTGCGCGCCAGCTGGGCGAGCAGCGCCGAATTCTTCTGGCCGCTGCTACAGGGGCTGGCGCTGATCTTCAGCCTGCTGATGCTGGCCAACGTGCTGATCGGGCGGCTGTCGGACGAGGTCGAGCTCCTGCGACTGGCGCTGTTGCTGCTGGTGCAGTTTCTGGGGGTGCTGCCAACCATCTACGCCTATCGGATCTACTGCGTGATGCAGGAGGAGCGCCAACCGCTCTGAACGCAAAAACCCCCGGCCGGCGTCCACCGGCAGGGGGTCTCGAACGCTCGGCGACGTTTCAGTTGCCGACCGATTCATCCTCCACCAGATCCTTCATCGACAGCTTGATGCGACCGCGCATATCCACATCCAGCACCTTCACCTTCACCACCTCATCCATCTTGACATGGTCGGTCACCGCCTTGACCCGCTCGTTGGCGATCTGGGAAATATGCACCAGCCCATCCTTGCCCGGCAGGATGTTGACGAAGGCGCCGAACTCCTCGATCCGCACCACCTTGCCCTCGTAGATCCGGCCCACTTCCGCTTCCGCCGTGATCGCCATCACCCGCTCCAGCGCCGCCTTCCCCTTGGCCTTGTCGTCGGCGTAGATGCGCACCGTGCCATCATCCTCGATGTCGATCATGGCGCCGGTCTCTTCGGTCAGCGCACGGATGGTGGCGCCACCTTTGCCGATCAGGTCACGGATCTTCTCCGGGTTGATCTTGAGCAGCTGCATCGCCGGGGCGTTCTCCGGCAGCTCGGGGCGGGCATAGCCGATCACCTTGGCCATCTCTTTCAGGATATGCTTGCGCGCCTCCAGCGCCTGGCCCAGCGCGATCTCCATGATCTCCTCGGTGATGCCGGTGATCTTGATATCCATCTGCAAGGCGGTGACCCCCGCCTCGGTGCCGGCCACCTTGAAGTCCATGTCACCGAGGTGATCCTCGTCGCCCAGGATATCGGTCAGGACGGCGAACCGATCACCCTCCTTCACCAGCCCCATGGCGATACCGGCCACCGGCGCCTTCAGCGGCACCCCCGCATCCATCATCGCCAGCGAAGCGCCACAGACCGATGCCATGGAGCTGGAGCCGTTGGATTCGGTGATCTCCGACACAATACGAATGGTGTAGGGAAACGCCTCCTGGGAGGGCAGCACCGCCGCCACACCGCGCCGGGCCAGGCGGCCATGGCCGATCTCGCGCCGTCCGGCCCCCATCATCCGTCCCGCTTCCCCCACCGAGTAGGGGGGGAAGTTGTAGTGCAGCATGAACGGGTCCTTGCGCTCCCCCTCCAGCGCATCGATGATCTGCTGATCGCGGCTGGTGCCCAGGGTGCAGGTCGCGATCGCCTGGGTTTCGCCGCGGGTGAACAGCGCCGAGCCGTGCACCCCCTTGAGCAGATCGATCTCGATGCTGATCGGACGCACGGTCTTGCTGTCCCGGCCATCGATCCGCGGCTCCCCGGCGATGATCCGGTTACGCACGATCTCCTTCTCCAGCGCGCTGAAGATGGCGGAAACCTCCTTGTCGCTGGGCTGCCCCGCCTCGCCGCCGGCCAGGGCCTCGACCGCCTGCGCCCGCAGCTCCGCCAGCGCCGTCTGCCGCCGCATCTTGTCGGCGATCCGATAGGCGTCGGCGATCCCGGCGCCGACCCGCTCCCGCACCTGAGCGATCAGGGCTTCGTTCTTGGCCGCCGGCTGCCACTCCCACTTCGGCTTGCCCGCCTCTGCCACCAGCTCGTTGATGGCATTGATCACCACCTGCATCTCCTGATGGGCAAACAGCACCGCACCGAGCATTTCGTCTTCGGTCAGCTCTTTCGCCTCCGACTCGACCATCAATACCGCATCGGCGGTCCCGGCCACCACCATGTCCAGCTCGGAGGTTGCCAGCTCGGCGTAGGTCGGGTTGAGGATATACCCGTCGGCCTCGGTGAAACCGACCCGCGCCCCGCCGATCGGCCCCATGAAGGGCAGGCCGGAGATCGCCAGCGCGGCGGAAGTGCCGATCATCGCCGCGATATCGGGGTCATTGACCTTGTCCGCCGACATCACGGTGCAGACCACCTGGACTTCGTTCATAAACCCTTTCGGAAACAGCGGCCGAATGGGGCGGTCGATCAGGCGGGAGGTCAGCGTTTCCTTCTCGGAGGGGCGGGCCTCACGCTTGAAGAACCCCCCCGGAATGCGGCCCACGGCGTAGTATTTTTCCTGGTAGTGCACAGACAGCGGGAAGAAGTCCTGCCCTTCACGCATCTCTTTGGAGCCGACCACGGTACAAAGCACCTGCACGCCATCCATGGTCACCATCACCGCGCCGGTGGCCTGGCGGGCGATCTTGCCGGTTTCGATGGTGACGTTGTGCTTGCCATACTGAAATGATTTGCCAATCGCTTGCACGAGAGTAACTCCTCGGGTGATATGTTCCCGCCCGCAGACCAACCAAACCGCTTTTCGAGCCGGTACTCGGTTGCCGACTGCGTCAATCGTCAACTGAGTACAGGCTGGATGATGGTACCGCTCGACGGGTAGTGGCTAAAACCGAGGCCACACGGGGTATGGCCTCGGGGTGGAACCGCTCAGCGGCGCAGGCCGAGACGACCGATCAGCGCCAGATAGCGGTCAGCATCCTTGCCTTTCAGGTAATCCAGCAGCTTGCGGCGCTGGTTTACCATGCGGATCAGCCCCCGGCGGGAGTGGTGATCCTGCTTGTGCGACTTGAAGTGGGCCTGCAGCCCTTCGATGTTCGCCGTCAGCAGCGCAACCTGCACTTCGGGGGAGCCGGTATCGCCCGGGCCACGACCAAATTCAGTTACGATCTGCGCTTTTTGCTCGTTAGAGAGTGCCATTGTAAATCTCCTCACCAATATGCACACAGTGACCTGCACTGCGGATTGAAAGACGCGCTGCACCGAGCATATTTTCAGTACAGCGTCAGTTTGGCCCATGCCAATCGGTTCAGGGGGCGCTGACCAGCCGTTTGCCCTTCAGCGCTCCCCCGTCATCGCGCTCGGCGATCCCCAAAAACTCTCTGGTTGCCGCGTTGAATGCCAGAAACTGATCCGCCTCCGGCAGGGGCTCGTCGAGCCGCAACCTCTGTCCCTGCCGCAGCCGTTCCGCCTGCGCCGGGGGCAGCGCCAGCCGGGGCAGGTCGGCGACCGGGGCCCAGGGCGGCAATAATAGCGCATCCAGCCGCCGTTGTATGCTGTTTTGCCCCGCCTCCGCCGGCTCGGCCAGCTGCTGCAACCGCTCCAGCGTCACCATCCGATCGGCGTGGAAGGGGCCGCTCTGCAGCCGGCGCAGGGCGGTGACATGGGCGCCACAGCCGAGCAACCGCCCCAGATCATCGACGATGCTGCGGATATAGGTTCCCTTGGAGCAGAACACCTCCAGCTCCAGCTCACCCGGGCGCATATCCAGCAGCCGGATCTCATGCACCGTTACCCGGCGCGGCGCGGGCTCCACCTCCACCCCTTGGCGGGCCAGCTTGTAGAGCGGCTGACCGTTGCGCTTGAGGGCCGAATAGCGCGGTGGCACCTGCTCGATCTCGCCACTGAAATGGGCCGCCAACAGCGCTTCAATCTGCGCTCGACTCAGATGGGCGGGAATCGGCTTTTCTTCGCTCACCTCCCCCTCGGCGTCGCAGGTGGTGGTGCGCTGCCCCAGCCGCGCCGTGGTCAGGTAGCGTTTGTCCGCCTCCAGCAGATAGTGGGAAAACTTGGTAGCCTCCCCCAGACAGATCGGCAGCAGGCCGGTAGCCAGCGGGTCCAGGGCACCGGTATGGCCCGCCTTGGCGGCGGCGTAAATCCGCTTGACCCGCTGCAGGGCGGCGTTGGAGGAGAGCCCCGCCGGCTTGTCCAACAGAAAAAGACCGCTTATCGGGCGGCCTTTTGTTTTTCGAGCCATGGTTCAGCTCCCGCTCTCGTCATCATCCGGGCGCTGGAGCTCCTGCTGCCAGGCTTTTTCGATCAGCCCATGCAGATGGCGCCCTCGGGCGACGGTGGCATCGAAATGGAAGCGCAGTTGCGGCATCACTCGCAGCTTGAGCCCCCGCGACAGCTCCGTGCGCAAAAAACCGGCGGCGTTCTTGAGCACCGCCTGGGAGCTCTCGATCGCCTCCGCTTCGGTCTGATCGCCCAGCGCCAGCACGGTGAAATAGACATCGGCATAGCCGAAATCCTTGCTCACCCGGACATGGCTGATGGTCACCATCCCCAGCCGGGGGTCTTTTAGCTCGCGCTGGATCAGGCGGGCCAGATCGCGCTGGATCTGGTCGCCGACCCGGTCGGTTCGTTTGAAATCCCGTGCCATGATACTCCGTTTACAGCGTGCGCTGCACTTCAATGGTGTCGAACACCTCGATCTGGTCTCCGACCCGTACATCGTTGTAGTTCTTGACCCCGATGCCACACTCCATCCCCTGGCGCACTTCCGCCACGGCATCCTTGAAGCGGCGCAGCGATTCCAGTTCGCCCTCGTAGATCACCACGTTGTCGCGCAACACCCGGATCCGCTTGTTACGGTACACCGTGCCCTCGGTCACCATGCAGCCGGCGATGGCGCCCAGCTTGGGTGAACGGAACACATCCCGCACCTCGGCGACCCCGACGATCTGCTCCCGGTACTCCGGTGCCAGCAGACCGGTCATCGCCTGCTTCACATCGTCGATGATGTCGTAGATCACGCTGTAGTAACGCAGCTCCAGCCCCTCCCGCTCGACCACCGCCTTGGCCTGGTTGTCGGCGCGCACGTTGAAGCCGATCAGGATGGCGGAGGAAGCCAGCGCCAGGTTGGCATCGGTTTCGGCGATACCGCCCACCCCACTGGAGACGATGTTGACCTTCACCTCATCGGTGGAGAGCTCCTCCAGTGACTGCACGATCGCCTCCAGCGAGCCGCGCACATCGGCCTTGACCACCAGGTTGAGTGACTTGACCTCACCGGCCTGCATGTTCTCGAACAGATTTTCCAGCTTGGCTTTCTGCTGCCGGGCCAGTTTCACCTCACGGAATTTACCCTGGCGGAACAGGGCCACCTCACGCGCTTTCTTCTCGTTGGAGACCACGGTGAACTCATCCCCGGCGTCCGGGGTGCCATCGAGGCCGAGGATCTCCACCGGAATGGAGGGGCCGGCCGCGTCGATCGGCTGGCCGGTTTCATCCAGCATCGCCCGCACCCGGCCGTAGTGCAGCCCCGCCAGCACGATATCCCCCTTGTGCAGGGTGCCGTTCTGTACCAGCAGGGTGGAAACGGACCCGCGCCCCTTGTCGATGCGGGACTCCACCACCACCCCCTGGGCCGGGGCATCCTTGACCGCGGTCAGCTCGAGCAGGTCCGCCTGCAGCAGGATCGCATCCAGCAGCGCATCGACCCCCTCGCCGGTCTTGGCGGAGACATAGGCGAACTGAACGTCGCCGCCCCACTCCTCCGGCAGCACATCGCGCTGGGCCAGCTCGTTCCTGACCCGATCCAGATCGGCATCCTCCTTGTCGATCTTGTTGACCGCCACCACCAGCGGCACACCGGCCGCCTTGGCGTGCTGGATCGCCTCTTCCGTCTGCGGCATCACGCCATCGTCGGCGGCCACCACCAGCACCACGATATCGGTCAGTTGGGCACCGCGTGCGCGCATGGCGGTGAAGGCCGCGTGCCCCGGGGTATCCAGAAAGGTCACCATGCCGTTATCGGTCTCGACGTGGTAGGCCCCGATATGCTGGGTGATCCCCCCCGCCTCGCCGCTGGCCACCTTGGTGCGGCGGATATAGTCCAGCAGCGAGGTTTTGCCGTGGTCGACATGCCCCATCACGGTCACCACCGGCGCCCGTCCGACCTGTTCGCCCTGGGCCGCCTGCACGCTCTCCACCAGAGCGTCCTCGATGGCGTTCTCCTGCATCGGATGGGCCCGGTGACCCATCTCCTCGACCACCAGCACCGCGGTATCCTGATCCAGCACCTGGTTGATGGTCACCATCGCCCCCATGTTGAACATCACCTTGATCACCTCGGCGGCCTTGACCGACATCTTCTTGGCCAGCTCGGCCACGGTGATGCTCTCAGGTACGTTCACATCATGCACCACCGGCGCGGTCGGCTTCTCGAAGCCATGCTGATTCTGCCCCGCACCGCGACCACGGCCCGCCGCGGCGCCACGTCTGCCGCCACCCTTGCCGCGCCGGCCACGCCCCTCTTCCTGACGGGCGCTCTTACCCCCTTTGCCACGGCGCGGGCGTTCATCATCGTCACTGCGGCGCGATTTCTCCTTGTCCTTGCGGCGCGGGTTTTCGGTGACCGGCTCGGCCAGCACCTCGGGCTCGGGGCTCGCCGGGGCCGGCTTGGTTTTCGCCTTGCCCTTGGCGGTTTCCTCCTGCGCGGGCGCGGCGGTAGCCACCGGCGCGGTCGGCGCCTCCTGAGCGCGGGGCGCATCGCTTGGCGCCACACCGCTCTCCTGCGCGCGGCTCGCCTCAGCCATCGCCGCGGCGCCGGTGGCCGGCTCGTTCGCGGCCACCGCCTCGGTTGGCGGCTGCGCCGGCGCGTTCGGCGGCGTGGCGGTCGCCTCCGCCGTCACCGCCGGCGGGGTGGCGCTCTCCTCTTCCAGGGTGGAGCGCTTGACATAGGTTCGCTTCTTGCGCACTTCGACGCTGACCGTCTTGCGCTTGCCCGCCGCCCCGGCGACCTTCAGCTCGGAGCGGGTCTTGCGCTTGAGGGTGATTTTGCTCGGCTCCACCGCCGCCGCGTCCTCGCCGTGGCTGCGCTTGAGATGGGTCAGCAGCTTCAGCCGCTCCTCCTCGGTCACGCTGGAATCGATTTTTTTACCTGCGATGCCGGCTTCCTGCATCTGCGTCAACAGACGCTCAGCGGATACACCAACCACATCGGCAAGTTGTTTAACGGTTACTTCTGCCATCTATGTGTTCTCCTCTCCCGCTGGCGGTTACTGCTCTTGCGCAAACCAGGGCGCCCGAGCGGTCATGATCAGCTCGGCTGCCTTCTCTTCGGTCAGACCCTCCACCTCCAGCAGATCTTCCACCGCCTGTTCGGCGAGATCTTCCATGGTGACGATGCCATGGGCGGCCAGCTGATAGGCCAGCGCACGCTCCATCCCATCCATGTTCAACAGGTCTTCCGCCGGTTCCGCGTCACCCAGTTGCTCCTCACTGGCGATCGCCAGATTGATCAGAGCATCCTTGGCACGGCTACGAAGGGCTGTAACCAGCTCCTCGTCGAACTCTTCGATCTCGAGCATCTCCTCTTCCGGCACATAGGCCACCTCCTCGATGGAGGTGAAGCCTTCGTCCACCAGTATCTCAGCCAGCTCTTCGTCGATATCCAGGTGCTTGATGAACATATCCACCACCGCACCCACTTCGGTCTGCTGTTTCGCCGCCGCTTCCGCCTCCGACATCACATTCAAAGTCCAGCCGGTGAGCTCGCTGGCCAGGCGCACATTCTGACCGTTACGGCCGATCGCCATCGCCAGGGCCTCCTCCGCCACCGCCACATCCATGGAGTGGCTCTCCTCGTCGATCACGATGGAGGCCACCTCCGCCGGGGCCATGGCGTTGATCACCAGTTGGGCCGGGTTGTCATCCCACAGGATGATATCCACCCGCTCCCCCCCCAGCTCATTGGTCACGGCCTGGACACGGGAGCCGCGCATACCGACACAGGCGCCGACCGGATCGATCCGACCATCGTTGGTCTTGACCGCGATCTTGGCACGGATGCCCGGGTCGCGGGCGGCGGCACGGATCTCGATCACCTCCTCGGCGATCTCCGGCACCTCGATGCGAAACAGCTCGATCAGCATGGCGTTGGAGGTGCGGCTGAGCACCAGCTGCGGCCCTCGGCCCTCGCCGCGGACCTCTTCCAGCACGGCGCGCACCCGATCCCCCATGCGGTAACTCTCCCGCGGGATCAGGTTCTCCCGCGGCAGCAGCGCCTCGGCATTGTTGCCCAGATCCACGATCACATTGTCACGGGTCACCTTCTTGACCGTACCGGCCAGCAACTCCCCCTTGCGATCCTGGTACTGCTCCACCACCTTGGCGCGCTCGGCCTCGCGCACCTTCTGCACGATCACCTGCTTGGCGGTCTGGGCGGCGATGCGGCCAAACTTCACCGACTCGATCTTCTCCTCCCAGATATCGCCGGGTTTGAGGTTGGGGTCGATCTGCTCCGCTTCCTCCAGCGTCAGCTCGGTCCCGAGCGCCGGCACCTCGTCGTTACCCACCACCCGCCAGCGGCGCCAGGTTTCATAATCACCCGTGGCGCGGTCGATCACCACGCGGATATCCGCGTCCTCGTCATACCGTTTCCGGGTGGCCGTGGCCAGAGCCACCTCCATCGCCTCGAAAATGACCGCCTTGGGCACATCCTTTTCGTTCGAAACCGCTTCTGCAACCTGTAGAATCTCTTTATTCATCCGACTGCCTCGCCCAACCTCTAAACCGGTGTTAAAACTGGGGAATCACATTGGCGCGATCGATCTGATCGATCGGCAACAGATACTCTTCCTCATCGACAACCAGCAGAACCGCGTCCCCCTCGACGCCATTCAGCAGGCCCTTGAATTTCCGCCGCCCCTCAAAGGGCGCCCGCAAGCGCAGCTGCACCTGGTGTCCGGCATAGGCCTGAAACTGCGCCAGGGTGTACAAAGGGCGATCCAGACCGGGTGAGGAGACCTCCAGCAGGTACTGTTCGGGGATCGGATCTTCCACATCCAGAACACCACTCACCTGATGGCTGACCCGGGCGCAGTCATCCACGCTGACCCCGTCGGGGGCATCGATATAGATCCGTAATGTGCTGTTGCGACCGGCGGCGTGAAACTCCACCCCCCAGAGCTCCAGCCCCAGGGCGCTCACCACCGGTTCGATCAACGCCTGTAACGTTTGCAATCTCGCTGACACAGATGACGACCTCGTTCTGCCTGTATCTGAAACAAAAAATGGGTCTGTAAAGACCCATTTCTGACGCGGCACCCGAATGCCTTCTGTTCGGCTACGAAAAAGCCCCTGAAAAGGGGCTTGATCGTAAAGAAAGTGGTAGCGGGGGCTGGATTTGAACCAACGACCTTCGGGTTATGAGCCCGACGAGCTACCAGACTGCTCCACCCCGCATCAGAAACAGGTGCGCATTGTACACAACACCTGCCGGTATTACAAATGGTGCCGAAGGCCGGACTCGAACCGGCACGAGCATAGCTCACCACCCCCTCAAGATGGCGTGTCTACCAATTTCACCACTTCGGCGTGTCTGTTTCGATCTACTCGGCCACCGGAATATCGGACTGGGCCGCCCCGTCCGGCGCCGGCGGCTGCACCGGCAGATCGTTCCCTGTCGGCGCCGCCGGCTGATCGCCCCCGGCGGGCTGGGCCGCCGACTCGATCACCTCGGCGGAGGGGATCCCCGCGTCGTTGACGCTCTGGGCCCGCTGCTTGGCGTACACCGCCAGGGTAAAACTGGTGGCGAAGATACCTGCTGCCAGCAGCGCCGTCAATCGGCCGAGAAAACTTTTCGACCCCTGGCTGCCAAACACGGTTTGCGAGGCCCCCCCGCCGAAGGCGGCGCCCGCCTCCGCACCCTTGCCCTGCTGCAGCAACACCAGCGCAATGATGGCGGCGGCCAGCAGTACATGAACGATCAGAACCAGATTTTCCATCACTCCACCGTATCAGCCGGCGATCGCCGCCGCACGGCAGATCGCGATAAAATCATGCGCCCGTAACGACGCCCCGCCTATCAGGCCACCGTCGATATCGGGCATGGCGAACAGCTGCGCGGCGTTGTCGGGGGTGACGCTGCCCCCGTAGAGCAGCCGCACACCATCGCCGCGGCTCCCCGCCGCCGCGACCAGCTGGCCGCGCAGATGGGCGTGTACCGCCTGGGCCTGCTCCGGGGTGGCGGTCTTGCCACTGCCGATCGCCCAGACCGGCTCATAGGCCACCACCAGCCGCTCCAGTTCCGCCGGGTTCAGCCCGGCGGTGGCGGCCGCCAACTGCCGCTCCACCACCGCCAGCGCCGCGCCGGACTCCCGCTGCGCCCGCGTCTCGCCGACGCAGAGCACCGGAGCAAGCCCCGCCCGCAGCGCCGCCCGGGTCTTGGCCGCCACCTGACGGTCATCCTCATGGTAG
>Ga0114984_1000876_pt1 | contig 11430 bp, 9 predicted proteins | sample Shrwel1BS1Day1_FD_96987 | JGI IMG/M metagenome (GOLD analysis project Ga0114984, IMG submission 96987) | Subsurface microbial communities from deep shales in Ohio, USA - Utica-3 well 1 S-1-Day1 | ecosystem: Environmental > Aquatic > Deep subsurface > Shale gas/oil reservoir > Produced water/Flow... | reverse complement strand
GCAAGGACTTCTTTCTTATGGCGAGAGCAACTACCCAATGCCTGTGCCTAATGTGGGCCCAGGGAAAACTCGTCAGCAAGTGATCAACGAAATGCTGAACGAGTCACCTGCCGAACGCTCCGAGCGTCTGCGTCTCTACTCCCGGGGTTGATAGCCCCCAGTTGGTGCTCCAGCAGAGCACGTTGAATCCATTCTGTGGGATCGCTGGCGTCGGCCTGACTAACCTCGGGACAGCCCAGGCCGCCGTCCAATTTCCCATGACACCCCACCGCCGCGCACCGTCGCGGCGATCTGCTGTCCCAGCCGCTGCTCAATCACCGGCTTCCACGGCACCAGGCTGAATCCCATCCCGTCATCGAGCATCGCGTAGCGCCCGCTGGCGAGCATCACGCTGCGGCGGTAGATACCGGCCACGCGCTGGCCATCTGCCGCAGGCCGATGCTCCAGCCCGGTTTCGGCGGCAATGTCCTTCCCGGCCTGCGCCACTTCCCGATTGCGCATCACCGTCAGCAGATTGCGCGCCAGGAACACGCGCTGACCGCGCCGCTCGGCCAGCCCCTGTTCGGCCAGGAAATCGGCGCGTTGCAGCATCGCCTGCTTCGCCTCGCCGCCAAACCCCAGGTTGCCCAGCCCCGAGCCGCCGCCGATCAACTGCTGATCCAGCCAGGTAGCCCCAATCACGCGCGCCTGCCGCTCAATGGGCAGGTGCGATTTAAGCTCCACGGCTACGCCGCCCAGGCGTTGCGCATCGTACTGGCGGCCACGCTCGGGCAGGTCGTCGGGTACCTTCCACAGCCCCTCGGCAATACGTTCCACGATGCCGGCCCGGCGCAGGGCTTCCAGCCTGCGAACGTGCGCGGCAACGACTTCGTGCGGATCACGGCCGGCCTGCGCCTGACCTTGGGCAATTGCCAGGTGATGATCGGTTCTGTAGAGCCCATTGCTGGCCAGCGCAGCGATACTGCGATCTGCCGCCCGTACCTCGGCGGAACCACGTACTTCCACCACCGCGCCGGTCGGATAGTTTGCGGGTTCGTCGCGGGCGTTGAGCGCGACGTAGTGCGCCTTGCCGTCCACGCCGTCGATGACCAGATAGCTCCGGTCGCGCAGCTCGTCGGCCAGCCCCTTGGCGGCCACGCGGCCAATGATTGTTCTTCCATCGTCACCCGGCTCGAACACCGCCAGCTCGCGCGGCTGGCCGCCCATGGCCCGCTGCATGGTGCGGATGATGTCGCCACGCTCACCCAGAGCGCGCAAGGTCTTCTCGGCATCGGCATGGGTGGTCCAGGTGCCAGGCTGCGCTTCGTCGGCCAGGCCCAGGCGCTGCAAGCATTGCAAGCGGCCAATCAGCAGCAGACGCTGGCGTTGCAGCTTCGGTTCGTTGAAGCGTCTGACCTGCACGCGACCATCGTCGCCAGCTTCACGTTGCAGCGTGTGATCCAGGCTCGTCCACCGCTCCTGTTCCACCTCCCGCTGCAAGGTCTGCTGGATTTCCAGTTCGGTGCGCGGCCCTAGCCATTCGGTCGCCAGCTCGGCGGCCCGGTGCCGAAAGCCGTGGGCGATGTAGTCGCCCGCGATGATGAGGTCTTTGCCGGTGTCGTCGCGCCCGCGCACGATGAGGTGGGTGTGCGGGTTGTCGGTGTTCCAGTGATCGACCGCTACCCACTCCAGCCGCGTGCCCAGGTCGGCTTCCATGCGGTTCATCAGATGGCGCGTGTACGTCCGAAGATCATCCAGATCGACCCCCTCCTCAGGCGAGACGATGAAGCGGAAATGGTGCCGGTCGTCGGCGCAGCGCTCCTTGAACGCATCCAGATCGGCTTCATCGGCCTGCGGCCCATAGGCCCGGCCCGGCTCTCCATCGCGGCCTGCACCATCACGCTCGATGTAGCGCAGGTGCTTCGACAAAGATTGCGGGCTGACTTGGCGCTGGTTGACCAGCAAGGACTTGATGGTCACGCGGCGCGACAGCGGCGTCAACTTCGCACCCGCAAAGCGTGCCGCCGTATGCCCGCGCCCCAAGCGCGAGCCGGGCCGTTGGCCGGCGTGCTTTCCAGTGCTCCCGGTCGATGCCGGACGGCGCATCGCCGACTTGCCGCCGCTGGTCTTGCCGACCTGCTTGAGCACCTTGGAAACAAAGCCCTGGCCCCGGTTCTTCGGGACACCGGGGCGGATGCGGAAATCGTCATCGCGGTGGTCGCTCATGGCCGTCCCCTCGGAAAGCTGCGACGTGTCCCATCGTGCGAAGCACGCGGGCCGCCCTGTCTTGGCGCGGGCTTAGCGCCACACGCAGCACGGCGGCGAAGCCGCGCCGTGCTGCGCCACCCCCATGTGCAGACTGGCTTTCGACGCGGGCCGGTGCCGCGTCCTTTTGTCTTGCCTTCCGCCTTTGCCTCCTGCTTGCGCTCCCGGCAATGGCGGCCGGGTGGCGCTGCGCTGCTGGCAGCCAGCCCACCGGCGAACGCGGCCAGGGCCGCAGGCCGGGCGCGTTCAAGGCAAGACGCCTGCACAGTGGACGGCTGCGCCGTAGGCAGCGCGAAGTGCAATGCGAACGCATTTGCACTGCACGCGCGACGACACGGCAGCAGCCACCGGATGGACACGCCTGATGGCACGATGCAATGCACGTCTGCGTGCAGTGAATCGGCGGCCATCATGGGCGTGAATCCAGCCAGACCGGGCGCGCCACGCCGATCACGGCGGATGCGCTGACCGGGCCGAAATAGCGGCTGTCGAACGACGCCGGATTGGTCCTGCTGAGCAGGAACAGTTCGCCGGGACGAAGCCGCCGGCATTGGCGCCAGGATGGCAGCGGCCGACCCAGGCGGTCGGCCCGCAGCACGGCGGCCGAAGGCACGCCGTCGATGCGAACGCTGCTGCCAGCGATGCACACCTCCTGCGGCGCGATCGCGCCCACGCGCTTGAGCAGCGGAACGCGCGTCGGCAGGTAGCCACGCTGCGCAGCCAGAGTGGCAGCCTCGGCCGGGAGCGGAACCAGCACGATGCTGCCTACGGACAACGGACGTGGCAGCGAGTCGGTCCGGTTGCTGGATGGATCGACGCGATACCAGCCGACCGGAACACTGTCGGACGGGTTGTAGATCAGGCGCGGCTTCGGCAGTCCAAAGGACGCCCAGGCCAGCGCAGCGAGGCCGCAGGCGGACAGCGCAGCCAGCACCAGGCGAGCGCGCAGGCGCGAGCGAGGATGCGACGCGGCTTCGGCGGAATGTACGGCGGTGGAATGAGCCGTCATGGCAACGCCCTCCCGGCCAGCCAGGCGGCGTGCCGCTCGGCGCTGTAGTCGGGTAGCGGCAAGCGTGCCGCGAGCCGGTTGCCCAGCGTGCGCCAATACGCAGGCGAAGCGGCAGCGGGCGCGATGCTCAGCGCCTCGATGGCGTCGATGCGCTCCAGCACGGCGCGCACCGCGCTGTCGCCCTCGGCGTGCAGCAACAGGCGTGCGCCGGGCTGCACGCCGGGAATGCGCTGCGCCGCATCCAAGGGCGTGCAAGCCTGCATCACCATGAGTTGCCAGCGGATCGTGCCGTAATCGTTGGACTGCCAGCGGATGCGGCAGAACATGGCGTCGGGCACGAATACGGCGCAGCTCCGCCAGCGGTCGTACCGAAGAGTGCGCGCCGGTTCGCCAAAGCGCAGATAGAGCTTGAAGCGATGCTCAAGGAAGGCCAGCGAAACCCGCGTCAGCGGCGTTGCGGCAGGCCGACCAGTGAGCGCAGCGAGCGACGGCGACAGTGCAGCCGTGGCCGCGTCAGCGGCAGGCGCAGCGGATGCGTTCATGGTGTGTTCTCCCTGCGGTGTTCTGGAAACTCCCTCTCCAGCAGTGCTCGCAGCAGGTCGGCCACCGTCACGCCCTGCGTGAAGGCCGATACCTTGATGCGCGAGCGCATGGCGGGCGTGATGTCGAGGGTCAGGCGAGCGGTATAGAGATCGCCTTTCTGGAGGTCTTCGGCGCTGCCTTGGCGAATCCACGCCTCGACGTGCGGATTCGCAGGCGGACGCGCGCCGATGCCAACGCGCTTGCCAGAGCGTTTGCTGTTGGATGCGGGCTTCGCTGTCATGAAGGCCACCGCAGCAGCTCATCCACCAGCGCGGCGATCTCGCGCGCGGCGGCGCTGTCCGGCGCCGTCTCGCGTGCGACCCGGCCGGCGGCCACGCTGTCGGCGAACACGATGCGCTGGCGCACTTCCGAGCGCAGTGCAGGAAGCGGCTGCTCGGCCAGCGCACCGCGTGCTTCGCGTCCGATCACCGTGGTGCTGACGCGCCGGTTGATGACGAAGGCTGCTGCTAGCTGCGGCCGGAACACCTGCGCCTCCCGAATCAGCGCCACCATCTCGGCGCTAGCCCAGAGGTCGTAGGGACTGGGCTGTACGGGGATACCCGCTCACGCTGCCCATGTGTTCACCAGTGAGTGACGGCGCGGCAGCGGCCATCGTTTGCAATGAATCGGGCCTCAAGTGCCTGCAAGGCGATGCCCGCCGTGCCGTGCGCGTGCTGGCCTGCGTGCTGCAGACCGGCAGCGAGCGCGCGTCGAACGACCTCGAAAACCACCTGGTGCGCAAGGCCGCCCACCGGCTCTACGAACAATCCGGCGTGTCGCCCCAAGACGTGGGGGTGGCCGAGGTGCACGACGCCACGGCCATTGGCGAAGTCTTGCAGTCCGAACTGCTGGGCCTAGTTCCCATGGGACACGGCGGCCCGGCGGCCGAACGCGGCGAGACGCGCCTGGGTGGACGCATCCCCATCAACCCCTCAGGAGGGCTCGAAAGCAAAGGCCACCCGATTGGTGCTACCGGGCTGGGCCAGGTGTTTGAGCTGGTGACGCAACTGCGCGGCGAGGCCGGGCCGCGCCAGGCACCGGGCGTGCGCATCGCGCTGGCAGAAAACGGCGGCGGGCTGGCGGGCGTCGAGGAAGCCGTGGCCTGCCTCACGCTGCTGGGCCGCTGAAAAGGAGGTGAAAGGTATGAGCCATTACCCCGACAACATCTTCCCCGGCATGGTCGCCAACCGAGCCGCAGAGTTTCCAGACTTCAAGGTGCTCACCATCGAAGGCGCCGGGGTGCGCCCCGACGAGGTGCGCACTTACCGCCAGCTTTGGGACAACGGACAGCGCATGGCGCAGGCCATGCTCGACCTGGGCATTGCCCCGGGCGAACGCGTGGCCCTGCTCATGGCCAACCACGCCGAGTTCGTCGAGGCCATGGTGGCCGCTGGCATCGTGGGCGCAGCCGTGGTGCCCATCGATCCACGCACCAAAGGCGACAAGCTGCACTTCATGCTGTCCAACAGCCAGTGCAGCGCAGCCATCGCCGCAGACTACGTCCTGCCCCGCCTGCAACCGCTGCGCGAACGACTGCCCGGCCTGCGCTGGGCGATGGCCTTTGCCACCGACGAGGGCGACCGGCCCCTGTCCGACTGGCAGGGCGTTGAGAACTTGGCGGCACGGGCTCCGGCCGATGTGCCCGACCTGCCCCTCCTGACCATCGACCCCGACAGCGCACTGGAGCTGATCTTTACCTCCGGCACCACAGGCGACCCCAAGGGCATCGTGATGACGCACCGGCGGTATTGCCAAACCGTGCGGCTCGGCCCAAGCCTTTTCGGGTACAGCACGGACGACGTGCTGTACTCGGGCCTGTCGCTCACGCACGCCAACGCGCAACTCGTCACGCTCGGGTCGGCACTGGCCTGTCGCCTGCGCTGTGTCCTTTCGCGGCGCTTTACCAAATCGCGCCTGTGGGACATCACGCGCCAGTACGGCGCGACCACGTTCACCTTGCTCGGCGGCATGACCACAGCGGTTTATACCGAACCCCGCAAACCCAACGATGCCGACAACCCGGTGCGCTTCGTTGTCTCCTCCGGCATGCCGGCTGCCATCTGGGGTGAGTTTTCCCAGCGCTTTGGTGTGCAGATCGTGGAGTTCTATGGCGCGGCCGAAGGCGGGATGACCTTCAATCACTTTGGCCAGGGGCCTTTGGGCAGTATTGGCAAACCTCCGCCCTCGCTGCAATATCGCATCGTGGATGAGGCCGGCAACGATGTCCCGCCCGGCCAGCAGGGCGAACTGCTCATGCGCCATGCCAACGGTGCGCCTTTCGTTGTTGAATATTTCGGCAACCCCCAGGCGTCGCAAAGCAAGTGCGCCGGAGGCTGGCTGCACATGGGCGATGTGGTGCATGCGGACCAAGATGGCTGGCTGTATTTCGACTATCGCCAGGGCAGCGGCATCCGTCGCAACGGCGAATTTATTGCCACCGCATACATCGAGAAGGCGATCGCTGAATCGGGCATGGTCGATGACGTGTACGTCTACGGCATAGCCAGCGCGCAGCTCGCACCAGGAGAAAAGGAAGTCGTCGCCGCCGTTGTCCCCAAGGATGCGGCGACTTTCAACGCGCAGCAACTCTTCGACGTGTGCCGGGAGCACCTGGAGGCCGGCATGTTGCCGGGTTTCATCCAAGTGTTGGCCCAAATTCCCAAGACGGCATCCGAAAAGCCGCAGGACCGCTTCCTGATGGAGGCGTTCGAGCGCGAGCCGCAGAGCGTGCACCGGCGTATGGTGCGGGTTTAAGACTCGGGAGCTCCACCGCTGCAAGGTGGCGGAGATCCTTTCCGTATTGGGTCAACAGTGCAATCCTCGGCTTTGTATGGGTGGATTGCTCAGGCGGAAACCCGCGCCGCCGTAACCGTTGTCTGTTCGGGGTTGATCTTGTCGCCGCAAGGAACTATAAAAAGGACATGTCTACAACCCGCCAAGTTCTCGATGATCCAGTTCTATTGGGGCTGATTCTGACCGCCATAGCTATCAACCTTGCAGTGCTTGGTCTTAAATTGGAGCGACGGCGTGCACATCAGGTGACAGACTGATAGCGGTTAGGTGCAGAGGGTGCTGCTGGGTAATCCTTGACAAGCCCAGGTGCGATTCACCGCACAAATCGATACACTGCTCTACTATGGAAGTAGCACTGGTTATGCCTTCAACGCCTGTATTGATCTACGGGCTCTTTGTCTTGCTCTTCATTCTCATTGCAATCCCCGCGGGGCGAATGATTGATAAGGCCAACAAAGAAACCGACGATTCAATCAGGTTGTTGCTAAAGCGCCGTGACGAGCTACGTCAAATAACTTCAGATAGCGATTATTAATAGGCCGCGCTCAGGTGGTGGCAGCCTGCGCGCAACCCGGTGCCAGTCTTACTTTGAGCGCGTGCGCCAGGGCCCCATGGCGGGCGTGCGCGTTGTTCGCAAGCAGATCTTCGAGTAAGCGACTGGTAGTTTCCCGGTGAATGCGGTTGGGGGTTGGAGGGGGTCTATGGGCATCAGATGACAGGCGTCATGGGTGTTTCATCCGCAGGATCACTTCGCATCTGCCAAGCGTACAAAATCTGCCACGCATATGAGTTCGCTTCCGAGAATGGATCCGACGCGAATCACCAGATCGACAGGCGTGCCCGTGTACTCCGCTCTGTCCAAGGCGCTGGCATCTTCAAGCTTCGGCGGCCGGCCCGGCATTCGCAGAGTGCGAGCAGCCCGCAATTGGGAAGGCAAGCTTGTTCGGTTCAGAAGTTTTAAAGTGAACCCTCTGCGTTCCCGAAAAAGCTTGGCGCGCACGTGAAACAATTCACGACGCCACTCGTATCGAGGCAGCGTCGGAAGCTCCATCTGCCAAGGATCATCTTCGGAAAGATGGCCATTCCAGTGGCGGTGGCGTGCACTGACCAGCGCATTCAGTTGTTTTTTTGTCTTGGGGGCGAAAGCTTCATCCGATAAATCCAGAAATCCCGCTTGCATGCGCTGCGCGAGGGCAATGACAGCCTGCGTGTTGTGAACTGGCAATTCCTGCCATGCGTGCCGCAGGCGCTGCCGGTCTGCGAGCATGTTCTTTTCCCGTGTGCCGAGAGAGTTTTCTTCCGGTACGAAGTCCAGCAGTTGCTGGGGTCGCGGTGCAAGTTCAAGCACCAACACGATCAGAGGCTCCCCCGATTTTTTGTTGCGCAGGCAGTAGCGATAGGTCAGGGTGGTGTACAGCAGAAAGCGGTCTACCTCAACCAGCCTCTCAAGGTCTGAGATCACCGCTTGAGCTCGCTGTCGCAGCTGCATTTCATCAAAAAGGTCAGGCAATCCAGGAATCTCCAACTCCATTACTTTCATTGCCATGAATTGAGTCATTGATACTTGCTCCCTTCGAGGTCAGCAACACGTAGCCACGCCCACGCGGCCAGGAACGCGCAGTGCAGCCCGATGATTGAGTTCGCACTGCCATTTCTATTGCGTAGGGCCCCATCGGAACTTATGACCAGCCAGATGGGAGGGCGGCCATGGCGATGGGTATGGCGCACCTGAGCGAACGAAGCGCCCAGCTGAAATCGCACGGTCTCTTGTGCACGTGCAAGAGCGTCGCTGATCTCACTCTGCCGCTGGTCGGTCGATGACCAGTGCAGGGACATGAGACTGCGGTTGATGCCCGAGTCTGCGAGTAACCCCATGAAACTTTCCCACTCCGATCCAGGGCGCACGGCCAGATGTTGGTCGTCAACGGCACGCTCCCAGTAGCTGGTCGCTCGTTGCAACCGCAAGAATTCAATCTTTCCCATCACATCCGTCAGTTGAAGCCAGCGCCGCTGCGAGAGCCGGGCGAAGTCCGGGCGCATTCCCAGCAAGCGTCCTGATGATTCAAGCAGCGCTTGCATGCCATGGCTGAGGGCATCCAGCATTGAGGGCGTCCTCTTGCCGTGGCGTTCTGCAAAATCTCCGACGGCTTCAACAATCCGGACAACCTGCTGATGGGGCACCGCATGGCGCAGGCCAACTTGTTGCGTCGAGAGACCAGCTGCGATTTCGCGAAGTACTCCCACGACCTGGGCATATGTAAGCGCATGCGACTGCGGCGGCGGCAGCGGATTGGCCGGCACTGTCATTGCGATTGAATCGCTGATGGCAGAAAGAGGAATGCGCAGGGCTACGTCGGTCAGTGATGTTCGAAGAATTTCCGCAGTAAAGCCGCCGCGCCTGGTGGCGCGGCTTGCGCGTTGGCGCAGCGTCTCGGGCGCCACCCCCGTCCAGGCCGACGTTCCGACATAGTCCAGTGGCAGACGTTCGAGTGCTACGTCGATGGAATGCCTGAGACCAGGCTCGTAGATATGGCAGTAGTGCACGGCAGTTACATGCCCACCGATGTGGCCGACTTCGTTGGCCAATCGATCTAGTGGATTGACTTCATCGTCGTTCTCCTGCAGCAGTATTGCGGCCAGGCGTTGGCTGGCATAGCTGTGGCGAAAGGCATGCAGGCTGATGCTCTCGTCCCCGGTGACTGTTTTAAGCAGCTGATTCAGCCAGAAATACATCCTGCCAGAGTGCGCCAACTCCGTTGGCCGATTTGGTTGCCCAAACAGATAGTCTTCATGGGTGGCAAGTTCTGCCGCACGTCGCGCGAGCCAAGTCCTTACGATCGCCATCGCAGTGATGTCGCGGACCGTCACTCGGCGCCGGCCCTCACGTGACTTCTCTCGGCCGTCACGCAGCTCGCGTGCGATTTCCACCACCAGATGATCCCCTTCGTCAAGAACATTGCCAATGCGCAGCACCAAGAGTTCACCAATGCGCACGGGCGCATTGCCGACAATTTCCAGGGCGGCACCCAGCTGGGCCACAAAGCGGTCTGCTTGTGCATCGCCAGCTAGCCATTCCCGCAGCCGCTCCTTTTCGTGCGGCCAGACCAAGTTGGCACGGACGTTGGCTTCGACCTCGACTTGGAGTAGGCCGGTCGGAAGTGGCGGCACTTGCCACCAGGCACGCAGGAATTGGTGAAGTGCCTTCAGCGCTGCGATGCGGGCGGGACCCATGGTTGCGCTGCCGTTCACTAACTTGCGGAAAATTTCAGCGTAAGTTGTTTCGTTGATGCCATACAACCGAACTTCATTGAGAGCCACATGAAAATCATCGGCCAAAGCGTTCAGGTAGTCCGACGGTGTGGTGGACGCCAGATTTTTCTTGCGCTTGGTACCACGCTCGACGAGGTCCAGGGCAAACGCATGAAGGACGGCACATGCTTCGTCTGCATCGTCTAGGCTGGCGGCCAGTGAATGCAGCCGACGCAGGATCTCTTCACGCTTGCTGACATTTGATCCTTTGGTCGGCGGACGCAGTGCCGCAAGAAGTTGACGGATGAAAGTGGCGCCGCTGCGAACCGAGGCAGGACGCCCAAGAAGGGCGGCTTCAAAGGCGCGTTCGTACACCGGGTAAGAGGTCGTGCCCTGTGGCTCCGGATCGACTTCTTCGGGCAACAGCGCCCGCCTTGTTTGCGCCCGAGCCAGCGCGCTGCGCGGCGTGGCGCTTAAGGGATCTGCACCGCTCACATGGCCGTACAGAACTGGCGGCAGGTGATTCTGCAACCAACCCATGGCAGTTGTGAGGAGCTGTTCCCAGATTGTTTCTAGGGGTGAGACAACACCGCTTTTGAGGGCGCGGGCGCTCAACACGCCCATGAGATGTTCGCGGGCCAACCCATACGGTTGCCACTCCTGTACCCGAGCCAGTGCCAGAGTGGTCCAGACGCTCAGGTGGCGGGCGTCATGACGGGAGCCAATTTTCCAGTCCAACCGCACTGCAGTCTCGAATCTGCGGGCTTGCTGGCAGGCAGCGTATGCGGCTTGCAGTTCGGTGTCGCTGGCGATGCCATCAAATGCAATCAGGCATGCCAGTGTCAGGCCTGCCGGTTCTAACTCTCGCACGCTCGAGGAGATCACCCAGGACTGAAAGTCCCCGAACTGATGGCTGATGTTGCCGAGATTTTGAAGTTGCAGGAAGTGCATGCGCCGGCTGAGGTCCGGGATGAAAAGCGCACGCTTGAATGAAGATCGGCGCGGTTTTGCCTGATTCATCATTACTCCCTTCGCAACCCAGCCAGGGCTTGGATGCCGACTTCCCGCATGACGACCAGTTGGGTTGCCTCGATGCGACCGAGCGCTTGATGAGGGACGCAGACCTGGGAGTTGGTGTTCCTTTCCAGGCCCACAACTCGATGGCGCATGAAGCTATCAATGTCCCGTGAGCTCAGCCCGCGCTCACGCAGCACGTTTTGCCAGAAGTGTCGGCCGACATTGGGTGGCACCCTGATGGACTCCGGCATCTCCCGCCAGGTGAAATGTGCGCCTGCTGCATGGACCGCCCCGCTGGGGCTGAGTGTCAGAAAAAGCGGACCCGTGCCCTCTACGGCAATACGCAGTCTTTGTGCGAGCAGGAGCCCGTGACGGTCATTAAGCCGTTGCAGACGTTGCACCAGAGCCCTGGCGTGTGCAGCATAGAGGCAAATCTGCTCCCTGACCTGCGCGTTGAGCAGGGCAGGCTGAGCCATGAGTACATCCCCACCCTGCTTGTCGTGCACCACGATTTGATCCTGCCCATATAACAACTC
>Ga0114984_1000875_pt1 | contig 11434 bp, 6 predicted proteins | sample Shrwel1BS1Day1_FD_96987 | JGI IMG/M metagenome (GOLD analysis project Ga0114984, IMG submission 96987) | Subsurface microbial communities from deep shales in Ohio, USA - Utica-3 well 1 S-1-Day1 | ecosystem: Environmental > Aquatic > Deep subsurface > Shale gas/oil reservoir > Produced water/Flow... | reverse complement strand
ACTTTTTTAAACGGAGTGTTTCTGAATGAAAAACGTACTAAAATATACGTATAGTTTACATTTAACAAACAAAAATAATGGCAAATTTTAAGAAAATATATCTTTTTCAGGATTAACTAGTTAATATTCAGTTAAAGTATCTGGTAATTTAAAAATTAGTTTTATTTACCGGTTTGATTTTGTTGCAATTCCTCTTTGCAGGCAAAAATAACATTCTGAATACCAAAAAACTTGGCTACCTCATCTATTAACGTTACAGCATGGTAAACATAGGCGATAATGTTTTTATTTTAAATTTTACTTGCGAACTTAAAAAACTATATGATAAAATTTTATTAATTCTCAATATATTTTATTGATAAACCTTTCTAAATGCTGGAAACGAACCTTAATTATAAACAAATATAATTCCTTAATTCTTGAGGTGGTAGATGGATGATTTAAATCCTTCAGATGTGAAATCAATACTGCACTCCAAAAGAGCAAACGTTTATTACATCGAACATTGCAGGATACTTGTCAAAGGAGGGCGAGTAGAATATGTAGTAGAACGTGGTAAAAAAAGCGATTACTTTAATATACCAATAGCTAATACCACTGTGATACTGTTAGGTCCAGGAACTTCTGTTACTCAAGCATCTATCCGGTATTTGGCCAAGGCAGGTGTGCTATTAGGTTTTTGCGGTGGAGGAGGAACCCCTTTTTTCGGTGGTACAGAATGGGATAACAGAGAAACTGAAATGCTCTTTATAACTCCACAGAGCGAATATCGACCCACAAATTACCTCCAAATCTGGGTCTCTTTCTGGTTTGATAATACCAAAAGACTTAAAGCAGCAAAGCTTTTCCAACAAAGGAGGATAGAAAACATACTAACAGCATGGTTTTCTAAGATATTTATGGAGCAAGATTATCAACCTGCGGAAACGGGCCTTTATAACGCCATTGATAAATTTAGAAAAAGGATAGATAAGGCTGAAAACACGTCTGATCTGCTCGCCAATGAAGCTGAGTTAACAAAAAGTCTTTACAGAAATGCCTCGAAAGCCTGCGACATACTTAATTTTAAGCGTTCAGAACGTGGGGATTCCCGTGACATGGCAAATAAAATGCTTGATGCAGGTAACTATTTGGCATACGGGCTCGGTGCTGCTTCTGCGTGGGTTCTTGGCCTTCCCCATGGTCTTGCTGTACTCCACGGTAAAACAAGACGAGGCGGTCTTGTTTTCGACATTGCAGACATTATAAAAGACGCTTTAATATTGCCACAGGCTTTTATTTCTGCCTCAAACGGCGACGATATACGGGAATTCCGTGAAAGATGTACAAATAATTTTATTAGATATGGTGCTATGGATATAATGATTGATACTATAAAAGATACCTGTATGGCTATGAAAAGTGAGACTTAATGAATGTTTTAATAATTTCCCAATGCTCAAAAAATGCTCTCAAAGAAACTCGCCGTATTGTGGACCAGTTCGCCGAGCGTAAAGGTGAGCGTGTTTGGCAAACAGCTATCACCAAACAGGGGCTTGATACCCTCTATAAAATGCTCAGGAAAAGTGCAAGGAAAAATACAGCCGTAGCCTGTCATTGGCTCCGCGGGAAAAATAGGAGTGAAATCCTTTGGTTTGTGGGAGATATAAGTCGCTTCACCAGCACAGGAACAGTTCCTACTAACTCTACAAATAAAGATGTCCTTCGAAATAGTGATGAAAATAACTGGAACACAGGGGAGCAAATCCGGTTACTCACTGCCCTGTCAGCACTGTTTCACGATTTCGGTAAATGTACACAAGATTTTCAGGATAGTCTCAGAAGGAAGTCAAATGAAAAAAATAGAAATATAATGCGTCATGAGTGGATTTCTGTCCTTATCTTTGAGGCAATGGCCGCGGGGAAAACCGACAGGGAATGGCTCGAAGAGCTTGAAAAAGGCAAAGTAATCAGCACGAAATACAAAAAGGATGCTCTTGTAAGGCTGTGGAACACTAGCCATACTCCTTTCAAAAATCTTCCCCCTATAGCCCGCTTTGTCGCTTGGCTCATTGTTTCCCACCATAGACTGCCTATAAATTCAAGAACTGTGCTTGCTCAGTTTCAAGATAACTGGTTGACAAATCCTTTTCATCACACAGATGTAACTTGGAACTACTACATTGAGACAGATAATGAAAAACGAAGGAAAGCTCTGGAAAAATTAAAAAAACTTCCTTCTGAAAGTGATGTTTGGCAAAAACGGGCATCCAAAATAGCCAGAGCTGTTTTAAAAACTATGGATTCAGTGCAAATTGAGGGAGGATTGCCGGAGGAAAATCATTACCTGACAGCATATTCTCGTCTTGTGCTTATGATGGCAGACCACATCTACTCATCAAAAGAGGCACCTTCCGAAAGAGAAAAAGGTGATGATTCCTATAATATTATAGCAAATACTAAAAAACAAGGTGAGCCTAATCAAAAGCTGGATGAGCATATTGTCGGCGTAGAAAAAATGAGTCATCGCATACTTTTTGAATTAATAGGTATTGACAACGCCTTTTCCAGAATAGCCCGCCACAAGCTGTTCCGTAAGAATACAAAGATTAAACATTTCATTTGGCAAAACGAAGCATTCCGCCTTGCTGAATCGGTACGGGAGGAAGCTGATAAAGGAGGTTTTTTTGGTATAAACATGGCCTCCACTGGATGTGGAAAGACAATAGCAAACGGCCGGATAATGTATGCTCTTGCGGATCAGGATAAAGGGGCGAGGTTCACTATAGCCCTTGGGCTGCGTGTGTTGACCCTTCAAACGGGACAGACCTACAGAGATATGATGGGGCTGAATGAATCTGATCTGGGGGTACTTGTGGGAGGCCAAACATATAAAGAATTGCATGAAAATAAAGATGAATTCAAAGGGAGTGAATCCGCCGAGGAACTTATGCCAGAGAATAGTTATGTGCATTATGAGGGAGCACTTGATACTGGTCCTTTTGCAGAGTGGATCTCCGGAAAGAAGGGTGCGCTCAAGCTTCTCAGTCCACCTGTGCTAACCTGTACGATCGATCATCTTATCCCTGCTTCTGAAGTGATAAGAGGGGGCAAGCAGATAGCTCCAATACTCCGGTTGATGACCAGCGATCTTATACTTGATGAGCCGGATGATTTCGATGTGGACGATCTCTATGCCCTCTCAAGGCTGGTATATTTCGCAGGTTTAGCAGGAAGCCGTGTTTTGATATCCTCTGCAACAATAACTCCGGCTATTGCAGAAGCTCTCTACAGGGCATATCTGAAAGGACGAAGTGAGTTTAACAGAAATAGAGGCGAAGCAGAATTTAAAGAGTCTGTCTGCTGTGCGTGGTTCGATGAATACGGCTGCATTACTGGCAAGTACAATAGTGTAAACACTTTTATGGAGAAACATGAAAAATTTGCAAATGATAGAGTGAAAAATCTGACCGGAGAGAAGGTGTACAGGCGGGGTATGCTTATTCCCTTTGAACCGGGAGAGGAGCCTGAATCACATCTTGCTGAGGTTGTGCGGAAATATGCAATAAAATTTCACAATAACCATCATACAGAAACCTCTGATGGAAAACGGATGAGTTTTGGTCTTGTGCGTATGGCGAATATCAGGAACTTGGTGAGAACGGTTCAAGCCTTTAAAAAGTTTGAACCGCCAGAAGGGGTTTGCTTTCATTTCTGCTGTTATCACTCACGCTATCCTATGGTTATGCGCTCGAATATTGAATCCGTTCTGGATGATGTTCTGAACAGAAAAGGGGAGAGAACTCCTGAGCATAATGAGTTTGTAGCGGAAGCTCTGGAAAAGAAAGGTAAGGATCATGTCTTTATAATATTCGCTTCCCCTGTTGCGGAAGTCGGTCGTGATCATGACTACGACTGGGGAATCGTTGAGCCTTCCAGTATACGCTCAATAATTCAGCTTGCAGGAAGGATTATGAGGCATAGGTATATCGAGTGCAAAACCCCAAATATTGCAATCCTTAGTAAAAATCTGCGTAGTGCAAAAAGTGGAAGGGCTTTTTGTTGGCCTGGATTCGAAAAAGGTGGAGAGTTTATTATGAACACTCATAACCTTGAGGAAGCACTGGAACAGGAACAATATGAAGTGATAAATTCGACCCCCCGTTTGATTGAAAGGGATGGTGTTGATGTTAAACGGAACCTCAGTGATTTCGAGCATTACGTTCTGCGCAGTCATCTAGTCGAATCACGTGAAACTATGCCTGCAAGTCTCTTCTGGGATACTAAAGCTTTTTTAACAGGTATAATGCAGTGTAAAAAGCCGTTTCGAGCAGGTAGCCCGGAGAAAGGATATTATCTGAGAGTGGATGAGGATGGTGAAGAGGATTTCTATATCCTTTCTGAATATTTAGATTCGGCTGGAAAAAGCAGTATTGAGGATTGTCATAAACGAAACAGCGATTTTGAGGATAAGATTGAGCTTGATACTTTAGAATCTAACAGCCCGTTTATTAAGTTTGAATATGCTGAATTGATAAACAATATTGCAGATGAAAAAGAACTCACTTTAGAAGAGGCATCTTTGCGTTACGGAACTTTTGGAGTACGTGAGGGTGCAAAAAGTCTATACTACCATCCATTTTTAGGTATTTGGGATGAATAAAGCTAAAACTGTTTATTCGGTAGTAGACTTAACTAATAATCACCTTTGTTTCTAAACTACTTATCCAGCAGTATGCAATAGGAGGATTTATGGAAAAAGAAAATGAGGGGTATTATTCCCCGCAAACAGTAAAAAGTGCAATAACTTCTTTTCTAAATTCAAGGAAGGAGGTAAAACTCGAGCCACTTCGAAAGAAACTTGACAAGGAAGAGGATTTTGAGAAGAGGACAAAAATTCAGGAGGAGATTGATAAGGTAAATGAGAAATTTGCCTTCGATAATTGGATTGAGGATGCGGCAAGGAGAGCATCATGGCTCAGTCTTTCAACTCATTCAGTTAAGTTTACTCATCCTGATGCGAAAGGTTCCAGTATATTTCTACAAGAAGCTAATTATAACGGTGAGGATCTTGTAGGGACACATTCGCTGCGGGAGGAGTTTATTGATGCTGTTGGTAATGCAGCGGCTCTGGATATTTTTAGCTTTCTCAAACAGGAAGTGAATAGCAAAACTATACTTCAGCTTGTGCAAGAAAGGGATCCAGAGCTGTTGAAGACTCTTTCTGAAGATGAGGAAAAAGCTGAGAAAATTAGGCAATCTTTTGAAAGTGTGACAAAGACAAAACTTCCCTCTGCTCATACATTGGTCAAACAAGTTTATTTTCCTGTTGAAAACTCATATCATTTGTTGAGTCCACTCTTCCCATCTTCTTTGGTTCATAAGCTCCACGGATACTTCAACTACTTTCGTTTTTCGGAGGAAATAAAACAAATACGGGATTTAAAAGCAAAAAAACTTCCCCACAATACAGGGTATCGATTTTACCCAGACATTGCCGTTCAAGAGTTTGGTGGATCAAAGCCTCAGAATATTAGCCAACTAAACAGTGAGCGTGGCGGGAAGGCATATCTTCTCCCCTCGCTTCCCCCACTTTGGAAATCTGCAAAACGCAGGCCAGTTTTGCATATTGATGACCCCATAACCCAGATATTTGCAAAACGGTTTGACGTTGAGATGAAGGTTAAAGGTATTATACGTTTTCTGAAAAGACATGCAAACCAGAATAATATGGAGATACGTGGGAAAAGTGAAGGGTATTTCAACGATCTTCTGGATGAACTTATCCTTTTCACTTTTGAAATGTGGGAACTTGAGGCAGGATGGAGTCTTGATGAAAACTGCTGTCTTAAGGAATCCTTTAAGCTCTGGCTAGATCCTGACAGAGGTAAAACTGAAGACGCTTTTTATGTAGCCTTCCGGAATATGGGATGGATAAGTGATGTCGCAAAGGCTTATGTGAAATGGCTTACGGATGTACTCGATAAAGAAGCTAAAAAGAAAGACTTCAAGCTGATGCTCGGAGATGAAGAGATATACCATCTACGCAAGGAAACAGCCGAGGCTCTTGAGGATATTGCAAGGGGGTATGAATATGAATGACAGAACTAATGTATTGATAACACTTCCCCATATTCGCATTCAAAATGCAAATATGATTTCGGGCCCTTATACATGGGGTTTTCCTGCAGTGAGCAATTTTTTAGGCTTTGTGCATGCTTTACAAAGAAAAATTGGAAGTAATGAATTTACGTTTGATGGTATAGGCATAGTCTGCCACAGATTTGAACCCCAGGTTTATCAGCCTTCTCCTTTTGTACCTTATCAACTTAAGATTACTCGTAATCCTTACGGAAGCGATAATAAGCCTTCGAGTACTCTGGAAGAAGGGAGAATACATCTTGATGTAACTCTTATAATAGGTGTTAAGGCTTTAGATACCGGTAAAGAAGCTCTGGAGAAGCTCACCAAAAATGTAATAGACACTACCCAGACTATGCGTATTGCCGGAGGTTCGATTCTACCGTGGAGAAAAGGGGATAGAAAACCTTTTTTTACAGTTCTTTCAAGCATGGGTGAACAAAAGAGAGATCAAATTAAAAAACTTAAAAGAAAATTTCTTCCAGGTTTTGTTCTTACGGACAGAAGAGAAATTCTCATGGAACGCCTTGTAGAAATGCGGGAGAATAAGCCCGAGGCAACTAATTTAGATGCGTTGTTGGATCTTTGTGCAGTTAAGGTTGAGCCAGGAATGACCCCGGAGCAATACGAGGAAAAGCTGGCTGATTCAAAATCTAAAGATATTAAGGTGGATTGGCATTTCCGAAGGGAGCGATCCGGCTGGCTTGTACCCATACCCGTGGGTTTTCTGCCCATATCCGAGCTTTATGAACCGGGTGCTGTGAAAAATGCCCGGGATAATGATGTTCCTTTTCGTTTCGTAGAAGCAGCTTATTCTTTGGGGGAATGGCTCAACCCCATCAAGCTCGAAGAGCCGGAAGATCTAATGTGGTACTACGAATCAGATCTCCAAAAGGGAACATATCTTTGTAAACAATATAATAAAAATAAGGAGGAAAATTATGGGAAAAATTGAAACTGCTTCAGTATTAGCTTTCGACAGAAAAATGGATGTATCAGATGGGGTTTTTTATGCAGGAAATTGGGATAACAGAGGGAAAGAAGGCTGGGAAAAAATTCCTGTTCGTGAAAAGGCAGTTCGAGGAACTATTTCTAACAGGATGAAGGCGAGTAACCAGGATCCTGTTAAAATGGACGCTGCAGTACAGAACCCTAACTTGCAGACTGTTGATATCGCCTCACTACCCGAACATGCTGATACACTTAAGGTAAACTTCACTTTAAGAGTTCTGGGTGATGCAGGCAAGCCGTCTGCATGTAACAATATGGACTATATGACTAAACTTAAGGAAATAGTTGATGGCTATAAGGAAGAATATGGTTTTGGGGTTCTTGCTGAAAGATATGCTCAAAATATAGCAAATGGTCGTTTTCTCTGGAGAAACCGCATCGGTGTTGAAAATATTGAAATTCATGTTTCCAGAATGAAAGATGGAGAAGCCGCAAACACATGGAAATTTGATGCACATGAGTTTTCCATTAAGGGTTTTGGCGATAAAAGAACTGATGATTTTATATCGATTGCAAAGGTGATCAAAGAAGGGCTTTCCGGAGAGGATGATTTTGTATTTCTTGAGGTTACGGCATATGCAAGGTTTGGAAAGGGACAAGAGGTTTTCCCTTCTCAGGAGCTTTCTCTCGATAAATCCAATGTAAAAGGAACTAAGAGTAAACTTCTTTATTTTGTTGATGAAACAGCGGCCATGCACTCCCAGAAAATAGGCAATGCCCTGAGAACCATAGACACATGGTATCCCGAAGCGGATGAGTTGGAGCAGGGACCTATAGCTGTAGAGCCTTACGGTTCAGTGACATCTATGGGTACAGCATTTCGCCAACCAAAGGGAAAACAGGATTTCTACAATTTGCTCGATGATTGGATGGAGAAAGACAAAAAGCCAGAAGAAGAGCAACAGCATTATATTATGGCGGTTTTTGTAAGGGGCGGAGTTTTTGGCAAAGGAGAGGAGAAGTAAGCTATGACACACTATATTGACATTAAAATGGTTCCGCCAGTGGAAGTAAGTGTCCCAGTGGTGCTAAATAAAGTTTTTTCCAGATTCCACAAAACTTTGATTCAGGAAGAAGGTCCGGAGCTTGCAGTTAGTTTTCCGACACAAGGGAAACTGAAAGGCTCACCTCTTGGAGATATACTGCGAATACACGGCAGCGAAAAGGAACTTAAATCTTTTATGGAAACTAACTGGCTTGGTGGAATGAAGGACTATGTTAAGTTTGGTATGGTAAAAAGTGTTCCTTCCAATGCGGAGCATGTAGTTGTACGACGTGTTCAGGTAAAAAGCAGTGCGGAAAGGATCCGCCGTAGACAGATTAAACGCCATGGCCTAACAGAAGAAGAGGCGAGAGAGAAAATTCCTGACTCAGTGGAAAAAAGGATTAAAGAACCCTATATTGATGTTAAGAGTGGAAGTACAGGCAACTCTTTCCGGCTTTTTATCAGACAGGAAAAGGTTAGTGAACCGGGATTAGGTGGATTCAATAAATACGGCCTCAGTAAAGGAGGAACAGTACCATTTTTCTGACCCTTTTTGAAAGTTAATTTTTTATGGCTTTCTTACCAGTTAGTTACAATGTTGACGTATAAAAAGGTTTTTGTTTTGTGTGAGCGAATAATGTAATAACAATATAGTTTTACCAACTTGACAGAACTGTTCACTGCCGTACAGGCAGCTTAGAAAAATATGGATATATAGCCTTGCAACAGTTTCTTGTTCACTGCCGTACAGGCAGCTTAGAAAGTCCTGAACAGATGCAAGCTGCTGCCCGATGAGTTCACTGCCGTACAGGCAGCTTAGAAAAACTATTCCCGAAAATTGGAGTCTCTGAAATGGTTCACTGCCGTACAGGCAGCTTAGAAATGATGCATCAGTAATACAGGATATACAGGATGGTTCACTGCCGTACAGGCAGCTTAGAAATCCGGAATCTTTAACAACAATAGTATCTTTAAGTTCACTGCCGTACAGGCAGCTTAGAAATGTAGGAGAATCTTAGGGACTGTAATGCCTGCGTTCACTGCCGTACAGGCAGCTTAGAAATTCACAGCTTGATGCGAAAAGAAATTTTTTATGTTCACTGCCGTACAGGCAGCTTAGAAATTGCAACAGTTTCCTAAGTCAGAAAAATTTACGTTCACTGCCGTACAGGCAGCTTAGAAAACCCAGCCCTTAAATTGAGAATCAAGTCTGTCGTTCACTGCCGTACAGGCAGCTTAGAAATTTGGTACAGAACAGGTTTTCGGCCAACTGAAGTTCACTGCCGTACAGGCAGCTTAGAAAGTAAAGATATTTTCAACATACCGTTTGTGGGCGTTCACTGCCGTACAGGCAGCTTAGAAATTACAGATGCACTAACGGAAAGCTGACTATAGGTTCACTGCCGTACAGGCAGCTTAGAAAACCTGAAGAGATAAAGAAAACACTCCGGAGGAGTTCACTGCCGTACAGGCAGCTTAGAAAATTTATATCCCCCGTCTTTTGTGTTTTTTACCGTTCACTGCCGTACAGGCAGCTTAGAAAGCATTGACATTTCACAAAGCGTCCTGAGTAAAGTTCACTGCCGTACAGGCAGCTTAGAAATTGATGCGCAGGCGCCACAAACGCGCTGTTTCGTTCACTGCCGTACAGGCAGCTTAGAAAGCTCAGCATACCTGTCAACATCTTCAATAGTTGTTCACTGCCGTACAGGCAGCTTAGAAATCGATAAATCTTTAAGAGAAAATGAACAAAGAGTTCACTGCCGTACAGGCAGCTTAGAAACAAATGCCAGCCAGAACGCCGAAAACTGCAACGTTCACTGCCGTACAGGCAGCTTAGAAATTAAAACTTTTATACAAAGAAAATATTCGTTTGTTCACTGCCGTACAGGCAGCTTAGAAATAACGAGGTATCAAAATGATTATTCGTGCCAAGTTCACTGCCGTACAGGCAGCTTAGAAATTAAAACTTTTATACAAAGAAAATATTCGTTTGTTCACTGCCGTACAGGCAGCTTAGAAAGTTGTTAGCCTTCCTGTTTCTTATGCTTCTATGTTCACTGCCGTACAGGCAGCTTAGAAATATTAGACAAGGGGGGGTAAATATAAGTTTTGGTTCACTGCCGTACAGGCAGCTTAGAAATTCCGGGCTTGAGCAGGGTTTTGTTGTAGGCTGTTCACTGCCGTACAGGCAGCTTAGAAATCAAAAACGGCTTTCAACCTCGTGGAAATACAGTTCACTGCCGTACAGGCAGCTTAGAAATTAAAATTTAAATACCAACTTCATTATTAATTGTTCACTGCCGTACAGGCAGCTTAGAAAATTAACATTTATCGTTTCTGGAGCGTTTGAACGTTCACTGCCGTACAGGCAGCTTAGAAAGTCTAATATATCATCTAAAATACGGATTACTGGTTCACTGCCGTACAGGCAGCTTAGAAATTGAAAATGTCTATTCAAATCAAGAGAATAATGTTCACTGCCGTACAGGCAGCTTAGAAATTTAGCCGTAACCCACATCACGCCAGATTGTGGTTCACTGCCGTACAGGCAGCTTAGAAATCTGAAAGAGGCGTATTAGTCATTGTTTTAACGTTCACTGCCGTACAGGCAGCTTAGAAATTTAGCCGTAACCCACATCACGCCAGATTGTGGTTCACTGCCGTACAGGCAGCTTAGAAATAACGAGGTATCAAAATGATTATTCGTGCCAAGTTCACTGCCGTACAGGCAGCTTAGAAATTACTGTTTAGATAATGATATATTAAGCCCCTGTTCACTGCCGTACAGGCAGCTTAGAAAACCACGCCAAGACCACCACCACCAACACTACAGTTCACTGCCGTACAGGCAGCTTAGAAATGTTTTTTTTGTTTTTGCAATTTTTGCGTTGGGTTCACTGCCGTACAGGCAGCTTAGAAATTTTTAAGGCGTATTTCAAGACGTATTATATTGTTCACTGCCGTACAGGCAGCTTAGAAAGTTACAATCCAAAGCAATTGAAAGATAAAGAAGTTCACTGCCGTACAGGCAGCTTAGAAATTGTGCCGCAAGACTTTCATTAATTGCATCAAGTTCACTGCCGTACAGGCAGCTTAGAAAATTATTTTTACTCCTTAACTATTATTATTACAGTTCACTGCCGTACAGGCAGCTTAGAAATGACTCTGAGTTTACCGGCAAAGTTACAGTTAGTTCACTGCCGTACAGGCAGCTTAGAAATGAAAAGCTAAAAGAGCGTGAGCGACACTATAGTTCACTGCCGTACAGGCAGCTTAGAAATGAAAAGCTAAAAGAGCGTGAGCGACACTATAGTT
>Ga0114984_1000873_pt1 | contig 11439 bp, 19 predicted proteins | sample Shrwel1BS1Day1_FD_96987 | JGI IMG/M metagenome (GOLD analysis project Ga0114984, IMG submission 96987) | Subsurface microbial communities from deep shales in Ohio, USA - Utica-3 well 1 S-1-Day1 | ecosystem: Environmental > Aquatic > Deep subsurface > Shale gas/oil reservoir > Produced water/Flow... | reverse complement strand
TTCGTGCTCGTAATAGCGAACGTAGCGAACTGCAACCAGAATCACAGTTCGGCCTAGTGGCTTTTGTTCGGCTTCAGCGCTTATCCATTCGCTCATCTCATCCTCCTATGTGCTGATGGGTGCTCATGGCGGCGGTTAGTTGGGCAGCAGCGTCTTCGCCTGCGCGATGTCAGCCTGAATGGCTTCGATCTCAGCAGAGCAATCAATCAGGGCTTTTAGCTCATTGGCTTGAAGTCGCTCGACGGCCTGAGTTACTAGCTCATCAAACCGAGCAGCAATGACCTCCAGAAGCGCGGCATTCAGCGCACCCGGTGAGTCGTGGTAATTCTTGGCGCCGGCCGAGGACTGGCCGCACCGCACCAGCTTGATGCTGGAGTGAGCCAGGCTCAGCGAGTAGCGCCTACCGCTTTGCGAGTCGACCGCATTGCGCAGGTCGTACCATCTAACTGCAGCAGCTGTGTTCTGCTTTTGCTCAACGTATTTCTTGTAGCTGTTCATGGTTTGCCTCTGAATTTGGAAGGAATGGTTAGCGCCTCAAGCAAGGTTCCAGAGGGCCACTGCGGCCATCCTTGGTAGTTCGTTCCGGTTGTCTTCCCGTCTGGCCCTGTCGCCAAGGCCAGCCAGTGAAAACTTGCATTACGCCGCATTGCCCGTTCGGGTCATTCGCTCGGTTCGGTCAGCACCTCGCCTGTTCCAGCCCCTCAATGGCTTTTCCAGTGCGCCGGTCGCCGTCGAGGCAATGCGGTTTTTGTTGCGGCAAATTGTGTAAAGAGTTTCCGGGGATTCACCCGAGGCCCGTTTCGAGGCCCTGAAGCGTGTCTCGCTTCGATGGGTGTAAATTTAGCGGGATGATAAATGTCCGTCAATAGCATTCTGTTAAATATTCCAAAAACATTTAGCAGGACGGATAATTAATGGCAGGGCGCGGTCACAAGGGCGGCGCTGATGGAAAGCGCAAAACACGCAGATTCCGACAGGAGGCACGTATGGCAGGAGTAACGGTGCGGGGGCAGATAGACGGGGCGGTGCGAGAGGAGCGCTTTAGCGTGCCGGTAGGCGGCGCTGTAGAGCTTGGGAGGGTTGCCGTAAGGCTGCTAGTCGAGGAGTTCGGAACCGACCAAGCACGACAAATACTCCGCGATGAACTCGCAGAGTATTTGTTGGATTACAAGGGGGCGGGAGTAGATGACAGGAGTGCGCGTCGAGAGTGAGGCTATAGAGGCTCGTTGCGGCGCCGCACTGGCCGGATCGTAGACCACCAGAAGACAAAGCCGATAATCGTGATGGACTCGGCTACCTCTTCGGCAGTATAGAACTCGTCCGGGTACTCCTCTGAGTTCTCGGAGCGCAGGCGGAGTCCGCCGCCGGGGATGCGGTACAGGTACTTAACTCGCAGCAGGCCGTCATGTCTTAGCGCATAGATTGAGCCGTCGAAGACTTCCTTCGTTCCTACGTCAATACCTATCGTGGCGCCGTCTAGAATGAGCCGTGCCATGCTATAGCCTGAAACCTGTGCGGCTATAGCGTTTTCCGGCTCGACCCCCGCAGCGCGCAGCGTAGAGCGCGACAGCCGAATTACCTTCCCGGTTATTTCTGGAGCATCACAGCTGCCGTCTCCGGCCGCCAGCTCAACCTCTTTGTAAAGCGGTACTGCCACGTCGTCACCCTCCAGAGGCGTATCGCTGCCCCAGGGAGATATCTCGCCTAGCACGTGCAGCTCGTTGTCGCCTGGAGAGGATATCGGGAAATCGAGGACATTGTTTAGCTCGCCGCTACTCCGTCCGTCGATTGACGTCAGATTACTGTCCGAACCGTGTATCTGGTCGAACCAACCTCGCGGCAGCAATTCAGCAAGCTCAATCCGCCTAGCCATCTCGTCGCCAAGCTGGCGGGGCGTTTTGTCTGACAGCACCTGGCTGATGTAAGACGGCGACGTTCCCCATATTTCGGCGCAAGCGCGCTTAGTCCGCCCCTTTAGGAGCGCGAGCAAATTAATGCGCCGAATGTCGTTGATATCCATGCACAGACCCTTGTCACCGGCAACCGAATTTACCGGAGACGTAGTCTTGCAGCTATCCGTTAAATTAAGAATAAACAATACGCTAACGCTCCCCTTGCTCTAGCGTTATCAAACCGCTAAATTAGCTCCTGTATTCACAGGAGTCTCCCTATGTCGACCCAGATCAGCGAATGGCTCAACAGCCACTGCGACAACGAGCGAAAGAAGCTCGCTGAAGCGGCGTCCACATCTGTTGGCTATCTCTGGCAGCTGGCCGGCGGTCACCGCAAGGCTTCTCTTGAGTTAGCCGCCCGCCTCAACAAGGCAAGCAAAGGCGCGCTGACCCTTGAAGGCATGCGTCCCGATCTCGTGGAAATCCTCACCAAGACCAAGCGTAGCCGTAAGGCCGCCTAACAACTCCGTCGCAGCAGAAGGAAATTGCCATGTACATGGACCCAAGCCAGAAACGTTCTATCCCCGTCAAGGTTCGGTTTGAGCCTGTTCTTGACCGAATCCTGCGCAAAGCAGCCGACAAGTCCAGACGCCAGTACGCGACCTATCTGTACGAAGTAATCGACTGGGCCATAGCCAATGGAGCTATCGAGGAGCTGATGCAGGACCGGGAAGAGAATATCGCGGGCTGAAGCCCCTATGGAGGGCCGAATGCATTTTCAAAGAGAAAACCTGCCCGCAGAGGCTAGGGAAAAGATCACCGCACTTATGAATGCCAAGGGCTGGAGCTTCGAGCAGGCAATCAACGAGATAGCAATTGTGGGGGTAGCGAATGGTGCCACCTCCGCAGTTGGCCGGCACAAGGCTCCGGTTCTTCACCTGGTGACCCTCAATAGGGCCTCCGAGAGGGACTGAGCAAGACCCTGATAAGGGTACGCCGGAGGGGCTCTTAGGGGCCCAATCAAATCCAAGGCAATAAAAAGCCCGCCGGGCAAGGGCGGGCTTCAACAGCGGTACAACGTCACTGGAGAAGATTATGTCATTCCAACCAATCAAGTGCAATTCCTACCTGATCGTTCTCGAAGATGATGAGCTGGTCATCACGCAGAGCGGCCAGCAATCCATTCAGAACCTGCGCATCACCTGCGATCAGCTTGAGGTGTTCTGCGCCCATCTGCAGATCGCCCGCCGTGAGCGTAAGCCTGTCGTTAAAGAGGAGTGCCGGTAATGGCTGCCCTCCCTTACATGCAGCTCTACGTGGCTGATTACCTGGCTGACACGGCCCACCTGACCACGCTTGAGCACGGCGCTTACCTGATGCTGATGTTCAACTACTGGCAGCGTGGCGAGTCGTTTAAAGCGAACGATGAACGTTCGTTGAACAAGCGCTTAGCGACCGTTGCACGTCTTTCTGTCAGCGAATGGGATGAAGTTAAGGGTGCGCTTAGTGAGTTCTTCGATGTGACTGATACCGAGTGGTCACAGGCTCGAATTGAACGTGATCTGGCTGCTGTAAACGCCAAATCATCCAAGGCTAAGCAAGCTGGGAAAGCATCCGCTGAACGTCGGTTTAACGAGCGCTCAACGAACGTTGAACAGACGTTGAACCATACAGATACAGATACAGATACAGATACAGAAGCAAAAGAAAAAGCTCTTGTGCCATCTGCCGATGACACGAGCGCCTACTCGGCTGAGTTCGAATCGTTCTGGACTGAATACCCAAAGCGTGAAGGCAGCAACTCGAAGAAGACTGCGTTCAAGGCTTGGAATGCCCGCCTGCGTTCGGGCGTGAAGGCAGAAGACTTGATCCTGGCGGCAAAGCGTTACGCCGCACAGCAGTTCGCTGCCGGCAACCTGGGTACGCCCTACGTCAAGCAGGCCGCAACGTTCCTCGGGGCAGACGAACACTTCCGCGAAGTGCTGGCATCAAACATCCACCCGATCCGCCAAGGGCGTGACGGCGACGGGAAGCTGCAGGCTGGGTTTTTCTACCACCCCGACGACAACGGCGTGCCGCTGCATGAGCGCCGTGTGCTGAGCCGCGAAACCCACGACCCTGCCACCGGCTACCTGCTGTCGTATCTACGCCAGAAGGGGCGCGCATGATGACCCCTTCAGAGATTGCAACCCGCCTCGCTGATCGCGTGAACGATGTTTGCCATCACCTGCTGCCGTCTGGCAAGCGTGACGGCGCAGAGTGGCGCGTAGGCAGCACGAACGGCGAGAAGGGTCAGAGCCTGGGCGTTCACCTGAAGGGCGAGAAGGCCGGCGTCTGGTGCGACTTCTCGACAGGCGAGACGGGCGACCTGCTGGACCTGTGGCGCGCTACTCGTGGTTGCGATATGCGTACCGCACTAAGTGAGGCCAAAAGCTACTTGGGCGTTAGCGAGCCAAGGCTTGAGTCGCCTAAGGCGAAAGAGTTCACCCGGCCGGATCGCCCAAAGTGCGCCACGCCGAAGCCCGATAGTCCAGTTGTGGCGTACCTGAAGGGTCGCGGCCTCAAAGCTGAAACGATTGCTAAGTTCAAGATCGCAGAGCAGGGGCGGCTGATCGTCTTCCCGTACCTGCGCGACGGCGGCCTGGTGCACTGGAAGACCATCGGCATCGACCGCGACGAGAACGGCAAGAAGACTGGCATCCGCACTTCGCCTGGCACTGAGCCGTGCCTGTTCGGCTGGCAGGCAGTCCCCGCCGACGCCCGCGAAGTCACCATCGTGGAAGGCGAGATCGACGCGATGACCGCCTGGCAGTACGGCAAGCCGGCGTTGTCGGTCCCGTTCGGCGGTGGAAGCGGCAACAAGCAGGCCTGGATCGAACACGAGTATTCCAATCTGGAGCGCTTCGACACGATCTACCTGTGCCTTGACGCGGACGAGGAAGGCGAGAAGGCCACCGAAGAGATCATCAAGCGTCTCGGGCGTGAGCGCTGCCGCCTGGTCAGCCTGGGCTGCAAGGACTTCAACTACGCGCTCGACACGCTGATGTTGACCGAAGACGACATCGACGAATGCTACGCCAAGGCGAAGAACCTTGACCCGGAGAAGTTGGCCGGCGTGCTCGATTTTGCCGACGAGGTTTGCGCCGAGTTCTTCGAGAAGAACCCGACCGTTAGCGGCATGGAGGTGCCATGGGATAAGGCCCGCGACACGATCCGCTTCCGAACTTCAGAGCTTACCGTTTGGACTGGGTGGTCTGGTCACGGCAAGTCGCAGCTCCTGAACTACCTAGCGTTTCACGGTATGCGCAAGGGCGAGAAGTTCTGCATTGCCTCTATGGAGATGCCGGCACGTCGCACGCTGCAGCGCATGGTTCGTCAGGCGGCCGGCCTGTGCTACCCGACTCGCGGCTACATCAACGCAATCCTCGAATCGCTCTCCGGGAAGCTCTGGATCTATGACCAAGTTGGGTCGGCCAAGACGAGCGAGATGCTTGAGACGTTCCGATATGCCGCCCGCCGCTATGGCGTGACCCATTTCATCGTGGACAGCCTGGCAAAGCTGGGAATGGCTGAGGACGACTACAACGGCCAGAAGCAGGCGATGGAAGCATTGGTCGGCTTCGCTCACGAGATGGGCGTGCATGTGCATCTGGTCGCTCACCCGCGCAAGGCTGAAGACGAATCGAAGGCCCCCGGCAAGCTCGACGTTCGCGGCGGCGCAATCCTGACCGACCTTGCGGACAACGTAGTCACCGTATGGCGCAACAAGAAAAAGGAAGAGGCCCTAAAAGCGGGCTCTCCCGAGGACGTTGACCGCTACGAAGCCCAGTCCGACGTGCACATGATCATCAGCAAGCAGCGGCTTACCGGGGAAGAGGGAAAGATCCCGCTCTGGTTCGACCCCGCGTCCGCTCAATACCTCGAGCGCGCCGAAAGCAAGCCGCGCCAGTGGGTGAACTACTCCGGCCAAGTCGAGCAGCGCCCTGACCTGAAGGAAACCGCATAAATGCCAGTCATCAATGAAATGGCGGAAGCCCTAGAGCAAGTCCGCACAGCTCCAGACGTAACAGACCGCGCGACCGGTTTAGAGGAAGCAGATCGGATAGGTGGCGTGGCGCTGGTACAGGCCAGGCTGCAGGGCAATGGTCGTCCTGACTGCCTGGATTGTGGCGAGGACATCCTCCCGGCTCGCCGCCAGGCCGTCAAGAACGCCGTGCGCTGCAAGGAATGCCAGGACGACCACGATCAGATGGAGGCTCGCCGCCATGGCTAAAGCCCCCAAGGCGATGCCGGTCTACCTGACCCTTCGCAAGATGATCGACCCAGCCACCGGAAAGGAGCGCGCCGCATTCGTGGCCGCTTCCGATGCCGATGCAACGCTTATGGCTGAGCGCGGCTTCAAGCTCAACGCCAAGGTGCGCGCCGATCTCAAACAGCCCCGCAACGAGCGATTCAACCGCCTTGTTCATGGCCTTGGCCGTGTACTGGTCCAGAACATCGACCGCTTTGCCGGTATGCAGGCCCATGCAGCCATCAAGGAGCTGCAGGCCGAGTCGGGCGTGTACTGCGACCGGGAAGAGTTCGACATTCCCGGCCTTGGTCGCCTGAGCCGCCTTGTTCCGCAAAGCCTCGCGTTCGATTCGATGGGCGAGGAGGCATTCCAAGACTTCTGGCGCCAGTGCTGCGCGTATCTGGTGAAGACCGACTGGCCGACGCTGACCGAAGAGCGCCTGACCGAGATGGCCGAGTTCGAGACGTTCCGGGAGGCGGCATGAGCCGAATAGTCAGCAAAAAACTGCGCGATTCGGCTCGCGGCCAGTCCTGCCAGGTAACGGAGTGGAAGCCGGTGGCTGGCTTCGAAGGCCTTTACGAGGTAAGCGGCTGCGGCCAGGTTCGCTCGCTTCCTCGCCGCGTCAGCTCTGGCGCAGGGAAGAGCCGATTCGCTGCCGGACGACTGTTAGCTCAGGCCACCAAGTCGACCTACCCATGCGTGTGCCTATGTCGAGACGGCAAGCAGTACTTCATTCATGTGCACCGGCTTGTAGCCAAAGCCTTCGTTCCAGGTGCAGGGCCCCTAGTTAGGCATTTGGATGGTGACCCAATGAACGCGCATTACACAAACCTGGCCTGGGGGACCCATGCCGATAACGAGGCCGACAAGGCGGCGCATGGAAGGGCTTTGCGCGGCGAAGGTCATCACCAAGCCAAATTAAATGAAGAGATGGTGAGAACCATTCGGCGCCTTGGATCGCAGGGTCTTAGCCAGCTAGCGATTGCTAGACAACTGAATATAGGGCGCGGATCGGTAGGTCGTGTGATTCGTAACGAGTATTGGAGGCATGTGGCATGAGCCGGCAGACCAAACTGACCAAGGCTGCGAATGGTAGGGATTGCCAAGTCCGCTTGCCCGGCTGCCCGAACAACACCGAAACGACCGTCCTGGCGCATTACCGCCTGGCTGGCACCTGCGGCATGGGTATCAAGCCGAACAACCTTCAGGGCGCATGGGCCGATGACTACTGCCACGGCGTATGTGATGGCCGTATCAAGGCGCCGGAAGGCATGACACGCGAAGACATTCGACTCGCTCACGCCGAGGGCGTTATGCGGACGATCGACATTCTGGTTCGTGAGGGAGTCGTCGCCGCATGAAAGTCCCATGCCCCGCCAACGCAAACCACGACACCACGGCCTTCAGCAGCCGCCAGATCGTCTGGTGCCACGACTGCCGCAAGGAACACCCATGGCCGCTAAAGCCCGGCCAGATACCCCTGATCGCAAACAACAGAGCCACAAGGAAGCCGCAAGCATGACTCCAGAACTACAGGCCGTGATGGTCTTCACCTCTGCCTTCTTCCAGGTCTTCCTGCTGGGGCTCAACAGCAAGCTCCTGCGCGACGACAAGATCCCTGCCGGATTCGTCGTGTCCTGGCTGATCACTCTGGCGCAGTTCGCCTACATCTGGTCGGTCGCCCACTCGCAGATCGATACCGTTCCGTTCCTGCTTATCTCCGGCCTGGGTGGCTCGCTGGGCATCACCTTCGCTCAGTACTTCTACCGCTGGTACGACCGCAAATTCCACCGCAAGGGAGCCGCAGCATGAGTGAGCTGAAAGCAACGAATCCGAAGGACGCAATCGGCTCAAGCAAGCTGCCGATCCATCTATGGCCGACCACTGCTAGCGCCATGGGCTCCATTGGCCTGCTTGACGGGATGCTGAAGTACGGGCGCGCTAACTGGCGGGCTTCCGGTGTGCGCGCCTCCATCTACTTCGACGCCGCCAATCGCCACCTGAACGCCTGGTTTGAGGGAGAAGAGAACGACCCGGACAGTGGCGTGCCGCACCTGGCTCACGCGCTGGCCTGCCTCGCGATCATCGTTGACGCTCAAGCAGCCGGGAAGCTCAACGACGACCGCCAGCACAAGGGCGGCTACCGCGCGCTGATCAACGAACTGACCGGGCACGTCGGCCGGCTGAAGGAAATGCACGCGGACAAGGCGCCGAAGCACTTCACGATCGCGGATATGCCAGAGGCATTCGGCCAGCAGAACACCATCGACTGCCGCACCGAAGCCGAGAAGGCGGAACTGGCATGAAGATTTCTCGAATCGACGTAGTGGGGCAGAACGGCAATGACGGCGAACACTATTACGGCGTTGGCCGGGACTGGCTCATTCAATCTGGCCTCATTGCCAGCAGCGGAGAGAGCGCTGATCGAAGCGGACAAAACGGCCTGCCTGATCAGGTGGAAGGTGCGCGACCTCAAGGGGCCGGAGAAGCAGAGACAGGGGAGCGTCCTGCTGGCAGCTGTTCCGGAGAGTGCGCGACCTGCCGTTGTGGCGGCTCTGAAGGCGAGGGGGAGTAGATGACTTTCCCGATCCGTAAAGCCTCAGCCCAAACCACGGTCAAGCCGGCGAAAAGTGCTGGATCGGGAAAGTCCACCGCGAGCCAGGCTGAGGACGCGCTAGCCCTTCACCTTCGCGGGGAAGGCATCGAAGCCATCCGAGAGTACCGGTTCGCTGCTGAAGCTTGTGGAGGGCCTGGAAAGGGCCTGCGTGATCGTCTGGCCAAGGCTGGGCTGCAGGACTGGCGCGCCGACTTCGCGCTGCCGGAGCAAGGATTGCTGATCGAGGTAGAGGGTGGCGGCTGGACAGGCGGGCGTCACACCCGCGGTGCCGGTTTCGCTGCCGACCTCAAGAAATACGACGCCGCTGCCCGCCTTGGGTGGCGCGTATACCGCTGCGACCCCGCCATGATCAAGAGCGGGCGCGCGATCGAGACAATCCGAATTCTGATGCAGCAGGGGGAGGCCGCTTAATGGTCGCACGCAAACACGACGACGCAACGCTAGTCGAGGTCATGACGGGGCGTAGTAACGCCAAGGCTGCGGCACTGCTAGGCCTAGACATCCGCAACGTGGAGCGTCACCGGTCGCGCCTGCTCGGACTTGGCCTGCTGCAGCCAGCATCGGCACCGGTCGAGGTGAGTGCTGCTGGCGAGACATTCGTCATCACCTGTGCCGTAAACGCGACAAAGGCACACGCAGGCTTTATTAAGACCCTGCAGCTTTACTGCTCCAAGATCGGCGCTCGCCTGATGGTCATCCCGCTCCGGTACCAGAACCCGACGAACCGTGACGCAAAGCGCGACGACGAATGGTGGGATTCCCGCCTGGTGCCTTACCTGGTCAGCGAGCGGACCAAGATCGCCCGCGACCTGATCGTGCTGGCCGACATCAAGACTCAGCCGACCGCAGTCAACCCGCTGCAGAAGTGGCAGACGGTGACCGGTACCGCCTCGGCAATCATCGGCCACCCAAAAATCGCACTGAAGACCGTGGCCACCAACCCTGGCGTTCCGGCCAAGCTGGTGATGAGCACCGGAGCCTGCACCGTCGAGAACTACAGCGACACCAATGCGGGCGCCTCGGGCAAGTTCCATCACACGCTCGGCGCCGTAGTGGTCGAAGTGGATGGCCCGCGCACGCATATCCGCCACATCTGCCCGATGAAGGACGGCAGCTTCATCGACCTGGCCACCAAGTACACGGTCAAGGGCTCAGAGCCGGCCCCACGCGCTGAAGTGCTGACCATGGGCGACATCCATGCGGAGATGGCCTCTCCGGTCGTTACGCAGGCCACCAAGGAGCTTGCCGAGCTGATCCGCCCCAAGGCTCTCGTCCTGCATGACGTGCTGAACTTCGGGTCGGCCAGCCACCACGCCAAGTTCTTCGAGAAGTTCCGCCGCCACGTCAGCGGTACCAGCGGCGTGTTGCATGAGCTGAAGGTCACAGCCCGCCATGTCGATCTACTGTCGGGGTTCGCCGACAAGACGGTGATGGTCAATTCGAACCATCACGACCACTTCACTCAGTGGCTCGAGAAGGCAGAGCACGCGCTCGACATGGAGAACACCCTCGTCTTCCACGAGACCAAGGCGGCCATGCTCCGCGCCATCCATGAGGGCAGCTACTGCGACCCGTTCCAGTACTGGATGGACAAGCTGATGAAGCACGGCGACCGCCTGTTGTGGCTGAAGCCCGGCGAGTCGTTCATGCGTCACGGCATTGAGCACGGGTGGCACGGTCATCGAGGGCCTAATGGGGCCCGCGGGTCGACCAAGAGCTTCGCCACCATCGGTGCCAAGGTCGTGAAAGGCCATTCGCACGGCGCAGAGATCATCGACGGTGCCCGATCGGTCGGTACCAGTTCCCTGATGGACATGGGCTACAACACCGACAGCCCGAGCGGCTGGACCTGGACGCACGACATCACCTACGCCAACGGCAAGCAGACGCTGATTCACTGCGTCGGCGGTACCTTCTTTCGCCGCGATGCGGCAGCAGCACGGGGAGCAGCAGCATGAAGAGCGCCGAAGAGCTTTTGACCCAATGGGGTATCTGGGTATGGCAGAAGACTGGCGTGCCGCGGTACGTCTCACCGATGCTGGCCATCATGCGCGACAACGTGCCGTCGACCCATGCCCCGGATGCCCATATCACGGATGAAGACGCCGAAACCGTATCGGCCATCGTTGCCAGGCTGAAGCGTGGCCACCCTCGTGCGTCGGACTGCCTTCACTTCTACTACGCCGACAAGAAGACCATGCAGCAGATCGGCAGGGAGATGGCCTTGAACCGTCACCAGGTGCGGGAGTTGCTGATAGCTGGGCAGTGGTATGTGCAGGCTGAGCTAGATCGACGAATGGCAGCTTAATTTACATGTCGTGCCTATTGACGTGTTAACACGAAACTGGCAATCTGGCACAAATTGCGGTTTTACCGCTTCAGAAGAGCCCGGCCATTGAGTCGGGCTTTTTTGTGTCTCAGTTTCGGGCGCCAACGGCAGTTTGAATGGCTCGCCACCATGCGCCCACCCATTCGCACAGCATCGCGCACTAACGTGCAGCGCCAAGGCAGCTTACGCGGCCTAACGTGCAATGCAGTGCAACCCTATTCCGGCCCCATGCCTGCCTCCTTGCTCATAGGCGGATCGCACGCGCATGTGAGGCCGGACCAAACACCAACTGCCCCATGCGGGATAACCG
>Ga0114984_1000870_pt1 | contig 11465 bp, 13 predicted proteins | sample Shrwel1BS1Day1_FD_96987 | JGI IMG/M metagenome (GOLD analysis project Ga0114984, IMG submission 96987) | Subsurface microbial communities from deep shales in Ohio, USA - Utica-3 well 1 S-1-Day1 | ecosystem: Environmental > Aquatic > Deep subsurface > Shale gas/oil reservoir > Produced water/Flow... | reverse complement strand
TAGGCTGCCAAGCAAATGCTATTTAATTTGAGTATTGGAGGAATATTGTATGCCAACGATTCATGAGAGACGTGAAAATTTCGAAATTGAAATCCTTTGTAGTCACTGCGAACTCAAAACGACAAAAACTAAGGGACATCCACTTACTTGACGACCCTCCCCTCCACTGCCACACTCGTTTACAAACATTCAGGGCGAGCGAGATATCCGCATGCTGAAGGTTCAGCAGAAGATATCCGGCTGCTTTAGATCAACGGACGGAGCCCGAATCTTCTGTCGGGTGCGCAGCTATCTGTCAACGGCCCGCAAGCAAAACGTCACCAGCTCTGAGGCGTTGTCACGCCTGTTCGAAGGGCGGCAACCCGCTTTCATGATGGACGCCGGAGATAATCCGGAAACGTTTTAAATCAAGGGTGCTGAATAGTTACAACAGGTTTTAATTTCTGATGTTGCAGCTAATGCGATTCAAAAGTGGATTGCCAAATGAGTTTTCCCGATAACCAGTTGAAATCTGTAATAGATTTCGATCAGCACGTGATCGTAGTGCATCAGAGTGACTATAAGTTGCTTGGATGGATTTTGGTGATTGCCTCTATGTTGCCAACATCGACACTATTTGGTGCAACTCCCGCTATACAAGTTATTCTAGGTCTAATGGGCGGGGTTCCCTTGGTGATTGGGCTTAATATGGTGTTCAAGGAACGTCGAAAGCGTTGGGATCTCCAGCGAAGAGTCGTAGTCCGTGAGGTCAGATGGCTGGGCCGAAATTTTAAAGTTTCCTCTGAAGAGAATATCGACAATTTTTCTGAGGTGCAGGTTTTGGCTACGCCGGTCACCAACAGGCCGGGTATTAAGGGTTCTCCCCCCGGTGTCCTTGTGCGTTTGAGACATAGGAAAGATAGTCCGCATACATACCCTGGTACCCGATCATGGATACTGGGAGGGTTCCCAAATAAGCGTTATCGTGAACAAGCGATGGAATTGGCGGAACGCGCCTCTGTGGAATTCAAAGTACCACTACGAGACGACCTCGCCAAATAGCTTACATATCTATCGTTGCTGAAGGGACACCCACTTACTTGACGACCCTTCCCGAAAAACTAAGGGATAAAGTGGACCCCATATTCCGGACAATGGTTTAAGCTGTTGCCAGAGATGAGGAGCAGCAGCTTGTGAGTGAGAAGAAGCGTAAGGTTCACAGCCCGGAGTTTAAGGCCAAAGTCGGTCTTGAAGCCCTAAAAGGCGTGATGACGATCAATGAAATCGGCCAAGAGCACGGTGTTCACCCGGTTCAGGTCGGTCAGTGGAAGAAGGCTATCCAGGAAGAGGCCAAGCAGCTCTTTGAGGGGAAGCGAGGCCCCAAGCCCGTAGTGGAGCATGAGCAGCCAGAGCGCCTCTATAGCGAGATCGGCAAGCTGAAGATGGAGCTGGACTGGTTGAAAAAAAGTCCGGTCTGAGCCTGTCGTAGTGCGGCGCAGTTGGATAGCCTCACACGCTGAGGTATCGGTGGTACGCCAGTGCGAGCTGGCACTGGACAACATCTTCGTAGAGCGACTGTGGCGGACGCTTAAGTATGAAGATATTTACCTGAAAGGCTATGGTGACATGTGCAGCCTGACGGTGGGACTGACCGAGTACTTTGGTTTCTACAACCGTGAGCGTCCCCACCAATCACTGAGCAATATGACGCCGGGCAGAGTGTATGAGAGTGCCAAGGGTGGTGGAGCAATGATTATGGACAAGTACCCCAGAAAGTCAGACACGGCTTCCGGAGATAAAACAGGGCAGCGCTGTTCAGCTGCAGATGAAGTGGCACAGACAGCTTAAACTCGGGTGAAAACTGTCTTGACCGTGGGGTCCACTTTACTGAATGTTTTCGATGCCAGAGAGGTATTTCATCGCATTGGACAGAGCCGTAGCACCTGCAATCTTACCCTCGAGCAGTGCCGGCAACCATCGCCGTGCCAGCGCGGGGTTTGGGGACGCCAGTAGGTACTCGATGAACGTACGATGCCCCCAGGCGACAAATGCCGCCGTCAACGAGTAACGTGCCACGTCTGCAATGGCATCGATAGCGTGGCTGACTGGCTGGCCGTCGCCACCCTGATCTGCGGGTAGCCCCACGCGAAACAGGCCCGACTGGGCCAAGCGGGAGAGAAGCTGTGCCTGTGCCGGTCCATCGGCATCCAACTCATCAGCGTGCTTGCTCAACCAGGCCGTCAGGGTGGACAGGCCAGGGCTATCAATTCGAGTCTGCGCGTTCATAGGGTCAGTGCTCCTGTCGCATAAGGTTCCAGCTCAGGGTTCAGCGTGTTGTGGGCAAGATTGTTGGCAAAGTTGCACAGGGTTGCGAGGCTGACACCCAATACCACGCCCAGAATCTGCTCATCGCTGTAGCCGGCGGCGCGAATATCGGCCAGCTCGCCATCAGTCACATTGCCACGGCTGATGATGACCGCCTTGGTAAAGTTGGCCAGTGCATCCAGTCGGCTATCGCCAACCGCTTGGCGTTGCTGCAGTGCAAGGGTCTGCTCGGTGCTAAAGCCAGCCTTTTTCAGTGCGATGGCGCTGTGTCCTGCCACGCAGAAATCACACCCATGCACACTGGCGGCGGTGATCTGAATTACTTCGCGTTCCTGCAGAGTCAAACCGCTGCGACTGTTGATCTCGCCGACCGTCATATAGGTTTCCAGGCTGGCGGGTGAGTTGGCCAGAATGCCGATCAGGTTGGGCAAAAAGCCGTTATTCGCCTGCGCTTTTTCAACACGGGCTCGGCTGGCTTCAGGGGCGGTCTCGGCATTCTGCAGGGGTAGACGTGTCATAATAAAACTCCATAAGAAAATGCCCCCTTATTCTGAATCAATATGAATCCAGAGAGTTGTCAGTGCGTCAGCATTTTTTGCTCATTCGTCTTGATCTGCGTGCTGGGCTGGCGTCGGTACTCGCCGGGAGGAACACCCAGTACGTTGCGGAACACACGCGAAAAGGCGGCGACTGAGTGATAGCCGACCTGCTCGGCCGTATCCCTCACACTGGCCCCGTTACGCAGCCGGCCAGCGGCAATGCTCATGCGCAGCAGCTGAAGAAAGCGCGCCGGGGGCAGCCCGCAAAGCTCGCCGAACTGTTTGCAAAAAGCGGCTCTGGAAAGGTGTACCTGCGCGGCCATCTCTTCGAGCGTCCACTCCTGCTGGGGATTTTCCAGCAGACATTCCAGCAGGGGGGTGAATCGAGGCTCCTGAGCCAGTGCGAGCACGCCTTTGGGCTGGTCGCTGTCATCTGCGGCGGCCCGCAAAAGATATAAAAACAGCAGCTCAGTCAGGCGCTCGATCAAAGCGGTTGCCGGAGCCTGATGGTTGTAAGCCTCTTTCAGCAGCAGCTCGAAAACCGGGCGGGCACCCTGCATGGCTATTCCGTCTCGCTGGAAGATCAGGCAGGCGGGCAACGAAGCCGTCAGCAGCTCCGCCGTCTGGCCACCCAATTCAAAAAAGCCACACGCCAGTCCGGTACCGTCCCTGCTGTTTTGCTCCAATGGCTGCATTCTATTGCGGGTGGCGCTACTGCCTGCTTTGTCTGGCGTAATCCTATGGTTGACATCACGCAGGAGAAAAACGGCGTCTCCTTCTTGTAGAGCAGACACCGGTTGGCCAGGGCGGTGCAGGTAACATTCACCATGCAAAATCAGATGAAAGCTGGCGCGCTGACGGCCGTGTGTCGATGCCTGCCAGCGGCCGCAATATTGCCCCATGTGAAACAGAGACGATCGAATGCCCAGACTTTCGACAAGACGACTGCTCAATTCGATGGGTGATCTGGTGCGTTGCACAGGAAGGCCTCCTGACCATGGATGGATGACAGGGCCGACCCTACTGCCGATGACACAGGCTGATGAACCAATAAAAAGTGATATCTATTGCAGGAAATTGCCTGATTGGGCTGAGCATCCCTGCCGGTGAGTGCGCAGCCAAACGCCGAAAGACAGGTTTTCATATCCATGTGTCTCAACGTAATCCATGGCTGCGATCAGGTCGCTTTCCTGTTGCCGTCCTTGGCGTACGAGAACGGGCTCATGTTTAGCGTTCATGAATATCAATGCTGGAGTACCGACAATACGAAATTCTGAAACAAGCTCCGAAAGTGTCAGTTTCTTTTGGCCTAGCAGTTTTATTGAGGCGTCAGTTGAAAGATCATAGGACTCTATCGAGAACCGCCCGGCCAGTTTTTGTGTCATGAGCGATGACTGCAGGGTTTTATCCAGCTCATCGCAGTAGACGCAATCTGCCTGCTTTATATAGATAATCCTGAGCACATCCCGTGTTGCCGAATGGGCTTCAGAACAGCCGACAAGAAGGGTTAACAGGGCCAGAAATGACAGGATGGACTTCATTTGGAATACCCCCTACCGATACCAGAACAGAACACGGCGTCGCAAGGCTTCCAAGCCTGACATGCATGAAGCAGCAATAGCACCCGCAAACAGAATGCCGGCCAATATCTGAGGGTAGTTGGCATAGTTATCAGCTCAGCTGTGTTGTAGGTTTTCCCGCAGGGTGTTGCCCTGATAGGACTCCCGGAACAGACCACGGTTTTGTAACTCCGGCACCACTCCTTCAACAAAGGCGTCAAAGCCTCGTGGCAGGCTGGCCGGACTGATGACAAAACCATCACTTCCACGCTCACGGAACGCCTCTTCCAGCCAATCAGCCACCTGTACCGGTGTGCCAGCCACCTGTGGCACCAGTACACTCTGTGCGTAAAGGCGACCTACATGACCCAGCGTCAGTGAACGCTCATCTCCCAGTGACTGCGCCAGACTGAAGATGCCCTGCATACCACAGACCTGCAAGTCCTTGAGCTCCCGCAGGGGTAGATCCGGTGAATACACGGAGAAGTCCACATTCATGTGGGCCGACAGGGTGGATAAACCCACCTGAGGTCTAATATCACGATTGTGCTCTTCCAGTTGCTCTTGCGCCTCTGCTGCTGTTGAGGCTACAAAAGGCATCACTGCCGTGAGAATGTTGATGTCATCTGCGCTGCGGCCGAACTGACCTGAGCGCTGCTTGAGCGAGGTGTAAAAGGCCTGCATCCGTGACAGGTCCGACTGGATCGAGAACACTACCTCAGCCCAGCGTGCGGCAAAGTCCTGCCCGCGTCCCGACGAGCCGGCTTGGATAATCACTGGTCGCTCCTGCGGAGAAGATGGCAGGTTCAACAATCCTTCCGTCTCGAAGTAAGTCCCTTGATGCACCACCTTATGCACTCTGGATGGGTCAGCATAAACACCAAACTCTGCATCCAGCTTCAGGGCGTCCGGCTCCCAGCTGTGCCAAAGCTTATTCGTCAGCTCCAGAAATTCATCGGCACGGTCATAACGCTGATCGTGGTTTAAGTGCGTTTTCAGCCCGAAATTACGCGCCTCACCTTCATTAACGGAAGTCACAACATTCCAGGCCGCACGACCCGCTGACAGATGGTCCAGTGTGGACAGCTCCCGCGCCAGACTGAATGGTTGGTAGTAGGTGGTGGAACGGGTCAACCCCAGCCCCAGATGCTGTGTAGCCGTACTCATGGCACTCAGCAGAGGCAAGGGATCCAGGCGAGTGGCATCCTGATCACCATACTTCACTCCGAACTGATGGCTGTTGCCATAACGGTTGGAAACAGCCAGACGATCAGCAAAAAAGGCCAGATCAAACAATCCCTGCTCCAGCTTGCGGGCAATATCCAGGTAATAATTTGCCGCCAGAAAAGCGCCCGGAGGTTGCTTGCGCCAAATCTGATGACTGTGAGCAACCGGACCGGAAATCAGAAAGGCAGCCAGATGTATCTTGCGGGTCATGATAACTCCTCAATCACCAGATATAGGGAAGAATTAATAGTGGCAAACCAAAAATCACCAGAGCAGGAATCATGGTTAAAGCCGTGTAACCAAGAATATCGCGCGCCTTGAGACCAGTCAGACCCAGCAGCGGCAATGCCCAGAAGGGCTGTAGCATATTGGTTAGCTGGTCACCGTACTGGTGTGCCATGATGGTGACACCAACAGGAACATTCAGAGCTTCGCCTGCCTGCAACAGAATGGGACCCTGCACTGCCCACTGACCACCGGCAGATGGAACAAAGAAGTTAACTAGCGCCGCACTGAAAAAGGCCAGAATCGGAAAGGTGTATTGTGTAGAAACGGCGACCATACCTCCGGAAAATACTTCAATCAGCCCGGACAGACTCATCATACCTAAAATGCCTGCATAAAACGGAAACTGCACTACTATACCGGCTGCCGAGCTACTGGCTGCAGTGATGGCTTTAATGTACAGCAGCGGCCGCTGATAGAGTGCCAATCCGATAATCAGGAAGGTGAAATTGACAATATTGATATTGAGATCAAAACCCCTGTCATAAAAATAACTACTGATGTAATAAAGACCCGGCAAGACAACAAGTGCAGTGATCAGTCGGCTGTTTTCTAGTTTTTTCACCAGCGTGGCTGCTGGTTCACCATCAAGCCCTTCTTCTGTCGGCTTACTTTCATGAAAATCGCCGACTTCACGCACCTCATCTTCCGGTGGGCTCAAAAAAACCAACAATAAAGGCACCACAATGATGTAAGCCAAAACAGCCAGAAAGTTCCAACTGGTCAGCACTGTTTCAGTGAAAGGAATACGGCCAATCTGCTGGAAGAGAAAATGATTATCCGTATTCACAATCAACGGGGCGGTGGAAGAAAACCCTGCTGAGTGGATACTCAACGCCAGATAGCCGGCAGCAACTGCCAATGGAAAATGCACTCGGATACCACGCTGCTTTGCACTCAGTGAAACTGCAATCGCCAGAATGGCGCCAATAACCAACCCTAGACCCCAGTTGATGAACCCAGCAAAAATAGTCACCACTGCAATCAGTAGAATGGCCTGTCTGGAGGTTTTCGGCTGTCCAGCAAGCCGCTGAATCACCGCGCGTATGGGAGGCGACTGTGCCAGCACATAACCGGTCAGCAGTATCAACACCATTTGCATCGAGAATCCCAGAAAGTTCCAGAAGCCATCGTACCAGTAGCCAACCATCTCGACAGGTGTCTTATCGGCAACAACAATACCCAGCAAAAAAATAACAGCACTCAGAATAACGGCAAAAACAAAAGCGTCAGGGATGATCCGTTCGGACCAGATCGCTGATTTTCGACCCAGTGACTGAAGCATTTATATAATCCTCGTGAATAACAAATGGACTAGATTTTCACACTACAGCTAATCTGTGAGATTTATAAACAAGATTTAATGCTATATATATGTATATTGAGGAGGTTCTGCGTAAGATTGAAAAATAGCAATGACTACATGGCCATTTTTCAGAAAAAACCACAGTGCAGCGACCATTTCGTTTTTCATTGTTATCGGTTCGAGGCGTATGCGAAAAGTCGACCGTCAATACCTAATCCAAGCAGGGTACCCTCTACCGATACCAGAACAGAGCACGGCGTCGCAAGGCTTCCAAGCCTGACATGCATGAAGCGGCAATAGCACCTGTAAACAGAATGCCGGCCAACATCTGAGGATAGTTGGCATAGTCTGCATGAATCTGTACAAAACGCCCCAGCCCCTCAGTAGCACCGAACAGCTCAGCGATGGTGAGTAAAATAAATGCGAAAACCAGCCCAACCCCCAAGCCAGAGAATATTTGCGGCAAACTGGCCGGTAGAACAATACTCAGAAGATATTCGATCCGTCCAAGCTGCATCATTTTTGCGCTGTCTTTCCAGCACTGGGGAGTAGAGGAAGCCCCAAGCGCGGTGTTGTGGAAAATGGGCCAGAATGCGCCAATAAACACAATAAAGACCGCTGAAAGGTGAAAAGTCGGCAAAAGAGCGATTGCGTAGGGTATGTAGACCGTTGGCGGTACGGGAGCCGCGACCCTGGCAAACGGAATGAAAGCGCGTTGCAGCGGGATACGCGTACCTACCAGCAGCCCGAACGGTATTGCCAAAGCGACGGCCAACAAATAGCCTGGAATTAGTATCTTGGAGGATGCAAATGCACTGCTGAGCAGTTCAGGAAGTGACTGTAACAGTGCCGAGCCAACGACCCAAGGGGAGGGCAGAAGTGGGTTTCGAGAGGCGTCATTCTGAAATGTCAGCAGGTACCAGCCTGCTAGAATTACCAGCCAAACGATCAGACTTTCTCGCCCCAGAAACAGGCGACTGGCAATGCCAGCTGCATGGTGTTTTTCCTTGGGCCGGGCTGCTGGAAGTGAAAGACTACGTTGAGACATTACTGCTTACCTCTTCAACTTTAAGACGTCGCAAAACATCACTGGCTAAAGCTTCATCTATCTGCAGGCGAAGTGCCTGCACCTCGACCAAGTGTCGGTAGTGATCACGGTCAGTACGCTCTTTCTTTTTGGGTACAGAGTGCACTGAAATCAGGTGGCCCGGTGATGCTCCCATGACTGCGATGCGATCGCCCAGCCAGAGCGCTTCATCCAGGTCGTGCGTCACAAACACTGTTGAAAACACCTTGCCTTGTTGCTGTCTGACTTGGTTGAGCAGATCCTGAAGCCGGATTCGGTTAACCGGATCCAGTGCGCCGAAGGGTTCGTCCAGCAGCAGGAGTGAGGCCTCCAGAGCCAAAGCCCGGGCAATGGCTGCTCGCTGTTGCATACCGCCAGAGACCTCAAAGGGGTACTGATGCAGTGCATCGGTCAAACCGACTTCATCCAGCAAGGCTCGGGCTTTGTCCTTTTGTTGTCGACGGTTGAGAGAGGGGTGAGCCTTGTTCACCGCCAATCGGACGTTTTCCAGCAGGTTCAGCCATGGAAACAGAGAGTAATCCTGAAATACGACACTACGGTCTCGGCTGGCTCCCGTTACGGGCTGCCCCTTGTGTGCAATGTGACCACTATTGGCGGCCTCGAGACCGGCCAGCAAACGCAGAAGAGTCGACTTGCCGGAGCCCGAAGGCCCCAGCAATACAAGACACTCCCCGGCTTCAATGCTCAGTGTCAATTTGTCCAGTATCAGGGTGTCGCCATAGCTGAATGAGAGATTCTGAATGTCCACTTGACTCATAGGGTATTCCTGCTATTGAACTCTGTGAGCAGAGATTTCCAGTAGTTGTCCTTTGGCTCGCGGTCTATCAGTTGTTGCAGTGCGGCACGATAAAGCGTTACATCAAAGATGTCGGCGATATCACGCTGTGATTCGACAAAGCCGGCTTCCTTGATAGCGTTCCAGAACTTGACGACACCATCCACGTTCGGGTCTGAACTCTGGTCCAGCGTATCGCGGTAAAAAGTGGCCTTGATCAGCTCGTTATCGAGGGGGACATATTTCTGTATGGCGGCGATAGTGGCTTTCGGGTTTTCTTCCGTGAAGCGCTGGGCTCTCAGCAGTGCACGCAAGAAAGCCTGCCATTTTTTGGTATCCTCAGCACTCTTTGAGGCGATGACGACCCGGCAGCAGGGGTGCCCGGGCTGAAGTTCAGAGCTACTCAGTACAATCTTGAGTCCTTCTGTCTCAGCGCGGCGGTCGTGTGGTCCCCAAACGACACCGGCATCTACTTGGCCATTTTTGACCGCCTGTATCACGGCCGGAGGATTACGCAGTTCCGAGATGGTCAGCTCCTTGCGCCAGTCAATACCGGCCTTATTCAGCTCGGAGCGCAAGATGGCATCACCGGTTGCCAAGCGTACAGTACCGACTTTTTTGCCCTTCAGGTCGGCGACTCCCTTGATTTGATCAGCCAATTCCGGTCGTGTGACCAGATAGGCATCCTCACCCATGATGCCGCCTATTACCTTGAGTTCGGCGCCTCGGCCATAATGCACCAGAGGGGCTGAAGTACCAAAGGCACCAACATCGAGTCGACCGGCCAATACGGCGGAAATACCATCAGCTGAATTAGTGAACTCGAACAGCTCGACATTCAGCCCTTCATCCTTGAATAGACCCTCTTCTTTGGCGACAAAAAACTTTGCATGACCGGTTACAGGCAGGTAGCCGAGTTTGACGTCCTGCAGCGGAGCAGCCAGTACAAGTGCTGATTGTGACAGCAGGGCGCCAGCCGCTAGCAGCCCTTTTAATTTATTCAACATAACAGGTTCCTTATTTACTCTTGAGTATCCAAATGTTGTGCAGTGTTAGCCTGATAGCTGTGCCAACCCGTGATTCCGGTTTGATCAGGCAATGCCGAGTTATGAATAAGATGTCGGCGTCGGATAGTCGCCCCATAGGGTAAAGCGCCCCAAGTCACGCAGCTTGTAGTCCAGCGGATCATGCAGGGTGTGAGTGCGGGCGTTGCGCCAGAAGCGGTCGAAGCCGTATTCACGTTTGGTACCCCGTGCGCCGGTGATGTCAAACAGCTGGTTACTGATCTCCAGAGCGGCGTGATGGGACGCCACCTTGGCCTCCGCGATGGCAATGGCCGTCTCGCCACGTTCCTCGGCGGTAATCCTTGGCCCCTTGGCAAAATAGGTGGAGGCCAGTTCGCCGGCACGATCTGCCAGCAGTTGCGCCGCACGCAGTTTGACCCTCAACTCGCCATAGCGGTGTTGAATGTAGGGGTCGGCGGCGGAGGCGTCCGCATCGGAGGTGAACCAGGGTTTGGCCTCTTCCAGGGTATAACGTTTCGCTTCGTTGAAGGCACCTTCGGCAATGCCTACATAGAGGTTGACCAGTACCAGCTGGGCCAGATTGGAGCGGAAATGGGCTGCGGGCGTCCAGGCTTTGCCAGGAGACAGCAGCACCTCGTCGGGTTGCACCCTGACCTTGTGGAAGCTGACCGTGCCGCTATCGGTTTGGCGCTGCCCGATGGCGTCCCAGTCCTCGTGTACCTGAACGCCTTCGCGACGGGTTGGCAAGCCGGCCACGACCAGGCTTTGTGACGGCTCATGCCAGGCGGATGCCGTGATATAGTCTGATCCGCGCGCCCCAGAGCAGAAACTCTTGTCACCCGCGAAGATGTAGCCACCCTCGGGGTGTTCAGTCGCGACGGTGCGCTTGTCCAGTGGGTTCAGAGTGTTGCCCCAGAAGAGCCGGTGATTGGCCGTGCGGGTGAGGTAATGGCGAATCTGGTGATCGTTACCGTACAGCAGTACCGAGCTCACCTGCAGATGGTGAAAGGCAAAGATATGAGCCAGTGCCGAGTCGGCGCGTGCCAAACGGCGCACCACTTGATAGATCAGGCTCCAGGGCTGTCCGGCACCACCCAATTCGGCAGGTATCGAGAGGCGCAGCAGGCCGCTGTCACGGATCAGTTCGCGCTGTTCGTGGGCGTGGCCACCGGTTTGATCACGCACGCTGGCCGTGCTGGCCAGTTGCTCAGCCAGCGTATCGGCGATTTCGAGCCACTCGGCAGGGTCTGGCGCACCCGTGCCATCGGTCCGGGTAGCGGATTTTTCTAGGCTTGCTTGTGTCATTTCATTCTCCAGGAAAGGGGGTGTGGGCGTGTTCAGGAGGCATAGGAGAGCCT